>QWCE01000346.1_pt1 | contig 89946 bp, 99 predicted proteins | sample 1972531 | NCBI WGS metagenome assembly QWCE01 (sample SAMN09866716, study PRJNA288562) | Human gut metagenome isolate term4_stool, whole genome shotgun sequencing...
TATAGTGAGTTGGTACTTGTGTTGAAAGTCCTAATAAGTTTAAGGCTGTGCTATTATATGGTGCAATATTCCAATTGTATTTTCTTGCTATGGCAAGTGTTAACTCGTGAATTGATACTGCTTCGTACTCTCCAATTAATTCACTGTATCTTGGATTGTAATAAAAGCCATCAATGACACGTTTAATTTTATCTTCATCTGCTAATCTTTTTAAGATTTGTCTAACCGTAGCATTAGATGCAATATCTAAAAAGTCATTGGCAAAAAATACCTTATTTGCTTCAAGGATATTTATTCTATTTGATATTTTTTCTGTATATGAACTCATTGCAATCCTCCTTTGTCACGAATATGGTACCATATCCGTGACAAAAGTTCAATTGCACTTAAATTTCATATCCTTTTTATTACTTTCTTTGATAAGATAATGTATTATGAGATACGATTTCTCTAGTTAGTCTTTCGTATATATTTTTCATGTATGATTCATCATAGCTAATTGCATTTATCAACAAACAAGTTTACATTTTATTTGTTAAATTATTTGAGCATGAAAAAACCACCTTTAATGAAAAAGGTTGTTTCTTTTATTTTTTACTAAATTATTTTATTATTTTCTTCCATATTTCTTCTATAGAATTTGAACTCTTCCTAATAAATGAATGAGTGTGAGAAGCCTCTATTATTTCATAGTATGCCCAATAAGTTTTATCTTTTAAATCATTGAATTCTTCTGGTGTAACTTCTTTTAAGCCTTCTTCTCTTACATATCTATCAAAAAGTCTATTAAGGATTGCTACAGTTTCTGCTCTTGTGATTTTTTCATCTGGTCTAAATGTATTGTCAGGATATCCTTTTATTCTATTATTTCCATAACATTTATCTATGGCTTTTTTGTATTTATGTCCAGTTATATCACTGAAAGGAGCTTTTGCATCATTATTTATATCTATATGACTTATAAGTTGTGCAAGTTCACCTCTTGTAATCTTTTCATCTGGTCTAAATGATTCTCCAATTTTTTCTTCTAATATATTTTGTTTATATGCCGCTTCTATATAAGGTGCATACCAACTATTTTTATTGACATCTTTAAAAATTCCAGTAGCTTCAATAATTGGATAAGACTTTAGCTTTACTATCATAGTTACTGCTTCAGCCCTTGTTATATTTCCTTCAGGTTTTACCGTATTGTCAGGATATCCTTTAATGTAACCTATGTGAGTTCCACTTTCAACAGAATATCCAAGATTTACATATATTTCATCAGCAAGTGGCACTTCTTTATATACAGCTTCTATATATGTCTCTTCTTCAAATTGTGCTTTTATCTTATCATCTTTATTCCAAACTTTTTCTTCTGGAGAAACTTCTTTCCAATAATCAAATACATATTTTATTCTTTGACTGTAGTCAATTTTTCCTTCAGGATTACTTATTGGTAACTCAACTTCTATATTAGGAGTTGCCCAAAACACTCTTTTTGTAGGATTTAAAGCCTTATCTGTTGTATCTACAGTTATTTTTTTGAAGTTTTTTGGAACTCTTGGTTTTACTCCAACTGGCTTTTCTTCTTCAAGAGTCATATAAGTATTTATAATTGTAAAACCATCTTTAAGTTCTTTACTTGTTGAGTCAATAGTCGCTTGGCTGCTATGAAGAACAGTATTTTGTTTTTTAAATACATAATCTGTAATATAGTCATCTATATCATCTTCATAAACTGTGTAGTCTATTTTCTTACCACCTGAAAAAATATCAAGATTTGAAAAACTATATTGCCAATTATTAATAGAATTTAAATTTGCAGGGTTAGCTTCAGGAGGCATAGTTATGGTTCCTTTAATTTCTTCATTATTAGCTAAAAGTTTCACTTTTTGCTCAGTTGGTCTAAATCCATTTTTATTATCATTGTCTTTCCAAACAATATTTAAATTTACTTTTTGTGGCACAAAATATAATGTATCTTTACTAGTGTCTCTAAAAATAAATTCATTGTGACTTCCTTGTATGATAGGACTTGCTTTTTCACCATCTATTTGCATTTTAAAATCAGATGCCATCATGCTTCTATTTTCCCAATTTCCGTAAGGATGAGTGGCACTCAAATATACATATTGTAAATTATTTGTTTCATCTAATGATGCAGCAACAGAATAACCATCACTATCTTCATCAAAAGTCCAACTTCTCATATCAACTTCTGAAACATTTGATCCCCAAAAAAGATTTTGCATGAATTTAATATTGTTCATAACCCATTTACTTGTATCAGGATCTGCTTTTTCTGCAAAATTAAACATGGCAGTGACTCCACCCTCAATATTAACATTTGATACGTCCCAATCTCTTACATTTGGATTAAAATTTTTTGTTAACATAAACATTCCATACATAGAAGTTACATTAGATGTATTCCATCTTGATACATCTGGATTAATGTATGGTTGTTGTTCAAACATAAAAGACATACTTGTAACATTGGAAGTATCGAAATTATTTGGAAAAATAAGTTCCTTTAGGCAACCTCCCTGCCTAACACTAAATAAGCTTGTACAGTCATCCGGAAGCTTAATTCCTTCTTTAATTTCAAGTATGTATCCTTCTCCCATTTCTTCAAGATTTTCATACTTTGTCATTAATTCCTCAACCTTAGGAGAATCATATCCAAACTCATCTGTAATTTCTTCATATTTCTGATTGAGAAAATTTTGAATTATAATTTTAAATTTACTTTTTTCTGAATCTATTTTGCCATTACCAGCTATAACAGCTTTTTCAAAATTCTCATCTAAATAAAACATCACAGTTTCATCTTGATTCAAGGGTTCTTTGTAAGGATAATTTAAATAATCAATTTCTTGGCCAAAAGAATTTATAGGTATCAATACTAAAAATAATAATACCAAACTTAAAAGCATATTACGCATTTTCATTATTACTAGCCCTCCTTAAAGAAATATACTACATTTTATACATATATAATTATAATACAATTATTAAAAAAAAAACAAACAATTTACCTACATATTATTATATATTATATATATTTATTATCCACTATACTAATTATTTATTTTGTATTTAATTTTACAACTTATCACATAAAAACCACCATTACGGTGGCTTCTGCTGTTAGTATGGAAATTTTATTTAATTAAATTTTGTACCTTTTTAAATTCGTCTGATCCTGCCTTTTTAAGAAGATCGAATAGAACGGTTTCTGTGGTTGTGATTACGCAGCCTAGTTCTCTTAAATTTTTAAGGGCGTTTTTGTAATCTGATTTTGCTCTTGATCCAACTGCGTCACTTACGACAAATACTTCATATCCTGCTTCCACAAGGTCTCTCGCTGTTTGGAAGACACAGATATGAGTTTCGATTCCTGTGATGATAACTTGTTTTATTCCTTGCTTTTCAAATTCAGCCTTGAAAGCTTCGTCCTTCATGCAAGAAAAATATGATTTTTCAAGTTCTATTGAATTTCCAAGTGGCTCTCTTATTTCTTGATTCATAGGTCCTAGTCCCTTTGGATATTGTAGGGTGATCACATTCTTCATTCCCATGATTTCAGATGCTTTTGCCAAAATCACATTGTTTTTAAGCACATCTTCTTTATTAAACACTGCTTTTAAAAGTTTATCCTGTATGTCTATGAATAAAAAACCTGACTTTTCTCTTTCTAATTCAAATCTCTTCATTATAACCTCCTTAGTACAACTTTGTTCATTATTTCTTTTATATCGCTCATATCTACATCTTCTTCAGATTTGTAATTTTTAAATGCAGATATGGCAAAGGCAAGTTTCAGCGTGGTTTCAAGACTATATTTCTTACTTAGTCCTAGTGCAAGTCCTGTAAGCATTAGATTCTTATCTAGTTTTGTAACTTCCATTCCATCTATTGAAAGTTTGTATGCTTCTTCTTTACTTACAAATACAGCTGAAACCCTTCCAAGTGCTAGGACCATTTCGTAGGTATCGAGCTTCGGCTGAAGTGATTTAACTACGTCCTTATCATAGCTAATCGGATCTCCAGTAAGCTTTTGTAGTTGGGTCTTGTCGATTACCAGTCCTTTGATCTTGGTATTTTTTATTAGGACTTCATCTTCAAATGAAGCCAACAAATCTTTTTTATTATTTTCTGCTATTATTGCTACATTTTCGTAGAAGTCAGCTTCTAAATTTTTGTTGTCTGTTTCGTTTAGAACTAAGATGCCTTCTTCTTTTGAAAGTTCATTGATTCTTGAAAGTATTTCTGTCTCTGTTGCAGAGGTCATACGGGGAGTCTTGGATATTATGTCGAAGGATTTGTTTTCTTCCTCTTCTTCGCCGTTTATTGTAACTTTAACTTGTTCTATTGATTCATCCAGCAATTTTACAATATCTGCATCTATTCTTGAACTTTCAAGATACTCTCTTATTATTTTTCCATTTTCCAAACCGAGACAGGTCAAAAGTTTGGAATTTTCTCCCAATCTTTTTAGAATTAAGGCAGATGTAATGCCTGTCTTGCCTATGGTTTTCTCTGTATCTTCTGCTACATTTTCTCTTTCTCTTGTAAATCCATCTAGGCTATATTCTTTTATTAGCCTTGGGTTAAAGTCACAAAAACAAATCATATTTTCTCCTTTACTCTACACTTAAGAGTGTTTCTTCTACAACTTTTGCAATTTTTAATACTTTATCCTTTGATTCTTCTTCTATTTTACTATTGGAATAGATATATAACTTTATCTTTGGTTCTGTTCCTGATGGTCTAACTGCAAACCAAGAGCCGTCTTCAAGTTTGTAGATCAATACGTTTGAGCTTGGATTACCGTTAAAGCCTCCTAGGTAGTCATTTACTTCTCTTACTTTAATACCACCAAACTCTTTAAAATTGGTCTTTCTAAAGTAGTCCATCATCCTTGATATTCTCTTTTGTCCTTCGATTCCTTCTAATACTATGCTCTTTAGGAATTCTTTATAGTATCCATACTCTTCAAACATTTTTTGAAGTGCATCATAAAGGCTTAAGCCTTGTTTTTTGTAGTAGGCTGCCATTTCACAGATAAGCATGGAGATGATGACTCCGTCTTTGTCCCTTACATGGTTGCCATATACATAACCGATGGATTCTTCATAGCCGAATATAAAGTCGTGTTCCTTGGTTCTATCCCAAATATTAGGAAGGTTGCATATATTTTTAAATCCTGTCAAGGTTTCGAAGGTTTCTACTCCAAAAGATTTCGCAATCTTAACTGACATATCTCCAGTTACTATTGATTTTACGATTGCGCCTTTTTGTGGAATTTTATTCTTTTCTTTTAGACCACTTAAAATATAGTAAGTTAGCATCGAACCTATTTGGTTTCCATTAAATGCGTAGTAGCCGCCTTCATATTTTCCAAGCATCGCAACCCTATCACAGTCTGGGTCAGTTGCAAAGATTAGCTCTGCATCTGTCTTTTCCCCAAGCTCTATTGCGTATTTAAATGCCTTCACATCTTCTGGATTTGGATATCCTACGGTCTTAAAGTCTGGATCTGGATTTTCTTGTTCCGCCACTACTTCTACATTTTTAAATCCACGTTCATTTAAAATATGTCTTACAGGTTTATTTCCAGTTCCGTTTAGTGGTGTGTAGACGATTTTTATTCCTAAGTCCAGTTCGTCGGCTTCGTGGATTCTTCTCTTTAGGGTTTCTTCGAAGTATGATTTGTCTAGGTCGTGGCTTAAGACTTCTACAAGTCCTTTTACTTTTGCCTCTTCTAGGCTCATTAATCCTTCTATACTGTAGTCTGAGCCTTGTATATTTTTTTCTATTTCATTTGCAATATCGTCAAGGATTTGAGATCCTTCGTCCCAGTAGACTTTGTATCCATTGTAATCTCTTGGATTGTGTGACGCTGTTATAACTATTCCTGCTTGAGTTTTTAAATATCTAACTGCATAGGATAGCATAGGAGTTGGTCTAATGTCATCGAATATATAGCATTTTATGCCCATTGTCGCAAATACTCTTGCCGCTATTTCTGTAAATTCTTTGGACTTATGTCTTACGTCATGGGCGATTACCACGCCTTTTTCTTTGCCACCATCCCTTGCTAGCACTGTCTTAGCAAGACCTTTTGTTGCCCTTGTGATTACATACTCGTTCATTCTATTGGTTCCAAGTCCTAAGATACCTCTTAAGCCTGCAGTTCCGAACTCAAGATCCTTATAGAATCTATCCTTAATTTCAGCTTCGCTTAAATTTTTTAACTCTTCTCTCTCATTTTCATTTAAAAAATCAGAGTTTAGCCATTTTTCATAATTTTCTCTATACATTTAGTCCCTCTATTCTTTAATTACATCGCAAAACTTTGCATCCACTAGTTCACAAAGTTTCTTTGGATTTATAATTATTTGCTCTCCTATATGTCCTGCTGAAACGTAAAACTCTTCCAGCTCCTCCGCATCCCTATGAATAAATGTAGGAAACTGCTTCTTCATTCCAATCGGTGAACAGCCACCATGGACATATCCAGTAAGAGGAAGAAGATTTTTCGCCTTTAGCATCTCTACCTTCTTAACTCCAGCTACTTTTGCAGCTTTTTTCAAATCTAAAGTTGCAGCTGCTGGAATCACGAAGACGAAGTGTCCATCTGCTGATTCAGTCACTAAAGTCTTGTAAACTATACTTTCAGAAACTCCTAGTTTTGCAGCAGCGTCTACACCACTTAGTGCATCGTCTGGTTCATATGAACTGCTTCTATATTTAATTTCTTCACTATCTAATATTCTCATTACATTCGTTTTCTTCATACTCTTTATTTACCCCATTTTCTACTATTCAAAAGAATTACGACGATAAGAGTTATAACACCAAGTAGGACTATGGTTCCTCCTGGTTTAAGTCCTAGGTAAAAGGATAGAAAAAGTCCTGTAATGGTGAAGAATACTCCAAAGACCGAAGACATAATTGTAGTTTTGAAATAGGATTTTTCAAACTGCATCGCACAGGCAACTGGAAGTATCATAAGTGAGCTTATTATCAAAATCCCTACGGTTCTAGCTGATAATGACACTGTAAGCGCAACTAAGATCATAAATATCAAGTTGATGCGATCCACAGGAACTCCACTGATCTTCGCAGATGTTTCATCAAATGATATATAGAGAAGATCTCTATAAAAATATATAAATAATATTAAAACTACAAGAGAAACTCCTATGACGATCCACATTTCTTCGTCAGTTATAGCAACGATTGACCCAAATAAAAAGGACTCGAAATTGGTCCTCGTCTTTACAAATCCAGTTAATAGGGCTGCAAGTCCTATACCTGTACTCATGGTAATGGACGTGGATAGGTCCGCATAGCCAGGAAGTTTCTTACGGATAATCTCAATAAAGATTGCCGCTAGTACACATAGGATGATACTCATAACAAGTGGCTGAAAACTCATAACAGAGCCAAGCATAACTCCCGCAAGTGCCACGTGACTCATAGCATCTCCTATGATTGACATCTTTTTATTTACAACGACTACTCCCATAAGTGGGATTATAAGGCTTATGATGCTTCCAACTATAAGCGCCTTTATCATGTAGGGATAAGCAAATATTTCCATCATAGCCTCCTTACTTTCTTTTCACTTAATTCAAAAGTTGCGGTCAAGTACTCCTTTATATCCCTTAGTTCATGGGTTATTACCAAGATTGTTTTGTCGTGGGCAGCGTTCAAATGATGAAGAAGCTCATAGAGACTTCTTCTTGAATTTTCATCCACGCCATTTGTCGGTTCATCAAGGATTAAAAATTTCGTATTCTTAACTAGAGCCTTGGCAATTAAAACCCTCTGTCTCTGTCCACCGCTTAGTTTTGAGTAGAGAGTGTCATACTCATCTTCCATTCCAACTTGTGAAAGTGCATAGAGGATGGAATCTTTTATCTCAGGTGTAATTTTTTTAAATCCTCTAAGCCTGTCATAAAAAGCGAGACTTACCAGTTCGCCAACTGTAATGGGAAACTCCCTAGTCGTTCCTATTTGAAGTTGAGGAACATATCCTATGTCTGTGGTTTCTATGCCTGTTGTGTAGATTCTCCCGGAGTCTGGCTCCAGTTCTTTAAGTATTAGTTTGATCAATGTGGATTTTCCCGATCCGTTTCTGCCAATCAGCGCCGCAAAGTCACCCTTTTCAATTTCTAAATTAATATCGTCTAGGATTATATCTTTTTCATAGGCGAATGTTAAATCTTCTATCTTCAGTATACTCATAATAAAATGGGAAGTCTAAGACTTCCCCTCCTTCTTTTAATTTAATGCTTCTTTTAGATTTTCTAAGTTTTCTCTCATTATTGAGAAATAATCTGCTCCTTTATTCATGTCATTTTCACTTATTCCTTCAATAGGATTTAGAGTTCTTACTTCTGAACCAGTTTCTTTTGAAATGGTTTCAACTATTTTTGGATTCATGGCTTCTTCAGTAAAAATTATTTTGATGCCTTTTTCTTTTACAAGTTCTATTATTTCTTTTATGGTCTTTGCATCTGGTTCAGACTCTGCCATAACTCCTTCAATTCCCTTTTGAGTTAGTCCATATTCATTACATAGATATCCAAAGGCTTCGTGACTTACCACAATTTCATTGGATTTGATATTTGCAAGACCTTCCTTAAATTCAGAATCTAATTTATCTAGTTCATCTGTATATTTTTTAAGATTTTCTTCGTAGAAATCTTTGTTTTCTGGATCTAGCTCACTTACTGCATCGGCAATGTTTTTAAGCATAGTCTTTGCATTTTGTGGACTTAGCCAAATATGTGGGTCATTTGGTCCATGGTGATGGTGGTGATGTCCTTCATGTTCATGCTCATCGTGCTTGTGGTTATTGTTGTTATGGTTATTGTTGTTATGGTTATTGTTGTTATGATTATGGTCTTCATCTTCATGATCATGGTTGTGGTTGTTATGATTGTTGTGATCATGATCTTCATCTTCATGGTCATGATCCTCATCTTCGTGATCATGTTCTTCGTGGTTTGCAAGAAGTTCAATTCCTTCTGAAGCTTCGACGAATTTAATATCCTTATTGATTGCAGATTTTATCTTATCGATATAGGATTCAAGACCTGCTCCATTGTAGATGAATAGATCTGCGTCTGTTATATTTTTCATATCTTCTGCAGATGGTTCGAAGTCATGGGCACTTTGGTTTCCACTCTCTAAGTATACAACATTCATCTTGTCTTCTACTATTTTCTTTGTGAAGTCATAGATTGGATAGATGGTCGTGTAGACTGTCTTAGTGCTGTTATCTTCTTTGTCTGTCATGTCGCTTGTAGTTTTGTTATTTGATTTGCAGCCTACAAGAAGTACGCTTAGTGCTAGTGATACTGCAAAAATTTTCTTAATGTTTCTCATATTTCCTCCTGTTTTTCATTTAAAAGTTTGAGTTTCTATTTTAAAATTATTATCTAATTGATATTTGCATGAACATTCGTGCATAAATACATATGTTCAGCCGTTCATAAATAATAATAAATCTCATAATTAATATATTACCACTTCTTAAAAATTTTTCAAATATTATTTTTCCTGGACATTTTTTCAAAAAAAGTATATAATCTATTGGTACATTTAAGCTGAAAAATTTGCAATTATATCTTAAACTATGTTAAAATATAGAGTGCAATTAAGAATGGAGGTGGCACTATGGCAAAAAGATGTGAAATTTGCGGAAAACAAAGGACATTCGGTAATACAATATCTTTCTCACATAAAAGAGGTAATAGATCTTGGGCTCCAAACCTAAGAAGAGTAAGAGCCGTTGTTAACGGATCTACAAAAAGAATTAATGTTTGTACTAGATGCTTAAGAAGCGGTAAGGTAGAAAGAGCACTTTAAGGCTTCCCATTTTAAGAGAAGCCTTTTTTTAAACCTTCTTTGGGAGGTTTTTTTATTACAATAAAATAAGTTCGTGTTAAGCTTATTACATAAATTAAGCCTCCATAGTAGGAGGCTTTTTTCTTTATAAATTTATTTTTAAAGTTTGATTTTTATTTTTTTGATATTTTTTGAAACGCTTCTCTTAGACTTCCATCTTCTACTTTTATTATTCCGCAGTGAGTAAATCCATTTTCTATTATCTTTTCAAGCATCTTATGGTTGTCCTTGTGGGTATCTATTCTCAAGTTTTCGTATTTTTCTTCAGAAAATTCTATAATGCTTTTCATAAGTCCTTTTGCTTTTCCAGAGCTTGCAACCCTATGTAGAGTTGCATATGGTTCATCGTTTAACCACTTGCCATCTATTTCAAGATAGGTCTTATCTACTCCATATATAAGTGCAAATGCTCCTACGATTTCTCTATCTTCTCTTACTACATATAAATTTTTATTTTCTATATCTCTTTCAAGTGTTTCTTTCGACGGCTTGTCCTCTCCCCACTGGGTGGTATTTCCACTTTTTTTCATAAACTCTCTAGCTTTTTTATATATTTCTAAAAGTTCTTCCAGATCTTCTTTTCTTGCAATTTCTATTTTCATATTCTCTCCATTTAAATAATTTTACCCAGGATTTCTCCTGGGTATTTTTTAATTTTAGTTATTTATTTTATGTTCTGTGTGAAGTAACATATGAGCTTTGAATGATAGTGGCTTTCCTAGATATTCATCGTAAAGTTTCTTTATATCTGGGTTGTCATGAGAGCATCTAAATTCATAGTTGTCATCGAGTTCATAAAGTTTCTTGCCTCTTTCGTAGGCTTTTTCTTGTCCATCATGGATAAGTTGTCCGCCTCCGCCTACACAGCCTCCTGGACAAGCCATTACTTCTACAAAGTCGTAGTTCGCTTCTCCTTTATCAATTCTTTCTAATAGTTCTCTGGTATTTCCAAGTCCACTTACTACAGCTGTCCTTACCTTTACTCCGTCTATGTCGAATTCTGATTCTCTTATTCCACTTCCTTCTTTGGAGCCGTCATTTCTAACTCTTAAGAATGCATCTTTTGGAGGATTTTCTCCTTTAAGAGTGAAGTATGCAGTTCTTAGGGCTGCTTCCATAACTCCACCTGTCGCTCCAAAGATGACTCCAGCTCCAGTTACATCTTCCATTGGATTGTCTCCAGGTATGTCTTCTAATTCATCAATGTTTATATGAGCTGATTTAATCATTCTTACGAGTTCTCTTGTGGTGATTACTATATCAGTTTCGTGACCTGCAAATTCTCCGTAGAACATATCCATTTCTCTTTCAGCTTTCTTAGCTACGCATGGCATAACTGATACTGTGATTATATCGTTTGGATCTTTGCCAATTTTTTCTGCAAAGTATGATTTCATCACTGCTCCAAACATTTGTTGTGGAGATTTTGCTGTTGATAAGCTATTTAACATATGTGGGAATTCTGTCTTTACAAATCTTACCCAACCTGGACAACATGATGTAAACATAGGTCTACTTTTAAGTTCCCCACTTGTAAATCTTTCTAAGAATTCATTTGCCTCTTCCATGATGGTCAAATCTGCTGCAAATACTGTGTCAAATACATAGTCAGCACCCATCTTCTTAAGTGCGTCAAATATTTTGCCTACTTTGGCTTCTTCATCAGGGATGCCAATTTGTTCTCCCCATGACGCACGCACTGCTGGAGCTACTTGTACCACTACTGTCTTGTCTGGATCTTCAAAGGCTTGCCATGCTTTTTCAGTATCGTCTCTTTCAGAAAGAGCTCCTACTGGGCAGTGTGTTATACATTGACCACATAGTGAACAGTTAGCATCTTCTATCTTTCTTCCACCACGTACGTTCACAGTGGTTCTAGCACCTGTTCCTTCTAGATCCCAAACGTGTAGTCCTTGCATCTTGTCACAGACTTGGATACATCTCATACACTTAATACATTTTGTAGAATCACGAATAAGCGGGAAGTTGTTGTTCCACTCTTGTTTTTCTAGATGTTCTTCATATGGAATTTCTCTAATATTTAAATCATAGGTCAAATCTTGAAGTGAACAGTTTTGGTTTCTTGCACAGGAAACACATTTATTGGAGTGTTGTGATAAAAGTAGTTCTACTGTAGTCTTTCTATGAGATCTTACCTTTTTTGAGTTTGTAAATACTTCCATTCCTTCAAGTACCACGTTGTTACATGAAGTTATGAGTTTATCTTTTCCTTCTATTTCTACTACACATACTCTACATGCAGCTATTTCATTTAAATCTTTTAAGTAACAAAGTCTAGGTATATGGATTCCTGCTGATTCTGCAGCTTCCATAATCGTAGTTTGTTCAGGAACAGTTATCTTCTTTCCATCAATAGTTAAGTTTACCATCTATGTTCCCTGCCTCCTTTAAATACGCCGTATCCAAAGTGGTCACAACGAAGACATCTTGATGCTTCTTGTAATCCTTCTGATAGGGTCATACAATTTTCTACTCCTTCGAAGTCACAGACTCTTTCACTGCTATCTCTTTCAGTCATATTTACTCTAGCACATGGGCTCTTATCTTCGATCCCTATTTCTGGAATATCTATATCTACAGAAATTATATGATGATATCCAAGATATGAGTCAATGTTTGCCGCTACAACTTTGGCAGCTGCAATGGCTTTTATAACGGATGCAGGCCCTGAAGTACAGTCCCCTCCTGCAAATACTCCTGGGAATTCTTCTATTGCTCCTGTTGAATCGGTTACAAATCTACCCCATTTAACTGGGAATCCTAAGTCTTCAAAATACTTAGTTTCGATATTTTGTCCAATTGCAACTATTAAGTATTCACAGCGGATAAATTGATCTTCTTCCCCTGTTGGTTTGATGCTTGCTCTTCCGTCTTTTATCTTACTAATCATCTGTGGAGTTACCCAAAGACCTTTTAGTTTTCCTTCTTCGTCAAATTCAAGTTTTGAAGGCGCCTTAAGTGTTACTACTTCTACTCCTTCTGAAACCGCACCTTCGATTTCTGCAGGTAGGGCAGTCATATCAGCCACTCTTCTTCTATACACAATAGAAACTTTTTCTGCTCCTAGTCTCTTAGCAGTTCTAACAGCGTCCATAGATACGTTTCCGCCACCGACAACCGCAACGTGTTTTCCAGTTAAGTCGATCTTTTCTCCAACGCCAACTGCTCTTAAAAATTCTACAGCAGATACGATATTTTCTGCAGCTTCTCCTTCAAGTCCAAGTTTCTTATCTGTACTTGCACCTACTGTTATTAGTACTGCATCATAATCTTTTTGTAAATCTTCTATACTTAAATCAACGCCGATCTTAACTCCGTGGATTACTTTTACTCCGGTCTTTAGAATTGCATTGATATCCTCATCGAGCCTATCCTTTGGAAGTCTGTAGTTTGGAATACCATATCTAAGCATTCCGCCAAGTTCTGGTAGCATTTCATAAACTACTGTACTATGTCCCATAAGTTGCAGATAGTATGCTGCGCTTAGTCCTCCTGGACCTCCACCAAGGATTGCAATTCTCTTTCCAGTGGATGGAGCACATTCTGGTGGATCTACAAATCCAGCATAATCTGCCGCCATTCTCTTAAGACCTCTTATGTTTATAGCATCATCCATCATATTTCTTCTACATTTTTCTTCACATGGATGTTCGCAGATAAATCCGCATGTAGTTGGGAAAGGGTTATCCTTTCTAATAAGTCTAACCGCATCGGCAAATCTTTCTTCCCTTATAAGTGCAATATACCCTGGAACGTCAACTCTTGCTGGGCAAAGTGCCACACAAGGAACTGGTTGTGCATAAGTAAACTTACATCTTCCATGAAGTATGTGTTCTTCATAGTCATCTCTAAATCCAATAAGTCCTTTATAGACCATATTGGCAGCTTCATAACCGATTGCGCAGTCGGATGATTCCATAGCTGTAAGTGCAGTTTGTTCTATAACATCAAGTGTTTCTAAGGTAGCGTTTCCATCTAGTACATCTTTTATTAGTTTTGCAAGTTGTGCTAGACCAACCCTACATGGAACACATTTTCCACAAGTTTGTGCATGACAAAGTTCTACAAAAACTCTAGCCATGTCCACTGGACAGAGTCCTGGTGGAGAAGATTCGATTCTTCTTTCTAAGTCTTTATAAAGACTGTCCATTACTATATTCGCTTGTTGTGGCGAAATAATTTCTAAACGGCTCATAAAACTCCTCCTTATGTATATAATATAATTATAACATATATGCATATATAAACAAGAAATTTATTCTCTTTGTTATCAATTTAACAGAGTAATAGCTCTGTAAAGGTTGATTCCATCATAATTAAATATTTAACAATATTTTTATTTTTGATAACCGTTTCTAAAATAAAATTTATTATGTTTTAATTACTATATAATATATCTTTTATTGTGATTGTTTAAAAATTTTATAAAAAAAAGAAGCACCTATTGGTACTTCTAATTAGCACTTATTCTTCAGTGCCTTCTTCTGAAAGTTCAGCTTCTTCTTCATCAGGAAGCTCTTCATATTTTTCAAATATGATTTTTTCAATTGAGCTTCTTGCTTCTTGATTGATTGGATGCGCAATGTCTCTGAATTCTCCGTTTGAAAGTTTTCTTGAAGGCATTGCAATAAATAATGAGCTATCTCCTTGAATTACTTTGATGTCATGGACAACAAATGCATCGTCGAAAGTGACAGAAGCCACTGCTCTTAGATTACCTACGCCATGAATTTTTCTAATTCTTACATCTGTAATGTTCATAATGTCACCACCTTGTCATTTATATCTTTATTATAGTACATCACAATAAAAAAAACTACTATAAAATAGAACTTTGTATATAATTTTTAAATTTCTTTATGTTATAATTTTTAATTAATATTTAATTGTATCTAAATATATCTTTATGATTGATATTTACACATTTGTTTATTTTATTATATTTTGCTATATTTAATCATAACTAGGCTATGGACAACAAATGGACAACAAATTATCGTCTGTTTATATATCTATCTTTCTTGTCTAGCGATTTAAACTCTTCTTCGGTTAGAAGTCTTTTGACGGCTATTTTATAATTTTTATTATATGGATATACCCAGCGATCAATTATGTTTCTAACCTTTAGAGCTTCTTGTTTTGTTCTTAAATGTGCATGCTGTTTATACTCTCCATTTTCTCTAACAACGAGCCATGGTCTTTCTTCACAGCAATGCTTGTATTTAATTATTATTTTCATTTGCACGCCTTATCATAGCTATAACTTGCTCCCTTGTGCATAAACCTTTTGGATTTGTTCCATCAGTTATTTTATTTTTTATTCCCCATTCCCAATCTTCTTTGGCCCAATTGCTAGGAATAGAATTATCTTTTTCCATAGTTTTATTTAGCTCCTTATCGTAAATTTGTAAACCTAATCTTTCAATTAAATTAATTAATTTATTTCCATAATTAATATCAGTTGCATATCCACAAGTTCGAAGTGCTTGAGCTTGATCTTTGTAATTTTTTGCATTTAAAACTCTTTCATAATTTTTAGTTCTCCATGGTGTAGAAACAAAAAAATTATCATGATCTTTTATAGAGTCTATTATGTTTTTATATTTTCTAAAATTAGCAGTTATTACATAAACTTCTCCCGTAGACTTCTGTTCATTTGTCTTTTTAGAATAAATTTCGCCTTTCCAATCTGGAGACGCTTTTACCCCAAATAAATTATTTGCATTAATAGCCAAATCACTTTTGCCCCAATTAGATTCTAGAATTGCTTGTGCAATCGTCACAGAAGGCAATATCCTTAAATTTTGGCCTTTTAAACTATTAACAATTGTTTGAATAAAATCTTTTTCTGGAGTAGAAGATTTTTCTATACCATAATATTCTGCAATTGATTTCGCAACTGAATTAGCTGTTTTATCTAAATTTTTTCTATAAACAGTTGCATCTTGTATATTGTCATGAAAAACATGTTCTATAATAAAATTATGTTTTGCTTGACCATGGCGGAGAATTCCATAATAATTTTGACCTCTTGCATTTTTTTTGTATTTAGTTCCTCTATTAGGAATATTTAAATCTCTTGAAAGATTTGTGCATATTAGATCAGTTAATTTTTTTATACTTTCTTTTAGATTTACACTATCCCAAATTTCCACACCTCGTGCATTTCCATTAGCTGCATTTGTGTGGCAGGATATCAAAATATCATAACCTCTTCCCATAGCTCCTCTAGCTTGTAGACTAGGATCTGCATTTATATTATTTTTTGTAATTCCTACTTGGAATCCATATTTTTCTAAAGCCGGCTTTAAATAATTAAAGGCGTAAATATAATTACAATCTCCCTCATTACAATAAGGTAAATTCTCAATTTGCCTAAATCCACGATTGTGTCTTCTACCTCCACCGTGACCTGGATCTAACAATATTTTCATTTTACATCTATCTCCTTATTATCTAAATCATCAATATTTAATGAATCTTTTGTCCTTCTTAAAAACTGACTTAATCCCTTTGGTAAAGTACCAGGACAAATAACATCGTAATTTTCAACTATTGATATAGCATAAGTCAATGTTATTGAATAGATTAAAAATACCGCCACTTTTTGGTAGTGTAAAAGCCATAAATAAGGGCATATTAAAAACACCAACCCCGCAACGGATAGGTGCTTTAGAATGCCTTTTAATCCAACTTTGCTGTCTAAATCTTTTGAAAAAACAGCCTTTACATATCCTGAAACAATATCGAGGATAACCGCTATTATGAATACGTGGTAGTGGCTAATATGTGCTATTCTACTATATGCTTCCACAATTTGTTTTAATTCTATTTCCATTTATTAGACCTCCAATTTAACATTATTAACGAAAACATTATTAGTTCCAAAATCATACGTAAGTTTACTATTATAATGATTTCCCAAAATAATACAATATTTTGAATCATTACCTAAAATTATACCAGCCTCATTTGTGTCTTTTATTTTTGCTAAACAGCCTATCATTCTAACACCTATTCCATCAATATTAAAAGATGAATCATCTTCAGTAATTCCTATACAATTCAATAGTTGACTATTATTACTGTCAATAAGATAAAATGCGGTCCTTTTCGCACACGTTGTAATTCCTCTACAATTAGTTAATGTACTATTTGATCCTTTAATCAAAAACGCATAATTCTCTGAAGAAGTTCCTACACAATTAATAAACATATTATTACTTCCCATATTATTATCGTTATAAAATGTATTATATTTTGAAGTTCCTGTACAATTAGTAAATTTATTATTACTTCCTAGAATATAAAATACAGATGAATATCGATCATTTGTAATTCCTGTACAATTAGTTAATGTATTATTATTTGAATTTTCACTAATCTGGTAACACTTAGATGTGCTTTCTATACTAACGTTATTTAATATATTTTTACTTGAATTTTCATCAATATTTATGGATGAGTAATTTCCATTATGTTTGAATTTAATATTTTGAATTGTATTATTATTTCCTTTTATATTTATACTACTTCCATTTATAATATTTAAATTTAATAATTTACAATTTTCAATTCCAGTACTAATAATTACTGATTTACTTTTGGTATTATTGAACTTATCAATAATAGTCGTTGAATCACCATAACCTTCAATAATTGTATTATTTTTATTAAAATTAATACTCAAATTTTTGTTTATATTAAAATTACCTTCTGTTAATAAAATTTTTCCACCATAAACTGGTAATTTATTAACAAAACTATTAATAATTTCAGCAGTGCATTCACTCTCTTGAATTACATAATCAGCTCCCGCTTTTGAATTTTCAGAGGAATCATAATTTGCAATAATAAATGTTGCAGACCTTGAAAGTTTTATATTATTTAATTTTTGTTTTTCTTCATCCGTAACAGTTCGATGATTTTCATCATCTATCAATTCTGAAAGTTTAGTTTTAATATCAGATTTTTTAGCGTAATCAGTTAAATCTACTTTAGTGTCTCCGATAATTTCCCATCTTCCACCAATCCACATATATTCTGTATAAAAATTGTTAGAATCATTTTTATTTTTTAAAAGATAAACAATATCCTCTTTTCCTGTAGATGGCAAAGATGTAACAACTTCTTTTTTCAGTTTTGTAGAATTATTAATTAATTCTTGAATTTCAATTTCTGTTTTGAAATTTTTATCATTAGTTAGTTGAGAAACTTTAGTAACTTTATTTGCTCCAATTTCTATTCCTTCGAGTTTTTCTTTTTCTGAATTTGTAAAATCATTTGAGGATAAATCTTTTCCAACTACTTTATCAACCTTATTATTCCATTTATTTTTCTCATCGTCTGATACTGTTCTATGATCAGCATCATCGTAAAGGTCAGATAATTTGGTTCTAATCTCATCTTTATCAGCTTTATTTTGCAATTCACCGAATAAATTTCCCACTAACACATTGTGAGAATTGTCACGCTCTTGGAACCCTTCATTCACAGCATCAAATAACGTTTTTACAGCCACAGCACTTGCTACCATATTTGAATCTGTGGAAGAGTAGTCATCTGTTATTTGAGTTTTATCAATTTTGTTATTATCTAACTCTAAAATATTTTCTTGAATTGCATCTAAATCATATTCAGTAAAATTTCTTGAAATAACCGAATCTTTTTTCCATGCAATAGCTTTTCCTTGAAATCCCCTAACACAACCTACTAAAACATTCGAATTAATACTTTCATATTTTATTGTTTCAGCTTGAGCATCATTTCCAATAACAGCTAAATTTGGGCCACCTGGAAAAACTGATGCATCTAATATTTTAATATTAGTAGTGTTAATTCCAATATCTTCTATCAATTGTGTTTGAGGGCTATTAACTTTTCCTTTATACATTTTTTTCATACTGTGTAATCACCTCTACTTTGAACAAATCCTTGTAACATTAAATCCATAGAAACATAAGCTAAATTATTAGGAATAATTTCTATTGATTGCCAGGATCCTCTTGATATTCTATTTTTGTTATCTAATAAATATTTAGTTAAATCTAAATCGATATTTGTAGTATTAAAATAACCTTTAACTTTTCCATTTACTTTTAAAGTAAATCCAGATGAGTTTCCAAAACGATAAATTCCGGGCGTTATTTCATGTTCATGAGTTATATCTACCGAATGTGAATGTGATGGAATGGTAACTGAATGTGAATGTGATGGAAAATCTACATTAACTTGATGAGTATGTTCGGGAATATCTACCTTGTGTGAGTGATAGGTAACTTTATTAATTTCAACACGACCAATCAATTTTCCATTATAATCCTGCACCGGGTGCCATACATTACTACTTTGGACGTCTGCTGAACCATGTGTTGTTCCATAAGAACCTCCTCCAGAAGAAGTTGAACCATAAGATTGACCTCCTCCTCCCCATGAACTTGAATAAGTATCTGACGGTTGGGATGAGGTTGTGGCCGTATTATTCCCTTGAAAAACAGTTGCTTTTGAATAAGCTCTAAAACTTTCTAATTTTATTTTAATTATAACTTTATTTATTATTCTCATTTCATCTGGAATAAAGAAATTTAATTCTGCACCATCTTTATTACTTGCATTAACTTGTAAAGATTGCGCATAAAGTTGTGTTGCTCCTTGAGAATAAGTCATTTCGATTCTTTGACGATCGGCTAAATCAGCAATGGAAGTTGCAACTGTTCTTCCTTTATTTGCAATTAAAATTTTAGTTGTCTTAATATCATCATAATTATAGTTAATTCCAACAATAACATCCTTAAAATCTTCACCTTTAATAATATTTCCTAATTCTAATTTTTCTCTCTCGTCGATTGATTGATAATCAATTTCATATTCCATTAAAGGCTCTTGAAATTCATTTAATATTTGTTGTGCTGCATCTTTTAGACTTTGTGCGTTTTCGTATCTTCTATCAATCCAAATCGTTTCAATAATTCCATATTTATCCACTATGGATTTTGGGCTTTGTAAATAAGGAACTCCATTATTTATATCTTTTATATTTAATTGATTAACGCCTTCTCCATATCCCAATGGATAAATCCTAGTAAATAATTGTTTTGGATCTGAACTTTTTACGATTCTCAACATATTTTTCTTTTTTTGTACATAAATATCTGGCTTTCTTGAAGTATTTAATTTTAATAAATTAATGGTCCATGGATAACTTTCAGTGTCATAGGTCCATATATAATCTCCAGCAATTGGCTTTGGAATAGAAAATAAAGCAGCAGCTAAATTTTCATTTTCCCAAGCATATTCAAATTGCCTAGAAAATTCACAAATTCCTAATTTCCAATTTTTAGTTTTTTGTTTACTTAAAATAAATTCAATAACTTCTTTAGTATATGTTCCTAAGTTTCCAATAATTACGTGGCCAAAAATTACATCATTTAAAAGTGTAGCTAAAACATGCTCACATTCTATGTTTAAAATACTTAAATCATTTGTTTCTATTGTCTTCGGTAAAATTCTATATAATCTAGAATCACATTTTACATAATAATAAGGTTGCAAATGTTCCACTTTTGGATCGTCTGCTGGAATTGAAAAATTCAAATAATAAATACTATTTATTTTAATATCTTCGGTAATATTAAAAGCATTTTCTAAATATGCTAATCTTTTTCTATTTTTATCAAAAACTTCTAATATCATAAATATCTTTCCTTATAAATAATATAGCTTTCTATATTTTTTCCTTCTCCAGTAAATAATTCAATACTTTTTACATTTCTCGAAAGATTAATCCAATCTCCATTGTATTTATCAAGCACATTTTCACCATCTAAATATGCAGTAAAATTATCACTGTCTATAACTAAAGTTTTTCCAGGTGGAATTATAAGATCTACAGAAACAATTTTTGAATCTAAAAAATAGCTAGATATTTGAGTTAATAAAGATTCATAAACATTAATTTCATCATGTAAAATATCTTTTCCAATTAATAAATTATATATATTTATAGAATCTTTAAATATATTTTCGAAATTAGTATTTAAAGTTGTATATGATTTTATTTTTAATTTTTCTTCAGTTAATAAATTCTGGTAAATATCCTCCTTAATATTTAAATTAACATTTAATTTTTCATCTAAATTAAGATCTAAAACTACATAAGCGTTGGATAAAATTTTTGAATTAATTTCTTCTTCTAAATTAAATTTTTCAATATAGGTTATGCTTCCAATAGAATCTACATTAAATTTTTCACTAGTTGTAAATGTTATTTGAGTATTTTTTCCAAAATTTACTGTTACATCAAATTTTTCATAACAATTTAAAATTATCTCGGGATTTTCAGAATCTTCGTTTCCAATATTAAATTTACTAGTATTAAAAGATTTTAAATTATTCATTTAATCACCTCTTAATTTATAGCAAATTTTAATGCTCCTATTTCAGCTCTAGGCATGTAACCTCTTTTTAATTCTTTAACAATTCCTTTATTGTAAATCCAAATTGGCTCTCCTAGGCGTTCATTATCCATAACAGCTGTAAAACTCCAATTTCCCCAATTTGAAGATGGTCTATTAAATATAATTTCATTTGAATTAGTTATAACTGATTGACCAGAGGAATTTTCTTCTGGAGCATTTAGTTGAATTTGAACTCTTGAATAATTATCACCCAAAAGTTCGGATCCTCCTGATTCTGGATTTCCATTATATAAAGCTAAATATGGAACAATTCCTTGAACATTTTCACCTTTAAAAATATTTAATAATTTCTTTTTATAAGCATTAGAAAGTTGACCATTTGAATAAATAACAACTTCATTTTTTAATAAAATTACGGATTCTCCTGATCTAACATCTAGATCTTCAACTAACTTTCCATAAGCAAGCATATTTCCTCCGACTTTAGAATCAGAAATTCCAATATAAGTTATCGTTCCAGCATCTACTTCGGATTTTGGAAAATTAACTTGCTCTAAATTTTTTATTTGTATTTGACCATCTTCTTCTGCAGCACTTGAAAATTTTATTTCTTGTCTTTCATATCCATTATATTTGACTTCAATTCCAGTTCCTTCTTCAGTCGGATTAGTTATATATAATCCAACATAAACTTTATCGGGAGCATTTAAACTTATATTTTTCATTACATTTAGAAATCCTCTTTCTAAATAATTCGTTGCATACATATTTACCTCCTAATATAATTAACTCTTATATTTATATTTTTTACATTTATATTTGAATCATTAGTAATTCTAATTAAACACGGAGCTTCTTCTGTTCCATGATATTCAATACTATTTGATCCTATTTTTAATTCTTTAACTTTATTTTCTGTATATGCAAAAGGCTCGCAAATAAATTCTAAAGAAAATGTTCTAATATTAGCTTTTGGAAATTCAAATATTTCTGATGGAGAATATATTTCACCAATATAATGTTTATCAGGTTCATCCCAAAGAATTAATTTTCCTTTTTTACTTAATAAACTTGAAACTTCTCTTAATTCGGCTCTTGATAATTTTTTAAGTAAATCACATTCAAGTCTTATAATTCTTTCTTCCCAACATTCTGCTCCAAAATCATATTTTCCATGGCGGTTAGGAATATGGATTTTTCTTTCTCGTTTAGGCGGTAAAATATAATCAATTTTTACAATTTTTATCCTAAAAGTTTCGTAAAAATTAATTCCGTTAAATTCAAATGAATTACCCTCCATAACGTCTCCTTTCTCTTTCTATTTGATTAAATAAAGTTTTTCCATAATCTGTAGCTTCTGCTCTATCTCCAAAATTTGCTCCATAAATATTAATCTCGATTGGATTGGATTCTTTAACTGATTTTTGATTATTGGGTAAATTTAAAAAAGTATTAATCTTAAATTGCATAGTACCAAAAGCATCATCAATTAAACTTTTACTCATATTAATTTCATCTTTTATTTTGTCAATTAACTTAAAATTAGAGTTGTATTTATCAAAATCTAATTTAGATTGATTTAATAACAAATTTCCATAATCTATTGCATCTTCTATATTTTTTCCAAGGTAATTTTTTAACACGTCTTTACTTGCGCCATTTTCAATGAGTTTTTTAAGTTGAGCTTCTGCTTTATAAATTAAGTTTTTATTTGCATCTTCAATTAATGGCTCGCCATCTTTTATACCTTCGGCCATACCGGCTGATAAATAATAACCAACTTCATTTTTCATTAATCTTGAAGGTGATCTAATTTGGCCAGCTTGTCTGGCAGCATTAACAGCATTTCTAACAGCATTGGCCGCTGCTTGAGAAACTAAACTTGAATTACTTCTAATCCCGGAGGCTATTCCTCTAGCTAAATTCCCTCCTACTTGAGTAAATTGTGATTCATAACTTCTAATTGAGTTTAAAGAACTTTGTAAAATTTGCCTTATTACGTTGTCAACTTGATTTTTATTTCTTTCAATTCCTTGAGCAAAATTTTTAATTAAGTCTTGTCCTCTATTATTAAATTCATTATTTTTTGATTTAATATCATTTATTGCTTTTTCAATTATTTTCTTAATTGCATTATCAACTTCATTAGAAGTATTAGAAATTCCAGAAGTTAAATTCTTAATAACTTCTTGACCTATAGAAGTTATATCTTTTATTTTAGATTTAACACCTTCAACAAAATTCTTTCCAGCTTCTTCTCCAGCTGTTTGTAATTCTTTAGCGCTTTCTTTTGCACCTTTAGTAGCTGCATCTGATAAATCTTTTCCTGCTTTTTCTGCATCAGTTTTCTTTTCAGAAGTTTTACTTGCGTATTCTTTTCCTGAATCAGTACCGGCTTTGCCGAAGTCTATTTTTTTAGAAGTTAAACTTTTTGTCGCGGTATCGGATAAAGATTTACTATCAGTTTCTACTTGTGATTTAGATTCAGAAATACCTCTTGAATATTCAGAACCAATTTCTTTTCCTTTCGCGTTTGCTTCAGAAGTTTTATCTAAATTTTCAGAAACACTATTTCCTAGTTCTTCGGCTGCATTTTTAGCACTATCTGAACCACTTAAAATTCCTTCTGTATATTTTTCAGAAGTATTCATTCCAACTTCATTTGCTCTTTCTGAACTAGAGCTAAAACCTTCAATTGTAGCTTCTGCAACTTCTGATCCTGTAGATGCTGCTTCTTCTTTTTTACCAGTAATTCCTTCAATAAATTTTCCAATTAAACTAGAACCAGCTTCAAATAGTTTTCCAATAGTCCCAGTAATTCCTTCAATAATTGAGCTAATTATTTTAGGTCCCATTTCAAGTAGTTTAGGAAGTCCTTCTGCAATTCCAGTAACTAATTCTGTAATAACTTGAACTCCTACTTTAAGAATTCCAACGATTCCAGAAACAATTCCTTTTACGAGTCCTACAATTATTTTTGGTCCCAAGGTTAATAATTTAGGAAGTCCTAAAACAATTCCTTTTATTATTTCACCCACAATTTTAATTCCAACTTCTAAAACTTTTGGGATTGCTAAAATTATTCCTTCAATTATTCCAGCTATTATTTTTGGTCCTGATTCTGCTAATTTTGAAATATTTTCTAATATACCTTGAATTAAACTATTTATAATTTGTAAACCAATTTGAATTAATTGTGGAATTACTGAAATTATTCCTTCTACTAAATTTTGTATAATTTCAGGTGCTGCTTCGGCAATAGTTGGAATATTATCAATAATTCCTTTTAATAATCCAGAAATGATTTCAAAACCAGCTTGTATTAAATTAGGTGTAGCTTTTACTAAACCTTCTATAAAAGCTGTTATTAATTCAATTGCTTTTTCAACAATAAGTGGAATATTATCAGAAATAGATTCTGCTAAACTTAAAATAATTTCAGAACCTGATTCCATAATATCTGGAAGTTTTTCTATAAGACCATCGACTAAAGCCATAATTATATCAATAGCCAAAGATCCAACTTCTTCAATAACTTGAATTACACCCGTAACCAAAGATTCAATAATTTCAAAACCTGATTCTGTTATTTCTGGTAAATTAGCTCTTAATCCTTCGACTAAATTATGAATTACATCTACACCTAAATCTATAAATTTTGGTAATTGTTTTGCAATTTCTGTTAAAGCATCAGCTAAGAAACTTCCAAGCATTTTCCCAACCAATTCAATTGAACCAACTGAATTATTCATAGAATCAGTTAATTGATCAAATAATATTCCGGCTTGTTCTGAAGAAATTCCCCATTTCTCCATTGCGTAATCAACAAAATCGGCTTTATCTGAAAATTGTTCTACTGCAAAACTAGCTTCAACTAAAGAAATATTTAAATCATCTACAGAAACTCCAGCTTCCTCTAAAGAAGATTTTAAAGAATCAACATCAATTCCTCTAAAAGCAAGTGAAAGTTCTTCTATAACGCCTGTGGCAGCTTGAACAGTTGTTCTTAAATTTGTATCAAATGTTTGATAGAATGAAATTCCCAATTCTTCTAAAGCCGACTTTAAAATCTTAATATCGCCTTGTAAGTTATCATTCATAACTTTTGACATTTCTTTAGCGGAGCCTTCAGCATTTCCGATTTCTTCAGCTAAATTATTCCATTCATTTCCTTCAATAGAAGATTTTAAACCATCATAAAGAATATTTGCTTGCTCTGAAGTTAATCCAAAAGCATTTATCATATGATTGACAAATTCAGCTTTATCTGAGAATTGATCAAATTCTTGAGCAAGTGCCATGATATTTTCTCTAAATTCTTCTCCAGGTCCTCCTGCAGCTTCTAAAGCTAGCGCAACATCGTCAATATTTGCAGCATTAGATGCAAGTAAAGCGGAAACAGCCGCCAAATCTCTACCATTAAAAACATCATTTAACCAATTTTTTCTTTCTTCAGTAGTTAACCATTGTAATTGACCGGACATATCGCCTAAAACTTCATTTATAGGTCTCATGTTTCCTTCTGCATCATATGCTTCAATTCCTAAATTTTCGAAAGCTTTTGCTGCTGTTTGAGTTGGTGTATAAATTGATTGAATTACGTTTCTAAGTTTAGTTCCACCTTCGGCTCCTTTATATCCATTATTTGCAAGTACACCTAAAGCAGTATTTAATTCAACAGTTCCTCCAGCTAAATCTTTTGCAGTTCCACCAACTGTAAGAATCGCTTCCCCAAGTTGACCAACGTCTGTATTAGATTTTTGAGCAGTTTTTGCCATTTCATCAATAAGTATATTTGTATTATTAATTGTATCTTCAGTTGTTCCCATATTCAGACCTAAAGCCGAAACAGCATCTGTAACAATATCAGTTGCACGACCTAATTCTAATCCACCGGCCGCGGCTAAATTTAGAGTACTAGGAAGTAATTTTACAGCTGATTCAGCATCATAACCTGCAAGTGCAATGTAGTTTAAAGCTTCTGCAGCTTCTGATGCAGAGTATTGAGTAGTTGCTCCCATTTGTCTTGCTGCCGCTTCTAACATATTAAACTCTTTAGATCCATTTTGGATTTCTTCTTGTGTCATTCCCATAGTAGCCGCAACTTGACTCATACTCGCTTCAAATTCAGAACCAACTTTAGTTGCTGCAGTTCCTAAGGCAGCAACCGCAGTAGAAACAGCCGCAATTGCTCCAGCTGCTACTTTTCCAACACTCGTTGCTGTTTTTCCTAATTGACCTAAACCTTTTTTAAATCCCGAATCATCAATTTTGGTATCAAATATTAATTTACCATCGCTTGCCATTAATTCACCTCCTTTTCGTAAAAAAAATAAGTTTAGGCTTTCCTAAACTTATCGATATCTTTTATTTAATTTTTTTATCATATCCGCAATTATTACAAATTAAATGTTTTTCTGTTTTATTTGTTATTTTATATTTTTTACCTTTTAAAAGTTGGATTATCAATCTCGGTAAGAATAAGAAAATCCATAAAAGCAAATCATATACCCATATAAAACATACCCAATAAAACCAATTTCTTTTCCTCTTTAATTGAGAAGTTGTAACTAACTCAATTTTAGTATTTTCACTTCCACAATTCGGACAAATCATAATATCATCTCCTTTAAGATTAATCATATCACATTTTATCCAAATAAAGCATCTGCAAAATCAGCTTCTTTTTCTTCTTGAGTTCTATTATCCGGAAGTTCAAATATTTTTTTCATATTCCTATAAAATTTCTTCTCTGAATCAGTCATATTGTTATCAATTTTCACGGCCCTATAATTTATTATTTTATTCAAATAACAAGTATCTGGTAAAGCATCAAATAAAGCTTTAAATTTCCACCAGTGAAGTTTTTCGATTGTTAGATCAATCTTATATACTTCCATAAAAGCCGCGAAAATGTAACAATCATCTATTTCATAGGAGAAAATAGGCTTGCTGTTTTTTTCAGTATTTTTCTTAATTTCTTTACCACAAGTATAAAACCAAATAATTTTTTTGAAGGCTTCCTCGTAATCTTCGATAAATTGATCTCCGAAAAATATATTTATAGCTCCATAAAGTTTATCTTCTTGTGTTAAATCGTCATTATTTAATAAATTTTCAAATAATAAACAATTTCTAAAATCATAATTTATATCGTATTTAAGGCCGGATATATAAACATGAGTAGGTACTCCATCAATTATTAAGTTCATCTTGTCTATATGGAGAATAAATAATTCTTAATTTTTCATTTTTAAATTTATTTATTTCTTCATTTAAAAATACAATTAAATCAATACCATCTGTAATATTAAATTCTCTATTTTTAAATATTTTATCAGTAGCGCCTTCTCCGAGAATTTCATCAATTAATTCTCGCATTAGTTTTAAAATTTCTTCTACTGAATTAGTATCTTTTAAAGATTGAGCTTTTTCAGCAATTTCTAAATATTTATTAGCATCTCTAAAATCATCTATTGTTACGAAAAATCTTTCATTTTCAATTTCCAATTCTAGGCTGTTATTTTTAAATTTAAACTTTGCCATTATTTATTCACCTCAATTATTGTACTTCTAACTCTTTTGCTTCTGCAGTTAACCATTCATCTGTAGTAGTTGCAAGTACTTTTTCAGTCGTTGAGTTAACTCTAAAAGTACCTTCATAAGTGTAAGCATCTAAAGAACCACCTTCAGTGTTAGGTATAACTGAATATCTTCTTTTTCTAGCTTCAAATTGGCCTTCAGCTTGACCTTTTTTAGTAAAATCAACAACCATAATTTCTACAACCGCATCAGTTCCAATTATTTCTTCATCAATTATTCTAACAAGTTCTTCATGAACAGGATCTCCTACAAATTGATCAAAAGCAAATTCAATAGATGCGGAAATACCAACAACATCAGTTGTTTCAAATAATTCATCTACATATTGTCTTGTATATTCTTTTGGATTCTTTGAAGTGGAAAGTCCAGTGAATCCTTGCATTCTATGAAATTTGTCTTTAATTTTCATAAAAGCGACTTTGTCGGCTCTTTGTACTAATTTCTTTTCTACCATTTTAATCCTCCTTATAAATAAGTTTTAATTGTATTTGATATTTTGCTTGTTCTGCGTTTGCATCTAATAAAAAACCATTAGATAAAATATCAATTCTAATTGCTCCTTTAACTTTTGGTAAAATATTATTTTTATTATTTTCTTCTATCCAATTTTGAAAATCTTCAAAAAAGTTAGAATTTTCTAATTGCTGGAGTAATTCCGCGGAATAATAATTCACCGTTGTAAATGTAAATCCAAATTGTTTTAAACCCCCACCATCTACATATTTTTTATAAAATGGCTCAATAGGCTCTGAATAAATTGCATATTCTACAATTTCATCTCCAATATAATCTACATTAATTCTTGCATCTTCATCTAAAAGATCACAACCATTAAAATATTCTCTGATTGCTTCTATAATTTTCATGATTTAGCTCCTATAATTTTAGCAGCTCCTTGTAATATATATTTTTTATGATTTAGTTTCATCCTTTCGAACCACTTATATCCACGACGAGGAGCTCCTTGAAAATTTGCTTTTTCGTAATACCATCTTTTTGCATAAGGTGTTTGCTGGACAATTTGACCTCCTCCTGATTGAATATTAGGAACTGATTTTAATGTTCCTTTATCAAAAGGTGTATATGGATCCATAAGTCTTATACATTCAGAATCTACAAATCTTTGAGCTGGTGTTATATCAATATCTTTTACTTCAAATTTTTTTAAAATAATCAATTTGCACCTACTTCAAAATGTTTAATTAAATCAGAACCAAATAAATAATCATCTACTGAAGTGATAACTCGAACATAATTATGATTTTTTTCTAAATCTTTTCTAGTTGTAAATTCATCTTCAATAATTCCTTTAACAATAATATCTTCAGGTTGTAAAGTAAATCCCACTGGATTTTTCTTAAATTCAATGGGATTTTGATAATTATCACAGGATCTAAAAGGTATAAATACAGAAGTTTTGTCAACACTAGAAAGTCCTGATTTTAAAATATTAAATTGTTCGTTATCTTCCCAATGTACGGAATAAATGTATGATTTTTTATATTTAGTTTCTCGATTTTTAGTTATTTTATTATAAATTGTCATACTTGTGTTTGGTAACATAATCAACACCTCTATACATTAAACCAGTTAAACCAAAATAAATTTTAATTGTATTATAAATTCTTTTAGATTTTTCATCTTTTAATTTTTTTAAAGTTTCTAAATCTAAAGTTAAATACTCAACCTTTTGAGTTCCAACCGCTTCTGATTTAATACCATCTTTATTATATTGTTCTAATCTTTTCTTATCCTCTAAATCATAATTAATAAGTTCTAGAATACATTCTAAAACTCTACCTTTTTGTTCTTCATCATCATAATCAATTCTTCCAAATGTGAAATAATCAATTATTCTTTTATAAAAATTAAATTTTCTTTTAAAATCTTCTTCTGATAAATTTAAGCCTTCTGATAGAGTTTTAAAATCAACCATTTTTTAACCTCTTGTAACTATTCTTGCAATAGGAATTGCTTTGTGATTAATTGTTTCTCCGTCTGTAGATTGAACTAAAGTCCAGTTTACACCGTTCTTAAGTTCTTCATCAGTTGGAGAAAGTGACGTCATTTTCTTATTTGTAAATGAAATTCCATAAGGAGCAAAACAATTTCTTTGTCTTGAGTATAAAGTATCTTGACCACCATTTATTTTTGGATTTCTTGCCATTTCAAATGGAACTTTAACTCCTGCATCTGTAAGTTCAAAAGCACCTTTTCCTAATACATAAGAAGTATAAGCTGTATAATTTCCACCTGCATCGGTAACTTCTTCGATAGGCATAGAATCATCAATTAAAATTGTTCTTCCATTTACAGTTGCCATTTGAAGATTTCTTGTAACTCCATTTTTATCGGTATATTTTAAATATTCCAATAATTGAAGATTTTCAAGGTTAGTTGCAACTTGTGAGTGCATTATTGCAAGTGAAAAATTAGCTTTGTTTTCTCCTACCGCTTTTTGTAAAGCCGTATTTAAAGTAGTAACTCCAAATTTATTTTCTTCTTTTTCTTTTGTAATATCAAAAGTATGAGCATCAACAAATTTCTTATTTTCAGTTCCGGTCATTGAGAAAATACCATCTAGAATTGCAAGTAAAGTGTCTTGATCTATATCATCCCAATATCCTGCAACTTGTCTTGCAACATTATCCATGAAGTTAACTCCGCCTGTGATATCGTAAGAAAAATCTTTTTCAGTCCATGCATTTGCACGACCAACAACAACTCTTGTGTGAGAGAATGTTTTAGTTGAATTATCTTCAATATCAGTTTTACCATCATAATCCAATAAGTCCTAACATTGGTGTTGTAACAATATTTCCTCCAGTTTGTTCTGACAACATTCCTTTGATTCTATCGTTTACTACAACCGCTCCTGATTTTAAAAGTTCGTTTCTTTTTAGTTTTGGAATAGTATCTACATATTTTCCAAAAACTTCCGCATTAAAATATTTTGCATCAAATATAGCTGGCATTTTATTCCTCCTTAAATTTTAGCACCTGGATTTTTTTCTAAGAATTCCATCATTTCTGAATACGTCATATTTTCTGTACTAGGTGGATCTACCTTTCCAACATTACCAACTGAGCTTCCTCCAACTTCAAATAAATATGAATCTGATTCTTTCATTGACTTAATTTGATTTTCTAAATCTGAATCAAAATTTTTAGAATTCTTTAGAGCTTCCATATCCAATAGTGCTTTGGCCGCTTTAGGATTTTTAACTTTTGATTTTAACAGAGAATTCTCAATTGAGTGATCTAGTTTTAAATTAGAAATTTCATTTTTATATTTTTCAACTTCTGCCTTAATTTCATCAACATTAATTTTTTCAAAATCAGAAATTTTATTATTTGCAACATCAAGTTCTGCTTTTAAATTATCTCGTTCTGATTTAATAGAATTAATATCTTGACCATTTAATTTGAAAACTCCTTGAATCTGTTCTTCATTTAATCCTAATTCTAACAATTCTTCTTTCTTCATTTTTTCCTCCTAGGTTATTTTTTTAAGTATCACCAATACTAATAGAGTTATGTAGGTTTAGGTCCTACAACCAAAATGGTGGGAATAATAGGATTTGAACCTATGTGTGACGAATTAATTAATCCCGCAATTACCTAACTCTGCCATATTCCCATACAAAAAAGACCTTTTAACGTCGTGTCTAGGACGATTTGAATAAAAAAGGAAAGAAAATTATAAATTTCCAGTTTCTAGAATATATTGTAATCTGGATAATCCAGAATCTGGATACTCTTTAAAACTTTTACTAAGTTGAAAAATTCTTTTAATTTCATAAAGCCATCGTTCTTTTGAAACATTTTTAGGAACTCGACTTTCAAAATATTTTCTTTTTTCATTTAGTTCTTCTTTTGAATATTTATTACTAATATATTTTCCATTTTTAAAATTTAAATAATTCGATTTATCTTGTAAAATTCTTAACTCTTCTTTTCTTGTCATAACATTTCTACCTCCAGGATTCCATTTTCTTGTTTTAATATTTTATATTTTTGATTTCTATTAATTAAAAACTCTTTTTCAGAAGAAAAATCTGAAAAATCTCCTAAATAAAAACCTTCTGTATTTGCAGGAGCTTTAATAACAATTTTATATTTACAATTAAATTGTTTTGCTACCACTTGATTAATAGAACTACTCTTATAAGCATCTAATGTATCATTTTTCAACCACCATTCAAATTCTTCTTGACTAACACCTCTATATAAAACCAAATTATCTCCCAATTTGTTTCTAGATAAAGCTCTGTCAATTTCTTTAATTCTTTGAAGTGTTTGATCCCATTCAATATCATCAGTAGGAGCTAACGCATTTCTTAAATATCTATTTGTTATACCATAATGAGGCCCTGAATATTCAACAATTGCATTTTGTTCACTCATCATCAAGTCCTTCCAGTTTTTCTTTGAATTCTTTAATAATTTTTCTTCACCCTCTGGTGTAACTATATTATAACATGTTTTGTTATTATTTATAACCTTTTTGAACTTTTTATGTTCTTGTTTAACTCTTTGTTCTTTAATTTTTTCAATAGTTTTAGCTTCTTCATCATTTACAGCATCATATAAATTAGCTTTTCGTGCGTGTTTTCTTGCTGTTCTTTCTAAATTTCTAAGTCTTTGGTATGCTTTTTCTTCTGTATATGTTTTTTCTTCATACTTAAAAGTATTAATTTCATCAAGTTTATAATCTACCCAGAATTTATCTGATAAACCTTCAAAATATGGGTACCAATTATGGCGACAATTTACCCCCATAAATCCATCAGCATCTCCAAAACCAATATCATCTAATGTTAAATAACCTTCTTTTCCACTTAAAGAAACAACTTGACCTTGCCAATCCTGGTGAGTAGGTCTTGCTCCTTCGTGTGCAGTTATTTCCATTAAATCTTGGTCCATTTCTTTTGCATTTGATAAAGATATTTCAGCAGATAATCTATTCACAGTTGAAACTAAATTCATTTTAACAGCAGCTTCAACAGAAAAATTCTTTCCGGATTGATACTCAATAAATTCAAGGCCTTTATCTCCAACATCATTTACTATTTTTCTCATAACACTAGATCTTGAATAAGCTCCAGAAGTTATATCAATAATTCCTTGATTTAAAGTTTCCTTATACCATTTATCAAGTGGCTTTCCAGCAAGTCCTATAGTTCCAGACATGTTTTTTAAATCTTCAACAGAGGATTTTTTCATGGTATCAACCATTTTCAAAACGGATCTATTTTTTAATTTTTTACCACCAAATTCATAGGCTTTTTTATCCATTTCATAAGATTTAAGTCCTGCTTTATTTACAATTTGACCTAATTTGTATGCTGTAAGATCTAAATCTTTATTTAATTCTTTTTTAATTTTATATAAATCGTAATTTAAATTAACTAAAGATTCTAATTTACCTCTTGAAGTTGCTGATAATTCTAAATTGTTTTGTAAGTCTTTAACAACGTCAGCTAATATTTTATCCTCTAAATTCCTATAATATTTAACAACATCATCTGGAAGTTTTTTCATGTAATTAGGCGTTAACATTACTCTTCCTCAACTTCTTGATTATCGTCTTCTACTACTTTTGGTAAAATATTTTTAATTTCCTTATCAGTTAATCCATATCTCCAATTTAAATAAAACTCTGGTGTAACAAGTCCAGCTGCTACTTCTTGTAGTCTTATCTTTTGTTCTGTTTCTGCATCTACAATTAAAGAATCATCGAAATCAAAACTTGCTTTTAAATTCTTATTTTTATAATATCCCAAAATATTTAATATATTTTCTAATGTTTTTTGAAGTTCTTTTTGAATATCTACAACAGTTGAGTAACTTCTTTGTTTACTCATCTTTACTTCAGTTGCTGATTTTTCAACCTCATCAACTTCTGAGAGAGTTCCATAAGCAAGTCCTACAGTAAATTCAATTCTTCTTAATATTTTATTTAATCCATTAAATAAAGAACTATCTCTAATTTGAGGACTAAAAATTTCATAAAATCCATCTTTTTGATCAAAACCTAAATTTCTAAATAATCTTTCTTTTCCTTTAGGAAGATCTCCATTTTTCTTTAAAACAGTAATATCTGCATCAATTGCAATTTCAGTTCCTTTAAATTCCCATAGAATTCTTTGATATTGCTCATCAGCATCTTGAATTAAACTTAAAGCTCTAGAAAAACAACTAACTCCTTCATAAGATTGTAAATCTAAGTTATTTGCTTGCGGATTTTTAAAATATGAAAATAAAGGAAAATCTACATTGAAAACTTGTTCTTCTTTAAGTGTCTTCCAACAATCCACACTATTTAAGTTCCATTTATCTCCTAAAGAATAATAATTTTCAGACCTATAACAAGTATTTTTTATTCTCCAACCATTTTCAATTTCTTCATGTTCTTCAAGTCTTGTATAATATATATTTTTTTTATTTTCATATGTTTTTATTCTGTCAATAAAAACAACATGTTTTATTTGTTCAAAATTTGAAAATTCCAAAATAATATACATATCAGGTGTTAAATAATTAATTGCAATTTTATTTCCTACTAAGTAAGGCTTTATTATTAATCCACCTAAAGCTAATCCATATTCAGTAAATCTTCTTGAGTTTTCTACAATTTTTTTATAATCTTCATCATCACAATCTGATTCAAATTCAATAGTAGTAAGTCTTGCAAGTTCTGACGAAATACTAGCTGCTAAATTTAAACTTTCTAAATTTTCTCCTCCGAGCCAAGGATATTCTCCTCTGTAGCAATTTAACCATAATTTATAATTATTATCTATAAATTCAGTTAAACCATATATTGCTCTAATTTCATCTTGAATTATTTCAATCACCTCCAACCTAAAGCTTTTATATATTTTTCAAATGAATATTCAAAAGCATCTAAACTATCTATATCCGAAGTTCCATCATCAAGTCTTTCAGTATCTAATTTTTTTGAATCCCAAGTTGCAGTTACTAAAGCTTCTTGTAAACTTTCAGTATCTTCCAAAATAAAAAATCGCCCTTCCGAAATTAATCGGTTGACGATTCTTATTCTATCTACAATTTCATTTTTAATTGAGTTTCTAACTTTTATATTTAAATTATTATCCAATAAGGCTTTTTGTAAAGTCTTAATTAAAACTTGCTCTGCACTATCAGCATATATAGAATCAACGAAACCATACCTAGAAATAATTTCTTTTGTAAAGAGTATAAAACTATTAACTAAACTTTCTATATCATCTGGGTTCACCCTGGAACTCCTAAGAGCTATCAGTGAGTTATAATCCTCTGTAATTCCAGTTGCGACGAAAGCATGCTTTGATTTATTCCCTCCGAAGTCCACTCCAATGTTAATTGCCATTAAATTTTTAGGCCTATCTATTTTAAATTTATTTGTATTATCTGCAAATTGTCTATATATTAAACCTTCTGCAATAGTTCTTAAACCTAAAATATCTCGTTGATACCATACACTCTGTTTATTATATTGAGCTTTGATTTCATTTCTTCGTTCTTCTGAAATATTTATATTGTCATCAATTGTAAAATGTTCATAATTTACTTTTAATAAGTCATTTTTGATATACTTATCAATATAATCAACATAAATCCAATGTTTAGGATGATCTGGGTTCAAATCCCAGAAAAATTTTCTTGTAATAGCTGCAGCAGTTCTATTAAAAGCTTCTTTTATCGTATCTTCATGATGAAGGTTGATCTCTGTAGCAATCCACATTCCATAGGAATTACCACGAATCTTTTTATATGAATCAGCTTTTGCTCCTCCAGCAAAAATAACAATTTTTTCCTTATTTTTTGTAAAAGGACCTTTAATAATTAAAGCTTCGTTGTCTTTATATTTACTCCATTTGCATTGACCTCTAAAAATAAATTCTAAACCAAAACCATTTGCATCTCCTAAATTTAATTTAGCATTTGCAACAGTAGATCCAGTAGCTAAGTGAATTCTATCTTCTGTTAACATTAATTCAGTTGCGAAAGCAAATATATTATCAACTGTTTTTCCAGCTCTTATGGCTCCTTCAGCAATGTTATAAGTATTATCTAAACAATTTTTAATATAATTTATGTGTTTTTCTGAAAAATTAAAATTAATCGTCTTCTTTTCCATAAATTAATTTTTGAATATCTGACAAATCTTCAATTTCATCAGAAACTCCCTTTAAAATATTAACTTCAGTTTTAAGTTTTTCAATTCTTAATAATTGTTCTTCAGTAGCTATTCCAGAATTACATAATTCTTCATATTTTCCAATCATACGAGTTAATGTGTCCATTGCTTTTGATTGAGCGTTTAAATATCTTTCATATCTATCCCAAGCAAATTGCAATTCATATTCTTCTTCAATACTTCCATTAGGATTTTCACGATACTTTTTAAGTTCTTTAATTATTTCGTGTTTATCCTCAACTTCCATAATCTTTTGAGCTCTGATAATACTTCCAAATTTTATTTTGATACTCGTCCATAAAATATCTAAACTATTTAAATCTTCAACTGAATCTACTAAATTTTTAATTTCTTCAGGTAAATATTGAGCGAATAAACCATGTTTTATTGAATTATTTCTTGTATTTGCTATTTTAGGACCAGTTGAACATCCTCCATGATATTTACATCTTCCAGTTCCTTTGTGATTTGTTCCATATCCTGCTGGAAGTTTACACAATTCTCCAGTTCCTTTAGTTTTAGCTCCACATAGTTTACTCAATTTTTTTTCACCTCTTTTTCTTATTTTTTTATATAAAAAAATAGAGAATTAATAAAAATTCCCTATTCACTAATACTATTATACTAAATTTTTATATGAATTAACACCCCTTTTTAGCAAAACTTGTGTCCATTTGTAAGTTAATCCCATTTCTTCAGCTATTTCAGAAACTTTTTTTCCTTCCACATATCTTTTGTAAATTGCCATCATTTGTTTTTCATTCTTAATTTTTAATATTTTATTAATTAAAATTTCACGTATCTTATAATATTTTAAATATTGTTTATAATAATTATCTTTCTTTTCAATTAATTTAATAACCGCGTTTTCCATGTTATCTTTTTTAACACTAGTTTGAACTACAATTGGATTTAATTCTTTATTAACTTTTGTTACTTGACTTTCTAATAGTAAAATTTCTTCTCTTAAAATTTTTAGTCTTTTCTCTAACCGAATAATTTCTCTTAATTCATCCATTTGATAACCTCTATCATTTGCTATTTATAAATGTTACTCAGTTACTATATATATATTATATATATTATTTATATCTTTTTTTGAGCCTTTTTTCATGTTTTTAATTAGTTATAAGTATGTTAGAAAGAGTAACACAGTAACATTCTCTCTAAGTATTGCAATTCCAATCTTCGTGAGTGTTACTCTTTGTTACTCTTCCAGTAACATTGTATCTATTTGTATCTTTTTATTAATAATTTTTTAACGATATCTTTTACCCTGTTAACACAGGTATATAAAATGTTACTCTTCCAGTAACACAGCAGTAACACATTTTTTATACCTCTAAACATTGAAATTCCAACGTTTCTCTAAATTTTTAAATGTTACTGGCTCTAAAACTTAAGTTTGTGTTGGAATTCCAATGCTTTCGTTGATTTTGATGTTACTCATCAACTTCCTGTACTTCCGAACGCTCCAGCTCCTCTTGAATTATCTAAATGATCAGAAAATTCAGCTAAAACTAACGGTAAAATTACAAGTTGCCCTATTTTTTGTCCTTTATCAAATATAAATTCTTTGTTACTTTGATTATGAATTATAGCGTGTATTTCTCCTCTATATCCTGAATCAATAGGAGCAAGTTCTGAAACTATTCCTCTGCTTGATAAACCAGACTTTGGAAAAATAAATCCCACATAACCATCTGGTATTTCAAGACCAAATCCTAAAGGAATCTTTAAAGTTTCTCCTGGATTTATAACATAACTATCTAAACTAAAAACATCAGCTCCGGCATCATTATAATGAGCTCTCTCAGGTGTAATTCCACCAAAATCTAATAATTTAATTTTCATCTATTAATTCTCCTAATTTTATTTCTAAAAATACAATTATATCTAACAACCATTTATATTCTTTAGATTTTTCATCATAGCAATCTGCTTCGCATTTAAGTAAAGTTAAACAATTTTTAATAATAAAATAAATTGATTTTTTCATCTTCTCACCTCATCTTCAATTGTAGCTATAAGCTCCATTAAAAATTCGTACTCTTCACTTCCCCATTCATATTCACAAGCTTCATAATCTAAATCTTTTATAATTTTCTTTAATTATTCTTTTGTAGAATCTGTAAATTTCATATTTTTTCAACCTCAATATTTTCAATCCAACAATAATCTCCATAATCCAATCTATTTTTTAAACTTACTTTAAGTTTTTTAATATATTCTTTAGTAAACTCTTCCTCATTTTCTTGATATTTTTTAAGTTCTTCATCAGTAGCAAGTTTTATTTGTTTCTCTATATTTTGAACCAAATCAAATGTAATTTTAAATTTCATAATTTTTCCACCTCTTTTTTTTAAGTAAATCTTTATCAAATTTAATTGTTCCAATCATTAATTAGAACCTCTCCTCTATATTCATAACTTATTAAATATCTATCATTGTTTCTTATTTTTTCTTCCATAAAATTATAAGCTTCTTTAGCATTATTAAAATAAAATTTTCTTTCGGGATAAGTATCAAAATATTTAATAACTAAATGTTTTTTCATTTTTTCAATAACTCCTCAATACAAAAATCATTAATAATAGGCATTAATAATTTTAAATCAGTTAAAGCTGCAGTATCTCCTGTATGATAATAAACAAAAGCATGATTATTTTTAATCGATTTTATTTTTCCGATCATAGGCCTTTCAAAACCTCCATAAATTACGAATTGTCCTTCTTTATATTTCATAAAGTACTCCTTTTTCTTTACAAATCTCAAGTATATTGTCTTTATTAACCGTGTTTTTTAAATAATTTACATGTTCTATTAGTTTAAATATATCTACACCATATCTAGAATCATCAGGAGACATTTCTAGGAACTTTTTCTCATCTTTAGTATAAATATGCATTGAGCCGGCAAAATGAGTCCAGGAGCCAACCTGAACTCCTAACGCATGTGCTACATATTTTTGAAGTTCTGTAAAAAATATTGCATCATATGGAAGGCCAAAATATAAATCGTTACTTCTCATAACAGTTGTACAATGTAATTTCCCATTTCTTAATAAAAATTGAATTGAAATTGTACAAGGTTCATCTTTAGTTTCGATTACATTTTTATTTGCTGAATTAATATTTAGAACAGCTCTTCTTGAATTAGGATCTTTTTTTAATAATTCTATTATTTTTTCAATTTGATCAAAACCGTATTTTTCTTTTAAAATATATCCATAAGCTGAATTATTTGTTAAACCATCATCTGAAATATGTTTCCACATATTAGCAAATTTTCCTATAAATTCTACAGAGTTATCTCCAGAGAAATACCAAATTAATTCTGCTAAAACATATTTATATGAAATATTTCTTTTTGTTAGAAAACAGTTAGTATTTGTAACATTATTGATTGAAAAAATTACATTGATTAATTCTTTGGTATTATTTACCTTATATCCATATTTAATTATTTGATTAGTATAAAAAGTATATACATCATTAATATCTTCAAAAATCATTATTTTCTCCTTAAAACCCAAAGGCAATTTCTAGCTTTACTAGCATCAATCATAGGAGCCATTAAGTTACTTAATAAGTTAGAATCATAATATTTATTGAGCTGATTAAACGCTTCTAATTTCCAACCAGTGAGCTCTAATTTATAATCCTTTTGACTTGCAAATGTTCCGAATCTATGTTTCACATTAAAATATTCTTCTAATTTTCCAGCAAGTTCAAAATGGTCCCATTCTCCGATTTCTAATTCTCCTTTACTATTAGTGAGTATGTGATTTTTAGCAGCTCCTACAGTTGGATCATAATTAGGAGTTGATAAATAACAAGTTCCATTTTCATCTAAATGATTAACGATATTTTGTAAATACTGATCTATATTTTCGTGACCTATATGTTCTACAACTTCAAAACTTGTAATAATATCAAATTTTTCTTCTAAATTAAAAGGCTTGCATAAATCTTTAACTAATATCTCTACAAAATCTAATTTTTTAAGTTGATCAGGAACTTTATCTCTAATATCTATTCCTACAAATTTTTTAGGTCTGTATCTATTTCTATAAAATACTTCTAGCATTTCACCAGAGCCGCAACCCATATCTAATATTTTTTGACCAATTTTTGCATTTTTTAAAACATGAGTCCATCTAAAATAATGAGCAAATTGATCTCTATGATAAATGTGTCTTTCAAATTCATTTTTAGGTGTTAATTGCGTTTTATTATACATTTTGCTTCCTCCAAAGTTTCATTTATATTATTTTTACTAGTATTAATAACTGGAATGTTATATTTTCCTGCATATTTTAAAAATTGATCATTTATAGTTTTTATATTTTTTCGAACAACTGAAAATTCATCTTGCTTTAATCTAAAATTTATTGTGTCAATAGCAGCAGTTAAAACAATTATTTTAATATCAAGCTCTTTAGCTTTTGCCATTAAATAATCTAATTCATATTCTTTTAATTTTTGAGGCCTATTAAATATTTTTGGATAAATCATTTCTCCAATTAAATTTCTATCAAAAATTACATCATCTTTTCTTAAAAACTGATAATAAAAATCTAAATCATTAGGATCTTTATTTGAAATATGGATTTTTCCTAAATTATATTCTTTAGCTAAACCATCAACTAAAGTTGTTTTCCCAGTACCATCACAGCCTTCAATTATTATTCTCATCTTCAACCTCCTTTTCTAAATAATCTCTCCAATATTTTTCTGAATATTCAGAGTTCTCAACTAAAAATTTTATTAACTCGTTTATATTTTGAGTTACCTTTTGAAAGTTATTCATATCCCAGGACCTCCTATTCAAGCCGTATCGCGTTTTTATTTAAAGTTAGTATAAAATTACTCATGTTTTTTTATTTCATCTAGAGTCATCACTGAATAGTTTGCAAGGTCAATTAAAGTGTCTTTTATTGCATCTAAATCGTTAGTCTTTACTAAAGCTTTTAATCTATTTGATTTATGCAAAATTTGAGTAATTGCACTAATTGGACCTAATTCGTCATAAAGTTCTGAAAAACTATTTCCATATAATTTATTTTTTTCTTCATATATTTTTAATAATTCATTTAAGATTTCTTTCATTCTTCTAATTCCTCCAAAATATTAATTCCTACTTCTTCGTTTAATGTTTTAATAATATCGTTTATATTTAAATATTTTCTATCTAAACTGTCTGCCAAATCTAAATAGTCATGATAAAATCTAAGAAGTCTTTTTCTTCCAAAACCATATTGATCTCTTAAAATCATCATTGGAACGGCTAAGGAATAAGTTGTAGCTACGATTAAAGCTTTTTGTCTTCCTTCTGTAAATCCTCTTTGAACATAACCTTTAATTTCATCATAAGTTACATTATAAGTTGGCGTTTTCTTCTTTTTCTTCATAATCAGTTTCTTCAATTAATTCGCAAATAGTCATATTTAAAGCTTTTGAAATTCTTAAGATGCTTCTTAAAGTTACAGTTTTAATTGTTCGACTCACACAAATACTATTTACGGTTGAATATGGTAAATTTGCTTTTTTAGCTAGTTCTCTTTGAGTCATATCTTTTTCATCTAATAATTTAATCAATTTAACTTGAAATTTCATTTTTTTATAAAAGTTTTAAAAACTTTCCCTCCAATTCTTTTATTAACTATTTTTAAATTTAAAATATTTCTTAATTGTTGACTTAAATTTGCATGGCTAACTGGGGTATATCCATTTGATAAACAAAATTCTTTATATCTCTTATAAACTTCTTTTGTCGATTCATTTTCAATTTCTACTTCATCTACAAATTCTAAAATTGGATTATTATTTACTTTATAATCTTCTAAGGATTCTTCAACTTTTTTACTAGTAGTAAATCCATCAATTAAAACTCTTTTTAAACCTTCTAATCCCAATTTAATTAAGTATTCAATACTTGATTCTTGTCTTAATTTATATTTAATAAAAGGATCAAAATCAGGATCATCTTTGCTAAAAGTAGCATTAAAAGGAATTATAATTAATCTGTTTGTAATTGCAGAAGAATCTTTTCCAGATCCAATTCTAGGAATGTTATTTGCACTAAAAATCAATTTTGAATAATTATTAAAATCAAAAGGATCTTGTCCTTTTCTTTCAACGTTTATTCTGTCTCCCGAAACTAGTTTCTTAAAAATAGCAGTATTTGGAATAAAACCATCTTCAATATCATCTCCAATATTTGCAAGCTTTCCATAAAGTTCTGCTGTTTTGAAACGTTGGTCAAGTTCTGATAAATCTAAAGAACTTATATTTGAATCTCCTAAAATATAAGCTATTAAATCCAAATAAGTGGATTTACCATTTTGAGTATCTCCAACTAAAACAAAAGCTTTTCTAAGTTCATTTCTTCTAAAAAAGCAATAACCAATCATTTCTTCTAAAAGTGCTCTTATTTCTTTATCTCCACAAGCCAAATTATTTAGAGTTTTGTCTGTTAACTCGTTATAAGCATCTGGATCATAATCCCAATTAATAAGATTTGTAATAATATAATCAGGATTAAATTCTAAAAGTTTATTTGAAGTAACATCATAAATCCCATTTTTAAAAGCAATTAAATTTTCACTTTTAGATTCTTTTGAATCCACTAATAAATTTATATATTCCAAAACTTCTTTTCTTTTCGCTCTATTTAATCTCGGAATATGGTCAATCATTTTCTTTTCAATAATATCTGTATTATTTACATAAACTCCTTTATCATATATATGAAGTTGATTATTTAATTTAATTACATAATCATTTGAAATAATAAATTTTGAAAAATCATCAAATAAAAATTGGCGACCATTAAAAAATAATTCTTTTGAAAACGCATCATCTCTTAAAATTACATCAAGTTCATCTTCTGAAAGTGGATCTTTTAAAATGTAATTATTTATTAAATGAATTATTTCTCTGCATTCTTCTTTATTAAAACCAGCCGTTTGAAGTGGAAGTATATATCCAAATAAAGATTGATTTCTTCCGTCTCCTGCTTCTAAATTTAGAAAATCCATACTTGTATTTATTGGAAGTAACCATTTTGGAAGTTCGTCCGGCTCATTGTCTGAAATTATTTTTCTGAAATATCCATTTTGTTTCAGAACTCCATAACAATTAGTAAATCCGGATTTAATATCTGCATTAACTCCAATTACAAGTTTTGAATTAGTTGAACATTTTTTTATAGTTTTATTTTTAAAATAAAAATGTTTACCTCTATTAGTTTCTACAATATAACTTTTTATGTTTCGGTCTTTTAATATTTTTAATAAAATATCTGATTGTTCTTTATCATCTATATCTATTAAAATAATATTCTTTTTTAGAACTCCACCAAAACTCGGAACACCTTCAATTTCAGGATAACTTTTTAAATTTTTAGCATCTTTAAAGCTCTCAATAGCTTTTTTATCTTTTAGTTCAATATAACCTTTAAAAAGAAAATCCACGTTTTTTCTGTTCTTCCTTTCTTTTTTCTAAAATATCATTTCGATATTTTTTAAATTTTTTGTATTTCTCACATTTTCCGTGGCAACCTATTTTTCTTTCTTTGCAATCTATACAACACGTCATTTAGTTACTCCAAATAATTTCAATCTATGATTAGTTAAATCAATATACCAATTTTTATCTAATTTCATTGGTACTTTTTTATTGTTAACATCGTCATTATCTAAGAAACATCTTTCTGGTGAATCTTTAATTTTTTCATAATTTCCCGTTCTAACTGACTTTTGAAAAATTCCAGAATCATGTTTTGATTTACTTGCGAAAATACGAACACATTTTTCATTTAAAATTTTATTGTTATATAAAATATGATCATATTTACTAGTTATTTTTCTAATCATTTGAAACTCTTTTAAGTTATTTTCTGACCAAATCGTTTCTTCTACTGGAATATTAAATACAAAATAATTAACTATCGCTTTATTAATAATTGGTAAATCATTATCTAAATCATTTAATTTTTTTACAAAAGCTCCTTTTGTTTTATAAATTTCTTCACCAATGAAAATATAATTGTTAACATCTTTTTGATAGATCTCTTTAAAAAAATCAAATTCTAATTCTAATTTAGTTCTTTTTTGCCACTCATTTGCAACCTCTTTTATTTTAGAAAAATCATCATATTTAACTAAAATACCATCTGTATTTGATTGAATTAATTTGCAATAAGGTTCTAAATGTTCTATTAAATCTACTAAGAATAATTGACCATGCACACATACATTATTTGCCATTCTCGGATCATATAAAGCATTATACTTATCCTTCATGGCCCCATAAGTTGAGTTACAAGTTAATTTATAAGGTTCACGTTCTGCTTTTTTTCCAGTAGCTTTTAAATCTAAATTCTTTTGATAAACTTCTTTAAAATGTTCTAGTTTTGGAACTGACCTAGAAAGTAGATTATATTCAATCATTAAACTTGGATAGAGGCTTGTAACGTCCATTAAAACAAATTTTCCTTTTCCATGATATTTATCAATTGCCCCGTGGATTCCACCATAACCTAAAACGTGAGGAACATTTGCAATTTCAATATCTAATTGATTTTTTCTAGTTAATAAATTCCCTGATTTTCCTTTTACTTTTTTTTCATAACAATGATTATCTGCATCTAAATACCATTTAACACAATCTTTATATTTTTTTATTTTTAAATTTTTTGGAATAATCAAATCAAATTCATCTTCATAATCTCTTTTTCTAGCATTTAAAATCATAGTAGAAAGTTGAGTTTTTGTTTTATCTAAGAAACGCAAATCAAATTTTCCTTCATTTCCTATCTTGATTAAATCTACATGGCTTGCATAATCATTTTTTCTTTTTAGAAAAATTTCCATAGTTTGTTTAACATCCCAAGTACAATAAGAAACAGTTTCTTTGATTTCTTCTTCAGTTAATTTTCTATTTATATTAAAAGGAACTGAAGATTCTTTAATATTGTTTCCCATAAAACCTTCCATAACTTTTAAACTCGGATCATTTCTTTGTTTAATATCATAGTTAAATAATTTTATTTTTCTAAATTCATTTGATATTTGCCAACCTTTTTTGTTATTCAAAATAATTTCGTCATTAATAAGTTTTGGATTCATACCAAGTAAAATTCCTTTGAATATATATTGATCGTAGTGTTTTGAATTCCAACCAATAAAAACATCATCTTTATTTTCTTCATAAAAATTTAATAATTCATCTGAATTATTAATTATTATTTTCTTTTCTTTTTTCATCGGATTAATAAAAACAACTAACCAATCGTAATTAAATACCTCAAAATCGTAAAATATCATTTAAAACTCCTTTATAATTACATATCGAGGATAACATTTTATCCCCAATATGTAATAAATTATAACATTCTGTTTTAAAAAAAATTTAAACTTCAAATATATCTAAAATTTCAAAAGTATTAAAACCTTTCTTTTCTCCATATTTTAAAGCATATTCAAATTTTCCATCTATTTCTTCAAATATATCCATAATTAAATTAGCGTATTGACTATAAGTTTCAAATGAAATTTCTTTTTCCGGAGCAAGGCCTCTTAAAATTTTATTTGAAATACTTATTTGAAACGGTATATTTAAAACTTGATTTAGAAATATTAAATTATTATTATAATCTCCAGCTACAATTTTAAACCAAATTGAAAGCATTGGATTTCCTGATTTAGAAATTTTAAGTTCCATTTGTTGTACTTTAACTTCATATTCTCCATGTGGAACTTCTACAAATTCCTGATTTTCTGCATTCTCTATATCCTTTTGAAAATCTTCATCGATTTCTTTATCAAATTTATCCCAAATAGTTGTCATATTAATCCCTCCATTAAATCTACTATTTTTTCTATTTTTTCTGTATTTACATCATTTAAGTTAATATATTCTTCTATTTGTCCTAAAACATTTAATTCCAAATACTCATTAAGTATATATTCTAAAATCACATCAGCTAATTTTTCTTCTTCGTTTTCCATACAATGATTGATAAAACAATCTTTTAAAAATTTATCTGCAGCAGCTGCTCCTCTTTTGCTTTTTAATGTTAAATATAAAGGTGCTACTCTTTTACAAAATTCATTTAAATTCATTTATAAACCTCCTCAAATTTTTCATAATCTAAATCAATTTCTTTAACTCTTAAATTTAATCTACCACCTCCAAAAATAACTTCATCTGATTTAAAAGATAAAATTCTTTTAGTATCATCTACATATACTCTTGCAACTATATCAACCATACCTGCAATTTTATTTGCAACTTTGTCATTTAAATTAGGCTTAATTGCGGTGAAATTTTCACCTGATTTTTTCATAATATCTTTAGTTGAATCTTCATGTGAAATTAAAATTATGTTTTCATAATCTAAATTCATAAGCCTTTTTATTGTGGATAAAAATTCAGTTCTGACTTTATCCCAGGCCCTAAAACTGTCATCTGATTCGTGTGTGATTCCTAATTGATCATACATGTATAACCTGCAATATTCATATAAATCCTCAAGTAAATCAATAACTATAGTTTTAAAAGTATTATCTTTTTTTTCTAGTTCCTCAATAGCTTCTTTAAAAACTTGCCATGCAAATTTTCTTTTTGTTAATCTTCCTGTTACTGTTACCTGATCTTTAATCGCGATATAAGGTGCATCTACAAATTTTATATTTCCATCTGTATTTAACATTAATGGATCTGGAAATTTATTTGCAAAAGTTGTTTTTCCTGAAAATGGCTTTCCATAAATCCAAATTGTTTTTTTATTCACCCCGTTTAAATTTCGCCTTTCATTTTTTGGTAAAAGCATCCAATTTTCTCCTTTCTTGCAATAATTATAATATTCACAAAACTCGCAATATTTATTTGTTTGTTTTGGAAAATCCTTATTTATATTTTCAATTGTTTTAAAAAATTCATTTACTTTTTCTTCGTCATATTCTATTTTTATCTTTGTTACTTTTAATGATTGAATTGTTTCTAATAATCTAACTCTATATTGTTCTAATGTTTCAGTCTTTTTTTGCCTTATAAATGTTTTAGGAAAAAACAAGTAATATAAATTATTAATTTTTTTACCATAAATTTTTTCATAAAAATATTTATAAATATGAAGTTGCCCTGATTCTAAATAATTATTTATATTATTTGAATATTTAAAATCATATAAATTATTTTCTGAATCTATAAAATCTATATATCCTTTATAAAAATCATCTTCAATTAAAATTTCATGCTTTCCATTAGGTAAATCAATTAATTTAACTATATTTTCTATCTTGATTAATTCGTTTTCTAACAGAGTATTGGAAATATAATAATTTTTATAAAATTCTTTTTTTGCTGTTTCAAAATCTGTCTCTAAAGTTTCATGAAGACATGTTCCTAAATATAAAGGATTATTAACATCTTGATTTTTAAGTGTTTCTAAATGGTCAATATATTTTAGTTTAAATTTATATGGACATTGTTTAAATGTTTCTACTCTAGAATAAGACCATTTCATTCTAAACTTCTCTTGATTTCATTCCAATCTAAAACGCCACCAACTAAAATACTTCTCAATTGTTCAAATTCTTCTGATAATTCTATAAGATCTCCATATTTTTCATGAATATTATAATAATAATTTCTTTCCCATGGCGAAGAATTAAGAGTGTTAAAAATCCAGTTTGATTCTTCTAAAAGTATTAAACCATTAATAACACCATCAAAAGCTTCTAAAATACTTTTTACCTCTTCTGCATTTTCTTCATCTACATTGGACCATTCAGCCCATAATAAATTATTCACTTGTCTCTTCCTCCTCAATCAATTGTTGACATTTTAAAAACATGTTTTGATAATTTTTATCTAAAACTAAGCATATAGCTTCAATAACTATAGCTTGAATAATTAAATCTAAATCTCTAAAATCTATATCTTTCTTTTTCTCTTTTCTTTGTCCAGCTGTTTTTTGTGTCATTATTTTAATCAATTGATAGACATAATTTTGTAAAGACTCGGGATTTCCTTTTTGTCCTCCGTCTTTTAAAAAATCCCACATAGTATTTATTAATGAATTGGCTGGATTAGTAAATAATAAATTATTCATTATTTAACATCTCCTTTATTGCTTTTTCATAAAATTTCTTTTCTACTTCAAATCCATATGAATTCCTTTCAAGTTCATATGCAGCTCTAAGTGTGCTACCACTTCCAGCTACAGGATCTATAACTACATCTCCTGGATCTGTAAAGATTTGGATTAATTCTTTTAAAACACCTATAGGCTTTTGCGTTGGGTGTATATTAGGATATTTCTTTAAATTATCTCTTTTCCATTCAAACCAGTTAAATATCATTTTCCCTGTCCTTGGTTCTATTTTTCCATTCTCTAAAACATTTCCGCCATTTCTAAATTTAGGAAGTTTATTTCTATACAAAACAACCGCGTGTTCAGTTGCTCCAACTATTTTCATATTCGCTTTTAAAACTTGTGCTGAATAATTTTTTATAAAGAAAATTGGATAAGACTTCATAAATCCATATTTTTTACCGTAATCTATAACCGTTGGTATTTGCTCAAAGCTACAAAAAATGATCATTGCTGGAGCTTTATTTCTTTGCTTAGGCTCCTTTATAAGCATCTTAGAACAAAAATGCATATATTCAGCAATTCTAAAAGTATCATCAGTTTTAAAAAATGATTTCTTAGCTAATTTGCTTTCGCCATTTTTGTTATCTCCGCCCTCATACCAAGAAGGGTTGCTTGCATATGCGTCTACTCCTATTCTATAAGGTATATCTGCTATTACTAGCTGTGCCTTAGGAATGTTATATCTTTTATAATTCTGAAAATTATCATGATATAATTTACACTTTATCATTTATTTCCCCCTATCTTCTAATTTTGTATTTGCAAGTTTTATACTTGCTTCAATAACTTTAAAATCTCCTAATTCACATAAAATATTATTAATAAAAACTTGTTTTTCTTTAGTTTTAAAAATAGTAATTTTATTAAAATTACGTTTGTTTGCAGCTATAAAATCATCATAGTCTGTAATTTTATAAGAATTATTTTCAGCAATTTCTACAAATTCTTTATATTTCATTAATAGCCTCTCATTGGATAATCAACTAATCCCATTAAACAAGCTAAGAAAATATAGTAATAATAAGCAACTACTAACCAAAATATAATTTTTATAGCTTTTTTTATTTTTCTTTTCATTTATATTCTCCTTATTAATTAGAGTTTAATCTTTTAATTAATTCTTTTAATCGATCAAAATCCTTTGGATAAACCGCCATTGCAATTCCTCCTGCTTTTTTAATTTGCTCAATATTATATTCTTGTAGGTCTGAAACAACTCCCGTTGGTCTTTTTAATTCTAATCCTAAAAAATAACCATTACAGCAGACTAACAAATCTGGAATTCCTGATTCAGTAAAATAACCGCCGCCCCAATATTTAATGAAGTAGCAATTATTAGCTTTTAAAAAATCCTTGACCTTTTTTTCAAAACTCTTTTCTTTCATTTATTTAATTTTTGTTCTTAAATATGCACTTCTCTTAATTGTTTTAGAATATACATCTTTTAAATCTTTATATAAATCTGGCTCGTTTTTCTCAACTGCTTTTAAGTCAATTGATTGATAACTAGTTGCTGGAACATAGGTTAATTTTATTTTTTCATTTTCTAAATTTTCCTTTGAAAAATCATATGAAAATAAAATTTCAGTATTCAGTCTTTTTAATTCTTCTTCAATTTCTTTCTTTTTAATCGTTAATTCATAAATTCTAGTTAATCTGTCCATTTAGTATTTCCTCCTTAAATAATTCATTTGTATAATCTCTTCTTAATTTTAAATTCTTATAAATTGCGTTTTCTATTGAGTTTTCCGTTGTTAATAGATAATAAAAACAAGTATTATTTTGGCCGATTCTATGAATTCTCTTTTTTGATTGTTCAAATAATTCAGAACTTTCAGTTGGACTAAAATAAATAATTTTATTTGCTTTTTGAAGATTTAATCCCATGGCTCCAGCTTGATATTGAATAAACGTCACAGAATCATCATAATTTTCATAAGCGTTTAAATCTTTTGTATCTCCATTAATAATGGAAACATGATCTCTTGAGCATCTCTTGAGCATCTGGTTCAATTCTTCTTTAAAGTTATAGAAAACTATAACTCTTTCATTTGTGGACTCCAGAATATCTGTTAGAGCTTCGTATTTATACTTATTGTATAAACCACAAATCATTCTTAAATATAATCTATGAGTTAGAATTCTACTTCCAACTAAAGTTTGACCGTCAATTTCTACTATTTTATTTTTTAAAAACTTGTAATATTCTTTTGGCTTTTTGCAATTTACTTCTATAAAATTTTGTTCTGGAAGTTCTAAAACTTCTTCAGTTTTTAAAAATATAGCTCCATTTTCTCTTAATTTTTGTTTTAGTCGATCTACATTTTTATAACCATCTACAATTCGAATTGGTAAACCTTCAATCAAAATATTTTTAAATTTAATATATTGTTTTTCATACGTTGATTTGTTTATATTCCAACCCAACAATTGTGCTTGACTCCATAAATTTTCATATTTTCCAGAAACAGGCGTTCCTGATAACAAAATATTATTTTTGGATTTAAGTTTTAATATAAATTTAGTTCTCTTTGCTTTTACATTTTGGATTTGACTTGATTCATCTAATAAAAGGGTAAAATCTTTTAATTTTAATAAGTCTTTTCTTCTGAATACTAAGTCGTAATTTATAATTCCAATTAAGTTTTGATCACATTTTGGAAAATTCATAAATTGATCAAATTCTTTCTTATTAGTTAGATTAAAAATTACATTTCCAACTCCATAAAATTCGCAAAAGTGGTGATACCAATCATCGATTTTTGACTTTTGACAAATAACTAAATTATATTTAGTATTTAATTCAATTAATTTTTCTGATCCAATAAAAGTTTTCCCAAGTCCCATATCTAACCAGTATGCAACTTTATTTTGATCTTTAGTTTTTTCTAAAATTTCTTTTTGATACTTAAATAATTTAATATTTTTCATTCTTTATTCTTTTCTATAAATTTTCTCAAGTCGTCTTCTGATACCTTCAATCTCCCAATCCCTTTAATTGCTGGAAGTTCTCCAGAGTTAATTAATTCATAAACTGCATTTTTATTAATTTTTAAAATTTCTGCAATTTCTGTAACTGTAAAAAGCTTCATTAATTATCACCTCCTTTTCTTAAATAGTAATAATTTATAACATTTTTAGTTAAAAAAATTATTTCTCATAATAAAAATTAAAACAATCATCATTGTTTTCTGAAATTACAGTGTATTCATAAAAAAGTCTGTAAGGTTCAGAATATACTCGATTAAATTCAACTTCAGAAAAATTGTTTAATAATTCAAATTCTTCATCGCTAACAATTTCGCCTTCGAATATTTTTCTTAGTTCTTCAAAAGTCATTTTTTCCTCCTTTTTACAATTCCAAAAGGTGGCTTTATCACCACCTTTTCTTTGAATTGATTTAATAATATCATATTTTTTCTAACTTGTACATATCTAAATGTAATTTTTTATAACATTTTATTTATTCATTAAATATTTGTACATATCATTTAGACCTTCAATATATGCTATTATTTCATTTTCTGTCATTTCTTTAAAGGAAACTTTCATTGTTTTCTCAATTATTTTTAATTCTTCCCAGTCTCGATCTAAATAACCTGTTTGATCTAAAGCTTCTCCTAACATTTCAATAACTTCTAAAAATTTCATTTTTTCCTCCTTATTAAAAAGTCTCTTCATATCCTTGATACTTAAAGTTTTCAACTAATTCAACTGCTTTTTGTAAATCTTTAATAAATTGTTTAGCTTCTTCAACTGTCATTGTTCCACTAGATGAAAAATTAATTCCTAAATTAACTTTTGAATCTAATGGATTTTTTAGATCAAAAATTCTAGTCATTTGAATATTATTGGTATTTATTTCATTTGCTACTCTCTTCATTTCGTTATAAAGATCTCTTCCGTTAACTGTTTTTTTCATTTTTAATTTCTCCTTTTTAATTCGTTTATTTGTAATCTTCTTGATTACATATATAATTATAACGTGTTCCGTTCTACTTGTACATACTTTTTTAAAACTTTTTGTAATTATTTATAACTATTTTTATTTAAAAAAATAAAAGGAATTAAATTCCCTTTATTTCTACTAGTAATTTTTTTTCTAATGATTTTAATGATTCCAAAATATTATATTGAATCTCTATTCCATATCTTAAAACATCGCTATAATTCATATTTAATTTAGATGTTAATTCATTTATAATTTCTTGTGTTTCAGAATCAAAAACGCCAATTTTTACATTATTATTTTTGTTTCCAGAATCTTCAAAATCTTGAATTGATAAATCAAATTTTTTAATTAAATGAACACCTCTTTTAATCACATTTGGCCTAGTGGAATAAAAAAATTCTACAATTTGATCTAATTTTTCTAATTGAGCATCAGAAAGCCTAATATTTACAATTTTTTCCATTTTTTGATTACCTCCATTAAATTTTTTATAATTTTTAGAAAAAACAAGCTCCAGAATGAGTTTCTAGAGCTTTTAATTCATTCTTAGTAGTAAAACTATACAGCTAGAGCATATTTGTTTTCTACTGTCAATCTGGACCTTAGAATGCGTAAGTCATCTTCATTTAAGTTTTTGATTAAACTCATCTTTAAAATATCCTTAATTTCAAATAAATCTTCTAGTTTTTTAATTCTTTCAATTGTTCTGTAAGAACATATACAATATATACCAGCATTATCAGTAGCTTTTCTAAAATCATGTACAAATTCAATAAGTTCTTGATCTCCATCAGCTAAAGCATTTTCAATTTTAGAACTATAGTTGATATGAATTATAGCGAATCTATCTAAACTTGCAGCATCTAATTGGTATCTTCCATTATACTCCATAGTAGCACCAGTTCCAAGTGTGTTACCAGCAGCAATTACTCTAAAATCTTCATGTGCTACAATTTTACCATTTGGAAAATCAAAATATCTATTTGCGATTGCAGCGTTTAAAACTATTAGAACTTCTGGGATTGATGCGTCCATTTCATCTAGAAAGAACAATCCCCCGTTTTTAAAGGCTTTATAAAATTGTGTTTCTTGATAAACTCCGTTAGCATCTATAAAACCCGTTAATTTATATTCTTGAGTAACTGCATTTGTAAAGTAAAATTCTAAACCTAAACTTTCAGCAACTTGTTTACAAATTACGTTTTTTCCCGTTCCAGCAGGACCTTCCAAATAAACTGGAATATCTAAATTAACTAACTGTAAAACGTCATTAAATTTTTCATGCGTAACACCTTCTCCTTTATAAGTAGTTTTTGGTGTTTTAACTTCAAATTTTTGTGGGAGTGTTCCATATTCTTCTTTTATATGTGCATCTAGCATCGGCTTTGCAATTTCCAAAACTTTATCTGCTGATTGTTCGGCTAAAACTTTTAGCATCATATCCTCTAAAGCAACTCCAAAATTTCTTTCTGGTCTTTTTGGATTTAATAAAACAGCTAATCTATCAAATTCTGTAAGTGCTTCTTCTTTTAGATCTAAATATTCACCTCTCAAATTTGTGTATAAATATTTGTCTTCGTAACCTGGACTTATGCATTTAAAACTTTCAATTGTTTCATAAGTTCTTCCTTGATAAATTATATAAAGAACTTTTTTATTTTTTATAATATCCTCTGTTTTTGCAACAACCTGTATTTTTTCACCTGTAACTAAAATATTCATAATCTTCTCCTTTTTAATTCATTTATTTTTGTAATCTTCTTGATTACATATATAATTATAACGTGTTTTGCTCTACTTGTACATACTTTTTTAAAACTTTTTGTAATTATTTATAACTTTTTTGAGGAAAATTTTTTGCGACCAAAATCAACTAGTCGCAATATTTATTCCTCTTGTAATATTTACATAAATAATTATGTTTAACTTTTCTTCTAGTGTTAATTCTTCAATGTTTAAAATATCTTTTGCTTCTTCTATAAATTTTAGATCAACTTCTTGCATATTTAAACCTCCATATATTCGAACATATGTTCGTTTATGTTTCTATTGTACAATCATTTCTAAAATTATTCAAGGTGTAAATTAAAAATTATTCTTTTTTCTTAATCGATTTAGAATCATAATTAATAAAACTATTTGAATAATCAGTAAACTTATTTTTAACATATTTACTAATAAAGAATAAAATGTTATTATTTAATTAGTAACGAGCTAATTGCTCGTCACTAATTTTATAATCTCGATTATCAGATCAATAATTTTTACTATTAATTCTATAATCACTGTAATCAGGACCAATTTTGCTAGAGTTAGGTCTTGATTTTTTTTATTCTTCATCAATTCACTCCTTTCATTTATTTTTGTAATCTTCTTGATTACATATATAATTATAACATGTTTCGCTCTACTTGTACATACTTTTTTAAAACTTTTTGTAATTATTTATAACTTTTTTTATTTACTTTTATTTATTTGCATGTTATAATAAGTTTACTTTATTAATGAAGGTGTGATAAAAAATGAATAAAAATTTATTTGCAATAAGATTTAAAGAAAAAAGACGTGAATTAGGATATACTCAGGATGATATAGCTCGGATCTTAAATGTTCAACGTCCTACTATTTCATGTTATGAACGAGGTGTTTTTTTACCAACAACAAAAGCACTCCCTGAAATTGCACATGCTTTAGGTGTATCGGTTGAGTATTTAACTGGAAATTCTGAATTTGAAACAAATACGGAAGTTATTAAAAATTGGTATTCAAAACGAAATGGAGAATATATTGTTCATGATTTTGAACAATTAATTAGTGATTTGATTGAACAAGTTCAACTGGATGAAAAATTAAGTTTTAAAAATGAAATAATATCTGATAATAAAAAAGAAATGATTTATAATCAATTAAAAAATATAGTCTCTTTATTGTCTCTTTAATGAGACTATTTTTTTAAAATTAATGTTATTTTTACTAACATTTTATAAATGTGAGGTGATAATTTATGAATGTTTATAAAAGGGGAAAAACATGGACTTATGTGATTGAAGGACCTATAATAAATGGTAAAAGAAATAGAATTACAAAAGGTGGATTTAAAACAAAAAAAGAGGCACAGCAGGAAGGTATTTTTGTAGAAAATGAACTAAATATAAATGGATCATCTTATAAAGATAATAAAATTTTATATACTGATTTAGTACGTGATTTTTTAAATTATCATAAACAACTTGTAAAAAAAACCACATTTAAAAATTCTCAACTATTACTTAAACGTTCTACTGATTATTTTAAAAATTATTTAGTTAAAGATATAAAAGTCATCGATTGCCAAAAATTTGTTAATTCTCTGATTGATAGAGACTTAAATTCAATGTATATTAAATTAATTTTCAATAAAGTAAAGCAGGTATTTACTTTTGGAAATGATATTGCAGAAGTTATAAATTATAAGCCAAATTTTAATAAAGTGATTTTATCGAAAGTAACAACAAAAGTTAGAGACGATATTTTAACAGATAATGAAATTAATAAGATTTTAGAAAAATATAAAGGAACAATTTATTATTATATTTTTCAAGTTGCAATCTTAACTGGAATGAGAAAGGGCGAAATTTTAGCTTTGACCTGGGATAAAATTGATTTTAAAAATAATCTCATTTATGTAGATAGAACAATAACAGTTTATAAAGAATTAACAACTCCTAAAAATTTAAGTTCTATTCGTATTGTTCCAATGAGTTCTACTTTAAAAAAGATTTTATTAGAATTAAAAGATTTTATAAAAACAAAATTGAATTTTTCCTTAGATAAAAATAAAATTGTTTTATCACATACAGAAGATTTAGATTTTATCTTTAGAAATCCTGAAGGAAGTTATATTACTATTTCTAAATTAGCACTTGAAATAAAAAATGAATCCTTTCACATGCATCAATTTAGACATTATTTCGCAACTAAATTAATTAATGCAGGAATTCCAGTTGCGGAAGTATCAAAAATTTTAGGTCATGCTCAAATTTCAACTACTTTAAAAATGTATGTAGGCACAAATAAAAACATTAATTTAACAAATAAATTAGATTATATTTTTGGACAACAAATTGACAACAAATAAAAAAAGAAAGCCTGTAATTGTCTTATTTACAGGCTTCTTTAAATTTAAAAATCATTATGTTATAATTTAAAAAGACGGAGGAATTACATGTTTACTTTTAATATAGATGAGAAAAAATACAAAAAAATACATTTTATAGGAATTGGTGGTATTTCTATGAGTGGTTTGGCAGAAATTCTAAATAATTCAGGATACATAGTTTCTGGTTCAGACGCAAATAAAAGTGATATATTAACCAAGCTTTCAAAAGATGGTGTAGAGATATTCATTGGACATAAAAAAGAAAATATAGAAGGAGCAGATTTAGTAATATATACAGATGCTATTTCACTTGACAACGAAGAGCTTAAAGAAGCAATCAAAAAAAAAGTTGATATAGTAGATAGAGCTTCTTTCTTAGGCGCTCTTATGAAAAACTACAAGATATCAATGGCAATTTCTGGAACCCACGGCAAGACTTCTACTACTTCTATGGTATCAGAAATCATTAGAAATCTACCAGACAAACCTACCATTCTTTTGGGTGGCAAGCTGGATGATATAAATGGCAATGTGCTTGTTGGAAGTAGAGAGATAATGCTTACTGAAGCTTGTGAATATAAGGCAAACGTGCTTAAGTACTTCCCTACCACTGCTGTTATCTTAAATATTGACGAAGACCATCTGGATTATTTCGACAATATGGAACATATAGTAAATACTTTTAAAGGTTATGCGGATAATCTAGTTCCAGGCTCAACGCTAATTCTAAATATTGACGATCCATACGTTAAGGAGCTTCAAAATAGAGACAACACCAATGTTGTAACTTTTGGCGTAGATAACGATGCAGATTATAACGCAAAGAATATTAAATTCTGCGAAGATGGCTACCCAGAGTATGACCTTTATTACAAAGGTTCTCTAATTGGCAAGGTTATGCTATCTGTGCTTGGAGTGCACAATATAAAGAACTCACTAGCTGCAATCGCATGTGCTCACGAAAATAATATTTCTTTCAAAGACGCAATAGATGGAATCTACTCTTACAAAGGAGTTCATAGAAGGCTTGAATTTAAAGGTAAGTTTGGCGGAGCAAAAGTATTCGATGACTATGCTCACCACCCAACAGAAATCCTCGCATCTCTTCACGCAATAAAAAGAGGATGCGAAAGAAACCTCTACTGTGTATTTCAACCTCACACCTTCACAAGGACCAAAATTTTACTAGATAGTTTTTCAAAGTCATTTTCTGAGGCGGACTACACAATAATTACAGACATCTATGCTGCTCGTGAAAAAGATTACGGAGACATACACTCCAAGACACTTGTGGACGCAATAAACAAAAACAAAGACAGAGCCTTTTATATGGAAACTTTTAGAGATATAGTTAAATTTCTAAAGGACAATCTTCGCCCAGGAGATACAATTGTTACCATGGGTGCAGGAGACGTATTCAAAATCGGAGAAATGTTACTTCAAGAAGAAAAATAATTTAAATTTAAGGAGGGAGACCTCCTTTTATTTTTTTATCATTTTAAGAAAATTTTCTAATTTTTAAAAATTTTCATTGCACAATTCTATTCCATTTGCTTTTAGCTGTTATTTCAATGCTTGTGTCAGATGATTTGTGTATTTAATAAATAATATTTTAAAATTTTAACTATTTTGTAATAGCATTAAATCTTTATAATTGGTATAATGAATAAAACGGAGGTAATTATGAACAATTTAAAAAAAGCAGCAGTTGCTCTTTCTCTTGCAACAATCCTTACAGGATGTGGTGGAGCAAAAGGACCTGGAACTGCAAAAGATGGAAACGAAGCTACCATTGAAACAGCTTCAATGAAACTTGTTACAGCAGTTGAAAATTCAAGCTACCAACTAGTTTCAACAGAAGAATTAAAGGGCTGGATTGATAACAAAGAAGACATGCTAATCATCGACACTATGCCAGCAGACAGCTACAACAAAAACAGAATTCCTGGAGCAGTTAACGCTGAACTTCCTGTTAAAATGGAAGATGTAACTCCAGAACAAAGAGAAGCTTTTGTTAAGGCTCTTGGAGAAGACAAAGGTAAAAAAATCGTTCTTTACTGTGGTTTTGTTGGATGTGAAAGATCTCACGTTGGTGGACTTATCGCTGAAGAAGAAGGATTTACAAATATTTACAGACAACCAGGTGGAATCATAGCTTGGATTGACGCTGGATATACAACAGAAAAATAATTATTACATTTAAACCCTAAAGCTTAGCCTTAGGGTTTTCTTTTATCTTCAACTTATACAATGAAATCTAAAATAATTCTATGTTTTACACATAAAAATACCGTAGTCATTTAGACTACGGTTAAATTTTACATATTTTTTAGTTTTTCTTCTATTATTTTATTTACCATTTGTGGGTTCGCCTTGCCCTTTGAGGCTTTCATTACTTGTCCTACCAAGAATCCAAAGGCTCTATTCTTTCCATTCTTAATATCTTCTATGGACTTAGGATTTTCTTCTAGTACTTTTACTACGAGCTCTTCAATTAATGAGTCGTCTTCTATTTGCACTAGCCCTTGTTCTTTTATGATATCTAGTGGTTTTTTATTTTCTTCAAACATCACTCTTAGGACTTTCTTGCCAGCGTTATTATTTATCTTTCCAGATTTTATTTCTTTTAATAGAGTTTTTAAGTCTTCAACTTCAAATGGTGTCTCGAACTTATTGTCTCCTGTTAAGTCGACTCTTCTTAAAACTTCTGTCATCATCCAGTTTGATGCCATGTTATAATCTTCGAAGTCTTTTACAAGTTCTTCGTAGTAGTCTGCAAGTTCTATGGTTGATGTCAACACTCCTGCGTCATACTCTGGAAGTGTGTATTCTTTTATGAATCTTTCTTTCTTAACTTCTGGTAGCTCTGGCATTTCTGACTTTATCTTTTCGATATACTCATCGGTTATGACAACTGGAGGTAGATCTCCTTCTGGTGCAAATCTATAGTCTGCCACAGTTAGTTTCTCTCTCATAAGAATGGTTTCGTTCTTTTGGTCATCCCATCTTCTTGTGGTTCTGATTTCAGATTTTCCACTTTCAATTAGATCTATATGTCTTTGTACTTCGAAGTCGATTGCCTTTTCTACTCCTCTAAATGAGTTTAGGTTTTTAACTTCTGTAATTGCAGTCCTCTCTCCTGTGTCAAGATCTTTTATATTTACGTTTACGTCGCATCTTAGAGATCCTTCTTCCATCTTACAGTCAGAGATTCCAAGGTAGACTATTGTCGCCTTTAGCTTTTCCAAGAATTCTCTAGCTTCTTTTCCTGAAGAGATATCTGGTTTTGATACGATTTCTATAAGTGGAACTCCACATCTGTTGTAATCCATAAATGTATTTTCTTCCATGTGCATGGATTTTCCAGTGTCTTCTTCCATTTGTATCTTCATGATTCCGACTTTCTTAGGTTCTCCATCGTCTCCTTCGATTTCGATGTAGCCATCATAGCAGATTGCCATGTCGTCTTGAGTGATTTGGAATCCCTTGGTTAAGTCTGGATAGAAATAATTTTTTCTGTCAAATTTTGAAAATTTCTTTATGTCGCAGTTAAGTGCATGACCTGCCATAACTGTGTATCTTACCACGTTTTCGTTTAGAACTGGAAGTCCTCCAGGTAGTCCTAAGCATACTGGACAGGTCAAAGTGTTTGGTTCTTTTCCATAGGCATTTTCGCAGGAGCAAAAAGCTTTTGTCTTAGTTTGAAGCTCCACGTGGATTTCAAGACCTACTATTGTTTTATAGTTCATTTTTACTCCTTTCAAATAGATATGCTGAATTTATAATTTCATTGTCCTTCATTCTTCTTCCTGTAAATTCAATTCCCACGCTTAGTCCGTTCTTTTTATTCATCGGTACTGATAGTGATGGGCAGCCTGCCATGTTTGCAGGAATGGTAAACATGTCCGCCTTGTAGATTTCTACCGGTGTCATTTGTGAATCTAGTTTGATTGGAAGGATTGGTGATGTTGGTGAAAGGATAAACATATTGTCTTCTAGAACCTTATCCATTTCAGATTTTATAAGTCCTCTTACCTTCAGTGCCTTGTAGTAATAATCTTCCGCAAGGTCCAGTGAAAGTATCTGAGTCCCGATCATGATTCTCTTCTTAACTTCTTGTCCGAAGCCTTCACCTCTAGTCTTCTTAAACATTTCGTCTATGGTTTCGTAATCTTCTACAGTTCTCTTGCCGTATATGATTCCGTCGAATCTAGCCATGTTGGAAGAAATCTCGCCATTTACTAAAATATGGTAGGTTTCTATTACATTTTTAAGATACTTCATGTCAACATAGTTTATATTTGCACCGAGATCTTTTATGATTTCTATTGCAGCTTTAAATTCGCTTTCTATTCTTTCATCGTCTAAATCTAAATATACTTTTGGAATTGCAATGTTTTTTCCTTTTAAGTAGTTTGAATCTAGCTTGTCAAAGTCAATTTCTTCTATGGATTTATTTTCGATTGAAGTTGCATCTTTTATGCTTCTGCCCTTTATTGCTTTTAATAAAATGGTTGCATCTTCAACTGTCTTTCCCATTGTGCCTGGACTGTCAAATGTGTTTGCCATTGTTGAGATTCCGTATCTTGAAATGGTTCCATAGGTTGGTTTTATCCCTACGATTCCACAGTAAGATGCTGGTTGTCTTGTGGATCCTCCTGTGTCTGTTCCAACTGATACCACTGCCATGTCTCCTGCAACTGACGCTGCAGATCCTCCAGAAGATCCTCCTGGTATCAACGTTTTATCCAGTGGGTTCTTCGTCGCCCCATAGTATGAAGTTCTAGTTGTAGCGCCCATTGCAAACTCGTCCATGTTCACTTTACCAAGGATGAGTCCTCCTGCTTCCAACACTTTTTCTGTAACATCTGCGTCGTATGGTGATTCATAGTTTTCAAGAATCTTTGAACCACAGGTAAGTCTTGTATCTTTTACAGAGATATTATCCTTTAGAGAAAGTGGAATTCCAGAAAGGAGTCCATCCTTGTTTAGATTCTTCTTTGCAAGTTCAAAGGTCTTTGTGATGTACGCATTTATTTCTCCGTCTTCTTTTTCTATCTTTTCAATATAGCTATTTAGGACTTCTTCCTTTGTGAAGTCGCCTTTTTTGTAGCCATCTTGAAGTTCTTTTATTCCTAATTTTGTAAGTTCCATAACTACCTCAATCTACAAATTTAAGTATTTCAAAGTATCCATACTTTTCAACTTCTGTGTTCTTAAGAGCTTCTTCCTTAGGAAGAGAATCCTTTACTTCGTCCGGTCTAAAATTATTTGTAATATCATTTACTTGAAATACACCTTCTACATTTTCCGTATCAATCTTTGCAATATTGTCTATTAATTTCATCGTATCAACGAAGTCAGATTCGAAGTTTTTTAGTTCTTCATCGGTAAATGAAATATTGGCTATATCGGCAATATGCTTTATATCTTCAAGCTTCATTTTTCCTCCTCGTATATTTTCTCATCTATTATTTTAATCCCAAGTTCCCTCGCTTTGTCCGCTTTGGAGCCTGCGTTTTCTCCTATTATAACAAGGTCCGTATTCTTTGAAACAGATCCTACAACTTCTGCTCCGAGGGAGAGAAGTTCCTTTTCTATTTCCTTTCTCGGTCTCGAAAGTTTGCCTGTTAAAACTATTTTAAGCCCTGCAAAACTGCTGTTTGAATCCTTTGCAAGGTCTACATGTTTTGGCTGTATTCCATGATCTATAAGTTTTTTAATCGAATCTTTGATTCTTTCATCATGGAAGAACTCATAGATTTCGTGGGCAGTTATCGGTCCCACATCGTCAATGCTTACAAGTTCTTCCTCAGTTGCACTCATTAGTCTATCGAGAATTTTGAAATGATCTACCAAATCTCTCGCTGCTTTTATGCCTACATTGTGAATTCCAAGGGCATAGACGAAATTAGAAAGATTTACGTCCTTTGATTTTTCAAGCTCAGCTAGGAGATTGTCGGATTTTTTATCCTTAAATCCTTCCAAACTCATTAGCTCTTCTTTTTTTATATCGTAAAGATCTGAAACTTCTTTTATATCTAAATCCGAAATCAAAGCCGCTGCAGTCTTATCTGAGAGGCCCTCTATATTCATTGCATCTCTACTCGCGAAGTGGACGATTCTTCCAATGAGTTGTGGCAAACATGAAAGTGTATTAGGACAGAAGATATGAACTCCATCCTTATAAAGTTCCGAACCACAGTATGGACAATGTGTCGGAAGTTTTATCTCTTCCGTCTTTTCTTCGGATGGAACTGCTCCCAGTATCTCTGGAATAACGTCGTTTGACCTTCTAAGTAGGACTCTGCTTCCAAGTCTTAGTTTCTTTCTTTGGATGTCATCGTAGTTATTTAAGGTCGCCCTTTGTATGGTAACGCCACCTATTTCCACTGGTTCTAAGATTGCCGATGGAGTTACCTTTGCGGTTCTACCAACATTCCAAATTACATCGATAAGCTTCGTGGTGACTTCCTTGGCTTCGTACTTGTAGGCAATAGCCCAACGTGGAAACTTATTTGTATAGCCGAGCTTTGCTCTAAGTGAGTAGTCGTCTACCTTAATGGTTGCCCCGTCAATAAGTACGTCAAGGTCGTCCCTCATCTCTTCAATTTTATTTATACATTCTATGGCTTCGTCGATGTCTTTTACATGGAAATAGATCGGATTTACTTTGAATTTCTGTTCCTTTAGAAACTCCTTCATCTCCGTGTCGGTTTTAAATTCCCTGTCTTCGATATAGCCAACATTGTAGAAATATGCATCGAGGTTTCTTTTTCTCGTAACCTTTGGGTCCAAGTTTCTAAGCGCTCCAGCTGCTGCGTTTCTAGGATTCTTTAAAACTTCATCAGCAGTTTCGTTGTACTTATCAAAAGCTTTAAAAGGCATAAGCCCTTCACCTTGCACTTCAAAAAGTCCTTTATAATCAATGCTAAGTGGCACAGAATTTATAGTCTTAACCTGAGGAAGGATCTCTTCTCCGATTAATCCATTGCCTCTCGTGCTGGCATTTTCGAGAATTCCATTGTTATATGTTAAATTTATTGTAAGACCGTCAAATTTGAGCTCCACCACATACTCTATATCCTTTACTCCAGGAAGAAGCCTCTTATTTCTCTCTTCCCAAGCGCGAAGTTCGTCAAAGGATTGGGCCTTGTCCATTGAATAGAGTGGATTTAAATGGGTGTGTTTTACAAATCCAGTTAAAAGCTCGCCACCTACTCTATTGGTCGGGCTATCCTGCCTTACATATCCAGTTTCTTTTTCTAATTTTACAAGTTCATCGTAGAGCTTGTCGTATTCAACGTCCGCCACAAGAGGTTCATCCAAGGTGTAGTAGTGGTAGCTGTATTTATTTAAAAGTTCAACTAATTCATCTATTCTCTTATTCATTTAAACTCTCCAATGGCGCGTGGGATTTCATAAGTCTTTTTATATTTCCGTTGTCAAAAGCTACTACCAATTCTTCGTCATCATCTTTTTTAGTTACAGATACGATCATTCCCTGTCCAAAGATCTTGTGTTTAACCTTGTCACCTATGGAGAAGTCCTTTGAAACATTGAGTTTCTGTTCAGCTTTTTTCTCCATCCCGCTTCTAAAGTTTCTTGAGATGGAATTCATTCTATTAATCTTGCTCTTTCTGTCGTAATCGATTCTAAGTTCGCTGTCTTTAGGGTCCAAGTACTCGATACTTCCCATCTCTTCTATAAATCTCGACGGTTTATTATATGTCGGTTGACCGTAACTATTTCTACTCTTACATGAACTTACGAAGAGTTGCTCCTTTGCCCTTGTTATTGCAACGTAGGCAAGTCTTCTCTCCTCTTCCACTTCTTCGTCTTCGTCGATAGATCTTCCTGAAGGAAAGACTCTCTCTTCCATTCCAACAAGGAATACAACCTTAAACTCAAGTCCCTTTGCTCCATGGACAGTCATTAGGTTTACACCAGTCGTATCTTCCGATTTATCCACGTCAGATAGTAAACTTAGCGAAGATAAATATTCTTCCAAATTTCCGTCTTCGTAGTTCTTTTCGTATTCGTAGCTGGAATTTATAAGTTCTTCTATATTTTCAATTCTGCTTCTTGCTTCAACAGTGTTTTCTTTTTCTAGATCTTCGATATATCCTGATTCTCTACAAACTTCTTCGATAAACTCGTGAATCTTTAGATTGTCCTTTCTTTCTCGAAGATTTTCTATAATATCTACAAATTTTTTGATATTTTTAGAAGCTCTGATATTTAAATCATATTCATCTAGGTTCTTTATAATTTCATAAATTGTCTTTCCATTATCTATTGCAGCTTTACGCAAATTTTCTACAGTTTGATCTCCGATTCCACGTCTAGGAGTGTTTATAATCCTTAGAAGTGAAACTTCATCCTCTATATTTACAATAAACTGCATGTATGAAATTATATCTTTTACTTCTTTTCTATCGTAGAATTTAAGTCCACCTACTACTCTATAAGGAATGCCTGCCCTCATGAGATGCTCTTCAAATCCTCTCGATTGAGCGTTGGTCCTGTATAGAATCGCCATATCTTCGAAGGAATAGTCCCTATAAAGGTCGTCAATCTTTTCTATTACAAATTTCTCTTCGTCAAATGAAGATGGATAAATTTTATATTTTACAGTTTCTCCACCTTCTGAACTGGTCCACAAGTTCTTTTTGTACTTGGTTGGATTGTTTGCGATAAGGCTATTTGCAGCGTCTAAGATATTCTTCGTAGAGCGATAATTCTGCTCGAGAAGAATCACCTTCGCGTTCTTAAAATCTCTTTCAAAATTTAAAATATTTGAAATATCTGCACCACGCCAAGCATAAATACTTTGGTCATTGTCACCAACTACTGTAAGATTTGGATTTTCTCTGCAGATTAAACTCACCATTTCATACTGAGATTTGTTGGTGTCTTGATATTCGTCTACAAATACATACTCGAACCTATCTCTATAATATTCCCTTACTTCTTCGTGATTTTTAAGAAGTTCCACAGTTTTTAAAATTAGATCGTCGAAGTCAAGCGCATTGTTCTTCTTCAGTTCCTTTTCGTATTCGTAGTAGATATCCTTAGTGATTCTCTCTGAATAGATGGACTCTGAAAGCACTTCTTCAACACGACCTCCACTGTTTTTTATCGAAGAAATCTTCGCCTGAATTGACCTTGGTTTGAAATTTTCTGAACTTAGGTCCATCCTCTTTATAATATCTTTTACCACTGTCTGTTGATCGCTGGTGTCGTAGATGGTGAAGCTTCTATCGTAGCCGAGCCTATCTATATCGCGACGCAAAATCCTAACGGCGATTGAGTGAAATGTGCCAATCCACATATTAAAATCTGTGTGAATTAGCCTTTCAACCCTGGTCTTCATCTCGTTTGCCGCTTTATTTGTAAAAGTTATCGCCAAAATCTTAGAAGGATATACTTTTTTCTCTTCCATTAAATATGCAATTTTCTTCGTAACTACAGAAGTCTTACCTGAGCCTGCCCCTGCAAGCACAAGCACTGGCCCTTCTGTGGTAGTTACAGCTTCTCTTTGTCTTTCGTTTAGTCCTTCCAGTAAATTCATATAAGCTCCCTTACTATTTTTGAACCTATAAATAGCCCTGCTGCAGGAGGCACGAATGGCGTTGAACCCGGTGTCCTCTTGTCTTCGCAGAGATTTTTCGGTTCTTCCTTTGAATAGCAAACATCTATGTCAATCTTTTCTTCTTTAAGTAGTCTTCTCATTTTGCGAGCAAGGGGATCCATGCTGGTCTTAGAAATCTTTGTAATTTCAATCTTAGATGGATCGAGCTTGTTGCCCATGCCCATTGAGGAAATGATTTTGATGCCCAAAGCATGGGAATTTTTAATGAGAAGTAGCTTTGCCGCCACATCGTCTATCGCATCCACAACGTAGTCGTAGGATTTTAAATCTATTTCCCCTGCAGTCTCTTCTCTATACTTAATTGGATATTTCTCTACAATCGCATCTGGGTTTATATCCAATATTCTCGCCTCAAATGCATCTACCTTCTTCATTCCAACAGAAGAGTTGGTTGCGATTATCTGTCTATTTATATTGGTAAGAGAAATGTCGTCAAAGTCGACGATTCCAATTCTTCCAATTCCGCATCTTGCCAAGGATTCAACCACGTATCCTCCTACTCCTCCTACTCCAAAAACTATTACCGAGCTTTTCTTTAAAATTTCTAAAGCATCTTTTCCGATAACTTTTCCCGTTCTCTCTCTATAATCTGTCATTGAAGTTCAACCTTAGAAATTGAATCTGATGTCATCGTAATCTTTAGAGTTACAGTTCCAGATAGATTTTTGTCGAAGTAATAAGAAAATTCAGAAGGCACTCTGTTGTTATCAAGATTTTTAAATGTAATTACATATCCATTTCCTGCTGCAACAGATCCAACTACCTCGCATCTCGTCACTATATTTTCTGTTGCTTGGTTCTTATTTATAATTGTGTAAGACTTTGCAAAATTATTTGAAACAATTAGTTTAATAGTAGATCCAACTACATCTTCCTTGATTTCAAATCCAAGTTTAAAGTTCTTTTCTACTCCGTATACATCAAGTGTAATGACCTCTGTGTCATAGCCAAGTACTGTACCTACAACTTCTGTAGTTTCTTCTTTTGCTGTAGTACTATTTTCCTTGTGGTTTAGAGTCTTATTCATGATAACAGCCATTTCAGCACGACGAATGTGCTTGTCGCCGTTGAAGTATCCGTCAGATCCATTCTTATCGAAAATTCCAAATGACACAAGACCAGGTAGATACTTAAGAGCCTCTTTATTTACTTTATTTAAATCTTTGTAATTTAAAAGAGAAATATTTCCAGTTCTATCGCTTTCAAGGGCTCTTCCAAAAAGTGCCGCAATCGTTCCTCTAGTTGGATATTTCTTGCCATTTATAAGGCCTTTTTTAACAGCAGCGTCTAGGGTGTTAAGAGTGATCGTTCCTATTTGTAAATTGTAATTTACTGCATTTACTGCCCAAGTAGGAATTTTGTAAGGGTTTAGGTCATAGACCATATTTTCCTTTACAGTTCCTATCTTAAGTGATTCGATTATCCTAAGAGTTTCTAAAAATGAAACTGCCCTTTGTGGTTTGAAAGTTCCATCATCATAACCAGCTAGGTAGTTGTGTTCAGTTAAATAGTCTACATATTCGTTCGCCCAGCCGTATCCACTATCCTTCATATCTGTGAAAGACTTCGCATCTATACCTTGTACCAAAGTTATAGCTGAAAGCCCAATTATCATAATTTTTTTAATTGATTTTTTCATAAAAACCTCCATGATTATTATAACACAAAATAAAAAAATCCCCTCTCCTCATTTGGAAAGGGGTGAAATTTTTGAAATTTTATCTTAAATAACCATAGCCACTATTTTGTGTTAGAAGCATTATAGGTCTTATTTGATATGAATCATAGACAACTATAAATTCATAATTATTATAGAATCCATAATTTGGTACATTTATCCCTGTTGTTTGGAATCTTTGACCGTTAATACTATAATTTGAGCCGCCACTAATTCTACTAGAGTTTCTGATTATAAAAGTATTTGTATTGTTTGGATTTTGAAGTCCATTTTCTAATTGAGCTGCTACTCTATAGACAGTTTCTCTTGAATTATTATCAAAAACTTTAATTTTTGTTACATAATTTCCATTTGTTTCAACTAATGCGTAATTAGATTTAAGGTTATTATAATTATAACCGCTGAATTGATTTAACGGATAAGTTCTACCACCAATTTCTATTACTGCATTTTGTGCTATTTGAAATCTTCCAGGTCTTCCTGTTACATATTCTAAAAGAGCAATGCTTGTTAGATAATTTTGTCTGTCGAAGTTTGATTCTGTTATTGTACCAAATACAACATTATTTCCTACTAGATTATTATTGTTATTTCCAATAAATCTATAATTTGTATAAGTATTTATTGTATTTCCTACTCTTAGATTATCTATTAAAGGATTTTTTAAATTGTTATCAAGTCTAACATAGAATTTGTAATCCTTATTATCTTTCAAAGTAACTGTAATTTCTTTTAAAAGTCTCGCTGAATCCACATATCCTATTTCTTTTAAAGTTCCATTAATAGTTCCATCTTTAGGAGTTACCATCATTTTAGTTACATATCCTTGGGCATCTGTAGAAAATTCAACCATATCATCTTTCTTTACATAAGAGAATGAAGACGATATGCCCAGGATAGATATCTCAGGATTTGTTCCTAGAGTGAAAGTAGATTGTTTTGGAGTTGAAATGTTGTCAGAGAATTTTAAATCTATGCTAGAGCTATTATCTGTGTATTTTACTTCTAACTTATTTGAATAAGTATTAACTACATATCCAACATATTGAGTAACTACATCTTTGATTGTGATTTCTGTTGCAATTCCATTAACTCCTTCGCCAACGCCCTTTTGATATTTAACTTCTACAAGTTGTCCTTCTTTTAGTTTAGAACTATCAACTACTGTTCCATTGATGGTGAACTTGGTGCCGTTGTTGTATTCAAATGAATAAGTATCTTTTCCATCTTTTATGATGAATCTGTTTAGTCCATTTGTTGAAGATGCAAGGATAACTTCTCCCTTAGCAGTTGCTACTTGAATCTTAGCTTTGTAATCATATGCAGCCTTGGTGATGATTGCCATCTCTGCACGACGAATACCATTGTTACCATTGAAGTTTCCGTTTGATCCTGTACTTGTAAAGATTCCTGCTTTTACAAGAGCTGATAGATATTCTTTCTTTTCTACTGAAAGATTAGATATATCCTTGTGCTTTAAATTAGAAAGATCAGCATTTTTAGAAAGTCCTAAAGCCTTTGCGTAAAATACTGCAATATCTTGTCTAGCTGGATATACTGTTGAACCAGGTCCTATTTGTCCATTTTTCTTTGCACTTTGAACTTGACCCATTGTAATTACATTGTTTTGTAGACACACTGCAGCTGCATCAATCGCCCAAGCATCCATACCTAAGTTGATAAGGTCCTTTCCATAGGTATTTCTAGCCTTAGTTACTTCTTCATCACTAGGGTTCATAATTCCCTTAAGTAAGCTCATGGTTTGTGGAAGACTTACTAATAGTTCTGGTTTGTAAGTTCCATCGTTAAACCCTGCTATGATATTTTTGTTGCTTAACTCATCAATTGCTGAGTATGCCCATTTATATGTTCCTGTTGAAGCAACATCTGAAAACTGTTTTGCAAAGCTAAATGTTGGTAGCATTGCCACAGCAAGTGATAGTGCTAAAATCTTATTTGTTTTTTTCATATTAAACCTCCAATGAGTATATTATAACACATTCTTTTGATATACATTTATTACAAATTTATTTCATCTTTACAAAATGGCTTAACTAAGTATAAAATATAGGTGAATAGATTAAGAAAGGATGGGATATTTATGAGATACATACCCGTTTCATTAGATACAAAAGATAAAAATATACTAGTGCTCGGCGGAGGAGTTCTAGTTCTAGAATCAATAAAAAAACTACTACTAACAGAAGCAAATGCAATCTATATAATTGCATCAGAAATTTTGCCTGAAATTACCAAATTAGAAGAAGAAAATCCTGAACGAATAAAGATAAAGGTCATGGACATAGATAAAAACTTCAGATTCTTTGGATATGACTTTGTGATAATCGGAACATATAATTTAAATTTAAACAACGCTTTGGAAGAAAGAGCAAAAAATTCTAATTTTATGTACCAAAGACTGGATATTAAATCTGAATCTACTTTTGTAATCGATGATTTTTACAATGTAGGAGACATTTCTCTATCTATTTCCAGAACGTCAAATCTACCTGAGATCGAAGAGGAGTTTTCAAAAGATCTAAAAGATTTAGCAAGTTCTTATAACGAAGATAAGATAAATATCTTAAAACAAATAAGAACCAACTTGATCAGAAAAAATGCAATGGACATAGATAAGACCATCGCAAAACTCTATAGAGACGACACAGTTAATTTAAGAGAATATCTTGATTCTGACATTGAAAAAGAAGAAGAAGAGAAAACAAATTTAAAAGAAGAAACTGCTCATGAAGTAGAAGAAAAGATTGAAGAAATAGAAAAAGATTTAAACTCAGAAAAAGAAAGTTCTGAAAAAGAAAATAAATAATAGAGATTAAAAAAGCTGACTTAATAGGTCAGCTTTATTTTTGTTTTTAAATTTTTATATTCTGTATCTATAATTTCTAAAAAATTAATTATAACTTATTTAAATAAATCTGAATGTGAACCAGTCCGTATAAGTGTCAGCACTAAAATATCTTCAAACTTCTCATATATCAGTAAAAAATCTGGTTCTATATGGCATTCTCTAGTTCCTTTGTAATTTCCCATTAATAAATGATCTCTAAACTTATCATCAAGAGGTTCATCATTTGCAATTTTTTCCACGTCGTAAACAATTTATCAATATCTTTTCCTTGCTTTTTAGCGAGCTTTAAGTCTTTTTTAAACCTATTTGTAAATTTTATTCTAAATTTCAAGAGCTTTCCTCAAATCATCGATATTATCGTAAGCATTTACACTATCATCATTTGCAATGATTCTTCCTTCTTCTATTGCCGCTATCGTTTCATCTGTTGGAATGTTTAATTTTAATTCAAAAGGAATTCCTCTTTCTCTTATACTAGCCCTTAAAAACATATTGATTGCTGTCGTCATATTTAGACCTAAACTGGAATAGATTTTTTCAGCTGCCTCTTTTATCTCTTTATCTGTCCTTATATTTAAATTAGTCGAAGTCATATTTTCATCTCCTTTTATTTAATTGTATTCATTTATTCGTGTATAGTCAATATACTGTCATTATAATATCCAATTAAAATACTTATTTGCATCAAATGTTTTAGTTATTTTTAGATGCTATACGTAAGCATCAAAAAAACTCACGCTATACATATAGCATGAGTTTTATATTAAACATATTAAATTTTATTTTACATTAGTGGCCCAAATATTCTCATAAATGCTCCGAATAGTCTGTACCTATTTGGAAGTGCATAGTAGTCTTCTATTTCAACTCGCTGACTTAGCTTAAGTGTCCTTTGGAAATCTTCTTCTACTCTACTTGTCGTCTCTATTCCATGGATGAATATTCCGTTTTCAAAATTTAGGTACATGGATCTAAAGTCCATGTTGACCGTTGAAACTGTAGTCGCTTCCCCATCTATTACCACGACTTTTGAATGTACAAATCCTGGTGTGTATTCGAAGATTTTAACTCCTTCTGGAATTAGATCTTTATAGTAGGATCTTGCCACTGCAAAAGGAATCTTTTTATCAGGGATATGTGGAATTATAATCTTCACGTCTATTCCCCTCTTCGCCGCAAATGTAAGTGCTGTTAGCACTTCGTTATCAAGTACAAGGTACGGTGTCATTATGTGTACATATTTTTTCGCTTCATAAATCATGTATAGGTACACATTCTTTGCTAATGATTCTCCATCTCCCGGCGCGTCGGCATATGGTATTACATATTCGTCGCTATTTGGGAAGAATGTGTTTCTTGGTGCCAAGTATCTGTCATAGTCTTCTCTTTTATCTGCAAATATATTCCACATTTGAAGAAATATGGCAGTCATGCTCTTAACTGCTTCGCCTCTTATGCGAATGATATTATCTTTCCAATGGCCGTATACTTCTATTAAATTCACATACTCGTCGGCTAAGTTTACCCCACCGGAAAATGCTTGATCGTTGTCGATTACCAATACTTTTCTGTGGTCCCTATTGTTTTGATATGTGGATAGAAACGGTGATACTGGTGCAAATATCTTGACCTTTATGCCCTTGCTCTTTAATTCCTCTTCAAAATTCTTTGGAAGGTTAAACATACAGATGGCGTCAAACATAAATCTGACTTCCACCCCTTCTTTAACTTTTTCTTCCATTATGCTTACGAATTCATCCAAGATCTTGCCTGGCTTCAAAATGAAATACTCAGCAAAGATAAATTCTTTTGCCTGTCTCATTGCTGCAAACATCACTTCGAATCCTTCTACTGTGTCTTCGTAATAGTCTACCTTTGTGTTTTTATATACTGGATATGGCCCCATTTTATGCACATAGTCAGCAAGCCCTTTGAACTCACTGGCGTTCTCTTCCATTTCATTTAAATGGTCCTTGTTTTGGAATAAGTATGGCTTCGTTTTCTTTATATTTTCCTTTAGAGACTTTATACCTAGCTTGTTACCTGGAAAGGTATGTAAGAATAGGTATAACATGGTTCCAAATGCTGGGAAAATTGATATTGGAGCCATCCACGAAATTTTAAATGCCGGGTTCATATCCTTGTCGATGATGTGGACGATCATAACTATGGTAATAAGACTCATCGCCGGTGTAAAATACTTAAGATATGATTTAAACTTAGTGTAGATTACAATTAAAAGCACAAGTTGAATAAGTACAAGTACTATAATTAAGATCATTGGTCTATCTTTATATTTTTTAGATAGATCCTTTGCCCAACCTTCGTATTTCTTTTTTAATTTTTCTTTTTTCTTATTTGAAATTATATTGGTCATTTTTACTTACTATTTTATAATTTTAAAATCCTTTGGATATTTGTTTAATACTTCGCATCCATCTTCTGTCACTACTACCAAGTCTTCTATTCTCACTCCACACACATCAGGCACATAGATTCCCGGCTCGATTGAAAATATATTTCCAATTTCACAAACATTTTCATTATTTTCAGATACATCACCTGCTTCATGAACTTCTCGTCCGATGAAATGTCCAGTTCTGTGGGTGAAGTATTCTCCGTAGCCTGCATCTTCTATTACTTGTCTAGCTGCTCTATCAATGTCTTTTAGTTTAACTCCTGGAGCGACCTTTTTAATTGCAGTTTCGTTTGCAAGCTTAACTATTTCGTAGATCTTCTTCGCTTCTTCTGAGGCTTCCTTGTAAAAGAATGTCCTAGTCATGTCTGAACAGTAGCCGTCCTTTATACAGCCTATGTCCACAACTACAGCGTCACCTTTTCTTTTTCTACTATTATCTGTTACATGGTGAGGATCCCAAGATGCTTTTCCATATCCGATTATAGGTTCGAAGGAAAAATCTTCTGCACCTAGATCTCTATATGTTTTTAAAAGAAGCTCCCTCATTTCCAATTCTGTGTAATCTTCTTTTAGAAGCTCTTCCATCCTGCCCATTGCAAGGTCATTAAGCCTTGACGCTTCCGCCATAAGCTTTATTTCTTCTGCATCTTTTCTAGCTCTTAAATCATCTATTAAATGAGAAGCTACTTTAAAAGTTTTCACTCCGTCCATTATTGGAAGAAGAAACCTTGCGTCCATTAGCTTGTCGACACCGATATTCTTAGAATCCTTGATTTCATCTCTAAGCATGCCTACATAGTCATCTGTATCTAAGAAGTAAATTGGATCTACATATTTATTTCCATCTACATTAAATAGTTTGGATAGAAATAATTTTGATTGTCCATCTTTAATGACTAAGATGTACATCCTTTCACCTGGGTCGATATCGATTCCAGTTAAATAATCTATCGCATTCCTATCAGTTATCAAAAGAGTGTCAAACTCTTCAGTTTTTAATTTTTTATAAAGTTTATTAATCATTCTTCACCTTCTAACAAAATCGCAATGACTTTCTTATTTAAAGCCTTATCTAAATCTACAAATTTAGCATCTTTCACTTCGAACTTTTCTCTTCCATCTTCAAAAGAAGTTACAAGAGCTCTCTTTAAATTTTTTACTATCTCATAGATAGATCTGTCGTAGTCCATGTAGTAGTATGTAGCACCATCTAACTCGATTTTTTGCATCTTTAAATTTACAGGGCTATCTGCATCTATAAATGATATTTTTACATTAGAATCCATAGTCATCCTCCAATTACATTGTAGCATATTGAAATTTTGTATTAAAGACAAGAATTATACCTTATGTTATAATTGTATCAAGGAGGAACTATGAAAAATTACAAATTAATTGAACAAAAATATATAGAAGATATCCATTCAAATGTAAGCCTTTATGAACACGAAAAGACTAAGGCAAGAGTGGTAACACTTGAAAATGATATGGATAACTTGGCATTTGGAATAGGATTTAAAACTCCACCCAAAGATTCAACAGGAGTAGCCCATATACTTGAACACAGTGTCCTTGGAACCAACGAAAAATACACCACAAAGGAACCATTTTTCGATTTAATCAAGACTTCAGTGGCAACATTTTTAAATGCAATGACATTCAATGACAAGACAATATATCCTTTCTCATCAAAGAACAAAAAAGATTTCTACAATCTCTTGGACGTGTACATGACATCTGTACTATTCCCAGGAATTTATGAAAGTAAAAATATATTCCTAAGAGAAGGATGGCACTACGAACTTCTAAATAAAGAAGACGACATAACTATAAATGGTATAGTTTACAACGAAATGAAGGGTGCATATTCATCTGAAGATGAACAAATCTACGACGGAGTGAGACTAAAACTCTTTGAAAACTCCACCTACGGCATCGATTCTGGAGGAAATCCAAAGAATATCCCAGATTTAAGCTACGAAGAATTCTTGGATTTCCACAGAAAATACTACCATCCATCCAACTCATACATCTATATATCAGGAAACTTGGACATGGAAGAAGCACTAGAAACCATCGACAGAGATTTCCTTTCTAAGTTTGAATACCTAGATGTGGATTCAGAAATAATTCTTCCACCAGCTAGGACAAAGAGAGAAGAATTCCACTTCGAATACGCAGCTGCCAAAGAAGAAAAGAACAAAGACTACCTAGCAATAGGATATAACCTTGGAAAGTACGACAATAAAATAGATGCATTTATGGCAAGCTTCATGAGTGAGCTTTTAATAGATTCAGAAGCAGCACCAGTTAAAGAAGCACTACTAGAAAAGGGCTTGGGAGAAGACGTATATTCCATCACCCAAGAAGGACTAGTACTAGATTTCAATATCTTCTCTAAATACACATCAAGAGATAGAAAAGACGAATTCGTAGAAACCATAGAAGACACACTAAGAGATCTAGTCGAAAATGGAATCGATAAAGATCTACTAAGAGCAACCCTAAACAAGGTAGAGTTTGGTATAAGAGAAGGTGGCGGCGCAAACGCACAAATCTACAGATTTATCTGGGCGATGTCCAATTGGCACTACGGTAAGACCCCATTCGAAGGACTGGACTTCTCAAATGCAATTAATTTCATAAGAGAAAAGATAGACACAGACTACTTCGAAAGGTATATCGAAGAAAAATTCTTACAAAACGCCGATTCAGTAGTGATGGTGGCAACCCCATCAGCAACTAAGAATGAAAAAGAAGCCAAAGAACTAAAAGAAAGACTAAGCGCATATAAAGCATCATTAAGTGACGAAGAAATAGATAAACTAATCGAAGAAACCAAAGCTTTCAATGAATTCTTAAGCAAAGAAGACTCAGACGAAGACAAAGCTACACTACCGACACTTGAACTAACAGATATAAAACCAGAGATTGAACACACAAAATATTTAGTAGAAGAATATAAGAATTCTGAAATCATGAAGATCTCTCAACCAACAAACGGAATAACATTCTTAAACTTTATGTTTGACAGTTCATTCGTAAAAGAAGAAGATCTATTCTACTATTCTCTGCTAGATGCATTCTTAACAAAACTAAGAATAGAAAACTACAGCTACCAAGAACTGGACAATATAATCAACATGAACACCGGAGGAATCAACTCCAAATCCATCGTACTAACACATAATAAAACTGGAGAAATGCTTCCTAAGTTCAAAGTGACCATGAGAGTACTGTCAGACAAAGTGGAAAAATCTTTTGAAATACTAGAAGAAGTCCTATTTAAAACCAAGTTTGACAACAAGAAGAGAATAAAGGACATCCTACTAGAACTAAAGAGCGACATGGACGGACGTGTGATCCAAATGGGTCATATAGCAGCAGCAAATGTAGTTAAATCCTACTACGCAAAAGATTCTTACTACCAAGAAGTAATCGGAGGATTTATATTCTACAATAGACTCTGCGACTTCATCGAAAACTTTGACAAAGAAGTGGACACACTGATTGAAAAGCTAGAAGAATATTCATCTAAAATGTTTAACAGACACGGCTTAGTAGTAAGCGTGACCCAAGAAGAAAACTATATGGACAATATATCTGAAGTTAAGAAATTCATCGACAAATTAATCGATGAAGAAGTGGTTATAAGTCCATTTGAATTTAAAGAAAACAAAAGAAACGTAGCCTACACATCATCAGCAAATGTAAACTACGTGGCAAAAGGCTACTCATACAAGAATATCGGCAAAGAATACAATGGAAATATCGCAATGATTAAGAACCTAGTAGGCTCCGACTACCTTTACACAGAAATCCGTGCAAAAGGCGGCGCATATGGACAAGGACTACTCGTAAACCAAGATGGAGATATGGTCGCAACCTCATATAGAGATCCACACATAATAAATACTCTAAAAGTTTACGACAATATAGCAGACTATATAAGGAATCTAAAACTAACAGATAAGGAACTAAAAGATGCAATCATCGGTTCAATCAACACCTTCGATCCGAATCTATCACCACAAGACAAAGGCGAACTAGCAATGTCAAGATATATAACAGGACTAACAGAAGAAGAAGTTGAAAAGAACAAAGAAGAGTGTCTAAAAACAACCTTGGAAGATTTGAAAAACTACGCAGAAGTGGTAGAAAAGGTAATGGAAAAAGAATATATCTGTGTCATCGGAAACGAAGAAAAAATCATGAAACACAAAGAACTATTTGGAGAAATCATGCCATTACAAAGATAAAATACAGTTATAAATATAAAAGGCAGTGTGAAGAACACTGTCTTTTTGTTTGCACAAAAAAACTACTTTATCTACGTTTAATCATCAATACATAAACCCACCAGGATTATACCCATTCGACTACAGAGCCTTCGGCTCTTTCGCTCAGGGTGACAGCCTTCCTTTAAGTTTTCCTTATTTAATATGAAGTATATAGGTGGTCGTCACCCTGAGCGAACGAAGTGAGTCGAACGGGTATAACCTACATAGACCTAACATTGGCAACTGACCCTGAGAGGCAGTCGAGTTCTGCAAATCAGCCTCACGAAGTTCCTTCTTTGGAACTCTTTGCACAAGACCTGTTGCGAAATCAGAGATTTCGACTAGGGCTTCGAACGGGTATAACCTCCACAGGTCAAGTTCTTCCAACTGACACGCCTCATCGAGATAAAAACTAACCAATTAAATTCAAATGCTATCCGGCTAGCATCTATTAATTAAATTATTTCATTTGCCTTAATTGCTCTTCAGATGCTAGACCCATTCGACTACAGAGCCTACGGCTCTTCCGCTCAGGGTGACTGTAGTTGGGAGGTTTCTATTTGCTAAGCTAAGCACTTCTTATGGTGACTACCAACTACAGACTTCATTTCAAGAGCAAAAGAATGAAGGCTGATTTACTGAACCCGATTTCCCTCGGTGACTGTAGTTAGGAAGGTCTTTATAAAAGATTTTTCAGACTTTATACTAAACAAAAAACAGTGTACTTAAACATACACTGCCTTCTTCTACTTATTTAATTTTCCTTTATAATCCTTGGTGCCGCCGATATTATTTAGATTTTTATAACCCATCTTTTCCATCTTTTGAAGCACCTTTTTACTTCTTACTCCTCCGACGCAGTAGGCAAAGACTTGGGTGTCCTTATCTTTTATTATGTCTACTACTTTTTCAATCTCTTCCATTGGCACATTTATCGCGTCCAATATATGTCCCATCTTGTATTCTTCTCTTCTTCTTACATCTAGCAAGACTGCATTTTCTGTTTCTTCGTATTTTTTAATTTCTTCGTTTATATCCAATTTCTTTCTAAAAAACCAACACATTGCTGTGTTTTCCTCCCGTTATTTTTTACTTTCTTTTCTACCTCGGATTTAACTTCTCTTATCTAAATGGATAAAATTCCGTTACTAGTACATCATTCGTCCTACTTTTACCCAATTTCTACATAAAAAATCCCATCTATCGACAGGATTAATTATTTATACAAGCTCGGGTAGATTTTTTTATTGGTTATTTCTTCATATTTCTCTGCGAAATTCATCTTGTCTTCTGTTACATAGTAGTTTACTTTTCCTGGAAATTTGATAATCCATTCATTGTCCTTTATGACTTCTGTGATTTTACTGTAAAAACAGTCGTTTAAGTAGTAGATCTTACGACTTCCCTTTAATTCTTCAAAATATTTTCTAAATAGGCATAGAGATGTATTGTTTAAAAACACCTCTTCAGATGCTCCTACCAAGTATTCTTTTATAAGCTCTTTTAGAATATATTCGTTTTTCACCTTTGCTTGGTTGATTAATAGTTGCGCATCAACATAATCCTTAAATCCATAGTAATTTCTAGAATTTCCAAGGACAGTCATGTCTTTATACTCATCTAAATTGAGTCTACTCTCTCTATTTTCAGATTTTGGATAGACTAGAATCTTTCCAATATTTGGATAGGCAATTATCTTTGGATCCATCTTTGTAAACTCTTCCTGCCTGCTATTTATTATTTCCTCTGAGCTTCTCCTCATTGCCAATGGATACGCAAGGTCATCGCAAAAGCAGATGAATTTTTCTTTTTTAAATTCTTCCCCAAGTCTATCCACGATTTCTATAGAGCCATAGGAATCGTCATAGATTATTATTTCATTCATAATTTCCACCTAGGTAGACATTTTTATACCTATTTTTAAAATATTCGTAAGCACCTTTAAGTAGATCAAGATCATAGAAAATTCCAAAAATGGAAGGTCCCGATCCACTCATTGCAGATGCTCCACCAAATTCTACTATTCTTTTCTTAATTATATCAAGTTCACCATGTTTTTTAAATACATAGTCTTCCATATTGTTTTTAAGCACATCATTTAACGCAGATATATCTTTATTTTGAAGAGCGTCTATGATCTTGTCGAAATCCACCCTTTTATCACTTAATCTTAAATTTTCGTAGACTTCCTTGGTTGATACTTCATAACCTGGATTTACAAGAAGCACGTAAGGATCGCTATATTCAACTGGAACTAGGATTTCTCCTATGCCTTCTGCGAGACAGTTCCCACCGGTCAAGCAGTATGGAAAGTCAGCTCCAATCTTTTTGGAAAAACCGATAATCTCATCCAACTTCATATTATAACCATAGGCTCTGTTTAAATATTTTATTGTTTCTGCTCCGTTAAATGTGCCTCCAGCGATGCCTGCTCCCATTGGCAGAAGTTTTTTAAGGCTTACTTTTAAATTTAGATCTTCTCCCACATAGTCGCAAAACCCACGGTAAGCTTTGTATATTAAATTGTCTTCATTTTTTATTTTCAAATCACTTAATATTTCAAATCCAGATGCATCTAAAGAAAATTCCATCTCATCGAAGAGGTCTAGTTCATGCATGATGGTCCGTATATTGTGGTAACCGTCATCTCTCTTAGATATTATATCCAGTCCTATATTTATCTTTGATTTTGATCTTGCTTTTGTTATTTCCATTTATAAACCAAATTTCCCATAAAAAAAAGAAGGCTAAGCCTTCTTATATAATCTGAACATCTTCAAATTCTACTTCATCTTCAATAACTGTTACTGCTACTGTCGATGTTAGAACGTCTGAATAAGTATATGAAGAAGTCGTCATTTCATCTCCATTTTCAACTTCGACTACAAATAAGCTGGGATAAACAGCCTTTATTTCTCCAAAGCGAGTTACAAATCTCTTTCTGCCCTTATTGGCTCTGAGAATAACCCTTTTACCTATATATTGCTCCAACTCTCTTTTGATCATTTCCATCTGATTCATTGGCGTCCCCCTTAATTTTTCGAAGTTATACTTTCAATACTTGATATATTATACTATATTTATGGTGCTTTGTCAATTTTCCCATTTTCCCAGCTAGTACAGTTTCTTTTGCAAATAAATTTTTTCTGAATTATTGTTGTGGTATAATATTTTTTAGAAATAATTTTATTGGAGGTAGGAATGTTAAATAAAATTAAATTAAACACAGAAGTCGTAGAAATGATGCTTTTCTATTGGGAATCTGTGGTAGCTAGAGATAAAGTTGCCGAAGTTTACATGATTGAACTTGCAAAACGCCCTGAGATGAAACCTCTTTACGGCGATGACTTTGAAGAAGATTCTGTAAGAAGAGTGCTTTCTGCAATCGTAAATAGGGAAATTCTAAACGGTGCAACCAAGAAGGAACTTAGATTTTGGAACTACAATATGTGGATGACCGAAGATCTTGAATTTATGAGAAGCATGGTTGACCCTGTGAAGACAATGAATCTTGAAAATATAAGAAAGAAATACGAAGACACTAGCAAGTTTGACACCATAGAAGTTAGATTTATCCCTGGACATTTTGATATTTACTACATCGAAGACAATGTCCTAACCATCAACTTCTTCTCTCTTGCTACAGATTTCGTAGGCGGTTTTAATATCGACGGCGTTCCTTATATGGAATTTATCGAACAAAAAATCGGAGAAATGGTTAAATAATTTAAATAATCATAACAAATTAAGAGGCGTAAGCCTCTTTTTTATATGTAAGAGGTTTACATTTTCTTTTAAATTTTGCAAACAAAAAAGACACAGTCGCCCATGCCTTTGTTATCTAATTAATTTAATTATAATCCTTTAGAGCTTTTCTGATTCTCATATCAGAGTCTCTCTTTGCCAATGCATCCCTCTTGTCATAGAGTTTCTTACCTCTTGCAAGGGCGATTTCAAGTTTCACCCTTCCCCTCACCAAGTACGCCTTAAGTGGAACGATGGTGTATCCCTTTTGCTCTACATCTCTTGATAGTTTTCTAATTTCAGCCTTGTTAAGTAAAAGTTTTCTTCTTCTAAGTGGATCCACATTGTAAATATTCCCCATCTCATACGGACTTATGTGCATTCCTTCAACGAACACTTCTCCGTCTTTTATCTCAACATATGCATCTTTTAAGTTGCACTTCCCTCTTCGTAGGGACTTAACTTCCGTACCCACGAGGACTATGCCAGCTTCGTAAGATTTTTCTATGAAAAAGTCATGCCTTGCCTTTCTATTTGTCGCCAGTACTTTCTCTTCCATCTACATTCTCCAATTCAAAATCTATCTCTCCAGTGGTTATGTTTGAATTAACTACCACTACACTTACAGTGTCACCCATTTGGTAGACTTCTTCCCTGTCTTTTGAGACGGCGGTATAATTTTCTTCGTCCATTTCATAGAAACCATCCATGCTCTTATAAGGAACGAGACCTTCTACCAAGTTTTCAAGTTGCACAAACATTCCAAATGAAGTGATAGAAACTATTCTTCCTTCGTACTTTTCGCCGATTCTGTCCTTCATATACTCTGCCATCTTCACAGATTCTACTTTTCTTTCGCAGGCTTGGGCAACTCTTTCCATCTTAGAAGTCTGTTCTGCAACCACATGGGATATTTCGTCGTAGTAGTCGATTCTCTTTCTGCTTAGAAGTCCAGTTAAGTTCGCCTTTATAATCCTATGGATGAATAGGTCCGAGTACCTTCTAATAGGTGATGTGAAATGGGAATAGTATCTCGAAGCCAAACCGAAGTGAATGTCGTTTACTTCTGAATATCTAGCTTTTTGTAGAGATCTCAAAAGCAAAGTTGAAACAAATAGTTCTTCCGATGTCCCTTTTACCTTGTCGATGATATTCTTAAATTCAACTGGACGTAGCTCTCTAAAATTATTGATGCTAAGTCCTAAATGTCTAATAGCAGAATTTAACTTTTCCACATCTTCTTCATCAGGTTCTTCGTGGATTCTATATAGGAAAGGAAGCTCCAACCAATAGTATTCTTCAGCAACAGTTTCGTTGGTACAGATCATAAATTCTTCTATGATCTTGTTTCCAATTCTTCTGTCCTTCACCAAAATATCTATAGGAGTTCCATTTTCGTCTGTAATTATCTCTGGTTCTTTGAAATCAAAGTCGATTGAGCCTCTGTCATACCTCTTCTTCATCAGTATTTCAGCAAGCTCTTTTGCCATATATAGTGAATCGTAGAGACCTTCGAGACTCGGATCTTTCTTTCCATCTTCAAGATAGTCGGACACATTGTCATATACAAGTCTTCTCTTGGATTTTATATATGATTCTTCAATCTTGTGTTTTACAACCTTGCCCTTCTTGTCAATATCCATAAAAACTGAAAGGGTAAGTCTAACTTCGTTTTCATTTAGAGAACAGATTCCGTTGGATAATTCCTTTGGAAGCATAGGATAGACCTTGTCTTGAAGATAGTAGGAGTTTCCCCTCTTAAAAGCCTCTTTATCGAGGTATGATCCTTCTTTTACATATTGACTCACATCGGCAATATGCACTCCCAAGCGATAATTCTCTCCAACTTTTTCAATTGATATAGCATCGTCGAAATCCTTTGAGTCCGCGCCGTCAATGGTGTATATCAAAAGCTCAGTTAAATCATGCCTACCTTTCAGTTGACTCTCCGTCGGTTCCTTAGGCATGTACTTAGCTTCATTTATAACTTTTCGTGGAAAGACTGTAGGAATATCAAAGCTCTTGGCTATGGATTCAATATCCACGTATGGATCTTCTGGAAAACCTAGGATTTCAACTATTTCTCCTTCAGGTTTCTTATCCTTTTCCGCCCATTTTTTGATCTTCGCAACTACCTTTTGACCATCTTCGGCGCCGTTTATATCCTCACCTCTGATAAATATATCCGTGCCGACCTTTCTATTGTCAGGTACAACGAATCCAAAATCCTTTGAACTTTGAAATGTGCCGACGAACTTCGTAGCGTGTCTCTTTATAACTCGCAAAACCTTGCCTTCGCGCTTCTCTCCGGAGGTGGTCTTGTCTATCTTAACTAGGACAGTGTCTTTGTTTATGGTGGAGCCCATGAAATCTGCAGGGATAAATATATCTTCCCCATCATTCATAAGTAAGAATCCAAATCCCTTTTCATTCTTTGAAATTTCTCCCACAGCATATGAAACATTGTCGATGGCATGGACTCTTTCCTTGCGATCCACATAGATCTTGCCATCTCTTTTCATATTCTCCAAAGTCTTTATAAATGGAGCTCTGCTATACTTGTCCACTTCAAAAGCTTTTAATATGGTCTTTATGGTTACAACTTTGTTCGAATTTATATATTCTAAAATTGCATCTTCAATCATTATAATTTTGCTCCGTAGCTGGTGCTGTTAAATAGATCAGTGTCGTAGGAATAGATATTTTTTCCAAACTCATTGCTTCTTCTAAATGCCAAATCGATTTGTCTATCTATAAGCTCTTTAAATGAAATTCCCATAGGTTCAAATAAGTAGAATGCAATTGAGCCAGGTAGGGTGTTGATTTCATTTACATACACTTTTTCATTTTCATCTACCAAAAAGTCGATTCTTGCAACTCCCATGGCATCTATGCTTCTAAAGGCAAGCTTTGCAAGTCTTTTAATTTCTTCAGTCATTTCATCAGGAATATTTGCAGGCAGATTCTTCTTTTGATTCTTCATGCCCACGCTCTTAGATCCTTTGCCACCGCTTTTATATTTATCGTCATAGGTTAGGAAATCTTCCCAAGTGATCGGTTCTTCTGTAAGAGAAGTTTGTAGATCGTCTTCGTATCCCATGACTGCACAGTTTATTTCTCTTGGTTTTTCAACAGATTTTTCAACGATGATCTTCCTGTCGTAGTTCATTGCAATTTCCACAGCCTCTTTAAGTTCAGCTTCATCCTTTGCCTTTGAAATCCCAACAGATGAACCGAGGTTCGCAGGTTTTACAAAGACTGGATAGCCGATCCTACTAGCTTCTTCTTTTACATCGTCAAAATTATAGAAATCTCTGTAGAAATAAAAGTAATCTGTCATAGGAATATTTTGAGATTTAAACACATCCTTCATGATTACCTTGTCCATTCCCACTGCAGCAGCGTTAACTGCGCAACCTGTGTATGGTATGCCGATAAATTGCAAGATTCCTTGCACAGCGCCATCTTCTCCAAAAGTTCCATGAAGAGCAACGAATACAGCGTCAATCTTTTCATATACAACTACGCCGGAAGTCTTCTTGGAGAATAGTCCACCACCTTGTTCTTCCTCTGTATATAGGTTGAAATCACCTCTTACAGGTTTGAAAAACACTTCCTTCGCATCTTCAAGCTTGTTTCTCTTAATATTTCCAAAATCTTTAATTGCATCTCCGGATAAGAATCTTCCTTCCTTTGTAACGAGTACAGGAATTGGATTGTACTTAGTTTTATCCATGTTTTCAACAACTTGCATCCCAGTTATGACAGACACTTCGTGTTCAACTGAGACTCCTCCAAATAATACTGCTATATTCTTCATATTACTCCTCATAACTATCAGGTAGATCATTTTCAAATAGCACCACGTCCCTAGGAGCAGTAATCTTTCCTAGTTCTGCAGTCGCATCGTTTAAACTTCTAACAGAGATGATCTTACCTTCATCAAATCCACTATCAATGAGTCCGTGTTTAATCGGCTCAGTCCTCTTTATACCAACTAAAATTGCATAGTCACATACCTTTGCAATCTCTTTACCAACTTTGTAATTCTCTTCCTCTTCCATATCTCCAAGCTCAACCATGCCAGGAGTTATGATTATCTTCTTGCCAGTCTTAAACTGAGATAGCACCTTAAGTGCAGCCCTAAAACCAACAGGGTTTGAGTTAAATGCATCGTCAATAACTATGACGCCACCTTGACCTTCGATTAGGTTAAGTCTGTGTTCCACGCTTTCAATCTTTTCGATTCTATCCTTTACCTCTTCAAGAGTCATTCCAAGTTCCATACCGATTGCCACAGAAGCAAGTAGGTTTTGCACAGAATGTTCCCCAAGAAGTTTGGTAGTACACTCTATAGATCCCTTTTCTTTGGAAACCAGTGTAAAAGTGCTTCCCCTTTCAGAAACTTCTATGTCCTTTGCATAGTAATCAAGCTTCATAAAATCCTTGGTACCGTATCTGATTGTTTTCTTCGTCGTCTTGTCAGCAAGTTCTCTTACATACTTATTGTCATAGTTAAAGATTGCAGTTCCATTTTCATCCAGGTCTTCAATAAGCTCGTACTTGGTCTTCATAATATTTTCAATGGTTTTGTACATTTGCATGTGGGTCGGACCAATAGCAGTTATAACGCCGATATCCGGTTGAACTAGGCTTGCAACTTCGTGAATCTCACCAGGTTTGTACGCTCCAAGCTCCGCGAGGAAAATCTCCTTCGAACTGTCCAGTTCATTATTAATAACCTTGGAAAGCCCCATAGGAGTGTTGTAAGAAGAAGGAGTGTTTTGCACCCTGAACTTCTCATCAAGCATGGTACTGGTGAAGAATTTTACAGAAGTCTTCCCAAAAGAACCAGTGATACCTATGATCTTTAGACCAGATTCAGCCTTAAGCCTTTTTATCTTATCTTGAGCGCTAGTGTAAAAACCCATATTGATCTTCTTTTCCTTTGGAAGATTAATAGAATTTGCTATTAGCATCATCTGTGGTTGAATAAATAGCGCAATGATTAAAAATATAATTCCAGCGTAAACAGTGATTCTGTAATTTGTAAAGCACAAAATCGCAAGAAGCACCACTACCACAAGAATCCTGTAAACATTCATGTAAGTTGCAAGAAGCCTCTTTGCCCTGTCAGTCATGACAAGCGGAGTCTTGGAATCTGTCTTTTCATCGAAAGGACTGTAAGCCTTAGAAAAATTATTCTTAATCCAATCCCTATATTTATCGTTGTTGTATTCATTTAACTGAATAATATTTAAATGGTACTTTGCCTTTTTTGTGATAAGCATACGCCAAACCACATAAGTTGTGAAAAACCAAATTAACTCAATAAGTAACATTGTCTTATCCATCAATATCTCCTAAATACGAATTTATAACGGCACAAAAAGTTCCGTAGTCGTCAAGGTAGCTGTAGTGACCACCGTTTAACACGACCAAGCCGGAATTTTTAATCTTACTTTCAAAAATCTTCCCCATGTAGACTGGAGTAGCATCGTCCCTTTCGCCCCAGATGAGAAGAGTATCAGCATTAATCTTAGAAAACTCCTCTTCCGTCGACTCATTAACCACCTTAACAAAAGTGGACCTCATGACCCCGGAAGTATCTCTGTAGTCGTCAGAGCCGAACCTCTTGTAGAACTTCTCCATGGAATCCTCTTTCCAAAAAAATAATAATTTGTATATATTTTTAAGAAATTTAAAAGAATAAACCTTTAGATAGTAGCTCATCTTTCTCTTGGGTAATACCCCAGACGCGTCCACCAGCACAAGCTTCTCCACCATCTCCTCATTCTTAGGAGCAAAACAAGTAAGAGTCTTGCCACCGAAGGAATGACCGATGAAAATCGCCTTCTCAATTCCAAATTCCTTTAAAACCTTGGTAAGGAAATCAGAATAATCATAAGTCGACCAAGTAGTAGGCGGCTCATCACTATCGCCGAAACCAGGCGCATCATAAGCAAGAAAAGGACGAGGAGAAATCGAGTTTACAATGGGCATAATAGATTCAATATTGGCACCCCAACCATGTAGAATCACAACAGGCGTACCATCTCCATCTCCCTTAATAAAAGCAGTCTTAATCCCGTCAATCGTTTTAAAATCTTTTCTCATTTCAGATCCTTTTCATCTATGTAAATATAGTTTTCCTTATCCTTTGAAGAATCAGAAACATTTCCACTGTAAGCGTCATCAAAAGAAGAACTGTCTGTGTTTTCAACCTTAAGAGAAATCTCAAGAGCATGAAGCCTTGCAACAGCCTCGTCAATCTTTTCAATGTAGTCGCCGTAGAGGATGTCCGTATCTTCCTTCTTCGCATCATAAGCTCTCTTGCCAAGTTCCTTGTAAAGATTGTCAAGAATCCTCGTCTGTTTCAAAATTTCAAGCCTGATTGAAGCACTTTCTTTAAAATCTTGAGACCTGCTAAGAACCACCCTCTTGGCTTCAGTAAGTTGTCTATTTAAATTTTCAAAATTAATAATTAAATCATCTAATAAACTCATTAAACACCTCTCATCTATTATATCAAACTTAAAGCCATTTTTAAATTTAACTTATTTGGGTATAATAAAAACGAGGTGAGAACATGAACAAATTTACACTATACGTAGGTACAGTATGTCCTTACTGCAAACGAGTAGAAAGATTTATCGAAGACAATGGCATAAAGGGCGTCGAAATCAAAAATATCGACATAGACCAAGAAGCAAGAGACCATCTTATCGAATTCGGCGGCAAGAGACAAGTACCATGCCTAATGTACGAAGACAAATATCTCTATGAATCACTAGATATCATACACTATCTAAAAGAACATGGAGAAAGATAAAAATAAAAATAAAGATAAGGAAAAATAGGACTTGGACGACAAGTCTTATTTTTGTTTTTTGAAAAAATAGGTAAAAGTCACTTTGCCTCTTGCAATGAAGTCTTTATGTGGTCGTCACCCTGAGCGAGCGAAGTGAGTCGAACGGGTATAACCTCCACAGGTCCAGTCTATGCAACTGCCCCGTAGCGGAAGCAACCTGCTTCCATCAACCTAGACACTAAATTCTCTTCCATCAGGCGAAGCCGTACGTCAACATCAACTCTCATTCATCCCCGTAGCGGAAGCTACCAGCTTCCATTAACCCTGATACTAAACTCTCTTCCCTTAGCCGTTAGCCGTACAACAACATAAACTTCGATTCATCCCTGTAGCGGAACCTTCTAGGTTCCACAGCCAAAGGATACAATAACCCTAACAACTACAGTCACCCTGAGCGAATGTAGTGAGTCGAACGGGTATAACCTCCACAGGTCAAACCTATGCAACTCCCAACCACCCATACCAACACAAAAACGAAAAAACCGGAGGTCATCCTCCGGTTTTTCTTATTTCATAACCAAATATATAATATTTAATTATTTAACTATCTTTTCCCATCTTTCAACTCTTGTGCCTATTCTTTCATAGTCATGAGTGTGAACTGCTTCCATGATTTCGTAGTAAGCCCAGTGATTTTCTACTAAATCTTTGAAAGATTTAATTTCAAATCTGTGTTCTCTTACGAATTCACCGTCAGCCGCTCTATCAAACATTCTGTTTACGATAGATACAGCTTCAGCTCTTGTGATAGGTGCATCTGGTTTGAATGTTCCATCAGTGTATCCTGATATCCAACCTTCAGCCTTAACCATAGCGATAGCATCCTTAGCCCAATGATTCATTGGTACGTCTGAGAATGTTTCATCTGCTGCTTTTGGATTCTTGATATATTTAGAAGCAATAGCTGCAAATTCTGCTCTAGTTATGCTCTTGTTAGGTTTGAATGTTCCATCAGGGTATCCAGTGATGATATCCTTGCCTGAAAGTTTCATTATACTATCTGCGAACCAGTCTGTGCTCTTAACATCAGTGAATCTAGCTACGAATTCTGCAAGAGTATGCTTTTCAGTAAGTCTTGCAAATATAGCTGCCACTTCAGCTCTTGTTATTCTTCCGTCTGGTCTTACTGTTCCGTCTGGATATCCAGCGATATATTCTTCGTGTCTTTCTAGAAGTTTAGGTTCTGGTTTAGCTTCAGTCTTAGTTGAACCGAACCAAATTGGCCACCATGGATTGTAATCAGGTGTTGGAATTGGTTCTGGTTGTGTCTTAGCTATTACTATTGTAGTTGCTGTTTTTTCTTTACCAAACTTATCTATTTGTTTAGCAGTTATTGTATCTCCAGCTTTTAATGGTTTATCTACAGGAACATCTACAGTCCAATTACCATTTTTATCAACTTCACCATCCACTTGAGTTCCATCTGGAAGATCTACAACAATCTTAGATTCAGGTTCACCCTTACCAGTGATCTTCTTGTCACCTTCATAAGGTTGATCAATTGTTGGGTCTTTTGTCTTATCATCAGGATTAGTTACTGTAACTGTTACTCTCACTGTTTCATTAGATCCATCTGGATAAGTTACATCAACTGGAATAGTTATAGTGCTTCCAACCGGTGCATCTTGTGGAATATTTACAGTGATAGCTCCTGTATTAGGATCAATAGTTACATTAGTTTGAGTTGGATCATTCTTAGTAAATGTTGTTTTCTTATCTCCATCAGTTGGTGCTGGTACAGTACCTTGTTCACCTTTTTTAGTAAATGTTGGTGGAACTATTTGAACTGTTTCGCCAGGTTTACCAGATTTATCAACATAATGTGGATCGTAATCATCAGCGTTTGAAGTGGTAGGCACATTCTTTGTTGCTGTTGCTGTGAATGTCTTGTTGTTTTCTGTAACTACTTTGTCGTCTGGTGTCCATGCTGCTGGTTCTTTGTAGCCATTTGCTGTGTCTACTGTTGCTTGTGGGAAGTCTGCGTCTACCAATGTTGTGTTTGGTTTTACATAT
>QWCE01000358.1_pt1 | contig 88577 bp, 71 predicted proteins | sample 1972531 | NCBI WGS metagenome assembly QWCE01 (sample SAMN09866716, study PRJNA288562) | Human gut metagenome isolate term4_stool, whole genome shotgun sequencing...
AATGCGTGATTTTGTTTTAGAAATCAACTTGGTTTAAATTTGTTTATTTAAGGTTGATTATATTTTTTTATAATCATTGATATTATGTTTTTTGGATATCTTTTGATATCCGGTTCTTTGCGGTTCTTTGGGAACCGACTTTTACAGTCTACTACTATTTTGTTTGCTTGTCAAATCTTTTTTGCATTTTTTTACAAAAGTTTTACTTAGCTTACAAATTTTTGTAGTGACTTATATTATAATACGCTTTATTTTCTATTATGTCAAATGTTTTTTATTCTTTTTCTAATATAAATTGAGCTGTTTTTATACCATCAATTGCTGATGATACTATTCCTCCAGAGTAGCCACTTCCCTCACCGATTACATATAAGTTATTTATTCCCAAGGATTTGTTGTTTTCGTCTCTAAGCATTCTTATTGGGGATGATGATCTGGTTTCTGCTGCTGATAAAATTGCATCATCATCGTTAAATCCTTTGATTTTTTCTCCCATTGATTCTATTGCTTCTATTATCATTTCTTCAATTTCTTTTGGATATATTCCTCTTAAATTTGCTAATGTATATGGGCTTTGTACTGATGGCTTAATTTGACCTAATTTTCCTGTTGGAGTATTTTTCTTGTAATCAGCGAATCTTTGAACTGGGACTTTTCCATTTCCTATTTTGTAGGTTCTATTTTCTATTTCTCTTTGAAATTTCATACCGTCTAAAATTTTGTTTCCATAGGTTTTTTCATCTATTGTAACAATTATTGCTGAGTTTGAATTTTCACCATCTCTATCGTGGTAACTCATGCCATTTACGCAAAGTTTTTCTTCTTCACTGCTTGCGTTTACTACATATCCACCTGGACACATACAAAATGTATAGGCTGATAAGTTTTTTTCTTTGTTATTATATGTTAAGTTGTAGGAAGCTTGAGGTAGTAATTTCCCCTGATTATCAGTTTCTTTTCCATTATATTGAGCTTTATTTATTGTTTGTCTTTTGTGTTCAATTCTTAATCCAACGGCAAAATTTTTATTTTCCATTTGAATTTTTTGACTTAGCATTTCAAATGTATCTCTTGCTGAGTTTCCTAGGGCTAGAACATAGGCTCCGCTTTGTTTTTCTTTTCCATTTATGATTATATTTTCTACTTCATCTGATTTTATGTTTATGTCATCAAATCTATGGGAAAAGTAAAATTCACCGCCATTTTTTATTATTTCTTTTCTCATATTTGTTATGACATCTCTTAGCAGATCTGTTCCTATATGAGCCTTGTTGTCGATTAAAATTTCATCCGGTGCTCCATTTTTGTGGAAAGTTTCAAGAACATATCTGACTCTTGGGTCTTTGGATCTTGCTGTAAGTTTCCCATCTGAATAGGTCCCGGCTCCTCCTTCTCCAAATTGAATGTTACTTTCTGTGTTTAATTTTCCGCCATTTTTGAAATTTTCGATAGTTTTTATCCTATCTTTTATTTCCTCTCCTCTTTCGTAAACTTTCACTTTTACCTTGTTATGGGCTAAAACATAAGCACAAAATAGTCCAGCAGGTCCAGTGCCAACGATACTTACTTCTTTGGGAGGATTTTTTATTTTGATTTCTAAATCCTTTGGCTCGTATATTTCTGCATTTTTTATTTTTTTTACTTCTTTTTCTGAAAGCTTTAAATCAACCAAAACCTGAAAATTATATTTTATTCCTTTTCTTGAATCGATGGATTTTCTATAAATTTCATAGGAAAAGTCGTCTCTTTTTATAAGTTTTCCTATTTTTTTCTTCAGTTTTTTTGGATCGTCACTTTCTTGTATTATGTTTCTTATTATTATCATAATTCCTCATTAAAAAAGACCTCGCAAGGTCTTTAAATTTTAAATTGTTCTTTTATTATTGATAAATTTTCTCTTATCTCATCGCTTAGATCATCAAAGCTTAGAAGCTCTTCTATATCTTTTTGAGCTTTATTAAGATTTCCTAATACCAAATTTATTTGTATTTTGTTATAGCTAAGTCTTGGATCAGATGGATATAATTTTAATCCCTTATCTATCACTTCTAAAGCTTGTTGAAGTTTTTGCTTTAGATACAAAGAAATTGCATAATCATTATAAAGCTCTCTAAAATTTCCCCCAAGATCTATTGCATTTTCAAAAGCCATTATAGAATTTTCATATTGACCAAGGTTTTGGTAGGAAACTCCCAAATAATAGTAGGCATCTGCTCTTTTGGCATTTGATAAAAGGTGAGTAAGTGTCCTTATCGCTTCATCATATCTGCTTTTGCCTATGAAATACAAGGCTTCTTCTATTTGAGCATTATCTTCAATTTCACTTATTTTATCTCTAATTTCATCAATCGCTTCTATGGAGTCAGTTTTTTGCAAAGCTTTGTTATAATAACTTTTAGCTTTAATGTATCTTCCTAAATTTGTATAAATATTTCCTAATTCAAAATAGGATGGAGCAAAATTTTCATTTCTTTTTATAATATCTTCAAGAATCTCTATGGACTTTTTTATAAATTCGTCTTTGTAATCTTCGCTTATTTCAAATGCTAGTGGCCAAAGATTTCTAGCATAAAGATAAGAATTATAAGAATCTAGAGGATTTAATAAAAATCCACCTCTTAAGAGAAGTATTGCTTTTATCCTATCTTTTGCTTGTAGAGCTTGATTAGTCGTATATTTAGCAAAATCATCGATATATTTGTCTAAAATCAACTTGTATTTGTCATTGTAGATAAAATCAGGATCTATGGCTAAATTTATAATCATTCCATCAAAAAAATTTTGAACTTTTATCTCTTCTTCCATAGCTCCCGATAAAATACCTTTTTTTACTTCATCAATATAAACGGGCAATGAAATGCCTTTTAACATTTGGAAATTAGACGAATCTTTAAGTTCCAAATAAGCCAAATTCTTAGAAAATTTTTTAAAATAATTATCTAAAGTCATCTTATGATCTCATAAACTTTCTTTGACGATATGGGTGATCGTTTAGATATTTAAACATATGACCTCTAACAACATAGAAAAACAACTGAATAATTGCAAACAATAAAATATATGCTGCTTTTTCCAAACCAAAAGCTAGTTGAAAAGTAAAATTATAGGAGAAATAAACTTCTATAATTATAAATATTAATGAAAATAAACCATAAGGAATTATGTTATCACATACAAACTTAGCTGATGATTTGATAGCATCAATACCTGCTTTGCCATTTATGTAAACTTCTTCTAGCATAGCTGAAAATAAAATTTCAAAACCAACTAGCAATAACATATATAGGCTAAATGAAAATCCACTTTGGAAAGTTCCTATCATCATTTGCAAAAGGTAGGTATAAAAAACCGTTCTTAAAATTGGATTTAAGAAATTGCTTAAGGAATTTCCTATGGATTTTTTCCCGGAATTTCCATAGACAATTATGGATCTAAGCGCTTGAGCTACAAAGCAAAGCATGGCTGCGTCTATAAAATAATTTAAAAGACCGCCAGCCATTGATCTAGAAAACATACCTGTGAATCGATAATTTTGATAAAAGGCCCTAATCAAAATAACAATAAACGCTATATAAACTTTATTTAACTTAGCAAAGCTTTCTTTTAAAGCTTTGCCAGTTACTTCAAAAAAGTCCTTAAATCTATCATTCATTACATTTTCTCAACAGTCTTTATTCCAAGTAGAGCCAATCCTTCTTTTATAACTATGGCTGATGCATAGGTTAATGCTAATCTTTCATTTTGCAACTCTTCATCTTCAACATTTATTTGGTGAGCGTTATAGAATTTATTGAAGTTTTTGGCAATATCCATAATTGCTCTTGAGACCATTGATGGTTCATATTTATCGTGAGCTTTTATCAAAGCATCTTCAAACAATCCTATTGATTTAATTAATGACATTTCTTCAGCTGTGTTTAATTTGGAGAAATTCATTTTTTCAAATTCTTCTTTACCAGCTTTTCTCAAAACAGATTTTGCACGAGCGTATGTGTATTGTACATAAGGTCCTGTTTCACCGTTGAAGTTTAGTAGGTTATCCCAGTTAAATACGTAATCTTTGATTCTATTGTTGTATAATTCTTGGAATTTTACAGCACCAATTCCAACTATTTGAGCTGTTTTATCAATATCATCAATATCTGCATTACGTTCAACCATGATTTCTTTGGTCTTTTCAATTGCCTTGTTTAAAACATCTTCTAGGAATATTACATGGCCTCTACGTGTTGATAAGGTTTTATCTTTCATCGATACTAATCCAAATGGTATGTGGATACATTTTGCCCAATAATCATGTCCCATTTTCTTTAATATTTTCCTTAACTGTTGAAAATGGAGATTTTGTTGGCTTGCAACTACATATAGGTTTTTGTAATAACCATATTCTATATCACGGTTTTCTGCTGTTGCTATATCTCTTGTGATATAAGCACTTGAACCGTTGGATTTTAGTATTATTGCTGGTGGAAGATCTTCATCAGAAAGATCCATTATTTGAGCCCCTTCGCTCTCAACTAATAAATTCTTATCTTTAAGTTCTTTTATTACTCTTGGTTCTGCCTTTGCGTTGTAGCTTTCACCGTGATAATTGTCAAATTTTATATCGAGTATTTCATATACTCTATCAAATTCTTTTAAGGATAAGTCTTTAAACCATTGCCAAAGTTCTACTGCTTCTTCTTGTCCTTCTTCAAGGTTTCTAAATTCAGCACGAGCAGCATCCATCATAGAAGGATCATCTTCAGCTTCTGAGTTGTATCTTACATATAATTTTAATAATTCATTTATCGGATCAGCATCGATTGCTTCTTTGTCTCCCCAAAGTTTATAAGCTGCTATCATTACACCAAATTGTGTTCCATAATCTCCTATATAGTTGATGCCAATTGTGTTATATCCTAGGGCTTTATAAATATTTCTGATAGCATCTCCAATTACAGTTGATCTTATATGACCAATGTGAAATGGCTTTGCAATATTTGGAGCAGAGAAGTCTATTGTAACATTTTTGCCTGTACCAATTTGTTTTTTACCATAATTTTCTTTTTCTTCTAAAACTTCATTTAGTATTTGGTTTTGAATAAAACTTTTGTCTGCAAAAAAGTTAATATAAGCGTTTAAAACTTCAATTTTTTCAATAGTTTCAATTTCGCCAATTTCTTCTTTTAGTTCACTTGCTATTTGTGCTGGATTTTTTCTTTTGATTTTTGCAAGTGAAAAGCATGGGAAAGAATAATCTCCCATGTCATCTTGTGGTGGAATTTCAATTAAATTATAAATTTCATCATAAGATAAGCCTATGTTTAAGCTTTCTAACTTTTTTGCAATTAATTCTTTTTGATCTTTCATAAATTCATCTCCTTTTATTTAAGACTGACTATGGTAACGCCAAAGCCACCTTCTTTATCATTTCCCGTTCTGTATGATTTTATAGACCTACTATTTTTTAGATACTCGGTAACTCCGCTTCTAAGGGCACCTGTGCCCATGCCGTGGATGATTTTTACTTCATCTAGACCAGTTAACATAGCATCGTCAAGATATTTATCTACATTTATTAAAGCTTCTTCAAGTCTTTGTCCCCTTAAATCTAGTGTAGGAGAAAAGTTTGCTACTTTCTTTGCATTATACACTTTCTTGACATTTTTTCTAGTTGGATCGGGCCTTGAAATTCTTGTTAGATTTTTAATGTTTGCATCCATTTTTAGAATGCCCATTTGCACTTTTATATTACCCTTATTATCTGGTAAGCTAATAACTTCTGCTTTTTCATCAAGGCCAGCTATTATTACTATATCCCCTATCTTTAGCTCATCTGGGGCTTTATTAGATTTCTTCATTTTTAAAGATTTATCTTTTCTTTCGATGATATTATCTTTATATCTATTTCTAATATTATTTAAGCTTCTGTCGATGTCTGAAGTATTTGCATTTTTGGATTTTTTAGCTTCTTTTAGCATTTCTTGAGATTCTTTATTTGCTTTTTCTAAAATCTCATTTGCCCTATCTTCTGCTTTTCTGATTATTTCTTCTTTTTGTTTTTCAATTTCTTCTGATTTTTCTTTTAGTTTAAGCCTTGTTTGTTGAATTTGTTCTTTGTAGATGTCAATTTCTCTATTTTTTTCTTCAAGAGAGCTTTTATCTTTCTCGATTCTCTCAAGCATTTTGTTGACATTTTTTGTATCTTCTGTAAGAAGACTTTGTGCGTTTTTTAAGATTTTTTCATCTAAGCCAAGTCTTTTTGAAATTTCAAAGGCATTTGACTTTCCAGGAGTTCCAATTACTAGTTTAAAGGTTGGGGAAAGAGTATTTACATTAAATTCTACTGATGCGTTCATAACTCCTTTAGTTTCCACAGCGTAATATTTTAGCTCGCTATAATGGGTTGTTGCAAAAGTCATGATTTCATCTTCTCTTAGTCTTTCCAAAATAGAAATGGCAAGGGCTGCTCCTTCTGTTGGATCGGTTCCAGATCCAATTTCATCAAGGAGAACTAAAGAGTTTTTACTAACTTTTTTTAGGATATTAACGATATTTGTAAGAGATGCCGAAAAAGTTGAAAGGCTCATTTCTATTGATTGAGTATCTCCAATATCAACAAATATATCATCAAAAATATTTACCAAAGATTCTTCTTCTGCAGGAATAAAAAAACCCGATTGTGCCATAAGAGTAATTAATCCAACTGTTTTTAGGGAAACTGTTTTGCCCCCAGTGTTAGGACCAGTAATGATTAGGGTGTGATAATCTCCACCAATTGCCACATCAATAGGTACAACTTTTCCTTTTAGCAAAGGGTGGCGAGCTCCTTTTAAATTGATGATTTTTTTATCATTTATATTAGGCCTTGTGTGTTCATTTTGCAAGGCGTATTTTACTTTAGCTGATAAGAAATCTATTCTTGATAATATTTTTTGATTTTCCAAAATTTCTAGGTCAAATCCTTCGACAAATCTTGAAAGTCTATCTAAAATTCTCCTGATTTCGTCTTCTTCTTTTAGCTCTAAATCTCTAAGGTTATTATTAAGTTCAACTATTGCTTGAGGTTCTACAAACAAGGTGTTTCCGCTTGATGATTTGTCATGAATAATTCCACCGATGATGGATTTTTTGTTGGTTTTTACAGGCACAACATATCTGCCATCTCTCATTGATACAACTTTATCTTGTAAAACATCATCATATCTTTGGTTGGTTATATAAGAATTAAGTTTTGCCTTAATTTCAGCTTCTTTCTTATCTTTTTGGCGTCTAATGTTTTTTAAATCCACTGAGGCGTTGTCGGCAATCTCATCCTCGCTTAAAATAGATCTTTCTATTTCATTTCTGATAAAATCATTAGTTGAAATTCTGTAAAAAAGATCTTTAATATATGGCTCTTCAATATTTTTTCCATATTCTTTTAGATACTCGCAAGCTCTTAATAAATCGCCTACCCTTAGTAATTCATAGGTTTCTAAGATTCCTTTTTTCCTTACATAAGTTATTAGATCCGTAAAATCGTAAAGACCAAATATATCGATATTGCCAAATCTGCTAATAACTTTTAACATTTGGCTAGTATATTCTAATTCATTGGAAATTTCTCTAAAATCCGTCATTGGTTTTAGTTTTAATATTTTTTCTTTTACTATTTGTGAACGAGCTTCGTTGGATAGACTTTGTAAAATTTTAGAATATTCAAGCACTTCTAAAGTTCTATCATCCATTAAATAACTCCTTTCTCATAAGAGTTTTTTATCCTTGTATTTTCTATATTTAAAATATCCTCATCACTCATAACAGAATATAAAAATGACACTTCTTTAGCAAATTTATCAGTCATGTAATTTTGAATTTCTTTCGGATAAATTTTGGAATAATTTCCATAGCGTATGATCTTTAGATAATGGTCATCAAAAGATTTCATGTAAGCATTGTTAAATTTGCAAGTTTCACAGCTCTTTAGTCGGCATTTTTTTATAAGAGAAAATGGACAATGTTTCATAGTCATAAGCTCAATTCTGCCATAAACAAGAGCTTCGACTGGAAAATTTTTGCTATTTTTATTGATATTTGTAAGATCATTTTCAACACTTGAACAAATTCTTTGGGCAAATTTCCCATAAAAATCAAAGCTATAAGAATTAAAAACGTTTAAATATCTGCCAATTCTAATTTCTATATTATTATCTCTAAAGTCTTTTATGAAATTTAGATCTCTATAATTGTTGAAAATTACACCTTTTATCTCATTTTCTTTGATATAATCAATAAGTTTGTCAATTTCATAATCCTCATGTGAATCCAAAATTAAATATATATTATTTCCCTGGTATTTTTTATCGTAGGTTCTTAGATATATATTATCAAAATCTTTTAACAATTCTGGAGAGATATCGTTGGTTAATAATTCAATATTTCTCTCTCTTTTTCCTATATTTCCATTTTTTATGTCTGGTAAAGAAATTTTTACAGGTTTTCTTTTGTAAGCTTTTAAAATCTCATTTTCTAAGAGTTTTATGACTGATCTACGGCATTGGTTGATATCTTTTTTTCTTATAAAAATATTTTCATCAATGTCTATTGCAATCTTTGTTGGGCAAAAAATTTCATCGGTGAATTTTCCTAGATTTTCTTTTATATCTTCCTTATTTACGGCGATTTTTTCTGCTTTTTCAACTTTGCTATCGCCTTTGTAGCTTACGCTTATATCCTTATAAGTTAAAGTAATTTGTGGATATTCTCCAATATTTGCTTTAAAATAAATGTTTACTGGCAAATTTCTATAAGAATTTAAGTCATCCTTTAAAGTATTTGACAATTTTTTCGAGTTTAATAGAAAGACATTTGATCCAACTAGGGCATCCTTATATTTTTCAAGGAAGATTTTTTCGTTTTTCTTATAAGTTTTAGTAGTTGTAAAGGGTAGTTTTTTCCCCTTATCAGTTGTAATTTCTAAGATATCTTCTTTTTCTAGAGTTGAATTACTTATAAAATATTTTTTCCCCTTATCACTTTGGACTTTGCCAACTATTCTATGCTTATTACTATCTTTTAAGCTTATATAATCATTTTTTTGACCAAAAATAAAACCTTGGGTAAATTGCCTATTTGAAGAATCAGATAATTCATCTTCATTATAAAAATTTTCATCTATTTTTGATCTATAATTTTTTACCACACTATGGACATATTCAGGAGTTTTCATTCTGCCTTCAATTTTTATGGAATCTACTTCTAATTCTATAAGCTCATCTAACTTATCGATAGTGTTTAGATCTTTCATATTCAAATAATAATCATAAGGTAATTTTTTTCCTTCTGAAATCAGCTGGTATTTTTGCCTACAAGGACCAGCGCATCTTCCTCTATTTGCAGAACGCCCTCCAAAATACGAACTCATAAGGCATTCCCCAGAATATGAAACGCACAAAGAACCATGAACAAAAACTTCAATTTCTACGGGAAGACTTTTGATTTTCTTAATTTCTTCTATGGGACATTCACGAGCAATTACAATTCTATCAAAGCCAATAGAAGAAAGATATTTCGCGCCATAATAGTCTCTTACAGCCATCTGTGTTGAAGCGTGTAATTTTAGATTTGGAAATTTGTCTTTTATTATAGAAAAAAGTCCAATATCTTGAATTATAAGTCCATCCACACCATATTGGTAAAGTTTTTCAATATTTGAAATTACTTTTTCCATTTCAAAATCTTTAATCAAGGTATTAATGGTAATATAAATTTTTTTACCAAAAAGATGGATGTAATCAATTATTTCCTCAATATTTTCTATTGTAAAATTTTCTGCATAAGCTCTGGCAGAAAAATCATCAAGTCCAAGATAAAAACTATCGGCGTTAGCGGCAATCGCCCCATAAAGCATGGACAAATTGCCAACTGGTGCCAAAATTTCAGGGTTTTTCATTAAAGAGATTCCTTGAATTTCTCATTTTCAGCTTTTAGGCTTATCAATTCATTTTGGAGTCTTTTTATTTCAGATCTTAATTTATCGAGATTTTTATCTGCTTGATCAAAAGAATTGATTTCTCTTCTTAGGTTGTCAACCTTGTCTTTAAGATCTAAATTGTCTTTATTAAGGTCGTTAATTTTTATGAGCAAGTCATTATTTTTATCTATAACATTTTTGTAATCATCTTTTAGCTTAGGATAATTTTCTCTAGCTTCTTTTGTTTCTTCTTCAAAGTTTTTTTGATCGTCATAGAGTTTGTAAAGATCATTTGCTATATTTAAAGATGCTAAGACCAGCTCTCTTTCATGGCTTAAACGATCAGATTTGACTTCTTCTATCTTTTTTTCTACAAATTTTGCTATCTTTTTAATTTGCTCCTCATTTTCCTCTGTTAATAGGGTGTAGCTTATCCCATCTATTTTTACTATAATTTTATTTACGGACATTTTTGCTCCTAACTACGTAAAATAACATCAGCTTTAGAAAGATTTTCTAATATTTCTTCTTCTATATCCTTTATATCTTCCTCTTTTAAGGTTTTATCATTTGACCTATAAGTTACCTTATAAGCAACGGATTTTTTGTCTTTTTCAATTTGATCTCCAGTATAAATATCAAATAATTCTATTTGAGAAATCAAATCACTGCCCTTGTTTTTGAAAGTTTCTTCGATAAATTCAACTTGCATATCTCTATTTGTTACAAAAGCATAATCACGGCTTATAGCAGGATATTTTGGAAGTGGCTTATACTTTCTATCTGTAATTCTCTTATCTCTTATCATCGAAAGATTTATTTCAAGGATTAGACAACCCTTGCTAATACCATAAGTATCTCTTAAATCATAAGAAATTTCACCAATAAGACCGATTTTTTCACCGTCAAAATAAATATCAGCACATCTTCCTTTGTGAAAACTCTTTAAGTTTTCATTTTTCTTATAGGAAAATCCTTCAAATCCCACATTTTTCATAACTTCTTCAAAGTAATCTTTCATATCGTAGAAATCATAAGCTCCAAAAAGTCCCATGGTTAATGTGTCATTTTCTTTTGGCAATTTTTCTTCTGTTTTTTCAAAAGTTTTACCTAATTCAAATAAACTTAGATCTTTTGCACCTCTGTTGATATTTTTGCTAATTACATCTAGCATATTTGGTATTTGGGTGGTTCTCATTACGGAAAAATCTTCGCCCAAAGGATTTATTAAGCTTATATAATCTCTTATTTTGGAATTTTCATCCACTTGCATTTTATCAAATTCTTTTGGAGAAATAAATGAATAAGTTGTTATCTCCATGAATTTTTGGCCCTTTAGTTCATTTTTAAGATCATCGCGCAATAAACGAGCCTTGCAGCGAATTCCTCTTTGTAGGGTTGATTTTAATGGTTTTGATTCAATTTTTCCAATGCCATAAAGTCTTACAACTTCTTCTATCAGGTCTGCTTCTATATCTATATCTAGTCTAAAATATGGAACTTTTGCCAAAATTTTATCTTCATCGATTTTTTCTACCTCAAATTCCAAAAGTTCTAGATTTTCTATTGCTTGATCCATGGTAAAATCTACACCAGTTAGGGCGTTAAGTCTTGAAATTCTAAGTTCTACTTCTTTTTCTTTGCTTTTTTTATCACCCTCATCAAAAGATCCACCGATAATTTCGCCGATTTTAAGATCTTCAATTAGTTTCATAGCTCGCCTTGACGCAAAATCTGCCATTTCTATGGCAATGCCTTTTTCAAATCTACTTGATGCTTCGCTACGGAGTCCTAATTTCTTTGAACTTTCTCTGATATTTGTAGAGTTGAAATTTGCAGCTTCTAACAAAATATTTTTACTTTCATTAGTTACTTCTGTATCAAATCCACCCATAATTCCTGCTAAGCCAATTGCCTTGTCTTCATCAGCAATAACTAGCATTGAAGAATCAAGTTTTCTTTCTTCACCATCTAAAGTTTTTAAGATTTCACCATCTTTTGCATCTCTTACTATGATTTTTTTGCCAGCAAGTTTGTCCAAATCGTAAGCGTGAAGTGGTTGACCAGTTTCAAGCATTACAAAATTTGTAATATCTACGATGTTATTTATTGGACGCATACCTGCTAAGATTAGATAATTTTGTAACCACTGTGGAGATTTGCCAATTTTCACATTTTTGACAACTCTTCCTGTAAATCTATTGCATGATTTGCTTAATATTTCTACACCATTGGCAAATTCTTTTATATCTTCATCATTATTTTGGTAATTAATTTCTGGAAGGCTTATTTTTTCTCCAAAACTTGCCGCACTTTCTCTTGCCATGCCTATAATTGAAAGACAATCTGGTCTATTTGGAGTTATTTCATATTCTATAACTGGAGAATTTGAAGATAAAACTTCACTAACAGAACTTCCCAATTTGTAATCATCATCAATTATAATTACCCCATCTCTAAATTCTTTAGGAATTACGCTATCGTCATAGCCAAGTTCTCCATAACTTGTTAGCATGCCAGATGAATTTATTCCAAAAAAATCATGATCGCCAATATGATTTCCATTATCTAGGGTCGTTCCACTTTTTATTACAAATACTTTATCGCCCTCATTTGTGTTTTTTGCTGCAGTTATTATTGTTGTCGGATTTTCTTCACCTATATCAATAGTTAAAACTTTTAGCCTGTCTGCATTTGGATGTTTTTCTTGTTTAATAATTTTTCCTAAAACAACGCCTTTTAAATCGCTTGTTTTTCTTGTAACTTCTTCAACGTGACTTCCAGTTTCAGAAAGTCTATCTGTAATTGTCTTTATATCTTCGCTAATTTTTATATAATCATTTTGCCAAATTAAAGGTACTAACATAATTTCTCCTAAAATTGTTCTAAAAATCTCTTGTCATTATCATAGAGTAATCTGATATCATCAAGTCCATATTTAACCATAGCTATCCTATCTACCCCAAGTCCAAAGGCAAAGCCAGTGTATTTTTCGCTATCGATACCACAAGCTTCCAAAACATTTGGATGAACCATTCCTCCACCCAAAAGTTCCATTGACCAACCAGTGTTTCCACAAGCAGGACAGCCCTTGCCTTTACAAATCGGACAAGTTGCATCTACTTCCAAGGATGGTTCTGTAAATGGGAAATGATGAGGACGATATCTTAATTTTATGTCATCTCCAAACATTTCTTTGATAAAAGTTTCAAGAGTAGCTTTAAGATTTGCCATTGAAACATTTTCATCTACAACTAGACATTCCAATTGGTGAAACATTGGTGAATGTGTTGCATCAACTTCGTCGTTTCTAAAAACTCTTCCTGCTGATACCATTTTTATTGGAAGTTTGCCCTCATTCATTACTCTAATTTGCATTGAAGAAGTATGTGGTCTTAGGAGAACATTATGTGTAATATAAAATGTATCTGAAGTTGATCTTGCAGGATGATCTGCAGGTGAATTTAAGTCATCAAAGACGTTTTTTACTGTATCAATTTCTGGTCCCTCAACTACATCAAAACCCATATTTTGAAAGATTGCTTCCAAGTCTTCTAAGGTTTGATTGATAAGAGCAAGGTGTCCACTAGTTTTTCTATCAAAATGTGCTGTAACATCAATTTTTTCTTCTTCTATTTTTTCTTCAAGTAGTTTTTCTCTTATAGCCTTTGTCTTATCTTCCAAAGCTTCTTCTATTTTTACACTAGCTTGGTTGATTAGTTTTCCTGCTTGTGGTTTTTCCTCTTTTGGCAATTTTGCTATATTTTTCTTTAAATCTGTTATTAAACCTTTTTTGCCAAGGTATTTTACTCTAAGTTTTTCAAGCTCTTCAAGACTAAGACTTAAATCTATTTCGTGAATTGCCTTAGCAATGAGTTCTTTTAAGTTTTCTTCCATAATTTCCTCCTAAAATTTTGTATAAAAAAATTCCATCCTAAAAGGACAGAATATAGAAACATTTAATCTGCGGTACCACCTTAATTGATTTTAAATAAAATCCGCTCTTTGGTCTTTTAACGCAGACTAGACGTTTCAGCTACTTAATTTCACATCTTGCTTCATCGATGAATTATTTGACCGTTACTTAAAAGGCTCTCATCAACCCTTCTTTCTGTATAAGGATAGCCAAACTTTTTTTCGAATCATTAGCTTAATTTATTCATTATTATGCTTGCAGCTATAGCCGCATTTAAAGATTCAATCTCTCCTTGCATAGGGATCTTTACAAAGATATCTGTAAGATTTCTTACTTCATCAGATAAGCCATTTGCTTCATTTCCAATAGCTAAAATCAAATCTTCATCACTTTTAAATTCATTAATATCATACCCACTCATATCAGCAGATACAATCTTATATTTTTCTTTTAAACTTTTAATTTCATCTATATTTTTGTAGACAAAATTTAATCTAAATATAGAGCCCATTGAGGCTCTTAAAGTTTTTTCATTGTATATATCACAAGTATTAGCAAGTAAAATTATATCAGAAAATCCAAAAGCTTCTGCCGATCTTATTATGGTTCCCATATTTCCAGGATCGTTAATTTGATCTAACATTAGGACTTTCTTGCTTTTTATATCTTTTTGCCTTGGTTTTTTGACCACTGCTGCAAAACCATCGGGATTTACAAGATTTGTTAATTTATTAAAAAGATTGTTTGAGAAAACTATTTTTTCTAAATTACTTTCATAATCCTTATTGTCTTCGCTTAAAAAAATAAAATCAACATCAGCAGAAGAGATTGCCTCTTCCACTAATTTTTTTGATTCTATGATAAAGGAATTTTCCTTATCTCTAAACTTTTTGCTTTTTAGCTTTGATATATATTTATATTTTTGATTATCACTTGAAGTTATAATCATCTAATTTTATTAAGCGTTTTTGTTAGCTAATTCTACTAATTTGCTAAATTCTGCTGGATTTTCAACTGCTAATTCAGCAAGCATTTTTCTATTGATGTCGATGTTTGCTTTTTTAAGGTTGCCCATAAGTTTAGAATAGCTTGTTCCATTTATTCTAGCAGCAGCATTGATTCTTGCAATCCAAAGTTTTCTAAAATCTCTTTTTCTATGTTTACGACCGATGTAAGCATAGCTTAGTGATTTCATTACAGCTTGGTTGGCTGTTCTATATAGAAGGCTTTTGGAACCGTAATATCCCTTAGCTTGTTTTAATACTTTCTTGTGTCTTTTTTTAGCGTTTACTCCTCTTTTTACTCTTGCCATTTTTTCTTAACCTCCTATTACATTCCAAGTAATTTTTTAACATTTGATAAATTAGCACTAGATACTGTAGTAGCTTTTCTTAGTCTTCTTTTTCTAGCTGGTGATTTTTGAGCTGTCTTGTGGCTTTTGTAAGCTTTCATTCTTACTATCTTTCCACTTCCAGTAACTTTAAATCTTTTAGCAGCTGCTCTTTTTGTTTTATTTTTGTTAGCCATTTTTTACTCCTTATCTGTATTTGGTTCTAAAAACATTACTAGAGATCTACCTTCCATTTTAGGTTTCTTGTCAACTACACCTACATCACCTATCATTTGGGTAAATTTATCCATCAATTCATAGCCTGGTTCTTTACGTCCAAGCTCACGACCTCTAAATCTAATAGAAACTTTTACTTTATCCCCGTTGTTTAAGAATTTTATTGATTGGTTTGCTTTAGTTTGCAAATCATTATCTTCAATGTTTAAAGAAAATCTCGTCTCTTTTAGTTGAGCATTTTTTTGTTTTTTCTTATTTTCTTTTTCTTTTTTCTCTTGATCGTATTTAAACTTACCATAGTCCATGATCCTGGTAACAGGCGGCTTTGCGTTAGGGCTCATCAAAACTAAATCCAAGCGTTTTTCATCAGCTCTATCTAAGGCATCATTTAAAGAAGTGATACCAATCTGGTTACCATTTTCATCTATTAACCTAACTTGGTCAGCTCTAATTTCATCATTTATTCTTAAATCTTTTATAGTTATACCTCCATGTATAATTTCATAAAAAAAGCGGGCACAAAGTACCCGTTCAAATTTTAAATAAAAATTTATTAACCTACAAATCTTAATCGGTAGGTGAGTATTGGGTACTTCTTTGTTGTCTACGTCATATATATTACTATTATAACTTTAACTTGTCAAGTAAAAAACAAATCATAAGCTATTTATTCTTTTATTTTCTAAGCTTATTACAATCTTAAATCTCTAATCAATCTTAAATATACCAAATCCATATAAACCAGGACCAGTATTTGCTCCTAGTGTTGGCGAAATTTGAACTTTAAAACATTCTTTGGCACCAACAATAATATCTGATAATTTTTCTTCCAATTTACTAATACCTTCTTGATAGCCACCATGACCTAAAAACATATAATAATCTTTGACATTTTCAATTTCATTTTCGGCAAATTTTTTAAGTTCATTAAGAACTTTTTTTTCACCACGAGCTATTTTTACAAGCTTAAAGGCTGATTCTAAAGGGTTTACGCTTATAATTGGTTTAACTGAAAGTGCATCTCCAATTTTCCCAAAAGTTTTTGGAACTCTTCCACCTTCAACTATATATTTAAAAGAATCTATTGTAAAAAATACAAAAGATTTATCTTTTTTCTCATTTAGTTTTGCAATTATTTCCTCAAAAGATAATCCTTTTTTTATTAAATTATCAGCATATATGGCAAACATTCCCTCAGCCATGGTAAGATTTCCACTATCAAAAACATAGGTTTCCAAGCCCTCAATCTTGTTTGTACTTAACAAGCTATGGCTACTGGAAAATTTCGAACCTATTGTAATTGCAAGAACTTTTTCGTAACCATCTGCTTTGATCTTTTCGTATAAATTGATAACATCTCCTGGAGATGGTGCTGATGTTTTTGGTAAACAATTATTTTTTCTTATCCATTCATAAAATTCATCAGAAGATATGTCAATTCTATCTTTTAGGTATTCTCCATCCAAATTTACATATAAGGATAGGGTGTATATATTAAGTCTTTTTGCTAATTCTTGACTTATATCACTTGCACTATCTACAAGTATCGCAATTTTTTCCATAAAACCCCCTTTGGAATAGACCCATTAATTATAGTATTATACCATAAAATCATAAAAAAATAATATAATTATCTTTTATAGATTTATTAACAAAGTAATTTCGATCAATTTTCATTGCTCTTTAAGCTAAATCCTAGATTAGAAATTATAAAAATAGTAGTATAATTACAAAATAGGAAGTGATTATATGAAAAAATTAAAAACTAATGCTATGAGAGCCTTAGATAAATTAAAAATAAACTATGAGCATATTGACTATGAATTTCAAGGAGATTTTGTATCATCAGTGGATTTGTCCGAAAAAACTCATACTGATATTTCAACAATTTTTAAAACTTTAGCGACAATTGCAAATAATGGAGAAATTTATATTTTTGTAATACCGGGAGCAGAAAGTATAGATTTTAAAAAAGCAAGTGCGGCTGTTGGGGTGAAAAATCTTGAAATGCTCCCACTTAAAGATTTAAAATCAAAAATCGGCTATGAAAGAGGAGCAACAACTTCTCTTGCCATGAAAAAAGATTATCCGGTTGTAATTGATGATTCAGCTTTAAAAACGGATTTTATAAAAGTATCTGCTGGCAAAGTTGGCCACAGTCTAAAAATTAAAGCCCAAGACTTAGCAAAAGCTAACGGAGCAAGCTTTTTTGATGTGATACAATGACTTTACAAATAGAAAAAAATATAGATTTTGTAAAGATAATTTTCCCAAATGATTTGGAATATAAGAGATTAAGGCTTCTTGTTACTTTATCTCCTATACTAATAGCTTCGTTTGATAATGGTCGCTATGAGCTTGAATTTTTAAAAAATTCAATTGAAAAATCAAAATTTCCCTATGCTTTGTACCCGAATTTCTTTCAAGGTTTTTCTATAGAAAATTACAGAAAATATTATGCTAACTATAATCCAGCTGAGGATGTTTTTTTAAATAAGGGAAATAACATAGAATTTATAATTAATCCAATGGATAATCAATATATAAATGCCCTAACTAGTATAATAGAAAACGTAATTATTGATCATAAGGCAAATTACTATTTTACAGATTATTTTAAAGAAATTAGAAATGATATTGTAATAAATGGTAGAAGATCAATTCTTGCCAACGGAATACAAGGCTTTTACCTTTCAAAATATGTAGTGGTTTGGATGATCGACATTATTAATTTTATCAAGGAAAATAATCCAAAGGCCTATGAGGATTTAAAGATAATCGAATTTCTAGCAAACAATTTAAAAACCCCAAGGATTTTATCTACAAAAATTGAAGAAAATCAATAATTCTAAGAATTTCCTTAATTCCAGTATTTTTTATAAGAAATGTAAGTCCAATTGATTTTCTTATTAACTGTACTTATGAAAAATCTAAGGATTTAGCAAAAAATTTAACCCTTAAGCTAAATTTTAACTTAAGGGTTAGTTTTTTTGTGTGTTTTATTATTCTCTTTCTACTACTACAGCAGTTCCCATACCGCCACCTATACAAAGTGTTGCGATACCTTTTTTAGAGTCTCTCTTTTGCATTTCGTATAGTAGTGTTGTAAGGATTCTTGCTCCTGATGCTCCTACTGGGTGACCGATTGCTATAGCTCCACCGTTTACGTTTACTATGTCTGTGTTTAGACCTAGTTCTTTGATTACTGATAGGGCTTGAGCTGCGAATGCTTCATTAGCTTCGATAAGGTCGATATCTTCAAGAGTTAAGTTAGCTTTTTCTAGAGCTTTTCTTACTGTTGGGATTGGGCCTGTACCCATGATTTTTGGATCAACACCTTCTGTTGCGTAGCTTACGATTGTAGCAAGTGGTTTAACGCCAAGTTCTTTAGCTTTTTCTTCGCTCATTACTACAAGACAAGCTGCACCATCATTGATACCTGATGCGTTAGCTGCTGTAACTGTACCGTCTTTGATGAAGGCAGGTTTTAGTCCTGAAATGCTTTCAGTTGTAACACCTTCTTTGATATATTCATCAGTATCAACAACTGTTACTTTGCCTTTTCTACCTTTAACTTCTACTGGAACGATTTCGTCTTTGAATCTTCCTTCTGCTCTAGCTTTTGCTGCTCTTTGTTGGCTTGTTGCAGCTAGTTCGTCTTGTTCTTCTCTTGTTAGGCCAAATTTTTCAGCGATGTTTTCTGCTGTTACTCCCATGTGGTAGTCATTGAATGCGTCCCAAAGACCGTCTTTGATCATTTCATCGACAACTTTTTTGTCTCCCATTCTTGCTCCCCATCTTTCGTCTGTTAGTAGGTATGGAGCTTGTGACATTGATTCTGTACCACCTGCTAATACTACATCACAATCGCCAGCTATAATCATTTGTGCTGCTAGTGATACTGATCTTAGTCCTGAACCACAAACGATGTTTAGTGTCATTGCTGGTTTTTCTATTGGAATACCTGCATCTAGTGCGATTTGACGAGCGATGTTTTGGCCATTGCCTGCTTGTAGTACACAACCTAGGATTGATTCGTCTATATCTTCTGGTTTGATGCCTGCTCTTTTGATTGCTTCTTTAGCTGCTACTGCACCTAGTTCTCTAGCTGATACTGTTTTGAATGCTCCGCCGTATGAACCTACTGGTGTTCTTGCCGCACTTGCTATTACTACTTTTCTTGTCATTTGATATCCTTTCTTTTATTTATTTTTATTTACTATAATCGTAGAAACCTTTACCAGTTTTTCTTCCAAGTTCGCCTGCTGCTACTTTTTGTCTTAATAAAACTGGAGCTGCGTATTTATCTGAACCAATTGTATCTTTTAGATAGTCCATGATGTTTAAAACTATATCTAGACCGATTAAATCAGCTAGTGCTAGAGGTCCCATTGGGTGGTTTGCACCAAGTTTCATTGCTGTATCAATACCTTCAGGGCTTGCAAGTCCTTCTTGTAGGCAATAGATACCTTCAGATATCATTGGAATTAGAATTCTATTTACTACAAATCCAGGAGCTTCATTTACTTCTACTGGTGTTTTGCCTATTTCTTCTGTAATTTCTATAACTTTTTTAACTGTTTCTTCGCTTGTTGTTATTCCTTTGATAACTTCTACAAGTTTCATAACTGTAGCTGGGTTAAAGAAATGCATTCCTATTACTTTATCAGGTCTGTGTGTTGCTGCTGCTATTTCTGTGATAGAAATTGAAGATGTGTTTGAAGCAAGAATTGTATCTTCTTTGCAAATTTGACATAATTCTTCAAAGATAGATTTTTTGATTTTTGGATTTTCGCTTGCTGCTTCAACTACTAAATCACAATCTGCTACATCTTTTACATCTGTTGTAAATTTGATTCTTCCAAGGTATTCGTCTTTTTGTTCAGCTGTTATTCTTTCTTTTGCAACTGATTTTTCTAAAGATTTTGTTATAGTTTTTTTACCTTTTTCGATAAATTCATCAGAAATATCTCTTACTACTACTTCATATTTTTTGCTCATTATTTCAGCAATTCCAGCACCCATTGTGCCTGCACCGATTACACCAATTTTCATGAATATCTCCTTATTTATTTTCAAATTCGCATTTTTCTTTGTTGATAAAAGCTTGTGTTCCTTTTTTCATATCTTCTGTTGAAAATGTTAATCCAAAAGCCAATTCTTCGATTCTTAAAGCAGAATCTATATCAACTTGAGCTCCTGTATTGATTGCTTCTTTTGCAAGTTTTACAGCTATTGGAGCTTTGCTAGCTATAGCTTTAGCTAAGCTATTTACTCTTTCTTCTAATTCTTCTACTTCTACTACATCTTGTACTAAACCAATTTCTAAAGCCTTATCAGCTTTTATATTTTCTGCTGATAGGATTAGATATTTTGCCCATCCTTGGCCTACTAGTCTTTGAAGTCTTTGGCTTCCGCCAAATCCTGGCATAATTCCAAGACCAACTTCTGGTTGACCAAATAAAGCTTTTTTGGATGCAATTCTTATATCGCAAGCCATAGCAAGTTCACAGCCACCACCTAGAGCAAATCCATTTACTGCTGCTATTACAGGCATTGGAAGTTTTTCGATTTTTCTAAATACTCCTATGCCCTTTTTGCCAAATTTGTTAGCTTCTATTGGACTTAATTCGCTCATTTCTTTAATGTCAGCGCCTGCTACAAAGCTTCTGCCTGCACCTGTAATTATTAGACATCTTAGATCTTTATCTTTTTCGATTTCTTCTAAAAGAAAGTCTAATTCATCTAAAACTTCAGAATTTAATGCATTTAAAGCTTCTGGTCTGTTAATGGTTAGTTTACCAATGTTCTCGTTAACTTCATAGCTTATAGTTTTATAGCTCATATTTTCCTCCATTAATCTAATACCCAATTTATTAAAAATTATGAAAATGTTTTTAGACAAGGAGCATTATAAAATAATTTTATAATGCTCGCTCTTGTTTATTAATATTTTTTAGCTTTTGCAGCTTTTATTTTCTTAATTAGTTCTGGAACAACTTCGTTTATATCGCCAATTATTCCGACATCTGCTACGTTAAAGATGTTTGCATCTGGATTTTTGTTAATTGCTACTATTAGATCTGATTCTTCCATACCAGCTAAGTGTTGGATAGCTCCTGATATACCTAAGGCAATATATAAATTTGGTCTTACAGTCTTACCAGTTTGACCTACTTGACGGTCTTTTTCAAGCCATCCTGAATCAACTACAGCTCTTGATGAAGAAACTTCGCCTTCTAAAACTTCTGCTAATTCATAAGCAAGTTTCATATTTTCTGCTGAACCGATACCACGACCTACTGAGATTAGTACATCTGCATCTTCAATTTTGATTTTTTTCTTATCAGCAACTTTTTCTTCGATTATATCGACATTGATATCTTTATCTTCAAATGTTATATCATATTTTTTAACTTCACCAGTTCTAGTTTTGTCATCTTCTTGTTTTGGCATAACGCCTGGTCTTACTGTTGACATTTGAGGACGAGCTTCTGGAGATTGAATTGTAGCTAGTAGATTACCACCAAAAGTTGGACGAGTCATATTTAATAGACCAGTTTCTTCATCAATTTCTAGTTTTGTACAGTCTGCTGTTAGTCCACAACCAATTCTTGCTGAAACTCTTGGAGCTAAGTCACGGCCTATTGATGATGCACCAAATAAAACGATTTGAGGTTTTAAATCTTTGATTATTGTGCTCATTGTCTTTACATAAGGTTCTGTTATATATTTTTCAAGAATTTTATCTTCTACATAATAAACCTTGTCAACACCATGTTCGATTAAATCTCTTGTTAATCCTTCTACCTTGCTGCCTGCTATTACTGCTATTACTTCTTCATTTAATTTATCTGCTAATTCGCGCGCTTTACCGATTAGTTCTAATGACACGCTTTGTAGATTGCCATCTCTTTGTTCGCAAACTACCAATACATTTTTATATTCGCTCATTAAAAACTCCTTAAATCAAAAATTCTTCGGCTAACTTATCAACTATGATAGTAGCGCCATCTTGTGCGTTTACATCAAATACTTTACCAGCTTGTTTAGCTCCCTTGGTAAATGATTTTTTAACTCTTGTTGGAGAACCTTGTAAACCAATGTTAGTTCTATCAACTTCTATGTCATCAACAGTCCAAGTTTTTACTAAATCTTCTCTGTTAACATCATAAATTCTTGATACTCTCATATATCTTGGGCTGTTCATTTCACCTAAAGTTGTGATTAGTACTGGGAATTTCGCTTTGATTATTTGATATCTATCTTCAAATTGTCTTTGAACTGTTATGCTATCTTCTGTTATTTCTTTTACATCTTCTACATAAGAAATAGATGGGATTCCAAGGTGTTCTGCAGTTTGTGGTCCTACTTGAGCTGTATCTCCATCGATTGCTTGACGACCTGCAATTATCAAATCATAATCCAAAGAATTTATTGCTGCTGCAAGTGCAGTTGATGTTGCCCATGTGTCAGCTCCACCAAAAGCTCTATCAGTTAACAATATTACATCATCTGCGCCCATAGCGTAAGCTTCTTTTAGAGCTTCTGCTGCTTGTGGAGGTCCCATTGATAAAACGGTTATGTGTGCTCCGTTTTCTTCTTTTATCTTTAATGCCTCTTCAATACCAGCTTTGTCATCAGGATTTATGATTGAAGGAAGACCTTCTCTCATAATTCTTCCTGTTTCTTGATCAATTTTTACTTCATTGGTATCTGGTACTTGTTTAATTAAAACTATAATATTCACTTTAAACTCCTATTATCTAAATAAGCTTCCACTTATTACCATTCTTTGAACTTCTGATGTTCCTTCGTAAATTTCTGTGATCTTTGCATCACGCATCATACGTTCTACTGGGTAATCTCTAGTATAACCATATCCACCATAAAGTTGTACGCATTTTGTTGTTACGTTCATAGCAGTTTCTGCTGCAAATAATTTAGCATGGGCTGCGCTTACTGAGTAAGGTCTACCACAATCTTTGTCATTTGCTGCTTTGTAAACTAATAGTCTTGCTGCTTCAATTTGATTTGCTAAGTTAGCAAGTTGGAATTGTGTATTTTGGAATTTTGCCAAAGGTCTACCAAATTGTTCTCTTTCCTTAACATATTCAATTGTCTTATCTAATGCACCTTGAGCTATACCAAGAGCTTGTGCAGCAACCCCAATACGTCCACCATCAAGTGTTGTCATGGCAATTTTAAAGCCTTTACCTTCTTTGCCAAGTAGGTTTTCTGCAGGAATTTTGCAATCTTCAAAAATAAGTTCGCAAGTTAGTGAACCATGGATTCCCATTTTTTTCTCAGGTAAACCAACTGTAAATCCCGGAGTATCTTTTTCAACTATAAATGCTGAAATTCCGTGAGTTCCTTGTGATTTGTCGGTCATTGCGATGATTATAAAAGTATCAGCCAATGTTGCGTTGGTTATAAATATCTTTGAACCATTAAGTATATAACTTTTTCCATCTTCTGTTAAGTGAGCTGTTGTTTGTTGCATTGAAGCATCAGTACCAGCCATTGGTTCAGTCAAAGCAAAAGCTCCAATGTGTTCTCCTGAAGCTAGTTTCTTTAGATATTTTTCTTTTTGTTCTTCTGTTCCATAAGTTTCGATTGGCCATGCACAAAGAGAAGTGTGAGCTGAAATTATTACACCAGAAGATGCACAAGCTTTTGAAATTTCTTCAACAGCCATTACATATCCTAAATAATCTCCACCTTCTCCACCATTTTCTTTAGAAATTGGAATTCCAAATAAGCCTGCATCGCGCATTTTGGGAATGTTTTCATATGGTGGTCTTTCTTCTTCATCAATAGTTGCTGCAAGAGGTTCAACTTCACGAGTTGCAAAGTCTCTATACATATCTCTTAGCATTTTGTGAGTATTGTCTACACTAAAATCCATACTATCTCCTTACATAAAATCTTTTCATCTTTACGACTTTCACATCTATTATATTGCAAAATAGTGACTTTGTCAAAAAATTATTTATCTTTTTTAGTTCTATATTGTTAATCTATTTACAATAATATATTGTTATTAGTGATTGTTATCAATTTAATTTATTTTGGTAAATCATTTTATAAGAATTTTTTTATAATACGGATAATAAAATAGAATGATAAGGAAAACTTTTGTTAAAAAAAGACTTCTTGTTAAGCATTAATCGTTTAACAAAAAGTCATATTTTTAGTTATTGGTAAAATATTCTTCTATTTGGTCGAATTTTATTGTTTGTTGGTCTGATTTTGATAAGTCTTTTATTGTGATTTCCTTATTATTTGCTTCATCTTCACCGATTATAAGAGCATATTTGGCATTTATTTTATCGGCATATGCAATTTTCTTTTTAAATTTTCCACTTTCAAAATAAATATCAGCGTTTTTACCTGCTGCTTTTAATTTTTTTAAAAGATCTATTGCGTAAAAATTGTATTTTTCATCCATTGGAAGGATGATTATTTTTTCAGTAGTTTTCGCTTTTTTATCGACAATTCCTAGTTCTTGAAGTTGGTAAAAGAGTCTAGTTAGTCCAATTGACATTCCAACTCCCGGAAGATTTTGCTTTGAAAAATTGCTTGCCAAATTTTCATATCTTCCGCCAGAGCAAACTGAACCTATTGATTCATAGCCATTTATAAATGTTTCATAAACTGTCGATGTATAGTAATCTAAGCCACGAGTGATGCTTAAGTCGATTTTTATATTTTCTTTTGGGATATCTAGGTAGAGCATATATTGGTAAACTGTTATTATCTCAGATATACCTAATTTATATTTTTCATTTGCTTCGAATTTTTCAAGATCTTCCAACAATTCTAGACCTTCTAATTTATTTTCTAGAAATTCTAAAATTTGTGTGGATTTTTCTTCTCCAACTATTTCTTCAAGATAAGATTTAGTTTTTTCTAGTCCAATTTTATCTTTTTTATCTATTGTTCGTAAAATTTCAGTTGTATCAGCTATTTCTAAAGATTCAAAAAATCCATTTAATAATTTTCTGTTGTTTATGTGAAAGGTAACTTCTGGTAAGTTTAGCCTGCTAAAGGCTTCAAATATTACTTTTGCAAGCATAGCATCGTTGTAGATTGATAGGTCGTTGTTGCCAATTATATCAATATCTGCTTGATAAAATTCCTTGTATCTTCCCTTTTGGTTGCGCTCTCCACGATAAACTTTTCCAATTTGATAGCGCTTAAATGGAAAATTAAGATCTGAAAAATGTTCAGATACATAACGAGCTAAGGGAACTGTTAGGTCAAATCTTAGGCTCATATCTTTTGATTCGCTTGCAATTTCAAATATTTGTTTTTGTGTTTCGCCACCGCCTTTAGCAAAAAGAATTTCGTTTTTTTCTATAAGCGGTGTGTCAATGTTTGCAAATCCAAATTCCGCAAAGGTGTTTTCTATCGTATTTTTTATTTGATCAAAGACTACTTGCTCTTCTGGTAAAAGTTCCATAATTCCAGCTATAGTAGTAGGTTTTATAATTTCCATCTAATCCTCCATACTTTAATTTATTATAACACAAAATTTTTCTAACATTATAAAGATTCACATTTCTTTTGATTTGACGACATAAATAGACCAATTACAAAGATTATCAAAAATGGCACAATCCATGGAAATCCATAATCATAAAAAGGTAAAAATGAAATAATCTTAGAAAAATTTTTAGCAAGATTTTCGTTTGCCATAGCTATGTAGGATATCAAGGATTGGATAAACGATATAATTCCTACAATAGCAAAATTCATATGTCTGTATTTCTCAGTCATCTTTGGATTACTTAAGTTAAATATTATCATAAGTATTACAATTGGATAGATAAAAGTCAAAAGTGGTGATGTGTAATTAACTATCTTATCAACTCCAACCAAGGATAAAATTATGGATATTAAAGTTATTGTAATGGCAAAAGTTTTATAACTTATCTTTAAAAAATCCTTATGTAATATTTCAGAAATGGAGCTTATTAGTCCAACAGCTGTTGTAAAACAAGCCAAAACGATTATAGCAGATAGGATATATTTGCCAAAAGAACCCAAGGTAGAATTAGCAATTTTTATTAAAAGTTCAACTCTAGAATCAATATCTTGATAAACTAAAGAGCAACTTGCTCCCAAATATGTAAGTGATATATAAACTAAAATCAAACTGGCAGCAGCTATTAGCGTAGCTTGCACTGTCTTTCTTAAAATATTTTCCTTACAGCCCTTATCAATTAAAGATTTTATTATAATTGGAGCAAAAGCAATAGAAGCAAGAGCATCCATGGTGTTGTAACCTTCGATAGCAGAATTTGTAAAGGTATTAGCCTTACTTATATCAGATTTTATAAAAGAACCTATAGGATTTATAATGCCTGCAACAATCATAATCATAAGAACCATTAAAAGACTAGGAGTTAAATATTTGCCGATGATATCGATAATTTTACTATCAGTTAAAATTAAAGTTAAAGCTAATCCAAAGAACAAAAGTATAAACAAAGCATAAGAAATATCAATGCCACTTGCTATAATAACCTCGCCACTAGTAGCGCCAGTTCTTGGTATTGCTCCCAATGGTCCGATTGTCAAAGCAATAATTAAGGTTATTGTATATCCTAATTTTTTGCCAGCAACTTCAGTAAAAACTTTTATATCTCCAGATTTTTTAGCCATGGAAAAAATAGCAATTGATGCAAGACCAACTCCAGTTAAAATAAAACCAAGGCTTGCAATTAACCAATTTGAACCGTAAATTTTTCCCAAAAATGGAGGAAATATCAAATTTCCAGCGCCAAAAAATAAAGAGAAAAGAGCAAAGCCAACAATAACAACTTCCATAATTTAAACTCCTTAATAAAATAGGTAAAATATCACTTAGCAATATAATATAGACCCAGTATCCAGCAAATCGCATGATTTTGGATAAAGTAACTTAATTTTTGATTTATCTGCCTCATTTTTAATAGTTTCAAAACTATTTAGCTTTTCAATGTTGCCATTAAAAATTAAGGTATTATCAAAAAATCCACAGCATCCACCGATAAATCCTTGATCAAAACCATCAAGTTCAATTTTTTCTTTTTCAAGTAAAACAACTTCGATTTTATCTTTCAAAGATTTATAAATTCCGAAATCACTTGTTAAAATCTTCTCACCCATAGGAATGATAGAACATCTGCTGTAGCCTTGTTTGACATACAAATGCTTGATATTATGATCCTTCATATACAAAGATATATTCTTTTCAGTAAAATCATTGTGAATATAATAGCTATCAGCCATATAAATGTTGTAAATAGCATCTTGTGGATAAGATTTGCAAACGGACTCCCCTGGAATGATATTTTTATCTAACAAACGTTTTCTATATACATATTTTACACTATTATCGATAAAAATTGTATCTTTATTCACAATAAAAATAGATAAATCTGGGTGATCCGCTAGCCTCTTATCTAAATTTGGATTATCTATTGTTTTTATATAAGTCAAATCATTTTCTTCTAGAAATTTAACAAATTCAAATCTTGATTTGTGACTGATAATAAGCATAAAAACTCCTATAAAAAAAGCTCTCCAAAGGAGAGCAGGGTTGGAGGCGCCACCCAGATTTGAACTGGGGGTAAAGGTGTTGCAGACCTCTGCCTTACCACTTGGCTATGGCGCCAGATATAAAAAAATCACCAAGTACCAATGCATGGATCTGGCGATTAGTATCGCATTAAATAATTAATAGCAAAAAATGCGCTCAAGAAGCCCGTGCTTCTTTCGCTTAGTTCTTCGGATTCGCTTTGCTCATCTCGAAGATTTTAAATGCTTCGCATTTAAAACACTACAAGTGACTTGGAGCGGATGACGAGATTCGAACTCGCGACCCTCGCCTTGGCAAGGCGATGCTCTACCACTGAGCCACATCCGCAAATACATTTGTTATTATACATTAGAAAAATTGTTTTGTAAAGTTTTTTTATAATTTATTCTTTGTTTTTTTTCGATTACTTTAATATTTTAAATCTATATTTCTTTTTTGTCAAATATTCTTTTCTTTAAGATTCTACAATTTATTATATGGTATAATATTTTTATTGTGAAATAATTTTTTTGGAGGTTTTTATGTTTGAATTTCATGATGTCACTTTTAAAGACATCATTAAAATAGATAATTTACGAATTAATCAAAATGAAGTTACTTGCATTATTGGTCCTAGTGGCTCTGGGAAGTCTACCATGCTAAAGCTTATAAATAAACTCATATCCCCAAGTTCAGGTTATATAACTTATAATGGCAAAGATATTGCAAATATCGATCCTGTTTCTTACAGGCGTAGAGTTCCAATGCTCGCCCAAAATCCTCTTACTTTTAAAGGGAGTATAAGAGATAATTTATTAATTGGTAGAAAATTTCAAGATAAAGATCCAGTAAGCGATGAAATTCTAAATAAGGCTTTGGCTTCTGTAAAATTAGATAAAAGTTTATCTACCGATATGGAAAATCTTTCTGGTGGCGAATGTCAGAGAGTCTCAATTGCAAGACTTATGCTTTTAGATTCTCAAATTTATTTACTTGATGAACCATCTTCAGCTCTTGATGATATTACTGAAGATTTTGTAATTGCCACCATGGTTGATATGGCAAAAAGAGAAGATAAAACTATCATTTATGTAACCCATTCTAGCGAAATTTCAAAAAAATATTCCGATAGGATAATAAAAATTGTAGATGGAGAAGTTAGCCATGAATAATTCTGTAATAAATTTAAGTAACCAGCAATTAATTTTAACTTATATATTTACTGCAATCGCACTTTTGTTAACTTCATTAAATGGCATCAATAGAAATAAGGATATCATAGTTGGAACAATAAGAATGACTATTCAGCTTTTTATAGCAGGTTTTATACTTGTTTATGTCTTTGACAGTTCTTCTATAGTTCTGTCAACTTTGTTGATTTTACTCATGGAAAGTTTTGCTGTTTTTAATATAATTTCACCTAAGAAAGATAGGTTAAATAGTAAACTTAAAAAAACTATAGCTATTGCGCAAATTTCTGGAACAGTTTTTACCCTAATATTTTTTCTATTAGTTGTTATTAGGCCAAAACCAATTTATAATCCTCAATATCTAATTCCTCTTGGTGGAATGATTATTGGAAATTCGATGACAGGAATAAATTTGGCATTAAACGGTCTTTTAGATGCAAGTGAAAATAATAAATCCAAAATTGAGGGATCTTTAATGCTTGGAGCAAGTCCTCGTATAGCCATGGATAAATTTATACAAAAATCTTTTGACACTGCCATCACTCCAACCTTAAATTCCATAAAAAATATTGGCATAATTTCTTTGCCAGGAATGATGACAGGGCAGATTTTAGGTGGAGTTTCACCTCTAATTGCAATTAGATATCAAATAGCAATAATGACAGCGATATTGAGTTCTGTCAGTATTTGCGTCTTTGTTTTCTTGCATTTAGGTTATAAAAATTTCTTTAATAAGCAGGAGCAACTTATTTGACTTTATTAAAAAAGTGGCTAGAGTAAAATAATGATTTTACTTCAACCACTTTTTTGGGTTTTTTAATCTATAAGTTTTTTTAAATTATCATCTTTTATCTCTTCTTTTAGCCATGAAATAACAGCAAAATTTCCCTTGGTGTGTTGGTCAATTTTGTTTATCCACTTGATTTCTTCGTTGGCTTTTGATGATAATATTTTATTTGTCGAATTTGTTAGATACAAGGATGAGTTAATTACCCACCATTTGCTATTTATATTTGCTCTTTTTAGATCTTCTTCAAGCCTATAAGCTTCATAATATGGGGTTGGTTCTGCAAGTGTAACAATTATTACCTCAGTTAAGTTCTTATCTCTTAATTTTGGCAATAATTTCTTAGTTGCTTCTGGAACTTCTCCATTGGATCTTTCAATTTCTTTGTTATAGCTATCTGTTGAATCTAATAATAAAAGAGTATGGCCAGTTGGAGCTGTATCAATGATTACAATTTCATCTTCAGATTTTTCGACAATTTCTGCAAATGCTCTAAAAACAGCAATTTCTTGCGTACACGGGGATCTTAAATCTTCCATTACGTATTCTAGATCTTCTTTGGACATAGTTTCTCTAGCCTTAGAGAGGACTTCTTCTTGATATTTTTTAAGTTCTAACTGTTCATCTATATGACTCATGGAAATATTTTCATTTTCTTTAATTACATATCTTAAATGATCAGCAGGGTCTGTTGTGGATAAATGAACTTTTTTTCCTTTTTCTGATAAGCCTAGAGCAATTGCTGCAGCAACGGTGGTTTTTCCAACGCCACCCTTACCCATAGTAAATATTATCTTTTTATTGGTCGAATATAGGTCAGAAATAACATCTTTTAATTTTTTGATAGACTTTGCATCTAATTTTTGCTCGTCTTCTTGGTAATCATCCCTGGTAAATAAATTTCTAATTTTTTCTATACCACTTATATTGTATGATCTTAGGGCAAGGCTATATGTTTCTATGCTTTTTAGGTAATCAGACATATTTTCCATAGCTTGCTTTTGCTTTTGGTAAAGTGAATTAGAAATTTCATCATCAAAGGATGTTAAAACTCCATTAATTATTAAAATTAGATTGTTAATACCAATATTTTTTAGCTCTTTTGATGCTCTTTCCGCCTCATTTATTGGGCCTATTTCAGGTCTTGTAACTAGAACTAGCCTTGTCATTTCTCCGTTAGCTAAAGTATCTACAGCGGTTTTATACATCTCTTTTTTATCTTCCAAACCTGCAAGTTGACCAAGGCAAGATGCACCATGGGTGCTTTCGCTAATAAAGTTAGTCCAAGCAGATGGTAATTGTAGCATTCTTAAAGTATGCCCTGTTGGTGCAGTATCGAAAATTATATGATCAAATTCTTTTTGCATATCAAGATCTGTTATAAATTTTGAAAATTCATTAAAGGCTGCAATTTCAACAGTACAAGATCCAGATAATTGCTCATACATATTTTCTATAGCAAAATCTGGCAATACTCCACGATAAGGAGCTATAACACTCTCCCTATATTCTGCTGCTGATTCTATTGGATCAAGATTTGCTACAAAAAGTCCCTTGATTTCTTCAATTTCTTTAGCTTTGCTAGTTAATTTTACTTTGAATATATCTTCTAAGTTTGAAGCTGGGTCAGTACTTATCAAAAGAACTTTTTTACCATTATCAGCAAGATTAGCTGCTGTAGCTGATGCTATGGAAGTTTTGCCAACTCCTCCTTTTCCTGTAAAAAATAGATACTTAGTTAGTTTGATATCGCTAGGATTAAAATTATTCATTACCTTACTCTTTCTAATACTTAACAACAAGATGACTTGCTATCAGAGCTATTTTTACTTTCTCCATTCTCGCAGTCACAAGTTTCGCCATCTTCGCAGTCACAAGTTTCGCCATCTTCACATTTACAAGCATCTTCTTCATCTTTTTTGGAAATTAAATCTACAGAAATTCCTGAAATTTCAGCAAATTCTTCATTTGTCAAATATCTGCCAGTCATAATAATTTCATCGTCAACAGTTGTAATTGGAAGTGCATATTTGCCTTTTTCCTTTAATTGCTCTTTAATTTTTTCATTTTTTGCAAATTTATCTGGGAAACTTGATAAATTGTATCTGTCGATATCAACATTGTTTTTTACCATGTTATCTATCGCAGTTGAAATTCTTAACAATTCTGGGTCTAAAACCGGTCCACAAAGTCCAGTTGGACAACACATAGCTCTTTCATAAATTCTTATTTTTTTCATAAGTTCCTCCTACTTTTAATTTTTGTACTAATGACAATTATTTAAATAGATATATACAAATATTTCTATATGTATTGTAAGATTTAAAGCCTTATTTTACCTTTCTCATGGCATATACAATCAGGACTATCTTTAAATATTTCTTCAAGAGAAGCTTCAATTTCATTTAATGTGTCAAGATTAAGAGAATAAAATACATTCTTCCCATCTCTTCTACTAATTACTATTTGACAATCTTCTAATTTTTTCATATCCGCTGATAAAGTCGGCTGTGTAATATCAAATTTTTCTAGAATCTGACAAGCACAAAGTTCTCCACAAGAAAGCATATCTACTATTTGTAGACGTTTTGGATCTGATAAAACTTTTAATTTTTTTGAAATATCTATATAAATATTATAATTTTTCGCCATCATAAATTACCTCTTAATTACTATATCACATATATAGAAATATTTCAATATGTCTATGTATATTTTTTAGATACTTTTCATTTTTCTACTCTTTAGAAAATAAACTATTATCATTATTTACAAAAAAATAATGTAATATCTTTTAATCGATAATACATTATTTTTGTTAAATTCAATTTTAGTCCAATTCTAAGGCACCAGTATATAGACCGTAGTAAGTTCCTCTTTCTTTTAAAAGTTTTTCGTGACTTCCTCTTTCGATAATTCTTCCATCTTCCATAACCATTATCACATCGGCATTTTGTATAGTTGAGAGTCTATGGGCTATTACAATTGAAGTTGATCCTTCCATCAAATTATCCATGGCCTTGGTTACTTTGATTTCTGTGGAGGTATCAATTGAGCTAGTTGCTTCATCCAAAATTAGCATTGGAGGATTTGCTATGGCAGCTCTTGATATTGAAATTAATTGATTTTGTCCATCTGATAATGACGAACCATCTCCATAAATTTCTGTTTGATAAGTTTCTGGTAGTCTATGGATAAAGGAATCTGCTCCAGCTAGTTTAGCAGCATCTTTTATTTCATTTTCGCTTGCACTGAGTTTTCCATATCTTATATTTTCGCTAATGGTTTCGGTAAATAAATTTACATCTTGAAGTACCATGCCAAAAGCTTTTCTTAGATGATCTTTTTTGATATTTCTTATATCAATTCCGTCAATTTTTATAGAGCCACTATCAATTTCGTAAAATCTTGTAATTACGTTTGTAATTGTGGTTTTACCAGCACCAGTAGATCCAACAAAGGCTATTTTTTCGCCCGGATTTGCATAAAATGTTACATCTTTTAAGATCTTATCCTTGCCATTGTAGGAAAAATCTACGTGTTCAAAATCTATTCTTCCTTTTAGCTCTTTATAAATTGTTTTTCCATCTTCTTCCCATTTCCAAGCATAGCATCTATCATCAGAGCAAGGACTTGCATTGCCATCTTCATCTACTTTTACATGGGCAAGTTCTATATAACCACTATCTTTTTCAATTGGCATATCGATAATTTCAAAGATACGACTTGCTCCTGCCATTGCAGAAAATACAGCATTTGCTTGTTGAGAAACGTTAGCTATAGGATTTTGCAATTGGCGAGCGTTAGTTAAAAATGTAGCCAAAACTCCTATTGTTAGATTTCCATTTATGGCCATAATTACGCCAACTATTGCTATTATTGCATACATAATATTTATGGAATTTACCAAAAAAGGCATAAGTTTTCCTGCATTTATCATAGCCTCTGCCATTGTAAATCTTAAATTTTCGCTTTTTTCATCAAATTCTTTTATTGCATCTTCTTCTTTGTTAAAAACTTTTATGACTTTTTGTCCTGAAAGCATTTCTTCGTCAAAGCCGTTTAGGATCGATACATTTTTTTGAGCTTCCTTAAATAATTTACCAGTTCTTCCTACTATGTTTTTTAAGACAAAAATCATAATCACAAGACCAGCAAACATTACAATTGTAAGGATTAAAGATAATTTAACCATAACAATTATAGTTCCTATAAACATCAAAAGCGATCTTATAAGAGTTGGCAAAGTTGAGGATAAGGATTGGGATAAAATATCCGTATCATTGGTAAATCTACTCATTATTTGCCCGTGCTGGTTAGTATCAAAAAAGTTTATTGGCATTTTTTGAATTTTTATAAAAAGATCATTTCTCAAATTTCTAATTGATCTTTCGCCAATTCTTATCATAAGTCTTGTGTAGATGAAGGTTGTTATGGTTGAGATTAGATACACCAAAGCCATATTTATTACAGCAGTTTTTAAGCCACTAATATCAGATTTTAATATATAATTATCTATTATTGGCTGCATCATCGAAATTCCAATAACTTGCGTAATAGCAGATACAATTACACAAACAAAGACAAGAGCTAATTGCCATTTATGAACAAAAAGATAAGAAAAAAGTCTTTTTAGAGCATTTATATCCAAATTTTTTTGATGTTTATCTTTGCTAATTTGAATTTCATCTACTTTAACATCGTCGATTTTTTTACTCATCTTCCCCTCCTTTGTATTGAATATCGTAAGTCATCTTGTAAATTTCTGATCTTTGGTAAAGTTCATCGTGACTACCTATATCAGAAATTCTTCCATCATCCATAACCACGATTCTATCTGCATTTTCAAAAGAAGATAATCTTTGGGAGATTATAATCTGTGTCATATTGTGGTCTAAATTTTTAAAGCCTTCCAATAATTTGGCTTCAGTTTTGGTATCGACAGCTGAAGTTGAGTTATCAAGTATTAGAATTTTTGGTTTTTTTAGTAGAGATCTTGCTATTGTAAGTCTTTGTTTTTGTCCACCAGAAACTCCAGTTCCCTTTTGTCCCAAAACTGATTGATATCCATCGGCTCTTTCTTTAATAAATTCATCTGCTTGGGCGATTTTTGCCATTGCTAAAATCTCATCAAAATCAGCATCAGAATCCCCCCATCTAATATTATCTTCAATTGTCCCACTAAAAAGCGTGTTTTTTTGTAAAACTATCGAAACTTCATCTCTCAAAACTTTTAGGTCATAATCCTTAATATCATTGCCTCCAACTTTAAGATTTCCTTCTGTTATATCATAAAGTCTTGGGATTAGTTGGACAAGAGTTGATTTTGACGAACCTGTTGGGCCTAAAATTCCTATTACTTCACCCGATTTGATATGAAGATTAATATCTTTTAGCTGATAAGTTTCGCTATCTTTTTCATATTTAAAACTTACATTTGTAAAGTTAACAGAACCATCGGCAAGTCTAAGACCCTCGATTTTATCATCATTATCCATAGAAATTTCACGAGTTAAAACTTCCTTTACTCGTATTACAGATGGAGATGCACTCATAAGCATAGTCAATACCATAGAAAGTCCGATTAAGGAGCCTAAAAGCATCATCGCATACATATTAAAGCTTACAAGATCTCCCACTCCAAGATTGCCTTTGATGATTTCTATTCCACCAAAATATGTTAGGCCTATAAAAGTTAGGTACAAAATAGAATTGGCGGATGGGAAAATAAAACTCATTAATCCTTGAGAAGAATCTGACAATCTAAACATTTCTTCGTTGGCTATGCCAAATTTTTCTATCTCATATTTTTTTCTTACAAAAGCTTTAACAACACGCATATTATTTAGATTTTCTTCTACAACTTGATTTAGCTTATCGTATTGCTTTCTAAATTTCCTAAATTTGGGAATAGCTTTTGATGCAATTGTTATAACGATAATAACTAAAATTGGCATTATAAATAAGAAAATCATGGATAATTTTCTGCTAGTCTTAAAGGCAAGACTAAAGGAAACTATCGCCATAACTAGAGTTTTTATGACAAAACGAGTGGTCATAAAAGATGATTGAGCTATTTGTTGCATGTCGTTAGTAATTCTTGTGATGAGCGAATGTACGCCAAAAAATTCAAAATCTTCAAAGGAAAATTCTTGAATTTTTCTAAATTCTGCTTTTCTTACATTATCTGTAAGTCCAGTTGAAGTCAAGCCAGCATTTTTTGAAGCCTGCATACCGGTAAACATAGCAAGAGCTGACAAGATAATTATTATAAGTCCATATTTTATAGCTTCTTTTGGATCTTTTTGATAAATTACTTTATTTAAAATAATTCCCATGACTGCTGGTATTAGCAATTCAAAAACTGTTTCTAATACAGTCATAAGCATAGAAATATTTCTATTTTTCCTATATTTGCCTAGATAATTATTAATATAGGAAAAAGCCTTATTAAATTCTATTAATCTGTTCATATTCCCTCCTTTTTTATATTCGTTTCTAATGCTTTTATAAGTTCATTTAGGTTATTTTCAATTTCTCTTATTTTATCTTTGCCCAAATAATTATAAATTTCCTTATCAGATTTTGATAAATATGAGGAAATTTTATTGATTTCTTCCTTACCCTTATCAGTCAGAGTCATATTTTTTTGTCTTTTGTCATTTTCGTCTGAAACCATGGTCAAAAGATCTCTTTCCTTTAGGCTCATAACTATAGAGTTTATAGTTTGCTTGGGAGCCTTTAGTTTTTCTACCAAATCTTTTTGACTAATGACTTTATTTTCGTAAATATCGTATAAAATAAAAACCTCATAATGGTTTAAGCCAAATTGACCGACTCTTTCTTTATTTAAAGCTCCTAATTTTTTTAAAAGAGCAAATATATTAAAAATTTGACATGATTTATCATTCATTAATGGTCCTCCAAAATAATAACTATAATAATATAGTCTATTTACGGACTTTGTCAAGTCGAAAAATATTTTATAAATTGTATAATATATAAGCTTAAAGGAGTACTGATGATTGAATATTTACAAAAACAAAATGTCGATAATAAATTAATTGAAAAATTAGAAAAATATAGAAAAGAAAATGGACTTTTTGATGATCCTAGAGTTATAAAACCAGAGTTTAAGTATTATGGCAAAGAAGTTTTAGAAGAATCTATTTCAGCTTTACTTGCTGGTAAAAATATTTTGCTAACAGGGGCAAAGGCTACTGGAAAAAATGTTTTGGCAGAAAATTTATCCTATCTTTTTGCTAGACCTTCATGGAATGTATCTTTTCATGTAAATACAGATTTTTCATCACTTATAGGAGCTGATACTTTCAAAGATAACCAAGTTACTTTTAGAAAAGGTCCAATTTATGAAGCAAGCACACGTGGTGGTTTTGCAGTTTTAGATGAGATAAATATGGCAAAAAATGAAGCGATTTCTGTTCTTCACGCAAGTCTTGACCATAGAAGAATTATAGATTTGCCAGGCTATGAAAAAATAAAATTAGATCCAAATACCAGATTTATTGCAACTATGAACTATGGTTATGTAGGAACTCGCGAAGTAAACGAAGCTTTAGCATCAAGATTTATGATAATTCATATGCCAAATATAACAAAAGAAAATCTTGACAAACTTTTGGCAGATACTTTTACAAATCTTAAAGAAGAATACAGAAAAGCCTTTATAGATATGTTTATTTCTCTACAATTTAAAAGTGAAAACAACGAAATTTCAACAAAATCTGTCGATCTTCGCGGACTAATTTCTGCCATTGAAACTATGCAAATAGGATTAAATCCTTATGATGCAATCCTTATGGGCATTGCCAACAAATCTTTTGATGAATTTGAAAGAGAAATTGTAATTGATACCATAAAAACAAAAATTCCAAGTCAAATAAAAGAGAGCATTTTTAATGACTAACCAAAGGGAAAAAATAAGAGAATTTAATATAATTTGGGATTTTTCGCACAATTATAAATTTACTCCCCAAAAAACTTATCCCATGAACGAAGTCTACAAAAATATGATACAGGGCTTTATTATAAAGACTTTCGATCTCAAAATGCTAGATTCTTTTTTCGCCTATCTAAAAAAAGATAATCCCTTTTATGAGGACTTTGTCTTTATAACAAATTTGCTAATAGAAGAAATTTCCTATAAAGAATTAGCCAAAGAAAATTTGGTAATTGAAGATTTTAAAAAAGATTATGCAAGAAAAAAACTTAGAAAATATAGCTACCACCAGCCAAATAATCTAAAAGAACAAATTGAAAAAGCTTATTATGGCAAAGTTTTTGGAAAGCTGATTATTGAAGGAGCTTTATTTAGAGAAATTTATAGGGAAATTTTTAAAATAAATACCACCGACACAAATATCCTAATAGATAAGCTAAATAAGGTTTTTAAAAGTCATTTCAAATTTGAAAGAGGCAAAAAAGACCAAGGCCTTTTTGAAGAGATGGTAAAGGAAAATAAGGCTAAAGATTTTAATGATAGCGAAAAATCCAAGGAATTTTCTGAAGATTTGATAAGAGAGCAATTTGCCATTGGTTCAGCAGAATTTACCGGAAATATTTATCTTGCAGAAAAGAAAAAGGATCTGGATAAAAATCTCTTGTTTTTAAATTCTTCTGATGATAATTACCACTCATCAGATCAATTTATAGAAGATTTTTTTGGCAAATCAATTTTAGCCAAAGAAAAGCTTAACGCCATTGAAAAAACTGTTGCAAAAGGCATACATTCTGGCAAAAAATTATATTTTACTAAGGGAGAATATTCCGACAAAGCTAATGCAAAATTTTACAAAAAAAATCGAAAGAAACAATTTGACAAAAACAAAAACTATATAGAAAATAATTTTGCCATCAACAACAGAAATATCAACGAACTTAGCCTTGCCATCAAAAATTCTCTTTTAACTTACGAAGATTTTGTCGATGTTAGGAAAAATTATGGAGCAATTGATTCTAGTAAAGTTTGGAAAGCCCCAATTCTTAACGACTACGATGTATTTAAAAATCAAGAATTAGACAATGTAAATAAATTTAAAATCGATTTATTAATAGACTCATCAGCCAGCCAAATACAAAGGCAGGAAATTCTTGCAAATCAAGCCTACATTATAGGAAAATCAATGGACAAAGTTGGAATACCAATTAGAATCATGGGCTTTTCAAGTCTTAGAGATCATACTGTTTTTAATTTGTATAGGGATTATCAGGAAAAAAATAAAAATTTAGAAATTTATAATTTCTACGCAGCAGGATCAAACAGAGATGGATTTGCTTTTAAAACTATTCATGAATTGATCAAAAAAGAAAGCGACACAAAAAATATTCTAATAATTCTTTCAGATGGCAAACCCAACGACAAAAGATCGAATATCAACACCAAAAAACTAAAGGAAAAAGATCAATATCAGGGAAAAATCGCCGTAGATGATACTGCTTTTGAGATAAGGAATCTAAAAAATGATGGAATTTCAATACTTGCAGTCTTTACTGGTGAAGATGAAGATGTCAAAAATGCAAAGCTCATCTACAACAAAGATTTTGTAAGGATTACAAAATTAGAAAACTTTTCAAAAATAGTTTCAATTTTTATAAAAAATGAGATTCTTAATAATTAAAGATGCAAAAAAATGAACTGACCTCTAATTTGAAAAAGTCAATTCATTTTCTAGCATCTTTTTATTTTTCTTTATTATCTTGGACTTTTGCAGATTTGTTGTTGGAATATAAATGTTTTCTCGCTTTTCTTTTTCTAAAATATTTATGGTAAATTACATTTATCAAATCCATAACTTCGTTAATTCTTGCAAGGAGAATTATTATTGCATAAACCAAAGCTGCAAGAGCTATAGATATTAGGATTGCAAGAACATGGACCATAATTGGTGAAAGCAAGTTATACATTTTATTTGCAACAAGTGCCATGACAAAAGTTGCAAGGCTAATCTTAAAAATAGAAATTACTGTGGTTTTAAATTTAAAACTTCCAAAATTATCCCTAAATTTATAGATCATAAGAGCCGAACCAATTATGGTTGAAATAACTGTTGCGTAAGCTAAGCCGTTAATAGCGAAAAATTGTATCAAAATTACGTTTAAGGCTATATTTATGACTTGTTGAATTACTACTATAACAACTGGAGTTTTGGAATCTCCTACTGAGTAAAATCCCCTATCCACAACATCTGTTAAAGATTGGAAAATTACAAATGGTGCGTAAGAAAACATAAGACTTGCAACTGCTATCGTATCTTCTGCGCTAAAAGCTTTTCTTTGATAAACCAATTCTATTATAGGATTTGCTAAAACCATCATGCCAATAGTTGCAGGAATTACCAAAAGCATAGTTGTTACAACAGCTGATGAAATCGTCTTTTTCATCGGCTCAATTTTCCCAGCTTGACCAAGTTCGGCAATTTTAGGAAATAAGGCCGTTGTTATTGAAACTGTAATAACTCCAGTAATTAAAGTTAGCATAGTTTTTGCATAAAATATTTTTGCTATGGAGGCTTTGCCAAAAAAGGCTGAAGCCATAGAATTATCTACTATAATAGAAATTTCTCCAGCAGCTGATGAAATTATTACTGGAATTGCAATAATCATTAAATATCTAACATATTTATTGGAAAAATCTATTATCTTTTTGTGCTTATAACCTTTTTTTCTTGCAGCGTGTGGAAAGAAAATATATTGAAGGACATTTCCCAATAAACCACCTATAATTAACAAATAATAATTGCCAGTTATTCCAGTTAGAACTGTAAAAATAATTATTATAATGTTCATTATAATACCGGTTATGGCTGGATTAAAGAAATCACCCTTAATGTTTAAGTATCCCCTAAAAACTGCGGAATAAAGATAAGCATAAACTGCAAGCATCATTATTCTAGTATAATCTGTTGCAAGATCTAGCCATTGACCGCTAAGATCAAGAGAAAGAATTTTTGCAAAAGGTCTGGCGAAAATAATACCAATTATCACAGCAATCGTGCCAAATAACATCAAAATATTAAAAATATTTGAAGTAAATTCCTCAGCTTCTTTTATACCAGCTTCGTTTTTTGCTCTATTGTAAATGGGAATAAATCCAGAAATTATACCAACAGCTATGAAATTTGCTACAACTACTGGTAGAGTATTGGCTGTTGTATATATTGATTTTAGATCTCCTGCCCCAATATATGATGCCATAACAGCTTCTCTAACAAAACCAAATATTTTGGAAATAATTGTTATAAGCATCAACATAAACGTCGTTTGACCCATAAAAACCTCACTTTTTGTTTCGTCTTTTTATTATATCTATTAATTTATCATTTACAACATTTTATAAAAAAATAATATTTTTATCACAAATTTCAAAGGCTTTAAAATCATCTTTGTTGTGGGAAACCAAAATTATTGACTTATTCATAAATTCTTCTTTAAAAAGTTTAATGATTTTAGCTTTATTAGTATCATCAATTCCCGTAAAAGGTTCATCTAAAACCAAAATCTCTCCTTTGTAAAGAAAGGCTCTTGCTAAGCTAAGCCTTCTTTGGGTTCCTCCGCTTAATTTTTTGACAACTTGTCTATAATCTTTTATAGCAAATTTTTCTAAAACATCAATAGCCAAATTTTTATCATTTGTAAGCATTTTTAGATTATCAATTGTAGAAATTTCATCTACTAATCTATTTTCCTGAAAAACTACGGACATTTTTTTGTAATCGTTATAAATTTCCCCAGAATCCGGTTTTACAATTCCTAATATCATATTTATTATGGTAGTTTTACCAATGCCAGATTTGCCAAAAAACCCAAAATTTTCGCCTTCATTTATTTTAAAAGAAAGATTTTCTATGATTTTTTTATCATAACTTTTGCTAACATTTACAAATTCAATCATCTTTTGCCTCCAAAAAATGCCTTAATAATTTTTCTACAAAAGTTGCTATAAAAATAATTGAAATTGTCCAAGCAAATAAAGATGGCATATCCAGATAAATTTTTGAATTGTAAAGATTTTTACCTATGGATTTGTCGGTTAGGGCTATTAGTTCAGCTGAAACTCCAGCCTTAAATATTAAGCCTGATATGGTTATTAGACTTGATGATAAAAATGGTTTTATTTTAACTTTATAGATATATTTGATTCTTTTAAGCTCTCCTATTTGATAAATATCAGCCATTTGTAAAAGTTTTTTGTCTATAGTATTTAATCCAGTATAAACATTTTGAAAAATAATGGGCATAGCCATAATAAATCCAATATAAATTGATAAGTATTTTTTATTTATCCAAAAAAGTAGAAATAAAACTATACTAGCTATCGGCGTCGACCTAAGAATTCTAATTATTGGATTTATAAAATCGTAAAAAAAATTAACTTTGTAGGAAAAATAAGCTAGCAAAATTCCTCCTATTATTGAAATTACAAATCCAAATAAGATTTTACTTGTCGAATTAAATAGATTTATATAAAATTCTTTTTCTCTTAATAATTGTAAAAATCTATTAAATACAAGAAGAGGAGATGGTAAGAGTATCTCCTCGTTGATCAAACTAGCAAGTATTTGCCAAATTATTATCCAAATAATTGGAATTATAAATTTTTTTAACTTATTTTGTGTAATAGAAGTCATCTTCTGGTAAAGATCCACCCACTAATTTAGGATTAAAATCATATAAATCTTTTAAATGTTTTTCCATCATAGTTTTCATTTCTTCGCCTGCTATATATTTTAAAGCAAGCTTTGGCAAAGCATTTTTTGCAACTTCTTCTGGCATTATCTCGTATTTGCCTAGTAATTTTGCTGTGCCTTCCACATCAGAATTTGCTTTTTCAATTGAAGCCTTGTAGGTTTCTAGGAATTTATCAGCATCTATATTTTCTAAATATTCACTTCTTGCTACTAATACAGCAGAAATAAGTGGTGAACCGGTTGCTTTTTCATATAAATCATTTATGTCAATTGCAACTTTTGAACCTTCTAATTTCATCAATACCTTTGTAACCATTGGTTCTGGAAGCAAAGCCACTTTAGCTTCTTTTGCTATCATTTTTTGGGCAACTTCACTAGCTTCAGATAAAAATTCTATCTTAAGATCATCTTCACCATAGCCATTTGCTTTTAATATTTCGTGTATTGCTATATCTGGAGTTGCACCTTTTGCTGATGCATATAAAGTTTCGCCACTTTTTACTAAATCATCAAGGCTATTTATGTTCATATCAGGACTTTCTACAATATACAAAACACCAAGATTATTGATAGCTAAAACTTTGATTTTGCCTTGGGTTTTGTTATAAAGAGCTGCTGCTAAATTTGGAGGAATTATTGCACTGTCAACTTCTCCAGAAACTATTTTTGGAATTACTGCATATGGTGCTCCATCTACTGATTCGTTAAAGCTAAAAGTCCCTTCACCATTTTTGGATTCTTCTACCATATTTATGGCACCAGCACTTGTTGGACCAGCAAGCATGGCAAGGTTTACATCATAGTGCTTAGCTTCTTGATCAGTAGTTTCCTCTTTTTGATCTTCTGTAGTATCAGCAGTTTCTTTTTGCTCTACTTTTTCTTCTTCCTTACTTTCTTCTTGTTTAACTTCATTATTGCTTTGGTCAGCTTCCTTAGAATTTTGATTAGCGCATCCAATCAAAGCGAGTGATAATAATACAATTAGTGATTTGTTTTTAAACTTCATTTTTTATCTTCTTTCTTTAATATTATTAATTTTTTTGAAATATATTGTCATCTGGTCTGTCAGCTTCTGGAATATTTATATTATCAGCTGGAGATTTAAAATCAGATTTTTTAGCAAAGGCTCTTACTTCTTTGGCAGTTTTTGTTTCTGATCTAACCACTCCTGGTCCTCCAACACAACCACCACTACAAGCCATTCCTTCTATTAATTTTCCGTTCATTTTGCCAAATTTTGCCATTTGTGCAAGCTTAAAACATTCATGTAGGCCTTCAGCTTTTTCTATATCCAATTTTATATCTGGATTTATTTCTTTGGCTCTTTTTTCTACAGCATCGGCAACTCCACCGCTTACTGCATAAGCTCTTCCTGTTTCTGATGCATCCATCATCTTATCAGAAATTTCTATTTCTGATGGTTCTATGCCTTTTGCCAAAAACATTCCTAAAAGTTCTTCATAAGTTATTACAAAATCAATTACTTCAGCTACTTCTTTTTCTAAAGCTTCAAGTTTTTTAGAAATACAAGGACCTATGAATACAACTTTTGATTCAGGATCGCGTTTTTTTAGCTGCAAACCTGTATAAATCATTGGAGTTGAGGATTCTGATATATATTCATTTATTTCTGGAAATTGATTTCTAACCATCATTTTCCATGAAAAACAACAGCTTGTTCCCATAAAAGGAAATTGACCAGTTGGTACTTTTTCAATATATTCATGAGCTTCATTCATTGTTGTTAAATCAGCTCCAAGACCAACTTCTATAACATCTCTAAAACCTAAAAGTTTTATAGCTTCTTTGATTTGTTCTGGACTAACATTTACTCCAAATTGACCTACAAAAGAAGGTGCCAAAATCGCATAAAGGTGTTTATCTGCTTGAATTGCCTTTATTAGTTGATATATTTCTGATTTATCTGAAATTGCGCCAAAAGGACAAGTGCTTATGCATTTACCACAAGCAACACATTTTTCTTCATCTATATCTGCTCTGCCAAGAGCATCAGATTTTATAGCTTTTACTCCACAACTTTCAGCACAAGGTCTTTTTTGATGATTTATAGCATTATATGGACAAGCATCTACGCATTTGCCACACTTGATACATTTTTCTTGATCTATTATTGAGCCTTTAGCGGTGAAAGTTACAGCATTTTTTGGACAAACATTTACGCAAGGATGTCCTATACAGGCCTTGCATTGGTCAGTAACTGTTACCTTGTTTTCTGGACAAGCCTCGCAAGCTATTTTTATTACGCTTACCAATGGCGGATTATAAATTCTTTCATTTACATCCATTTGATCAAGTCCTTCTGTAACAGCGTCTGTTTTATCAGCAGTTCTTGCATCAAGACCTATTCCCATTCTAAGTCTTTCGCCCATTACTGCTCTTTCTCTAAAAATATTTTCCCTATATGTTGCAGATTCTCCTGGCAAGATATTATAAACTTCTAGGGCAATATCTGTTATAGGCCTATTTTCATAAGCGATTTTTGCTATATGTTCAAAAGCCATTCTTCTAATATTTAGTATGTCTATATAGGATTCTTTCATTAAGTAACCTCATTAATTATTTCTTATTTTTTAGGATTACATTGATTAAAAATATGTTCCATCAAAACTTCAGGTTTTGCTTTTTTGTAATATGTATCATCAATTTTTGCGAAAGGTGCAGATCTTTGTGGATTCTCACACTCATTCATTATGTTTTTGTATTCTATGTCAATTTCTGGTGGATTCCCCAAATTTTCCATTTCAAAAGCAATTTTTAAATCTTCTTTTACCAAATTAACTGAATCGTATAAAAATTCATTTCCTGCTGCAGTGCATCTGGCACACGAACAAATTGTAACTTTCATTTTCGCCTCCTACTCTCTTTAAATTGTATCAAAAAAAAAGCCTACTAGCAATTAAATAATTTTTTGCTAATAGACTAAACATTACTCATTTTCTTTTAGTGGAATTTGGATTATGAACTTACTCCCTTGGCCAATTTTAGAGACAATTTTTATTTCATATCCTAAATGTAAGCAAATGTGCTTTACAATAGATAGGCCAAGGCCGGTTGACTTTTGATTTCTTTTTCTTGATTTATCCACAACAAAGAATCTTTCGAAAATTCTTTCTTTATCTGCTTCTTCAATTCCAATTCCCGTATCTTCTATAATCAGATCATAGTGATTTTCTTCTAGTTTGTAATATACTATTATTTTTCCTGCAAATTTGTTATATTTTATGGCATTTTCGTATATATTTGAAACTAGATCATAGAATAAATATTTTGATGTTAATATCCTAAAAGAACTTATTTTATTTGTTATTTCTATATTTTTTTTGTTGCTTATGCTCCTAAATTTTTCTATTGTTGCTGTTACAACTTCTGAAATATCAACTTCTTTATAATCTTTATCAAAATCTTCTTCATCAAGCTTTGAAATTTTTAATATATCATCTATTATTTGTAAAAGCCTGTTTCCCTCATCATAAATTATATTGGCAAATTTTTTTATATCTTCATCTTTTGCCAAGCCATTTCCTATAAGCTCTGCATAACCATTTATAGATGCCAAAGGACTTTTTAGCTCATGACTAACATTTGCTGAAAATTCTCTACGCATTTGTTCTGCCATCTTGTCTTTACTATTGTCAACAATTATCATAGATATAGATTTTTTTCTAGCACTTATTAATGGATCTATATAAATACGCAAATAATATCCATTTATTTTTATATCAAGATGCTTACTTCTTTTTAGTATTAGTGACTCTTTTAAGGCTAAGACATATTCTCTATCTCCTATAAGGTCATAAAGCTTAGTATTTTTATCAACAGATAAATATCTTTTTGCAGAATCATTTATTAGTTCAATATTTCCCAAATCATCAAAGAGAATAAAGCCCTCTTTCATATTGCTAGTAATATTTATAAAACCACTAAGTCTTTCGTAAAGACTTGATTTTTCTTCTTTCAAATCATCAATTCTTTGAATGTAGGGATTAAATATATCTACAAGATCCGTATATCTTTTATCACTTATATTATTTCTAATATTATAGATTTTAAGAGCTTCAAAATAATTATCTATATCACTATCAATCTTATCGTCTATATAAATAAAGATTACAAAGCCAAGAAATAAAAAACATAAAAACATTGGCAAAGAAAAGTAAAAGCTTAGATTATAAATTCTTGTAATGGCTAATATGCCCTCGTTTTTACCTGAATAAGTAAGCCTATATGTCAAAAAACCTTGATTTGTTTTTAGTTTTTGGTATGGAGATTCTTCTTTTTTTGCCTTAAAATCATTTACTATCCTACCCATATTTAATTTCTCAGGATTATAGTAAATATTTTTGTTTTCGTTTACATAAACTAATTTGTAGATCTTTGAAGTTTTATTAAATTGTTCTAAAGTTGATATAAAATCAGCACTAGTTTCTCTAGGTAAAAGAAAACTCAAAGTATTTTTACAAAAATTACTTTGAGCATCTTTTTTATTTTTTACTTGAAAAAAACTGCTGATCAAAAATGAAAATATTAGTCCTATTACTAAAAGAGTTTTCATTTTTTTACTTGCTAGATTTTTCATATTTCTCCAAATTTGTAGCCTAAATTTCTAACAGTCTTGATTAATTTTCCAGCATCTAATAATTTGCTTCTTAAAGATGCTATATGAACATCAACTGTTCTTGTTTCACCTTCGTAATCATAGCCCCAGATTTTTAATAAAAAATCTTCTCGTGTTATTACATTACCTATATTATTCATCAAAAACAAGAGCATTTCAAATTCTTTATATGTTAAATCTATCAACTTACCGTCAACTTTTACGGTTCTTTTTTTGGTGTTTAAACTTATGTTGTTGTAGTTAATATGATCAGTGTCTTTTTTTGCTGAACGTCTTAAAATTGCCTTTACCCTTGATAAGAGTTCAAGAACCGAAAATGGCTTGGTTATATAATCATCAGCACCAGATTCTAAGCCCATTACTTTATCGAATTCATCAGTTCTTGCAGTTAATAGAATTATTGGAATATCAGAAAATTCTCTAATTTCATTTAGAATTTCAATTCCATCTTTACCAGGAAGCATTATATCAAGAATAATAAGCTCAGGAGCATTTTCTCTTACAGCATCAACTATATCTAGGCCATCAGCAAAAGTTTTTACCTGGTAAGATTTTTCGCTTAAAGCATATTCTATAAGATTTCTAATTGACTTATCATCCTCTACTACATATATCATTTATAACCTCGTTGCCAAATCTCCAACTCTTGCCAAGCGATCTCCTAGTCTTTCAAAATATTTATACAATAAAACTTTCTCAGATAATTCAATCGCATCGATTGAGTTTTGTTTATTTAATTCTGCTATATAATTTATAGCTTCTACAAACAAATTATTGTTAATTTCATCATCTTCCATGGATTTTAAGGCCAAATCATTGTCTATAGTAACAAAACTTGTTATTGAATCTTTTGCCATTTTCTTTTGATTGGCTAAGAATCTTTTAATAAAATCTTCTTCTTTGTCATCAAGTTTGTACTCAAGCATTATATTAGAAGCTTGGGAAAGATGACTTGCCATTCTTTTGTAGGTGCTGGCAAGTTTTATACTCATTTGTAAAAATCTTAAATCGCTCGCAACTGGTTGTTGTAAGGCTAGTAATTCAAAGCAAAATCTTTCTATTTCAGAAGCATTCATTGTTATGTCATTATCTAGATCGATGACTTCTTTAAGATTTCTATTATTATTATTTTCCAAATATAGATCAATTTTGTCATAGCATAGGATAATTAGCTCCATAAGCTCCTTATCCATCTCTTTTAGTGAATTTAAATCGTTATTGTATCTATTTCTCATAGTATCAACCAAACCTTCCTGTAATATAATCTTCAGTTCTTTTATCTCTTGGATCTTCAAAAATCTTTTTTGTTGCATCCATTTCAATAACTTCTCCAGTTAAGAAAAATGCAGTTTGATCAGAAATACGAGCTGCTTGTTGCATATTATGGGTTACTATAACTATGGTATACTTGCTTTTTAAACTATCCATCAAATCTTCAATTGCAGCTGTAGATATAGGATCTAGGGCAGAAGTTGGCTCATCCATTAGTATGATTTGTGGCTTTACAGAAAGAGTTCTTGCTATGCAAATTCTTTGTTGTTGTCCTCCCGAAAAAGATAGGGCATTTTGATCTAGCTTATCTTTTACTTCATCCCAAATAGATGCTTGCTTTAGGGAAGTTTCAACAATTTCATCTAAAGTATCTTTATCCTTTATCCCATCAAGCTTTGGTCCATAAGTTAGATTATCATAAACTGATTTTGAAAAAGGGTTTGGAGATTGAAAAACCATTCCCACATTTCTACGAAGTTTAACTACATTGACATCTTTTTTGTATATATCATTGCCGTTGATTTCTATAAGGCCTTCAATTTTGCAATCATCAACAAGATCATTCATCCTATTAAAGCATTTTAAAGTTGTTGATTTACCGCAACCTGATGGTCCTATAAAGGCTGTTACTTGACCTTTTTTTATATCCATATTTACTTTTTTTAGAGCTTGGAAATCTCCATAGAATAAATCTAAATCTTTTACTAATATTGAAGTTTCAAGATCTGAAAACTCATTTTTCCTATCTAAAGTATGGACTGATTTTTTATTATTTTCACTTGTTTTATCAACAACGTTTGCTGTCGATGTATTCAAAGTTTTATTTTCCATTTTATCTCCTATATCATTTTCTATTTTACTAAAGACTTGGTTATTTTACTAGATATCCAGTTAATCAATATAACAAAAATCAATAATAATACCGCTGTAGCATAAGCTTCATTTACATGAAATCCTTCTGAAGAAAGCATAAACATGTGTACAGCTAGTGTTCTTGCAGAGTTTCCTATTGTCTTTGGTATGGAAGGTTGGCTGCCCATGGTATAAATTAGGGCTGCGGATTCTCCAACAATTCTACCGGTAGATAGAAATATACCACCTAAAATTCCATCCATTGCTTCTGGTATTACAACTTTAAATATGGTTTGTATCTTGGTTGCCCCTAAAGCTAAGGAAGCGTGGGCTTGTAAAGGATTAACTGTTAATATTGCTTCTTCTGTCGTTCTAATAATAGTAGGCAAAATCATTATCGCCAAAGTTAAACAACCAGCTATTAGTGAGTAATTTAAACTAAGAGTTTTCACAAAGAATAAATAACCAAATAGTCCATATACAATAGATGGTATAGAAGATAAGATCTCGGTTGCAAATCTAATTGCCTTTATAAAAATTTTATTTTTTGCATAGTTAGATAGATAAATTGCTGTAAAAATACCTATAGGCAAAGTTATTAGCAAAGTTAATATAATTGTAAACAAGGTTGATATCAGTGCTGGCATTACCGAAACATTGGTAGATGTGTATTTCCATTCAAAAAGTGACGGTGAAATATTCGGTATACCTTCAAATAAGATATAAATTATAATTATCCCAGCAAAAGTATATGCCAATATTGTGAAAATCCACACAAAAAATTTATAAGCTTTTGTCATAATATGCTCCTAGTTTAATTATAATTTTTTCTTACTTCTATCTCTTATTATATTAAAGATAATATTGATCAATAATATAAAGAAGAATAGAACCATACCAGTTGCTATTAGGGATTGTCTGTGCATTCCTGATGCGTAACCCATTTCAAGGACTATATTTGTTGTAAGTGTTCTAGCTCCTTGAAAGATTGAACCAGGCATTCTTGGTTGGTTACCAACTACTAAATATACTGCCATTGTTTCACCAATAGCTCGTCCTATGGCAAGAATTATTGATGAGAAAATTCCACTTTTTGCATAAGGTACCATAACGTGATGGATGGTTTCTTCTTTTGTTGCTCCCAAGGCCAATGATCCATGATAAAAAGATTTTGGTACTTGACGAAGAGAGTTTTCTGATATATTTACCATAGTAGGTAAGATCATTATGCTAAGTAATAATGAAGCTGTAAACATATTGTATTGATCTTTAATATGCAAACCATTACTAACGATTGGTGCTAATACTACCATAGCAAAAAATCCATAAACTACTGATGGTATTGCTGCTAATAAATTTACTAATGCTTTGAGAAACTTATAACTTTTATCAGCATAATAGGCCATAAATATTGAAACAGCCAAACCAAAAGGCAGTGCTATGATGGTTGATACTACTGTTACAATAATTGATCCTACAATCATTGGCAAAATTCCAAAACTTGCTGGCTTTGCTATGGGAGCCCATTTATCTCCTGTTATAAACGGAACAAGTCCGTATTTACTTATAAAATCAAATCCTGCTCTAAAGATGAAGAATATGATTAAGGCAATAAGTACTACGGACATTGCTGCTGATATAAGGAATAAGATTTCACCAAATCTTTCCTTAAAACTTTTCATTTTTTTATTTTAATTCTCCAGTATTTTTAATTTCTCCAGCAAAGATTTGTTTTAATTGATCCATTGTTAGATCTTCAACTTTGCTTTCTTTGTTAACTACTACTGCTATACCATCTGTAGCAATTACTTCTGCTTTAAGTTGTTCTTTTTCTTCATCTTTTAATTCTCTACTTGCCATAGCAATATGAGCTACATCATCTATACAAGCTTCAATACCTGCAGAAGAACCGTTAGATTGAATTTCTATTGTTACATCTGGATTTAGTGCTTCATAAGCTTCTTTGAATTTTTCCATTAGAGGAGTTACTGATGTTGAACCTGCTACTGTTAGTGTTCCTTTTAGTCCATCAGTTTTGCTATATTCTTTAGCATCCTTAATTGCTATATATCCTTCATCTGTTACGATTTTTTGAGCTTCTGTAGACATGCAATATGCTAAGAAATCTTTTGCCAAATCATCAATTTTATCTTCTTTGTAAGCAAGGTTAAATGGTCTAGAAATTTTGTAGTCACCTTTTACAATGTTTTCTTCTGTTGCTTCAACGCCTTCAACTTTAACAGCTTTAATTGTATCGTTTAGAGAACCTAAAGAAATATAACCTATTGCTTTTGAATCTTGAGCTACTGCAGTCATAACACCATTTGTTGAGTTTTGTACTATAGCATCAACTGTTGTATGATCTTCTTTGCTTCCATCATCTTTCTTTTCTTCAAGACCAACTAATTCGATGAAAGCTCCTCTTGTTCCTGAGCCTTCTTCCCTTGATACTACTGCAAAATCATAATCTTCTGCGTTAGCTGTATCTTCTGTTTTTGCATCTTCAGTTTTAGTATCGTCAGCTTTTGTATCTTCAGTTGTTGTATCTGTTGATTCTGTTGCTGGTTTTTCTTCTTTATTTTCTGTTTTAGCATCGTTGTTTCCACAAGCACTAAGAATCAATCCTAATGAAAGTGCTGCTACAATAATTTTTGAGTTTTTGATTTTCATAAAATCTCCTTATAGTTTGATTTATTTTTTTCTTTCTTATTGTAGTTTACAATTCATATATATAAATTGATTAAAGCTTTTGTAAAGTTTATGTAAAATTTTACATTTACATAATTATCTAATCTTTTTTTATTCTAGACTTAGGCATGTAAAAATTACTTATCTTCTTCCTTTTCTGGAATTAATAGATTCATGAAAAATGCAAATATAGTTGTCAAAACTACTGGTGATGAGCCTATTGCTACTTCTAAGGATTGTGGCATAAAAGTTACTCCAGCATTGTGAGCTGCTGTAACTACTTGTGTAAAACCAAAGCCTATGGCAACAGAAACTCCTACTATATAAGTATTTCTCATAGAAAGTGGTTGGCTTGTTATCATTCTAATTCCATTCATTGTTATAGCTGCAAATACAGAAATTGTAGCTCCACCTATAACTGGGAAAGGAATTGTAAGTAAAAGTGATGAAAATTTTGGTACAAGACCTGCTATTAAAATCATTATTGATGCTGATATAAAGACTTTTTTGTTAATAACTTTATTTATTGATACAATTCCTGCATTTTGTGAAAAAGTTGCAGTTGGCAAAGTTCCTATGAAAGATCCAATAATATTTGCAACAGAAAATCCAATTATTCCGCCACGAATTTCATCGCTTGTTGCAGGTCTATTCATTCCACCTACAGTTGTTGAGTTCATATCCCCAATTCCCTCTATACAAGTAACTATAAAAATAATAATAAAAGCAGCTATGGCAGATCCTTCAAACCTTATACCAAAATGTAGTGGTGTTGCAATCGAAAACCATCCCGCATTTGCTACAGGAGATAAATCTACATATCCCATAAAAAATGCTAAAACATAGCCAACTACCATTGACAATAGCACAGATGCTAAAGAAATCATTCCTTTGCCAAAATGAGTAAAAATAATATTTGTCAATAGTGTAACGGCAGCTATAAACCAATACTGCCAAGATCCCCATCCTGCCATAGTTAGATCTCCTCCACCGCCCATGTAATTTAGAGCCACTGGATAAAGAGATAGACCAATTGATAAAACTACCGTTCCAGCTACAAGTGGTGGAAAATATGGCAAAACATATTTTAGAGCATAACCAAAAACTAAAGAAACAATTGAAGCTATAAGCTGAGCTCCAAGAACAATCGCAACAATATTTCTAGGTCCTAAAGTTTGAAATTGTCCTGATAAGGCTATCATTGTCGAAACATAAGAAAAACTAACTCCATAAATCATAGGAAGTTTGCTACCGACAAGCTTAATTGGCCCATACAAAATAAGTAGGGTTGTAAGTGCTGATCCTATCAAAGACATTTGAACTAACAAAATTGAATCGCTATTATCAAGACCTGCAGCTCCTGCAAAAATAAGGGTTGGAGCAATACAACCTGCAATCATAGCTATCAAATGCTCAAAAGCAAGTGGTAAAGATTGTTTTAAGCTAACATCTTTATCATAAGTAAATAAATTCGAATAAGATTTATCCATTTTTTCTCCTAAAATAAAATATTAATTTCTTAATGAAATCATAATTCCATTTTAATACAAATGAGATAAATATTTTTTATATATATTGGCTATTTTAAAAATATATTGTAATTTTTGCTGTTTTTGTCCTTAATCCTTGACATAAGCTATTATAAAATTATAATTTATTAGTAATAGAAAAGTTAAAGAGGTTATATGACAAGAATTAAAATTCCAAAAGGATATAAATCTGATAAGGATTTGTATACTACACAATTATTGATAAAAGAAATAAAAGATTATTTTCAAATAAATTTGGCAAACAATTTAAACTTAAAGAGAGTTTCTGCTCCCTTGTTTGTTTCCCACAATTCTGGACTAAATGATAATTTAAATGGCTATGAAGGTCCTGTTATTTTTGATCTGCCAAATGCCAATAACCAAGAGCTGGAAATAGTCCATTCTCTTGCAAAATGGAAACGCTATGCCCTTAAAAATTACAATTTTAAGATGCACGAAGGTTTATACACAGATATGAACGCCATCAGAAGATGTGAAATTCCTGATAATACACACTCATTTTATGTTGATCAATGGGACTGGGAGTTAATTATTGGCGAAAGCGATAGAAACGAGGAGTTTCTAAAAAAAATAGTTAATATTATTTATAGGACGCTAAAATCTTTAGATGAGTATTTATCGACCCTAGTTCCTACTAGAAGAAAACTATTAAAAGATCAAATTACTTTTATTACAAGCGAAGAACTTTTACAAAGATATCCAGATAAAACTCCAGAAGAAAGAGAAAGGCTTGCCGTTAAGGAATTTGGAGCAATTTTCCTTATGCAAATTGGAACAACTTTAAGCAACGGAGAAAAACACGATAATAGAGCTCCAGATTATGACGATTGGCTTTTAAATGGAGATATTATCGTCTATGATGAAGTTTTAGATGACCAATTAGAATTATCCTCCATGGGCATTAGAGTAAATCCTAGTAGGCTAAATGAACAGCTAAAACTTTCCGGAAATTTGGAAAGATTAAAATACGATTATCACAGAATGCTTTTGGATGGCGAGCTTCCACTTACAATCGGCGGAGGAATTGGCCAATCAAGAATTTGTATGTTTTTCTTACAAAAAGCTCATATAGGCGAAGTTCAAGTTTCCTATTGGCCAGATGAGGATAGGAAATTACTATCAAATAAAGGTATATATTTGTTGTAAAATAAAATGGCTAAGCACTTTGTTGGTGCTTGGCCATTTTTAACGTAAATTTTATTTACTCAAAATTCTTTTATCTCTTTTATAAATATATCCCCGTACTGGATTAATTTTTTATCCCCAACTCCTTTTACTCTTAAAAATTCTTCCTTGTTTTTTGGCTTTATTGTAGCCATTTCTTTTAGTGAAGCATCGGAAAAAATTATAAAAGGCGGGATATTTCTTTTTCTTGAAAGATCTAGTCTCACTTTTTTTAAATGAATAAAGAGTTTATCGTCGTAAATTTTCTCCAAGTTATTACTATTAGCTAATTCTTCTTTTTGCCTATCTTCTTTTACATTATTAATATAAATTTTCGCCCCGTCAAATAAAATATCCTTGGATTTTTCTGTAAGTTTTAGTATTGGATAAGTCATTCCTGAAACTTTTATAAAGCCATCAGCTACCAATACTCCTATCAGATCTTTGATATACTTATCAGAACTTTCCTTCATAAGTCCAAAAGTTGAAATATCTTTCAAATTTTTTTCTCTTGAATTTTTGTTGTTTTTTCCTCTTAGACAGTCGATAATAGTATTTTGTCCATATCTTTGGTCAAGTCTATATATAGTGGATAATATCTTTTGGCTATCGATACTTGCATCGACTTTTTCAACATCTCCCAAGCAATTTGAACAATTATTGCAAGTTTTATGGGCTTTCTCGCCAAAATATTCCAAAATAAAAGACCTTAGACAAGAAGTTGTATTGACATAATTTATAATAATTTGCAATTTTTCCAGCTGGTATTTTTTAAATTTCGGATTATTAGTTTGATTTATGAGAAATTTGTTTAAAATTATATCTTGAGAATTATAAAGCAAAATACAATCGCTAGCTTCTCCATCTCTACCTGCTCTACCTGCTTCTTGGTAGTAGGATTCTATATCTTTTGGCATATTAAAATGGATTACATATCTAACATTACTCTTATCAATGCCCATGCCAAAGGCGTTGGTTGCAACAATTATCTTTTTTCTTTCAAAAATAAAATCATCTTGGCTTTTGTTTCTGGTTTTCTCACTTAGGCCTGCATGGTATTTGCTTACATCAAAACCCAAATTTTTTATAAATTTATAAAGGCTATCTACTTTTTTCCTTGTTGCTGCATAAATTATCCCAGAATCATCTTTATGATTTTCTAAATATTCTTTGATAAAGCTTAATTTATCCTTGGGTTTTTTTACCAGAAATCTTAGATTTTCCCTGTCAAAGCCTGTAACTTTTACAAAGGGATCTGCTAGTTTTAGATTGTTGATTATATCATCTCTAACTTCTTTTGTCGCAGTTGCTGTAAAGGCAGCCTTGGGAATATTTGGCAAACATTCGTAAATTTCTGGTATTAATTTATATGATGGCCTAAAGTCATGACCCCATTGGCTTATGCAATGAGCTTCATCTACTGCCAAAAAGGAAATTTTTATTTTTTTGATAAATTCTCTGAAAAATTCATTTTCTAATCTTTCTGGTGAAATATATAAAATTTTTATTTGCCCATTTCCCAATTCTTTTAGGCTATTTACATATTGATCAAAAGATTGGCTGGAATTTATGAAGCTTGCCCTAATTCCATCTTGACTAAGGGAATCAACTTGATCTTTCATTAGTGAAATTAAGGGTGAAATTACAAGAGCAGTTCCCTCCATCATAAGAGCTGGCAATTGATAGCAAATTGATTTGCCACCACCAGTTGGCAATACTCCCAATACGTCCTTTTTTGCCAAAATATTTTCTATTATTTCTTCTTGACCAGATCTAAAAGAATCAAAGCCAAAGTATTTTTTTAAATTTTCTTTTAATAAATTTTTTTCCATAGTCCTAAAAAAAATAATTAACTTCCTTAGAAGCTAATTATTTCTTCTCCATTTTAATTTGTGCCTTGATTATTTGAAGGTGTCAAAGAGTCATTAGAATCTTGATTTTCTTCATCGTCTTCGACATTTATATAATCGTATTTTGATTCTTCTTTTTTCTTTGGTTTGTTGGTAATATATTCTTCTTTTTCCAAGATAGCTCCCTCGCCTTTGTTAAAGACTATGTTTCCTACCTTGGTCTTTAGAGAAATATCTTTTTCAACTTTATTATCCTTAGTAAAACCATCTTTTATATTTCTATAAGAAACATTGCCAAAGATAAAATTACCTATATCCAAACTTGCTTTTACATTGTAATTATCAAGGCTATCAGTTGATTTTATTATAATATTGCCAGTTTGAGTGGAAAAATCGGATCTTGGCCCAAGTTTTCCATCTTCTATAATTATATCTCCAACATTTGTGGCAAGTTTTGTATTTAATAATTCTGTTTTAACAAGGCTAATATCGCCTGCTTGGTTAGATACATTGCCGCCAAAAAACGAATTTTCAAAACTAATATTGCCACTTTTTACATTCAAATCCAAATCTCTAACTTCAAGATCGGTTATTTTTACATCTCCAGCTCCAATATTTGCTTTGATTTCATCAATTGCTTTATCAGATGGTAAGAAAATACGAACTATTTGAGTTTTGTTTTTCATATTAAGTTCTTTGCCGACGATATTGCTTTTAAGCTTTAATTCTCCCTTTTCATAAGAAACATCAAGAGTATATTGGTTTTCATCTCCTCTGTAAAGGTGAGTGTATTCCACATAAGGATTTGTTGTTGATTTTTGTATTCTTAAATCGGCAGTTTTTAAATCGATATTGATTTTTTTAATCTGACTTAAATCAACTCTCATAATATTTGAACCATTATAAGAATTTTCATCTATTATTTTGCTTGTTGCAGGATTATTGTTTTTTGCTGCTTCATGCTTATTAAAATAAAATAGTCCAACTATTGCGATAATTGCGACAATTACAAGAATTGCAACATTTTTCTTTTTTCTTTTGCTAAAAAATTTTTTATAATTTTTTGCTTGAACTCTTATTTTTTCTTCATCATTATTATCTAAATTTTCATCTATTATTTCTTTATTTTTATTATCTTCCATAACTTACCTCTGGGCTTTTCTGGCATGATATTCCATAATCATTAAAAAACTTGTTAGGGCAAAAATCCAAATTATATATCTTTCATTAATTTTATCATTTGTGATAAAAACTTTGTATATATAAGTATAAACTTGACTTGTTTTCCTCTTAAATATGTATTTTTCTAACAAAAATACTATTGAAGTGATATTATTAAATGCAAGTCCTAGATAAAATATAGTTTTTGCAAACTTCAGATTTTCTTTTCTAATATAAATCGATAAAAGAAATATTACAAGACTTACAAAGCCAGTCAAAATAAGAATTTTTGACCCCTTTGAGAAAAAATATAAGGAAATTGTCAAAAACATTAGCAAAATCGCCTTCATTTCGCTTAATAGATTGACCTTATTTTCACTAGTCTCACTCATAATTTATTCTCCAAAGATAAAGTCCATTTGGACTTAAAGTAGGATTTGCTCTTTTTTTGTTTGTCGGCAGGAAATATTCCTTAAATTCATCAAGGCTAATCCTTGATCTTCCAAGTTCTATCAGACTTCCTGCCATTATTCTCACTTGATTGTGCAAAAAACTATTGGCCATAAAATAAAATATTAATTTTGACCCTTCTTCTTCTAAATAGCAATCATCGACACTTCTAATTGTATTTATTTCTAAATCCTTATCAGATCTCATAAAAGCCTTAAAATCGTGTTCTCCTTTTATAATTTCAAGACCTTCTTTGATTTTTTCTAAATCAAGTTTGTAGGTTATATGCTCCATATAATTTCTATATATTGGATGCATTATCTTATCCCTACATATAACATACTTGTAAGTCTTATCTTTTGCAGAAAATCTTGCGTGAAAATTTAAATCGACTTCTTTAGCAGAAATTGCAAGAATATCATCTGGAAGATAGGGATCTAAATGAAAATTAAAAGAAGATGGATTTATCTTACTTGCAGTTAGAAAATTTACATATTGGCAAAAAGCGTGAACTCCTTTGTCAGTTCTTCCAGCTGCAATTATCCTATTATTTTCACCTGTTATCTTATGGATTGCTTTTTTTAGTTCATCTTCAACGTTTCTGTGGTCATTTTGTGATTGATAGCCGTGAAAATTGCTCCCATCATAGGCTATTTCTAGCAAAATATTTTTTATCATATATATCTTAAAACAATAATTACAAGACAAAATCCCAAAAACAAGAATAAAGTCAAATAATCAGTTTTGTCCATAAATATTTCATTAAGCTTAGTTCTTTCTTCACCAATCCTATAAAGTCTTGCTTCCATGGCAGTTGCCAACTCATCAGATCTATTAAAGGAATTTAGAAACAAAGGAACCAAAAGAGGAACCATTGATACTGCTCTATTTATGATATTCCCAGATTCAAAATCAGCGCCTCTTGCCATTTGCGCCATTTTGATTTTGTTAGCTTCATCAAAAAGAGTTGGTATAAACCTTAAAGATATAGAAATCATCATAGCAAGCTCTCCTGCTGGAAAACCAAAGCGTTTCAAAGGCGAAAATAATTTTTCCAAACCATAAGTTAATTCCATTGGACTTGTCGTATAGGTTAAAATTGATGTGGAAATTATAATTAGAATAAGTCTTAGCATAGTAAAGGCGGTTCTATATATCCCCTCATCTGTGATATTTAATGGTCCAACTTTTAAGATAACATTTCCTGGTGTTGTAAATAGATTTATTACAGCAGTAATAACTATAATAAAAATCAAAGGTTTTAAGGATTTTACCACACTTTTTATAGGAATTTTTCCAATGTGAACCATTAAGCCGACAAGTATAACAAATGGAATGAAGTTTATTAAATTATCTACAAAAAATATTGTTATAATAAAGGCGAATATGCCTATAATTTTTACCCTGGGATCTAATCTATGAATAAAAGTATCATAGGGTAAATATTGACCAATACTTATTTTATTCATTTTTAACTCCCAAATATCTGGACAATTCTTCTACTGCACCGTCGATTGTGTAAATATCATCTGCTATTTCATGACCCTTTTTTTTGTAAGCTCTCATAAATTTTGTAATTTGCGGTATGTCTAGACCAATTCTTTCAAGATCTACTTTGTTAAAAGTATCGTAGGTAGAATTATCGCTATAAAGTTCTCCCTTGTTTAAAACAATTACCCTGTCTACGTAATTTGCAACATCTTCCATAGAATGGCTAACCAAAACTATGGTAAGCTCTGGATCATTGTTGTAAATATTCATAATTTCAGCAAATATTTCCTTACGTCCAACTGGATCAAGGCCTGCTGTTAGTTCATCAAGAACAAGAACTTTTGGATTCATGGAAATAATTCCTGCAAGAGCTACTCTTCTTTGTTGGCCTCCAGAAATTTCAAATGGAGAAATATCCTTGTATTTCTCATAGTTAAGACCAACTTTATTCATAGCAAGTTCAACTCTTTTTTGAATTTCATCTTCCGAAAGTTTCATATTTTTAGGACCAAAGCCTATGTCTTTTTCTATTGTTTCCTCAAATAATTGATGTTCTGGATATTGAAATACAAGGCCTACCTTAAATCTTATGTCTCTTCTTTTATCCTTATCCTTGGTTGATATGCCATCAACAATAACCTCGCCATTTGTTGGAATTAATAGTCCATTTAGTAGTTGGACTAGGGTTGATTTTCCAGATCCTGTTTGACCTATCAAGCCTATGATTTCGTGACTTTTTATCTTTAGATTGATATTTTTTAGAGCATAAACTTCTCTTGGAGAGCCTTGATTATAAATATAATCCACATTTTTTATTTCTATATTCATATGCTTTGCAAAAACTCCTCAATATTAAGAGGTAGATTTTTAAAATCTACCCCTCTTTGTCTTAATTCATAGGCAACTTCTGTAACTTGAGGAACTGACAAACCCAAATCTTTCATGCGTTTTACTTGACTAAATACTTCTTTGGAACTTCCCTCTAAGGCTTTTTTGCCCTTATCTAAAACAATTATCTTATCTGCGATTATCGCTTCTTCCATATAATGAGTTATATAAATTATTGTTTTGCCATAATCCTTATTTAACTCTTCTACTAGTTTTATAACATCCTTACGACCTTGTGGGTCAAGCATTGCTGTAGGTTCATCAAAAATTATATAATCAGATAGCATGGCTATTACTCCAGCTATTGATACTCTTTGTTTTTGTCCGCCAGAAAGTGTAGCCGGACTTCTTTTTTTATAATCTATCATTCCAACTTGTTTAAGCGCACTATCCACACGGTTTCTAAGCTCTGGGTTAGGAATCTTTAGATTTTCAACCCCAAAAGCAACTTCTTCTTCAACAGTTGTCGCAACCATTTGGTTATCAGGATTTTGAAAAACCATGGAGCATTTTTTTCTAACATCCCATATTTTCTCGTGATCTTTGGCATTGATCCCATCAACGTAAATATCTCCAGATGTTGGGAGAATTTGAGCGTTGATTAATTTTCCCAAAGTTGATTTTCCCGATCCATTATGGCCTAAGATTGCCACAAATTCACCCTTATTTATATCTATATTTAATCCATCAAGGGCAAATTTTTTATTTTCTTCATCACTTGATGGATATGCATAAGTTAAATTTTCTATCTTAATCATTTTTTACCTTAATAAAGCATAGCTGGAGAATAATTTGTTGATGATTCATATACCACAACTGGCGTCATAAAATCTGCATTTTGAAAAATAAATTTCGCAACACTAGGTGGAAGATTCAAACATCCGTGAGAACCACTGTAGGTATAAATATTTCCTCCAAAAGCTCCTCTCCAAGGTGCATCGTGGAAGCCTTCTCCATCCCAACCAATTGGCATCCAATAGCTTACTGGTGTTTCGTATTTACTTTCTCTATCAAAATTTACTCCCTTTAGGGTAACCTTGTAATTTTTCTCCAAAATTGCGCCAACGCCTTTGTTTGTAGCCCAATTTCCCCTAGGGATTCCTGAAACTATATTAGATTCTAAAATAACTTGACCATTTTTGTAAAACCACAAATATTGGCGAGATAAGTCTACTTCTATATAGGTATCTCCTATATCTCCACCGGTAGATGTACGGGTTAAGCCAGCCTTACTATAAACAGGCTCAATTTCTCCACTTTTTCTTTGGTTTACTTGTTGGTAAATTTTATCAATCATAGCCTCAATATTTAATTTAAAACCATAAACTCCAGGTCCTACAGTAATTTGACCAATTCCTGTAGCATTAAAAGTTCTATTTTTGCCATAGGTATTAGTTTGATCTGCCAAATAATTTACATATTCTAAGACTTTATCGTAGTTAAGTTCATAACCATTATCGGTAAAATCCATCAAATCAATTAGTGAATCGCCTGCCAATTTTAAATCAAAACCATTAAAATTAAATTTTATAGTCATATTTACTAATTTTTCTATGTCAGCTAAAATATCTTTAATTTCTTTGGAATTAGATCTAATCTTTGGAGCATAGTAAAAACTATCATCTAGGTCAATTTCTTTTTTTCCAGTATTAATCCCGTCAATAATGGCCTTTTCTAATTTATCTTTATAGATTTTATTACCCTCTACCTCTTTTTTTATTTCATAGGTCTTATCTTTGATCTCAAGCTTGGCATTTTCTGGTTCTGTGATTCCATTCATTAAAGAAGAATCTTTGATGATTTTATCAAGTTTTTCACTATTATAAAAACTTTTAATTTCAAAATCAAATACTTCTTTTCTGCCAATTATATAAGACATTGGCCAATAAAATGGATTTTGATCTAATTTTGCATTTTTTGGTAATTCAATCTTATAATCTATATCTTCTGGTTTTATTTGTAAAGACCTATCATCTCTACCTTTGATATTTAAGTGAAAGTCGTTAGGTACATTTTCCAAGGCACTAGCTTTAGATGCATAGGAAATGTCCCTACCATTTAAAAAGGTATTTGGTAAAGCTATGTTGGTAAATATAGCTGCTCCTATTAAATATATAGCTAATAATAAAACTATTATCAGTGTAACTATTCTTATTGTGTTTTTATTCTTACTGTCATTAGCAGAAGTCAAATTTCCCTCCAAATTATTTTACTTTAGGTTTTTCACCAAAATATTGGTAAAAATCAACCTTTTGTCCACCATTATACAATTTACGTTTTTTTGATAATTTTCTTTTAAATGTTTTGTCGAATTTTTCATCGCTAGTTATAAAATATAAAGACCAAGTCTTTAAATTGCTAAACTTATCGTTGATTTTTTGATAAATTTCCTTTGTATCCATCAAAGATAATCTTTCACCATAAGGAGGATTTGAAATCATAATCCCATAATCATCTTTTAGGGCTACATTTTTTATATCTCTTGTTATAAAAGAAATATCCTCGCCAACACCTGCATTAATAGCATTTTGCTTAGCTAGGCTTATGGCTTTTCCAGAAATATCAGAACCTAAGATATTTAATTTTACCTTATAATCAATAGCTTCTAAGGCTTCTTTTTTGGCTTCTTTCATAAATTTCGGATCGATAAATTTGAAATTTTCAAAATCAAATGACCTATCCAAGCCACTTGCTATATTTCTAGCCTTTCTTGCAGCTTCAATAAGTATAGTTCCTGATCCACAAAATCCATCAAATAAAAATCTATCAGCCTTGTAAAAAGACAAATCAACAAGCCCTGCCGCTAAGTTCTCACGAAGAGGAGCTTTTACTGTGCCTTCTCTGTAGCCTCTTTTGTGAAGGCCATCTCCAGAAGTATCAATTGCAAGGCTTACCATATCCTTATCTATCATAATTTCAAATAAAACTCTAGGTCCACTTTTCTTGAAATGATTAATCTTAAATTTTCTTTTTAAGGATTCAACAATGGCTTTTTCTGTTACAGATTGAATGGTTCTTATGGAAAAAAGCTTGGATTTATAGCTTCTCGCATTTACTATAAAATTATCATCCTTATCTAAGAAATCAGCAAAATCTATTGCCTTTACATTTTCAAAAAGCTCATCAAAATCTAAAGCCTTAAAAGATTTTATTTGCAAAAAAACTCTATCAGCTTCCCTAAGATACAAATTAAGTTTGCAAACATCCTCCAAAGCTGCATTAAGAATTATCTTCCCATCTTCAACAATGAAATCATCATAGCCCATATCTTTTAGTTGCCATTTAACCAAAGATTCTAGGCCAAAACTTGTTGTAATAATAAATTTAGTCATAAGTATATTATAACAGTAAATTCAAATATTTCACCCGAATTTACTAATCTTTTTGATATTTAAAATAATTTTACAAAAGAGATTAAAATTAGTTTTTATTTGCTTCTCTAAGTGCAATTTTTAAATAAATTCCATCTACACCAGGATTTTCTTTTAAATAATCTTCCATAGTTCCATCTTCAAGATTTATACCAGAAAGACTATTATTATCTGTTGTAAGATAAGTAAATAAAAGTTGTTCCTTATCATAATCTAAAGAAAAATTTTCAGCCCAATTAATTGTGGATAATGTTTTAGGATTTACAGAGCTTGTATAAAGGCAATCACAAATTTTGACATCTCTTCCAGTTTTTACCTTATAAATATCTAGTTTTCTGTTTGTAAAATCAAAATTCAAGATGTCAGAATTTGAAACATCTAGATTAATTATAAATAGATTTTCGACTTTTCCATCTTTAAAAGCATTTAAGCTTACTTCCAATATGCTGTCTTTTTTTAAATTATTGATCTTGTAGGTAACTGGAGTCTGGGAAAAAACAGTTTCATCATCTTCTAAATTTTCATCGCCCATTCTTAACTTACAGATGTTGTTATCTTCTAAAGAATCTTCTTTTTCTTCAATTTTTGTAAATTTCACAGTTTGCTCATCACAAGATGATAAAGAAAAAATAAAAACTAAAACAAAAAATAATTTTGATATTTTTCCTATTTTATTTGATAAATTTTTACTAAGAAACATGGCAAATTCTCCTTTTTTTCTTATTATAAATCTTTTATTATTAGATTTACAAGAGCTTTAAGGCCTTTGTTTTAAATGTTTTGAAATTAGTTAGATGAAAATCTAAGTGTTTAATATTGCATTTAGATTACTATCATTATATAATGAAATTACTAAAGTACATATCTAATTAAATTTTATATGGTTAGATGATTGTCTAAGAAAGGATTAATTTATGGAAAAAAATATTTTTTATTTGAATTATAAAGCAAGTTTCATTAGCGAAGCTGGTTTTCTTATTTATAATTATATAAATTTTCTAAGCGCTAGCAAAAATTCTTCAATTAACTGGCAAGATTCTTGGGTTAAAACTTCTGGAAACGAAAATATCCTTATAAGAATCGAGGAAAGATTATCTGATTTTCCTCAATATATGAATTTTCTAAGAGAAGTTAGGAGAGAGTCAGTCGGAATAATCAAGGAATTTTTTGACGATAAAAACAAAGATATTATGGATCTTTTTTCAATTTATGAAAAAAATGATAAATCTAACTTAGCTTTACTCACAATTGTTTTTATGAATTTAGATGAGGAAAAAGACGATGAATTTTCTTATGATTCTTTTAAGAAAGCCTATGATTTATTTTTTTATAAACTCATAGACATAGATTTTTTTGACCTAAACGAAAAGGATGTAAATTCTTATGAAAAGATCAAAAATCAGGTGAAAGATTTAGATATTATGGCCTATATAGCAAAGGTAAAATATTCCGATAAGGACATTATGACGCTGATAAGAGCTTATAAAAATACTTTTGACCTTTATCAAAGACTTTTGCCTCTTGTAAATAAATTAGGAAAAATTATTGCAAGTAAATTTTATCTAATCAAGGAAATTTTTGATCAAAATCTAAAAGATTTTGAGGAGACTTCTTATAAAAGAGCTTTTGAATTTGCAAAGCAAGTTGGTTTTGAAGATTGTTTGAATATTTCACAGGAAATTGAGATTTCAATTCTACTTTTATTGCCATTTTCATGTACATTCACCTTTTGGGATTCAGATGATATGCTGCCATTTATGAAATTTGGAATTTTAATGAGTATGTATGAAAACCAAGATGAGAAGAACAAACTTACTAATATTAGCAATGAGCTAAAAATAATCTCAGATCAAACGAGGATAGATATTTTGGATTTGCTTAGCAAATCAGATTATTATGCCAAAGAGCTTTCAGATAAACTTTATATAACTCCTGCAACTTTGTCCTATCATATAAACCAACTACACGCAGCAGGACTTTTGAGAGTTTATAAAAAAGGGCGCAGGTATTATTACCAGCTTAAAAGATCAGGTTTTGATAAAATAATAGAAAATTTAAGAGAATTTTCCAAAAACATTAAGGAGGATGACCATGAATACGACCAATAAGTATAATTTGGGAGAATATTTGACAAATGAAGATACGATAAAAAATTATCTTCGTAAGGACAAATTATCAATTATAGAGCTTTTAAAATTCGCCTATGCTCCTTTTAAAAAGGACCTTAAAATAAAACTATCTCTAATAATATATCCAATTTTTAATGGAATTGTCCCAGTTTTGCAAGCTTTTATTATGTATTATTTGGTAGATTTGATAGAAAATAATACCAGCCTTAAATCCATGCTTTTAACGATTTTAGCCTATGGACTTATAGTTTTTATCTCATCTATGATTTCAAATCAAATAGAATACAAAACTTACACCAAATATATGGGAGTTAGGCTTGAATTTTTTGAAAAAGCAGCTTCTAAGATTATGGATATGGATTATTCTCTTGGAGAAAATTCGATTTTCATGGCTGAATTTACCAGAGGTTTTGAATCTTTTTCTAATAATGTCACAGGTCTTGAAGGCATATACCACGATATGTATCCACTCTTATCAAGTCTTTTGTCATTTATAATCATTTCTGTGATTATGGCAAAGCTTTCTCCATTGATCTTAGCCTTTGCCCTAGTTTCAATAGTTTTACAACTAATAATTAGAAATTACACGACTTCTTATAGACACGACCGTGAGGGCGAGCGTAACAAAGTTTCTAGAAAAATTGATTCATATTATTCCAAAGCTTCTGATTTTTCTTTTGCTAAAGATATAAGACTTTTTTCTTTTAAAAATACTTTTATAGAAGGTTTTAAGCCTTTAATTAGGGATATTTATGAGATTTGCGGAAAATACGTAAAGCCAGAAATTTATTTTTCTCCAGTTCTTGCAATTTTGCTTGTAGGAATTGAAGCTTTGACTTTCTATTTTCTAGGACAAAGAATATTTAATCAGACTATAAGCCTTAAAAACTTAACTTTAATGATAACTTCACTTACTGTTTATGCTGGAGTATTAAATTCCTTGGTCGTAAATATAGCCAAAACTAAATCAAATCTCTTATATGTGGCTGATGGCTTTGACATGATTAGAGCTGACCTAAAAAGTACCACTGGTGATAAAAAAATATCTGGACCAGTTTCAATAGAATTTGATGATGTTTCATTTTCCTATCCTCTATCAGATAAAAAAGTTTTGCAAAATTTATCTTTTAAGATAAAGCCAGGCGAAAAAATTGCCATAGTTGGAGTAAATGGAGCTGGCAAATCCACCATAGTTTCACTAATTCTTGGTCTTTATAAGCCTAGCTTTGGAAAAATTTATATAAATGGAATCGATAGCGAAGAGATTGATCTTAAAGAAAGATTTGCTGCTTTTGCGACAGTTTTGCAAAATGTTGAGCCTTTAGCTGTAACAATTGCAGAAAATGTGGCAGCAAGTTCTACAAATATCGACAGAGATAGGGTAATCAAAGCCTTGGATGATGCAGGACTTTCTTATAAACTTGACCAACTTCCAAAAGGAATTGATACGCCGATGACAAAAAATATAGATGATTCTGGAACGCTTTTTTCTGGCGGAGAAAATCAAAAACTTGCCATAGCTCGTGCCTTATACAAGGAAAATTCCAGCGCTCTTATTATGGATGAGCCAACAGCAAGTCTTGATGCTCTAGCAGAAGAGAAAATTTATAAGCAAATAGAAGAAATATCTACTGATAAGACTTTGGTTTTCATCTCTCACAGACTCGCATCAACAAGATTTTGCGATCAAATTTTGCTTTTAGATGGTGGAAAAATCAAAGAATTTGGCAGCCACGAGGAACTTCTAGCTAAAAATGGCCTATATAAAGAAATGTTTGATAGTCAGAAAAAATATTATAAGGAGGAAAAAGATGAAAAATAAATACAAATCCATGATGCTTTTACTAAAGCTCATAGCAAAAAACGATCCCTTATATATTGTTCTTATCATATTAAATGCGATAATACCAGCAATAAACACTATAGTTAATGTATTTGTTCCTATGATATTTATTAACCAACTAACCAATCCAAGGGAATTTCCTTATTTTGTAAAATTAATTATTATAATAGTTTTGGCAAAATTTATCCTTACAACTCTTAGTAGAATATTTTCTATGAAAGAATTTGTAAGACGCATGGCAATCAATAATTCTATTTCCTTTGAAATTGGCAAAAAAGCCATGGATTTAACCTATCAAAATATTGAAAATCCTAATGTTCTTGACCTAAAAGAAAGAGCCAATGCTGCCTTGAATTTTGGATCCTTGCACCAATTATTAGCTTGCCTATCAGAAATAATCAAAGGCTTTACTACAATTCTTGCAACAGCCATAATTATAATAAACTTTTCTCCGTATTTGGTAGCTTTTTCCATGATAATATCGATACTAATAATCCTAGTCGACAAAAAAATGTCATCATATACTCAAGAATTTGACCAAGGAAATGTCGCTGTTAACAGGAGATTTTCATATTATTTCTCCCTAATGGCAGGTAAGCCACAGCAAAAAGATATAAGAGTTTTTGACTTAGGAGGCTTAATTTACGATAAAACCCAATCTTATCTTGACAAAATGATGGCAAGATATCATGAGAAATTTTCCTATGAAACTAATATGAACGCCATAAAAATTTTCCTAGAATCCATAATAAGATTAGTTTCCTACGCTTATGTGGCAATGAGAACTCTATCAGCTAATTACGGAAGTCAAATAACTTTTGGAGAATTTTCAGTGATAATTTCTGCTAACGAAAATTTCATGAAATCTTTCCAGGAAATATTTTCTGAAACAGCTGGTTTTCTAATAAGTCTTAAAAATCTAGAACCCCTATATGAATTTATGATCTTAGATATTGAAGATGAAAAAAGCCTAAAATTAGCAGAAGATTTCCAATCTTTGGAATTTAAAAATGTTTCCTTTGCCTATCCGGGAAACGATAGACTAATATTGGATGATATTTCTTTTAAGATAAATAAGGGAGAAAAAATTTCAATTGTCGGCGTTAATAACGCCGGAAAAACAACTATGGTAAAATTGATACTAAGATTTTTTGAAATCAACAAGGGAGAAATCCTCTATAACGGCAAAAATATCAAAGAGTACAAAAAATCTTCTCTATATGATAAAATTTCAGCAGTCCTTCAAGATTTTTCAATTATGCCTTTTACAATAAAAGAAAATATAATCGCCAATAAAGATTACCAAAAAGAAAAAATGGATAAGATTTTAGAAGATCTTGATTTAAAAGAAAGAATTCAAAGCTTAGATTCTGGAATTGAAACTTATTTGGACAAGGATATTTTCGAGGATGCGACAGATTTTTCTCTTGGTCAAAAGCAAAAACTTGCCATCGGCAGATGCCTTTACCAAAATCCAGATTTGATAATACTTGATGAACCAACTGCAAGCCTAGACCCACTTTCAGAAGCTAAAATTTATGAGCATTTTAACCAAATGACAAAGGGGAAAACCGCCATATTTATATCTCACAGAATGAGTTCCTCAAGATTTACCGACAAAGTTTTGGTAGTTGACGACGCAAAAATAATGGCCTTTGATAGCCATGAAAATCTTATGAAATATGATAATATCTACCGAAGATTGTATCAAGCTCAAGCAAAATATTACCAATAAAACATAAAAAGCTAATCCAATTTAAGGATTAGCTTTTCTTATATTCCAAGATATGCAGCTTTTACGTCAGGATCAGTTCTAAGATCTTTTGCAGATCCTTCTTTTACGATTTTTCCTGTTTCCAAAACATAGCCCCTATCTGCTATTTCTAGAGCAAGGTTGGCATTTTGTTCTACCAAAAGTATGGTTCTTTTTTGCTCTTTTAATATTTCAATAGTTTTAAATATTTTATCAACAAATATAGGAGATAGTCCCATTGAAGGTTCATCTAATAGCAATACTTCAGGCCTTAGCATCAAAGCTCTGCCCATGGCTAGCATTTGCTGTTCTCCACCAGAAAGAGTACCCGCTTTTTGCTTTTTTCTTTCTTTTAATACAGGAAAAAGTTCGAAAATTTTATCCATTTCAATTTTGTCATCTTCGCTACTCGCATTTACTGAAATTGCCCCTAATTTTAGATTATCTTCAACCGAAATCCCTTGGAAAATTCTCCTGCCTTCTGGGACTTGAGCTATGCCCATTCTCGTTCTTTTGAAAGCTTTTTGTTTTAATATAGAATTGTTTTTAAAAATGATATCGCCTGCTTTTACTGGCAATAGTCCAGAAATTGCTTGCAAAGTTGTGGTTTTTCCAGCTCCATTTGCTCCAATAAGAGAAACCACTTCGCCTTTTTCAACTTCCAAAGAAATTCCCTTTAGAGCGTGAATATTTCCATAATAAACGTTTAAATCTTCTACTTTTAATAAACTCATAGGCTAATTCCTTTCACTACCTAGATATGCTCTTATAACTTCTTGTTTATTTATGACATCGCTAGGTTTGCCCTTTGCTAAAATTTCTCCATGGTTAAGGACTATCAATTCTTCGGATATGCCAAGAACTAAATTCATATCATGCTCTATCAACAAGATTCCAATATTCGTTTTATCTCTTATCATCTTTATTGATTCCATCAAATCTTTTGTTTCTGTATCATTCATACCTGCAGCTGGCTCATCTAAAAGCAAAAGTTTAGGACGAGTTGCCATAGCTCTTGCTATTTCAAGTTTTCTTTGTGCTCCATAAGGAAGAGATCCTGCAAAGGCTCTAAAATATTTTTCTAGATCAAAAATCTCAAGAATTTCTCTCGCTTTTTTACTGGCTGATTTTTCCTCGCTCCAATATTTAGGAAGTCTAAACATTCCAGTTAAAACTCCATAATCCATATATTGGTTCATGGCAAGTTTTACATTATCAAGAACTGTAAGATTGTCAAAAAGTCTGATATTTTGAAAAGTTCTCGCAATTCCTTCTTTAGAAAGCTTATCAGGTCTTAGGCCGTTGATTTTTTTATCTTCAAGAAATATCTCTCCTTCAGTTGGCGTATAAACTCCTGAAAGCATATTAAATAAGGTGGTTTTTCCAGCTCCATTTGGTCCTATTAAGCCAAGAAGCTCTCCTTTTTTCATGGTAAAATTTATATCATTTACAGCCTTTAGTCCTCCAAAGGAAATGCCCACATTTTTTACTGTTAATAAATTTTCAGTCATTTTCCACATCTCCTTTTTCGTACTTATCCATCTTTAAAAATTTTCTTATAGAACATTCTTTTCTACCAAGCAAACCTTGCGGCCTAAAAATCATTACAAGTATTAGGATAACAGCATATATTACCATTCTCCATTCGGCCAAAGGTCTTAAAATTTCTGGCAAAATCGTAAGTCCAACTGATGAGATCATAGCCCCTGTTATTGAACCAATTCCACCAAGAACTACCATTACCAAGTAGTCAAAGCTTTTGTTATAGTTAAAAATATTTGCAGCTATGACTCCTATACTTTGTGCATACAAGGCTCCAGCAATGCCTGCAAAAACTGCCGATAAGGTAAAGGCAAAAGTCTTATATTTTGTTATGTTTATCCCGCAAGCTTCAGCTGCCAATTCATTATCTCTAATCGACAAAACAGCTCTACCATGTCTACTGTCAGCGTAGGTAAAAATCATTGCAATTGTTAAAACTGTTACAAAGAAAAATATAGCAAAGCTTTTTATTGTTGGTATTCCTGCCATGCCCTGAGCTCCACCAGTTATATCGACATTTTCAATTACAACCCTAATAATTTCTCCAAAGGCCAAAGTTACAATTGCTAGATAATCTCCTCTTAATCTTAAAATTGGAAGTCCAATCAAAACCCCAAAAATTCCAGATGCAAGAGCTGCTAGAACTAAGCTAATTAAAAATCCTAAAAATCCATTCATATTTGTGCTTTTCAAAAAAATTCCAGCTGTGTAAGCTCCAATTGCCATAAAACCTGCGTGTCCTAAGTTAACTTGCCCCAAAACACCAACGGTAAGGTTAAGGCTTGTTGCCATTATTATATTGATGCAAATTAAAATAAGAATGCTTTCCCAATATCTGCTTATAATTTTTCCTCTTATCAAAACTTCTAATATCAAAAATAAGGCTAAGACTAGAAGAGTTGATATTATATATGAAAGTCTTTTTTCTCTTGACATATCAAACTTTCTCCTTATCCATCTTACCAAGTAGGCCATTAGGTTGGATCAATAAAACCAAAATTAGAACCATAAATACAATTGCATCAGCATAAGCACTTGATAAATAAGCTCTTGTCAAAACTTCTATCATCCCAAGAATAAGTCCACCAATAACCGCTCCAGGAATTGAACCTATTCCACCAAGAACTGCTGCAGTAAAGGCTTTAATTCCAAGCATGGAACCCATAAAAGGTTGAATTTGAGGATAACTTGATACATAAAGAAGTGAAGCAATTCCTGCAAGAGCTGAACCAATGGCAAAGGTCATGGACATAACTTTGTTTACATTAATTCCAACAAGCTCGCTTGCTCCATAATCTTCACTAACAGCAATCATTGACTTGCCTTCTTTGGTATTATTTATAAACAAATGCAAGATGTAAGTTAAAATAATCGTTGAAACTATTGTAACTATAGTTGCAAATGATAAGTGAACCGATCCAAAATCCAATGATTCATTATCAAAAATTGCTGGAATTGGTCTTGCAGAAGATGTGAAAATTTTTACAAATAGATTTTGCAAAAACAAACTCACCCCTATTGTCGTTATTAGCAAGGAAACTGGAGAAGAATTTCTCAAAGGTCTGTAAGCAACTCTTTCTATAGTAACTCCAAGCAGAGTACAAACTATTACAGCTGGTATAAAGCTAAGCCACAAAGGTAGGCCAAGGCTTATAGCCATAGCTTGTATAAAAATTGATATTACATAGGATCCAACCATAATAATATCTCCGTGTGCAAAATTAACTAATTTGGCTATACCATAAACCATAGTATAACCTAGAGCAACTAGGGCGTAAATACTTCCTAGTTGCAAGCCATTAAACAATTGACTTATAAAATCCATATTTTCTCCTATCTTGGATTTACAATAGAATCAAATCTATATTCTCCATTTTCTATCCTCATTATTGAGGCAGCTTTTTGAGGGTTGTTATTTTCATCAAAGCTAAATTTGCCAGTTATACCGTCAAAATTTAGTTCTTTTAGTGCTTTTATCCTATCTTCATTAGAATCGCTAGAAGCTTTTTCAAAAGCTTCTTTTATCATATAAACTGTGTCATAACCAAGTGCAGAAAAAGCTGTTGGATCTTCTTTGTAAAATTCCTTATAATTTTTGACAAATTCAGCTACTTTTTTATCCTTATCTTCTATTGAGAAATGGTTGGTAAAATATGATTTTTCTATCACATCCATACTTGATTTATCCATTGTTTTGATAATTCCATCCCAACCATCGCCACCCAAAAAGTAAGAAGTAATTCCTGCATCTCTTGCTTGAGGGGTTATAAGTGCTAATTTCTCATAATATTCTGGCAAAAGCAAAACATCAGCCTTGACTTTGGCAATTGATGTCAATTGAGCTTTAAAATCTGTATCATTATCTCCATAATTTTCCTTAGCCAAAATTTCTATTCCAAGGTCTTTGGCCTTATCTTCAAAAGCTTGGGCAATTCCTGTTGAATAATCTGATGAAGTATTAACTAAAATTGCTGCAGTTTTTGCTTTTAGGGTATCTTTGGCAAAAATCGCCAATAAATTGCCTTGATAAGGATTGGTAAAGCAGGCCCTAAAGACATTTGCTTTTCCAGCTGTAATACTTTCTTCTGTACCAGTAGGAGTTATAACTGGAATTCCATCTTTTTGAGAAGCTTCTGCAATTGCATTTGACGGAGTTGAAGTATTAGTTCCAATAACAGCACTAACTCCATCTTCAACTAATTTGTTATAACTTGTTACAGAATCGGTAATTTCTCCCTTATCATCCATAGATTCAAGGTTAATTTCTTTGCCCTTAATTCCACCATTTTTATTAATTTCATCAATTGCCATTTGTATTCCATTAAGGGTTGAAGTTCCATAATTTGAGTATTGGCCTGTAAGTGGAAATGTCGAACCGATTTTAATTGTAGAATCATTTTCTGATTTTTGATTCTCTCCATTAGCACAAGCTGTAAAAATTGTAAATGCTGCAAGTACGATTGATAAAAGTTTCATTTTGTTTTTCATTTTTTTCCTCCAAATTTGGTAGAAAAAAACCTCCGTCTTTTCTACCATAGGTAGAAGAGACGAAGGGTATTATTATACATATTTAAAACCATCTCCGCGGTACCACTCTTCTTCATCATTTGATGCTCTCTAATCAATTTAATGAATAACTCTGTAACGGGAGTTCCCGAAAACGCCTACTACTATTTCAACGATTGGCTTGATGGCTAGTTTCTAAGAGTCTATTTAGTATCTTCCAGCTTACGATACCTCTCTGTAAAATAAATTTCTTATACTTACTCCACTTCATTGCTTTGTTTGTATTATAGTATCATAAATAGGCTTTGTCAATGATTTTTTTATAATAATACCTAAATTTGTATTTTTATTATTATAATCGGCAAAATTTGCTTACTTATCACTTTCTACTTCTGAGTCGAATTTATATTTTCCTTCATCTATCTTTATAATTTTGGCTGTCTTAATTGGGTTGTTGTTTTCATCAAAAGTAAAAGATCCAGTGATTCCTTCAAACTTGATAGCTTTTAATGTTTTTACAACCTCATCCCATTTGCTAGTTTTGGCTTCTTCTACGGCTTGTTTATACAAGTAAACAGTGTCATAACCTTCAGCTGCAAAAGTTGTAGGGCCATCTTTGTATTTTTCCTTGTAAGCTTTGATGAAATTTTGGTTTTTCTCAGATGGATCATCTAATGAAAATTGATTAGAAAAATATGATCCCTCTATGTCTTTATAAGATGACTTATCCATTACAGAAAGCACTCCATCCCAACCATCAGCACCTATAAGAGTTGATTCAATACCTGCATCTCTAACTTGTGAGGCTATTAGAGCTACTTTTTCATAATAATCAGGGATTAATAAAACATCTGGGTTAGAAGATTTTATTTTTGTAAGTTGAGCCTTGAAATCTGTGTCGTTATCTCCATAAGCTTCATCAGCTACAATTTCCATGCCATCTTCTTCTGCTTTTTGCTTAAATACATCGGCAATTCCCATAGAATAATCTGAAGATTGATTTTTTAGGATAGCAACTTTAGTTGCCTTCAAATTGTTTTTTGCAAGATTTGCTAAAACTTCCCCTTGGAAAGGATCTGTAAAGCAAGTTCTAAATACATTATCTTTACCCTCTGTTATATTTGCTTGAGTTCCAGTAGGGGTTATATAAACAATTTCATCTTTTGCTGCGGATTCCGCCATAGCTAGAGCAGGCTTTGATGGAACGCCACCTAAAATTGCATTAGCTCCATCTTCCATAAGTTTGTTATAATTTGTAACAGCTTCTGTTATCTCTCCCTTATCGTCAAGACCTGTCCATTCGATTTTTTTGCCGTCAATTCCGCCTGCTTCGTTGATTTCATCGATGGCAAGTTTTATTCCATTTTCTGTAGTTATACCATAAATTGACAAAGGACCTGTTAGTGGACCAGAATTTCCTAATTTTATTACATCTGATTCTTCTTTTGCCTTATCATTTGTATCATTACCACAAGCTGTAAAAGTAAACATTGTCGCAAAGGCTAGAGCCAATAACTTTCTTTTTAACATTTTTATTTCCTCCTAAATGTATTAATATTGGCAGAAAAAAAACCTCCGTCTCTTCTGCCTTTTGGCTAAAGAGACGAAGGGTAAATTTAATAATAATATACCATCCGCGGTACCACTCTTTTTCATCGTTTGATGCACTTAGATCAAGTTAATGATTAACTCTGTAACGGGAGTACCCGAAAGCGTCTACTTATCGACGTTTGGCTTGGTGGGGATATTCATTGAATTTATTTTAGTATCTTTCACCAACTGATACCTCTCTAAAAAAATAATAATCAATTACTCTTCCACTTCATCGCTTTTAATTGATAGTAGTATTATAACCACAAAAAAATTAAATGTCAAATTTATTTACAAAATAATTTATAATTATTTATCTTGCCAGTCAAAAATTAAAGCTAAACTTGGTAAAAAAAGACCTTTCAGGAATTAATAATAAAAAATTAAAGCATAAAAAATCCTAGCATTAAAGCTAGGAAATCATTTATTTATTATTGAATTAATAGCAGCTTGGACAGCCTTATATCTATCCTCATTTGTATGAGATGCCAAACAAGTTATTAAATATTTCTCGCCATTTTTCTCATACAAGGCAATTAGATTATAGGATGAAGCCATAGTTCCAGTTTTGACACCCTTGATATCTTCATTGTAAAATGCTGATTTTTTATCCAAAAATTCATTAGTATTTTTCCAAGTAATATCTCCTTGGTCAGTTTTTATGGTAAAGGAACTTTCTCCCATACATTCTTTGACAAAATCATAATCAATAAGTTTAAGAGTCACCCTATTAATATCATCTAAATTGGTATCAGCTTGAGTTGAAAATCCACTCGGATCAAACAAATGTGTTTTACTATAACCCTCATTTGCTAAATATTGGCTGAGATTTTTTACAAAATAATCCACATATTCTTTTGCACTATAGCCATCTCCCAGGTCATTTTTGCCAATATTATATGCCAAAGCATAAGCAGCATCATTGCCAGATGGGACAAGCATAGCTTGCATTATTTGCTTAGTTGTGTATTTGCCAACTTTTAAATCAGCTAAAGATGAGTCACTAGGAACAAGGTCTAAGATATCTTGATTAACTTCAATAGTATCATCCAGTTTTACCTTAGTCATAGCATAATCAATGGCAAAAAGTTTAGACAAACTTGCAACAGTAGGCAATTGTCCAGCACCTTCATAAAATAAATATTTGTCATTATTTATGTCATAAACCGAAAATGAAAGAGCATCCTCAGGGATTTTTAGCTCCTTTGTGTCAAGTGCAAAATCGATTCTATCATAAAATTTTCTAAAAGTTCTAGATCGTAAAATTCTATTCTTATATGGACCTAATATAGCAAACAGAAAAACTAAAACAATAAGTCCAATAATAAAAATAACTTTTCCTTTATTCTTAACTTTTTTCATATTGAATCCACCTATTTATATATTTATTACTATATAATTATACAATGTTAAAATAGATTTGCAATATATTAAAATAATTATACAAAAGATTAATTAAATTGATTTTGAACTTTCTCTAGTAAACATTTGTATAATTCAATTTTATGTGATTTTTAACTATCAAAATTAAAATAGTTAAAGTAGAATAAAACCCGCGTGTGCTGGCATTACCCATTATATAATTAAATAAAAGCTGATGGAAACGTTTTTATATGGCCTTATTAATATTTTTGAACATATAAGATAATTAAAAGTATTCCCCTAAAAAATTGCAAGCAAAAAGACTCAAGTCATAGCTTGAGTCTTTTGATTTTGGATTATTGTAGATTATTTTTCTTCATCTTTTTTCTTGCTAACAAACAAACCAGTAGTTGCTGCTAGTAGGGTTGCTACTACTCCACTGATAGATGAAACAGATGTTCTTGGATTTCCTTTCATCTTCTTTGTTTTTGAAGAACTTACTTTCTTGTTATCTTTCTTTATTTGATAGATAAGCTTATCAGAAGGTATTGTGTGTTTTTTACCATTTTCAAAGATTAGAGTTGCATTTCCTTTTTTGTCAACTACAACATCTACTACATCTGGATTTACCTTTTTAATCTTATCAATAATCTTTTTCTTTTCTTCATCTGTTAGATGATTTTTGTCCTTAACACCAGTTTTATCAGGAATTACCACTTTGTTTCCATTTTCTGGTTCATTTCCTGGTTTATCGCCTGGCTTTTCGCCTGGTTTTTCTCCTGGATTCTCGCCTGGTTTGTCACCCGGCTTTTCTCCTGGCTTCTCGCCCGGTTTGTCGCCTGGCTTTTCGCCTGGTTTGTCGCCTGGTTCTTCACCCGGTTTCTCGCCTGGTTCTTCACTCGGCTTGTCGCCTGGTTTTGGTTCCGGTTTCTCGCCTGGTGTTCCTGGTTCTTCATCATCTGGGTTTGTTGTCGGCTTGTCTGGATCTGGTGTTGGTTTGTCTGGATTTGGTGTTGGTTTGTCTGGATTTGGTGTTGGTTTGTCTGGATTTGGTGTTGGATCTGGATTCGGTGTCGGATCTGGATCTGGTTTCGGATCTGGATTCGGTGTTGGATCTGGATCTGGTTTCGGATCTGGATCTGGTTTCGGATCTGGATTCGGTGTTGGATCTGGATCTGGTTTCGGATCTGGATTCGGTGTTGGATCTGGATTCGGTGTCGGATCTGGATTCGGTGTCGGATCTGGATTCGGTTTCGGATCTGGACTTGGTGTTGGTTTTTGTTGGTAAGTGTTAGTAACTGTCAAGCCATCATAGCTTGCTTTGTAATTTTCTTTCTTAAACTCGGCTCCATTTTCATCCAATTCTTTTACAAAGTAAATATATTCAACACCATTTTTGTTTGTCTTATCTTTTTTGCCAAAGTTTACTTGGTCGTTTTGAAGATCTCTTGCTTCTCCAACTTTTTCTTCAACTGAAGAGCCTTTTGCCTTTCTATATAATTGGAACTTAACAGTTGGTTTTGTTGTTCCTTCTGGAAGGCCTTTCCAAACTTTATTAGCAATTATATCTTCAGTTTTTGGAACTTGGTAGGTGTTGGTAATCTTAAAGGATGTAGTTTCGTTAGAAGTATTTTCTGTATCATCCTCTACCTTGGATACATAATTGTTATCTCCAACTGTATATATATTATCTTCGCCAACGCCTAATTCCTTAACTTTGTAAGTGTATTTGTAACCTTCGCCGTCATGGTTAGGAAGGTTTTTCCAAACATAGGTTATGGTATCTGAAGTTTCATCTTGCTTTGCTTCAACTTTGTATTCTTTGCTTACATCTTCTTCCTCACTGCCATCTTTTGCACTTGTTCTTAAAAGTTGAAGTGTTACAGCTGTGTGATCAGATTTTGGTCCGCCAACCCAAATCTTTGTTGCTCTAACTGTAAGATCATTTGGATTGATGACGTTTTTGTTTGTTACAATTAAGTTTACTTCTTCCTTGCTATTTACAGTTACTTCAAACTTTTCAGTTTGTGTTTGTTTTCCTTCTCCAATAGCAAAGTATGGAGTATAACCTTGTGTTTGTGTTTCTTTAACAATGTACTTACCGTAAGTTAAGTCTTCAAAGCTCTTAGATTCGCCAGCTTTAAGTTCAAATTCTTCGATACTTCCATCTGGCTTTGTAATTGTAAACTTGAATTTAATAGGATCACTATTGCTTGGAGCTCTCATCATCATTCTTTTTGGCTCATTTTCAAGCTTTTTAGTTATAGTTAACTTACCATCTTTGGCTATCTTTGTATTTGTAACCTTTAGTCCATCTTCAACTTTTACATAACCTTCAGGAGTAGCTTCTTTTCCATCTTTATCTACTTCTTTTACTGAATAGATATACTTGTTGCCATTTTCATCAGTTAGGTCTTGGTCTTCCCAAGTTGCTTCTGTAGTTCCAGCTTTAAGTTCTTTTACTTCAGCACTTTCTACTGGTTGGCACTCTTTGCAATCATCAATTTTTCTGTAGAGTTTGAAGTAGGTAGTTGGTCTTTCTTCGCCTGCTTTTAAATCACCTTCCCAAACTTTTGTAGCTTTTACATCATCTTTTGCAACTACGAAAGTGTTGGTGATGTTGTTGCCATCTTGGCTTACCTGGTAAGTGTTGTCGCCAACTTTTACTTTACCGTCAGTAACATTTGCTTCTTCTACTGTGTAGGTGTATTCCTTGCCATCATCGTTGATTTTTGGTAGATTCTTCCATACATAGTTGAACTTAGATGTATCATTTACATCTGCTGATTTATCTAACTTCGCATCTGTAACTTCTTCTTTAGATCCACCGTCAACTTGTCTGTAAAGTTTTAGGTCGATTGCTTTATGGTCTGTTCTTGGTCCATTTACCCAAATCTTTGTAGCTTTAACTTCAATGATATTTGGATTTGGATCTGGAATTACATTCTTGTTGGTAAATAATACTGTGCCTTCTTTAGCTTTCATTGTTAGAGTAACTGTTGCTGAAGAACTCTTAGTTTCATCACCATTGCCAACTTTAACAAATGGAGTTAATCCCTTTGCGTCAGTTTCTTCAACAGTGTATTTACCGTATAGCAAGTTTTCAAGTTCTTTGCTTTCTCCTGCCTTTAATGTGAATGTTTCTTCTTTTCCATATGGGTCAGTTACTTTGAAAGTAAATGCTAATGGAGCTGCTGGAGCTCTAGACATTGACATAGATGCTTGTGCTGTTACAGGTTTGCTTTCAATTTTCTTAGTGATTGTAAGCTTGCCCATTCTGTGTTGATTTTCAGTTGGAGTGTCTCCTGTGCCTGGAACTGTCTTTAATTTGTTAGTGATAGTATTACCATTAGCATCAGTTACCATTTCTCCAAGAATCCAGTTAGAATTTCTTACATCTTCTTCTTTAAAGCTTTCTTTTACAGAATAGATATATTCTTTGCCATTAGAATCTACTTTTGGAAGATCTTTCCAAGTCGCCTCGGTCTTTGTTTTTGTGATTTCTTTTAATTCTGCGCCTGTAACTTCAACAGGTTGATCTTGTGAATCTTCAACTTTTCTATAAAGAGTGAAATTCATAGTTGGTACAGGACTAACATCATCTGCCCAAACTTTCTTAGCTGTAAATGTCATTGGGTCTTTAGGCTTAAATACTGCTATAAATACGGCTGATACTTTTTCTGTAGGAACAAATGTTGATTTATCACTGACATGTTTACCATCAGCATCTACCCATTCTACAAACTCATATTCTGGATTGGCTGTGGCAGTTGAGCCTTTTATTGGTTCGTCTTCTGATAAGACTTCTGAACCAGGGCTTACGCTTCCCATTTCTGGGTCTCTAGCTATATAGGTAATTTTTGACTCGCCTAGGGATTCGTAGTTGGCTACATAAATTCTGTCTTTTGTAATTTCTGTAGTATCACCTGTGAAATCTGGATGCCAGTTTGGAGTGCCTACCTTGTAGCCCTTGTAGGCTTTTATAGTAGGAAGAGGAATAATGTCCTTCATAGTCTTATTAGCATTTGGATTTACATAGAAAATAGTATTTCCTTCTAGAATACCGTTTTTATCTGTCCTAAATTCTACCTTTACATAGCCCTTTGGTCTTTGAGTATTTTCATCTCCAGGGATAATGTCATCAAGTTTTTTGAACTTAAAGGTGTAGGTCGCATCTTCTGTGTAAGTCTTAGATTCTACTGTAGGATCCCAAAATCCGCTTTCTGCTGTGTAGCCAACTTCTGGATTCTTTGTTATGGCATCAGCTTTGTCTTTTAGGTTTACTTCTACATTAGGTTTTACAAAGTAGGTTGTTGTGCCTACTAAGGAACCATTTTCAGCCTTAAACTCTACTGTGAAATATCCATCAGGTTTAGTATGGTCTCCTGGGATTACATCTGCAAGTGGATCATATTGAGCTGTGATTTTTGTATCTTCTGTAAATGTTTGGGTTAATAGCTTATCCCAAGCTTCAGTTCCATCTTTTTGCTTATATCCAGTATCTGGTGTAACACTTGGAGCAGGTACTGTTACTTCTTTATTTGGTTTTACATAGTAAACAGTCTTTCCGCTTAATTGACCATTAGCTCCCTTGTCAAATGTTACAGTTAAATATCCTGCTGGTTTGTCTGAGCCGTCAGTCTTTTCTTGAGGGATTACATCGTCTTTTTCATTGTAAAGAGCCTTGATTGTATCTCCATCTGAATATTGAATCTTCTTATCTATTGGTGTATCCCAATTAGCAAAGTCATATCCTGTATTTGGACTTACATCAGGATCAAATCCTTTTAGTGCAACTGCCTTATTTGGATTTACATAAACAACTTTTTCTGTTTTATCTGTTCCCTTTATCTTACCATTCGTTTCTGTAGAGAATTTTACTGTGATATAGCCATCTGGTTTTTCTGATTCATCAGTTTTTGTCTTAGGAATAACATCTGCGATTTCTTCGTATTGAGCAGTAACTGTTTTATTATCTTTTATTTCAAAATCATCTTTAGTATCCCATCCAGTAAACTTATAACCAACTTCTGCTTTTACTTCTGGTTTAACTATTAATGTGTCGCCTAAAGTTTTTGCTGGGTCTGCTTTTGGATTTACATAATAAACAGTTTTACCAGTTATTTCTTTTCCATGGTCGCCCTTTTCAAAAGTTACTGTTACATAACCTTCTGGTTTAGCATTTGGATCTCCATTGTCATCGGTTGATGGAATAATGTCATCAAGTTTTTTAAAGTTTCCTTTAACTGTTGTATCAGCTGTGTATTTCTTTGCTGTAGTAGTATCTTGGTCCCATTTTTCAAACTCGTAGCCTGTGTCAGCTACTGTCTTTGGTTGAGGAACAGTTACTTCTTTAGCAGGATTTACATAGTAAACTTTAACTTCGCCATCTGCAATCTTTCCGCCTTTGGCTGGTTCGATTACAAAATTAACTGTTACAAAGCCTTTTGGTTTTTCTGAATCATCATCCTTTGTTTTTGGAATGACTGCATCTAATTCGTTGAATGAACCTGTAATTGTTGTGTCTTTATCATAGACTGTTGGAGTAGTCGCATCCTTATCCCAAGCACCAAATTCATAACCTGTGGTGGCTTCTGTAGCTGGTGGGTTAATTGTGACATACTCTGCTGGATTTACATAGAATTTAGAAACTCCAATTATGGAGCCTTTGCCTTCGTCACCAGTTTTTACAACAAAAGTAACTTCCTTGTAGCCTTCTGGCTTTTCATTTGGAGTTCCATCTTCTTTTTTCTCTGGAATAACATTGTCAAGTTTTGTAGCCTTTGCTGTTACTACTATATCAGCAGCTTCAATTACAAGACTATCTTCCTTATCCCACTTATCAAACTTATAGCCAGTTTCTTCTTTGTATGCTGGTTTTGCAAGTTCTGCATTTCCAAGTTTTATACCTGCATTTTTCTTTACGTAATATGCTTTTTGTTCAGTTAGTTTTAGTCCCTTATCTGCTGCGAAAGTTACTCTTACATAGCCTTCTGGTCTTGGCATTGGGTCTGGCACACTTGGGTCGTAAGGGATTATATTTTCTGTTTCTCCATAAGTTGCAGTGATAGTTGTATCTTCTGTAAACTTTTTAGGAGTAGATGGAGTGTAAACTTCTCCTTCTGCATTTGCTCCTATCTTCCATTCTTTGAAGGTATAGGTAGGCTTAGCTGTTGGATTTGCTATTGGGATAGTTACTTCTTTTTTAGGATTTACATAGAAAATCTTTTCTGTAGTGTCTTTTGCCTTGTCTGTTGGTACAAATTTTACCTCAACATAGCCATCTGGTTTTTCGTTTGGATTTCCAGATCCATCTTTTTCTGGAATAACATCAGGAAGTTTTTCATAGTAAATCTTGATAGTAGCCTTGTTATCCATAGCATATTTTGCATTTGCTGGATTTAATTCAATCCTGTTGAACTTATAGCCAGTAAACTTAGGGGCGGTTTCTGCTGTAAAGACAGTTTTAGCAATATTTTCGCCAGCTTTGCCTTCTTTTTCTGTTGGATATTTTTCTGTGTCGATTTTAAAGGTATCGGCAATTGGTTTCCCGTCTAGGTCAAGGTAGGATATTAGGGCGCTGGCCTTGCCATAGTGGGCGTAGAAAGTTTCTGGTGTGTTATCGCTTGGTTTTTCAATAACCTTGCTGTCTTCAACTTTTGATCCTTCAATTGCATTGTCTTGCCATTCTTTGAAGGTAGAACCTTCTTTAGTCGGTGTATTATAAGTTTTTTCAACTTCTTCCCTAACTTCTCCAAAGCTTACTTGTACATCCTTTTCTATACCTCTTAGATTAGAGTATATATAGATATCTTTTTTATCTGTAGGCTCTGTTCCAAATTCACCGCCGTTAGCATCAAAGACTACCTTGAAATAATGACGTGAATCTTTAGATTTATCTTCTGTTGTTACTTTTTTATAGTAATAGTAAGTGACTGTATTACTTCCATTTTCTGTATATATTGAACCTTTAGGATTATAATAGAATCTATCTAAAGCATAACCTTCAAACTCAGGAGCAATTGAAATAAATTCATCCCTATTAACAATGCTACCAATTTTACCTTGTTTTTCTTGAAGATATGCTCCTCCGCCTGTGCGCTTATCTTCAGGAATAACCTCGCCATTTTCGTTAACATATTGAATTTTGATTTTACCTTGTTTTTCCTTTTCAAATTGGGCTTTAATTGTAGCTTCGCCAGCAAATTGATGTCTCTCGGCAAATTTGTATTCAGTATCTGTCCCATCGATTAGCCACTTAGTAAATATATTGTCGTCTTTTCCTTCTGGATTTTCCCCAGGTATTAGGACTTTAGCTGCTGGGTTTACGTAGTAGTAAGTCTTTTGAGGATTTGTCGCCTTATCTGTTGGGTCGACAGTTACTTTTACATAATTCTCTGGTACATAGCTAGGTTTTCCACCTGTAGAAGTTCCTTCGTAGATATTTTTTATAACCTTAATAGGAATATCTACTTCTTGGCTTGTGCCATCGGCAAAATTTACTTTTGCTTTTAAAGTAAGATTTCGTGAAATTTCTGTTGCATCATCTTCTTTTAATTTTTTGTATAAATTATCTTTTAGATCACCATCAGCAATTGGATTTCCACTATCATCTAATATTTGAAGGCTATCGCCATCTTTTAATTTTTGATAAACTCCATTTGCACCTTTAATCTCTACTTGTCCTTTTAACTTAGCTAAGTCAGGAATAAAGTCGTTTACATATTCTGTTCCATTGTTAAACGATTCGGATACAGTAAGTTCTTCCGTTTTTATATCGTTATTTTCCCAAATAGCATAGAAGGTCTTTTTTTCTGTGATGTTTTTAAAGTCATCATCAGTTGCCGGAGTTTTTCCATCTGCTGTTGTTGACCATCCCTTAAAAGTTTTTCCTTCTCTTTTTGGATCTTCTGCTTTTTCGGTTAGATCTTCCTTGTAGTCAACTTCTTTTACAATATTTGTTTCTGTATCTGGATCTGTAAAGTTTTCAAACTTTCCACCATTAGCATCAAATGTCACAGGGATAATCTCTGTCATGGTAAGCTTTCCGCCTTCGATGACATCGTAGGTGAAGTCGTATTTGAACTTATGCTCGCCAGATGTTACAGTTTTAACTCCATCTGCTTCTTCAAAAGTCAAGCCTGTAGTAGTTTCATCAATTTTTACATCCGGAGTTTTTTCTAGATAATATGATATTACAAGATCAGGGTCAAACTCATTGTACCAGTCTCTTATAATTTTAGTATCTTTATCGTTCTTTGGTAATTCTACACTAACTGGAGAAACACCATCTCCTTCATCATCAAAAGCAAAATTAGCCTTCATGTCTGGTCTATCTGCTTCAACCACACCTGTATGCCATTCAGATTTAAACTTGGTAGAGGCGATTTGTTGGTAAGTGAGTCCTAGGGTTATATTTGCAATTATTTCACCGTCTGCATTTTCAGGTGAAAATGTTGGTGAAGACCCTTCAGTTCCAAAAATTACTTCAGTCAAAAGTTTAACCTTATCTGAAACTCTTTCATCAATTCTTACTTCATATCTGTAAGGTTTCAAACTCTTGGAAAATAGAGGTAGTTTAGTTGGATTTCCATTTCCATCAGACCAAGTATATTTACCTCCCTTAGTAATTTGTAACATATAATATAAACCAGTATCTGTGCTTGATTCCTCATCCATTTGTCTAAAGATTATTTGGGCAGGGTTTGGATTTCCGTTTTCATCTACTCCAAATATTTCATTCCATTGGAAGTCATTCCCATCAAGTCCTTTTAGGTCTAGCTCTGCACTTATTTCTCCAAAGTATTTTGGTTTATCCTCATCCTTTGGTTCATTATTGTCTCCAAAATATGGTCCTTTGCTAAATAGTCTAGCTCCTGGACCTTGTGAACCTGGTGTCCTGTTCTTTGCAGCTATCCTATTTAATTCATTCATTACTTTTGCATCATAGCTTTTTGCATTTATCTCGCCTACTTTTACATACCCGCCTTGAGGGAGAGGCTTATCTCCCTCGGCAAGTACATTCTTTGGCGTGATAAAAATTTGCAATAACATCATTAAAGCTATAATCAAATGTGTTAATTTTTTTCTCATTGTTCTATCACCTTATCTCATACTCTCTTTCTTCAGACTTAATACCATCTTTAATTGCATAAATCTTTAATTTGTCACCTCTCTGTAATCCTCTGCCTATTGCTTTTTTTACAAGAAAAACATTTAAACGTCCTTTTTTAACAGATGTTATTACTGTATTACTTGGTATTCCATTTCCACTTATTTCAAGATATCCTTCAGCTCCTTCAGTCAATACATTAATAATAATACTGCTTGTGTTTTGATTTGCTTCTCTTATTCTAATATCTGGCTTTTCTTTTTCTGTATCGCCAATTATTGTATCTTCTTCAAATGTCCATTTACCATCTTCATATGTCCAAGTATCATCATCTGTTCTTATCATATCCCATGATTTGAATTCATAGTCATTAACCTCATCATTTTCCAAGGTTAATCTATGAACAACTGGGGTGTCAATTTCTACTTCTGTATTTGCTTTTACATAGAACTTGCTATCACCAGTCATGAAAGCTTTGTCTTCTGGTACTCTAAATTCTACTAGAACCATTCCCTCAGGTTTTTCTTTTTGAATCTCTTCATCATCAGTGACTTCTGGGTCTACTGGTATGACATCTGCTATTGGCTCGTATTGGGCTGTGAAGATTTTTTCTGTTTGACCTTCTTCAAGTGTCAAATCAAGTGCTTTGTCCCAACCACCATTAATTAGTTGACCATTTTCATCTGATTTGATTTTGTAGTATTTAGCTGCTTCTATGCCTGGTACTGCCATTCCATTTTCTATTGCTTGATCAAATGTTAAGTCTTTAGCAACCTTGTAGCTTACTTTATCTAGTTTTTTATTAGGATCAAAGTAAAGTGCACCGTGGTCGCCTTTTAAGAATGTTACTTTAATAAATTGAGCTTCAACAGGATCGTTATCGTTAATCACTTGAACTGGGTTTTGCCAGATTGCTATTAATGTTTTATCTTCTGTTATTGAACTTGTTAGGTCAAAGTATCCTTCTTCATTTTCTTTGCCTTTTTCTTTCCAACCCATAAAGACTTGTCCATTCTTTGTTGGTGGTGTAAATTCTTTTAATTTATCTTGGTGAGCAACTTCTTGGTAATCAACATCGCTTCCGCCCATTGAGTTGAAAGTTACTTTATGTTTGGATGTTGTCCATTGAGCTGTTGCTGTTGTATTTTCATTTAATGTTACTTCATCGCCTGCTTGATAAGTTTTGTCACCTATCTTCCAGCCTGTGAATGTAGCATTTTCTTTCGTTAATCCATCTGGTCTTGCAAGTCTTACACTTGTGCCATGATCAACTTTAACTCCTGATGGTACTTTTCCTTCAGCTCCTCCTGCTTCATAAGTTAATGTTACTTTAGCTAGTCTAAATTTAGCTACATGGATTCTTTCACTTGTGATTGGAGTTGTTTGGTCGATTTCTTCATACCATTTGTCAAATTCATAGTTTGCTGCAGGAGCTGTTTTTGGAACTGCAAGTTCTTTTTCACCAGCTTTTTGACCTTTTTCTAAAACTTTTAGCTTAATGCTAGCTTTTGGATTTACATAGTAAATTATTACTTCTTTATCTCCTTCAAGCTTGCCCTTATTTGCATCTTCTGTTTTGAATGTAATCTTAACATAATCTTTTGGTATTTCTTGGTTAGGGTTATCGGTTTTTTCTAATATGTCAGCTAACTTAACAAAGTTAAATTCGTAAGTTTTTTCTTCTGTAATCTTTTCGGCTTTTATTGCTGGTGACCAGCTTCCACCATTTGCTGTGTAGCCAGTTGATGGATTCTTTTTAACATCTTCTGCTTGGCTTGTCATATTAACTTCAACTTCTGGGGATACATAGTAAACTAGGTTGCCTGATAGGCTTCCGCCTTCGCCTGGCTTAAAGATTACTTTTACATAATTATCCAAAGCATCTTTTGGTCTTTGTCCACCTGGTGCTTCTGGAATTATGTTTTTGTGAACTTCTACTGGTATTATAACTGGGTTGTCATTTGTTCCTTGTGTTGATCCGTCTTTGTATTTAATGGTTACTTTTGCTTCTTGCTTACCAAGTTTTGAAGGGTCTGGTCTTTCAACTACTGTTATAGATTCAATTTCTTTATTCTCTGGTGGAATTATTTTCTCTCTTAAGATTTCATCAGTAATTTCTTTTCCTTCAGGTGTGTGAAGTTCTTCAGTTTTTATTGGTTTAACAATTGGTGTTGCTTCAAATCTTTCAAAGTAAG
>QWCE01000363.1_pt1 | contig 87804 bp, 68 predicted proteins | sample 1972531 | NCBI WGS metagenome assembly QWCE01 (sample SAMN09866716, study PRJNA288562) | Human gut metagenome isolate term4_stool, whole genome shotgun sequencing...
ATTACAGTAAATATCGGTTGTAAGGATATAACACTTATCATAAGCAGGTACGTGGAGCACGCCAGCACTCGGCGAGGTATTTTCGAGCCTAGTACTGCTACGTGCGATTCGTAACGCGATGCCTGAGACCTTAGCTTGCTTGCAAGCTTAGTTCGAAGGTATGCCTTGTGCTGTGTGCCTGCGTTGATATGTTATATCCCAACCAACCGATCTCACAGCCTGAATGTTTCGCACCCCACTCGACTTACGCTGTAGAAGAGGAAAAAAGAGCTGCCGCAAAATTGTGCGGCAGCTCGAATTGTATATATGCGTAAGTGACGATTAGCCCATTACAACTTCAACGCTATGTGTGTTGCCATCTTCGAATACAGGAAGAATGTTACCCTCGATTGCATTACCGTCTACGGTTACACTCTTGATACCCTTGCATACATGATCCGGGTTAGAAACCTTGATATCATAGGTTGCACCACGGAACTTACGAGAAATTGTAAGTCCATCCCATTCTGCCGGAATAGAAGGATCAATCTTCAAACCATCAAAGTCTGGCTGAACACCAAGGATATACTGTGAAATAGCTACCATGTTCCATGCAGCGGTACCGGTTAACCAAGAATTCTTGCCCTGACCAAAGTTCTTACCAGTCTGTCCAATATCGGAACCGGCATCCTTACCACCGATCATCTGACCATATACATAAGGCTCCGTTTTGTGGATATCAGAAGTCTCTTCGGTAAATGCAGGTGCAATCTCTGAATAGTACTTGAATGCCTGATCACCTTCTCCGGCATAAGCAGCAGCACAGATGATCCATGCGTTGTTATGAGTGAAGATACCGGCGTTCTCTTTGTATCCGCCCGGATAAGTAGAAATCTCACCGTACTGAATATAGTACTTGGTAAATGCAGGATTGTTAAGTACAAGTCCGTGCTTTGTGTTCAGTCTTTCATCGATTGCTTTCAAGGTCTTCTTGGTTGCATCTTCATCAATATCTGACATAATAGCGAAGCCCTGTGGCTCGATGAAGATCTGGCCTTCTTCGCATTCCTTAGAACCCATCTTCTCGCCGTTAGCATCATAAGCTCTTAAGAACCAGTCGCCATCCCATGCAGATTCCATAATGTTCTTCTTCATCTTGTCGATCTCTGTCTGTGCAGCAGCGGCTTCGTCATCCTTGCCTAAGTGCTTCAGGATTGCAACATAGTTTGGACCTGTATATGTAAATAAAGTAGCAACCATAACAGACTCGGCAATCTTAGAGTAACCACCTTCTGCAGCGAACTTAGGGTTCGTGTAAGTCTGGAAACTCTCTCCTGGTGTATCAGAGTAGCATGAAAGGTTGATACAGTCATTCCAGTCAGCTCTCATTGCAAGAGGAAGTCCGTGTGGTCCTAAGTTGTTAACAATCTTATAGAAAGAAGCTTTCAAATGATCGAGCATTGGCTGAGCTTTAGAATCATCATTGTCATAAGGAACCATCTCATCTAAAAGTCCCCAGTCACCTGTCTCTTTGATATAGGCAGATACAGAAAGGATCATCCATAATGGATCATCGGAGAAGTCTCCGCCGATATCCGAATTACCCTTCTTGGTAAGTGGCTGATACTGATGATAGCATCCACCATCCGGAAGCTGGGTAGAAGCGATATCAATAATTCTTTCTCTTGCACGGTCTGGAATCTGATGAACGAAACCAAGAATATCCTGGTTGGAATCACGGAATCCCATTCCACGACCGATACCTGACTCGAAGTAAGAAGCAGAACGTGAAAGGTTAAATGTAACCATACACTGATACTGATTCCAAATATTAACCATACGGTCAACCTTGTCATCCGGAGTTGTAACATTCAAAATGCCAAGAAGTTTGTTCCAAGAATCCTTTAACTCTGCTAATCCGGCAGTAACCTTCTCTGCTGTGTTATACTTCTCGATCATGGCAAGTGCTTTCTCTTTGTTGATTGTCTTGCCGTCTGCCTCGAACTTCTGATCCTCCGGCATCTCTACGTATCCAAGAATGAATACTAAAGTCTTAGATTCACCCGGAGCAAGTGTGATCTTCTTGAAGTGAGACGCAATTGGAGACCAGCCATCTGCAAAGGAATCGTTGGCCTTGTTGGCAAGAACAGCCTGTGGCTCATGGAATCCATTGTAAAGCCCGATGAAAGAATCACGGTCTGTATCATATCCGTCGATGGTGTCATTCACTGTATAGAAAGCAAAATGATTACGACGATCTCTGTACTCTGTCTTGTGGTAAATAGTAGATCCAACAACTTCTACACGACCGGTGCTGAAGTTTCTCTGGAAATTGGTGCAATCATCCTGTGCATCCCATAAACACCACTCTTCAAATGAGAATAAGGAGAATGACTTCTCGGAAGAACCTTCATTCGTAAGAACTACCTGCTGAACTTCTCCGTCATAGTTCTGAGGAACAAAGAATGTAACCTCAGCTTTCAGATCATTCTTCTTACCGGTAATAATGGTATAGCCCATGCCGTGACGACACTCGTAAGAATCTAACTCGGTCTTAACCGGAGACCAACCCGGATTCCAGATGGTACCGTTGTCATTGATATAAAAATAGCGTCCCCCCATATCAATTGGTACGTTGTTATAACGATAACGGGTAATTCTACGAAGACGGGCATCTTTGTAGAAACTGTAACCTCCTGCAGTGTTTGAAATTAATGAAAAGAATCCCTGATTTCCCAGGTAGTTGATCCATGGGTACGGAGTTCTTGGTGATGTGATGACATACTCTTTGTTGGCATCATCAAAGTAACCAAATTTCATGTGTGTAATACCTCTCTTTCATGTGATGGGCTAATGGTGGTTTCTCCCCCAGATCTAAGGCACAAATCCCCATTGCCTTAGAAAAAAGCCGTATGGATATATTATAGTATAAATGACGATAAAACACAAGAAAAATCACTTTGTTTTGGTACATTTTATGGTGAATGCAAATTCACATATGACTGATGTAATTGAAAAATATAAAATGGTTTTTATAGAAAGAAAATGGCAGTTTTCACAAGCGTTATTTGGTGAAAACTGCCATTTTCTGAAGTCGTAGATTATGCGGTAAAGATATGCTCGGATACGGTCCTGCTCTCCTGTGGTGCAAGTTCTACATAGCCGGTTACATCGGCTGGAAGATCTAAGTTCGGTGCGTCGATCATCCAGGTCATCGGTTCCGGACAGTAGTAATCCTTGGTGCCGCGGTCATTCCATACAATGAAAAACTTGAAAGTCTCATCGACTTCATAGCAGATTCGTTTGCCGGTTGCTTGGTCGGTTACGATCGCACCATAGAATGGTCTGCCATCTAATTCGCCGGTTTTCATAACGTACATATCATTATTGATTGGAGACTTGTTGACAAGCTTGGTGCCGTTCAGATACTGTTCATCATAAGTACTTAGTTCTCTGACTTCACCGGTAGGGAGCTGACGTTCATTCAGGATGCAGCGCTTGACAATTGGAAGCTGCAACCGGATATCTTTGCCCTTTCCTTTGTTGGTAAATGGTGCTTTAAAGGAAGCATGGTTACATACTCCATAAGGCATCTGCTTGTTGGACAGATTCGTTAATGTGAAGTTGTAATGCATGCCGTCTGCGTCCAGGATAAACTCATAATCTGCCTGAAACTTTACCGGATAATATTCGAAGTAAAGGTCTTTCTCATCATAGATGTATTGTGTTTTTAGGATTGCTTTGTCACCATCGACAGCGGTCTCGATGACAGTGTGGTTTCTCTTATGAAGGAATCCGTGAAGATAATTCTGAAAACGGACCTCATTAACAGGGAACTGGTAGGTGGCATCGCTTACCTTTAAGACACCGTGATTCAGGCGGTTCGGAATGTAAAGGGTTGGTAATCCGTAAGTTTCCGGATTAGCGACCAGCTTTCTCATTGGATGTTCCTTGTGATAACGCAGAATCTCAATCTTATTCCTGCAATCCCGGAGACGTGCAATGTTACTTCCTACAGTTGGTGCAACAATAGCAAGGTAACCGCCCGCTTTCATCTCAATGACAGGTGCTCCGTCTAGTGTGATCTCTTTGCATGATGTGTTCATTATATATATTCTCCTTCCAAAATAATTACGTAATCAGGTATTCATGAAACAAGCCGGACAATTGTTATTGTGGGTTCCACGGAATATGTGATATGATGATACAAGAATCAAAAGCAGATAGTAATACAACGATCCGTAGCATCATATGCTTAGTATAGCATAGGTTCTGAAATTGGGGAACAAAGAATTCGTAAAATTTGGTGTGGGGGATATACTAAGGTAAGAGGTAACGTCAGGGGTAATGGGAACAGGAGATGAGGGCTATGAAGCGGAGTCCGGAAACAATATATTTTCATGTTGATGTGAATAATGCATTTTTAAGCTGGGAGGCATTATACCGGATGAGGGAATTAGGAGAGAAAGAGGATATCCGGACGCAGGATGCGATCATCGGAGGAGATATCAGCACACGGCATGGTGTGGTACTGGCAAAGTCACAGTCAGCAAAACGATATGGAATTCAGACAGGAGAACCGGTAGTATCCGCAATGAAGAAATGTCCGGATCTGATCGCATACAAGCCACACATGAATTATTATAGGAAACGGTCCAGACAATTGATGGCATTGTTTCAGAAGTATGCACCGGTTGTGGATCAATATTCCATTGATGAGGCATTTCTTGATATGACAGGGACATACAGCTTATATGGAGATCCGGTTACATTTGCACATAAGTTAAAGGATGAGATTAAGGATACATTGGGATTTACGGTGAATATTGGCATTTCCTCAAACCGGTTACTTGCAAAGATGGCAAGTGATTTCACAAAACCGGACCGGGTGCATACTCTTTTTCCGGATGAGATACAGGAGAAAATGTGGCCGCTTCCGGTGGAAGACCTGTTTTATGTCGGAAAATCAACTGCGGTTAAATTGCATTCGCTGGGACTGCATACGATCGGAGATATTGCAAGATGCGACCTGTCTGTTATGAAGTCCCATTTTAAGAGCCATGGAGAAGTGATCTATAACTTTGCTAATGGAATTGATCTGACATTGGAAGACCGGACAGAGAAGGTACAGAAAGGATACGGGAATTCCACTACAATTCCATATGATATTAAGGACAGCGATGCTGCATACCATACGATCATGAAGTTATGCGAATCGGTTTGTGGGAGAATGCGTAAAGATCAGGTGCAGGCACTGGTGCTATCGGTGGAATTGAAGGATAGTAATTTTGTGGTGCGAAGACATCAGCGTACACTGTTGTCGCCGACGGATGTGACGGATGAATGTTTCACGGTTGCCTGTGAGTTGTTTGATGAATTGTGGGATGGTTCCCCGATCCGGTTGATCGGAGTGACAGCGAATAAAGTGGAAGATGCCGGCAACCGACAATTGAATCTGTTTGATATGGATAGCCATGATAAGAAGCGTAACCTGGATTCGGCATTAGATTCCATAAGGGAGAAATATGGGAAGGATGCAATTAAGCGGGGTAGTTTTTATGATCGGACATCGACATAATTTGTTGAGGATAGTTGTTTGGACAGACAGGAAAAAGGCAGGGCAGATTATATAAGCCCTGCTTTTTGATATTCATTTAATTTCCGGAGAATGATCTCGTGATATTTTTCGTATTTTTGAAAACGTGCTTCATCCTTAGGTGTCGGGTAAGGAATCCGGTCGCGTTTGAGATTATCCTCCATGTCATATAACTTAATCTGTGTTGCCAAAGGATTTGTCAAAACCCGGTCGATAAAAGCACTATAAGATTCCTCATTGTGTTTGGTGATACAGTCCAATGCGGCAAGTATTTCTTCAGAAAAACCTTCTAATCGAAGCATATCTAAGGTTACGGGAGTATCTTCCACAACATCATGCAGGATACCGATAATCATCTCAGTGTCGTTCCTGCCACGCAGCATGACACGCATGGGATGAAGAATATATTCTTTTCCTGCTTTATCAATCTGTCCTCTGTGTGCTTCTACTGCAATCTCAATGGCTTTCTCTAACATGTTGACCTCCGATGGTTCACAATGTATTGGTATCTGAATGGATCTTCATTCACTATACTATAATTTTCTCATTTTCTCAATTTCTTTTTCTTGGTTTTGCAGAAAAAACTAGTCCAATTCCAATAGTTTGTTGACTGCAGACTGAATCTCAGGATGTTCCCGGTAAGATTGCACCAGACGTTTTTCAAATCCTGTGATATGAAATGGAGAGGTATCTTCCGGCAGATAACCAAATGCGGTTAAGATATCGTCAATCTCATATAGTTTGCATAGGTATAATAAACGGTCTGCATCCGGTTGTGTCCGCCCAGCTTCCCAGGCATAAATGGTCTTTGTCGCAGAGGGAAGATTGGCATCATTTAGTTTGTCAGATACCGTCTGAACGGAAAGTTTTCGAAGGGTTCTATAATATCGGAGCATTCTGCCGATTTGTTCATTTTTCATTGTTATGTCCTTTCATGGTTCGTTCTAGTAGACGTGCCATCTTTTATAGTATATGCGGATTTCCAGTGTTTTTTTCTATATTAGCTTAGGCGAATGGGAGTGTCAATTGATTCTCGGAAAAAGAACTTTAATTTAGTTGATATTCTCGGTAAATGAGAATATAATGGAAGAATGTGAGAAATAATTCTACAATTCCGAGAAAAGGTGGAGAGGAATGAACGCAACAAAACGTTTGGCAAATTATATAGCACAGCAGCATATTCCTGTGGAACGGGTGGCAAAAGATACGGGTGTTGCTATGGAGAAGTTAGTTCCTGAGACAGATGCGATCCTTAAGGCAGATGAATTTTTAGAATTATGCCTGTATCTTGGAATTCGACCGGAAGATATGGGTGAATAAGAATGATTACATATCAATGTGATAGAGACAATATAGAGTGTACAAGCAGTATATGTCCGGTTTGTGGGGAACGGGCCAGGTTAGTACGGACGGACATTTTCTGGTGTGAAGACTGTCAGGTGCCGCTTTTTGAGGAACAATGCGGATGTTGTGGGAAGATGGGAAGAAGAATCGGTTCGGATATCAGACCGGTATTTCCGGAGGAACGTCTTTTGATGGAGACAGTGTCAGGACAGCCGATGAAGTATCAGAAGGATTCAGTATGGAATGCTGCGGGAAACCGGTATTATGTGAATGGGAAGAATGTTCCTTTTTCGATAAAGCGGTTGGCCGCCTTAGATGCGGATGTTATAAGGCAGCAGATCAGAGAGCGGGAAGAAGAGAATACATATGAATATTTTGATCGTATGATAGAGCGTTTTGTGAGGGCGAATCGGAATCGTTATGAAGAGATCGTATCAGAGGCAACAACGTATATTCGGGATATGACACAGGGATATGATGCAAGAGATATGTTTGTGTCTTTTAGTGGTGGTAAGGATTCGACGGTGACGGGGGACCTGGTGACAAGAGCGTTAGCGAATCCAAGGATACTGCACATTTTTGGGGATACGACATTGGAGTTTCCGGAGACTTATGCGTATGTAGAACGTTTCAAGAAAGCACATAGTAAGACGACACCGGTGCTTTCTTCCAGAAATAAGGATAAGGACTTTGAACAGTTGTGTCAGCTACTAGGCCCGCCAAGCCGTGTTATGCGGTGGTGTTGTACGATATTTAAGACCGGGGCAATTACAAGAAAGATACAGACGTTATTTGGCAAGAAAGAGCGTATTGTAGCCTTTTACGGAATACGAAGAAGTGAGTCGGCAAGCAGGAGTAAGTATGATCGGGAATCGAACAGTCCGAAGATTGCCAAGCAGCTTACCGTATCGCCGATCATTGACTGGCTGGATTTTGATGTGTGGCTATATCTGTTGACAACAGGAATCGACTTTAACCGGGCATATCGCCTCGGGTATTCGCGTGTCGGATGCTGGTGTTGTCCGAACAATAGTGGCTGGTCCGAATTCTTATCGAAAGTATATATGCCGGAACAGTCAAAGCATTTCCGGCAGATGTTAGTGGACTTTGCGGTGTCTGTCGGTAAGCCGGATGCGGAGGTTTATGTAGATACCGGCAAATGGAAAGCAAGACAGGGTGGGAATGGCTTGGAGTATGCTAAGAATGCAGTGGTGGAATTCACACCATGTGCAACGGAAGAGAATGCATTTAACTACGAGTTGTCAAAGCCGGTCACGAGAGAATTATATGAGCTGTTTAAGCCATTTGGTTTTTTGAATTACGAGATGGGCAATGCAAGACTTGGTGAAGTGTATGTATTGAACCGGCGGGGAGAAGTTGTGCTGAAACTGCAGGGACGTATTGGAACGAATACACTCAAAGTGACGATTCTTAATGTACACATTGCAGGAGCACGCTCCTTAAAGACAGCAGAAGAACGGGTGAAATGTCAGCTTACCAAGTATCAGATGTGTATGGGCTGTCTTGCCTGCGAAGGGGTCTGCAAGCATGATGCAATCTCTATCCGAGAAGAGGACAATGGAAGCATTGCTTATCAGATATCCGACGAACGTTGTGTCCGGTGTGGCGAATGTGTCGGACATTTTAATTCGGGATGTTATATGAGGAAGGTGTTAGCCACCAAGCGGGGGGTATAGCTTTTATAGTTTATATTGTGAATCTGCACCTCTTGCTTTCTCACCGGCTACACCGGCTGCTTGAGGTATTTGTATGGTTACTTATATTTTAGATTTTGTTTTCGTATTATAGGAATAGGAAGGATTCAGTTACATGACGAGAAAATATAAGCTTAAGGGACATGAGACATTTATATTGCGGGAAGGCTGGCTGACGAAGGGATTGCAGGCGGTTACGGATGATCCCATGGTCTTTACAGAGAATCATGGTGCAGATGCACTTGGAGTTGGTACGAATATGGCAAAGGCTATCCGCTATTGGATGAAGGCGGCAGGAATCCTGCCGGAACGGGCAGGCAGAGAAAGTCATCTGACGGAACTTGGTCGGTTGTTGTATGAATATGATCCCTATATGGAAGATCCGTTTTCTTTATGGCTGGTACATTTAGGAATTACCGGCAATGAGGAAGGAGCAACATCCTGGTATCTGTTCTTTCACAACATGGAAGAGGAATTTACGAAGGAAGAGTTGATTGATGAGATGACGGGCTGGTTGCTGGCCTATACCACGGAAGACAGATTATCGGCACGTTCGGTAAGGGATGATTGTAATGCATTGATCAGTATGTATTATGCAGAGAAGGATCGGGGATATGACCCGGAGGACAAGAAGGTCAGTCCGTTTACAAGCCTTGGGCTGCTGCGCAAAGTGGGAGAATCCTATCATCGGACACAGCCGAATCGTAAATCATTGCATCGGGATGTTGTGCTATACTGCATGATTCAGATGTTAGGAGCGGATTGGAAAAGCGTATCCATTGATGATCTTATGACAGGAAAGAATAGTCCCGGTAAGCGGTTGAATCTAAGCCGTACAGTACTTAACGCTTATCTGGATGAACTTGACAATGCAGAATGGATCACGGTGAATCGGACAGCAGGGCTGGATATGGTCTATTGTGCCAGAGCATTTACACCAGAGGAATTGGTACGGGAATATTATACACATCGATAGAGGGAAAGTTATGGAATTAAAGCAGGTTGTACAAGTAGATAATCGATTTCAGAAGTCTGTAAATCTGTTTCTGGATCTGGATAACCCGGACAAGGCAGCGGGATATATTCCTACGTTGTCTTCACTGGGAGTTTTACGGCAGTATGTAACAAATATTGCAGAGCAGACACAGAATCGGGCAAATATATTGATCGGGCCATACGGTAAGGGCAAATCCCATCTGATCCTGTTGCTGTTGCAACTGTTTCGAAAGAGTTCGTCTGCAAAGGTAGATGAGGTATTAGAACGAATTGCACAGGTTGAGGAAGAAACGGCAGCGTATATCCGGCAGGTGAGACGGCAGACAAAGCCGTTACTTCCGGTATTAGTGGATGCGGGAGAAGAATCGCTTGATCAGGCATTTGCCAAGGCATTATATCGTGCTTTGGAACGGGATGGTCTGCAGTCGGTTACACCGGACACCTATTATTCAAAGGCAACTGAGAAGATTACAGAATGGAAGAAGAATTTTCCGAATACCTATGTACAGCTTGAAGAACATATGCAGCGAAGAAATATGACCGTGTCGCAGCTTTTAAAGAAGCTTAAGAGATTAGATACAGAAGCATTGCGTATCTTTATGGATGAATATCCACTTCTTACAGCCGGAAGTGCGTTTGAACCAATGTTAGTGACCCATGCAAGGGAGCTGTATCAAAGTGTCAATGCGGTGTTGTGTGAAGAATATGGATATGGTGGGATCTATATTATTTTTGATGAATTCAGCAAGTATATCGAAGGATATCAGGGGGAAGGTTTTTCTGCAGATATGAAGGTAATCCAGGATCTTTGTGAGCTGGCAGATAAGTCATCCTTAGAACAACAGCTTCATCTTACATTGATCGCACATAAGAGTATCCGGGAATATGGCAAGACGTTACCAAAGGAGCGGATGGATGCGTTCCGCGGAGTAGAGGGAAGACTGAAGGAGAACCTGTTTGTAGTATCGGCTAAGAATAATTACGAATTGATCCGACTGGCAATTCATAAATGCATGCCGGCATTTGAACAGGTCTATGCACTTTCTGCCTATCGGAAACTGGTAGAGGATTCATATCATCTGCCGTGTTTTGAAGAGCTGTTTCGAAAAGAAGACTATGAAGAGATTGTGGGATATGGCTGTTATCCGCTGACTCCGGCGGCAACCTATCTGTTGCTCCGCATCAGTGAAAAGATTGCACAAAATGAGCGCACGATCTTTACCTTTATTGCGGGTAATCAGAAACATTCCCTGCGGGGCTATATTGGAGCGGCGAATCGTAAGATAGAAGACTATACCGGAGCAGATCTTGTCTATGATTATTTTGATAAATTATTGATGGAATCAGATCATAGCAGTCTCATTCATAATGAATGGCTGAAAGCAGACTATGCACTCGGACGGATGAAGAACCGAAAAGCGCGCAAGGTGATCAAGGCACTTGCGTTGATTCAGATGGTACAGCAACGGGAGCAGCTTCCTGCCAATGATATGGGAATCCGATTAGCAGCGGGATTATCGGTAGAAGATTATGAGGAAGCCAGACAATTATTGATTCAGGAAGAGATTGTGTTGTACCGGTATGCCTTAGGAACCTATACCTTTAAGAATAATGTCGGTGTGGATGTGGAGAAAGAGATAGTAACGATCATGCACCGGAATTGTAAGAACTTAAATGTTGCAGAAAACATCCGGGATGTATCGGAGTTAGATTATATTCTGCCAAAGCGATATAATCAGCTCTTTTCGATGACCAGATTCTATCAGTATGAATATATGAGTGTAGATCAGTTGCTTGCTCTGCCGAGTGCGGAACTGTTATTTCACAATGCATCTTCCAATGCACTTGGAACATCAGAGTTTGCAGACGGTAAGATCATCGCAATCCTGCGGATGCCGGAGGAAGATTTCGTATCGGAAGATGGCGAAGAGATTGCTGTAATTCAGAAAAAGATAGAACAATTAGCGGATGAGAGAGTGGTTGTTCTATATCCGGCAAAGGCAAAGTATTATGGTGCATTGCTTCAAAGATTAACCGCAGTTAAATATATGTTGTCAGACGAGCAGTTTATTGCGGATAATGTTGTGCTTGAACAGGAACTTCGCCTGTATGAAGAGGATCTTGCGAATGAGATCAATGTATTATTAGAGCAGGATTATATGATGGGAAGTGGGCGCTGTAAGGTGTTTCATTGTTCTATGCCGGAGGGAAGAACCATGACCGATCAGGCAGCATTTAATGTGTTCCTGAGCGAGATCTTATCGGAGTATTATGGAAGCACACCAAAGGTAAATAATGAATCGATTAACCGGGAACATATCTCGGTACAGATCCGTAAGGCGAGAGATAAGGTGCTGACGAGGATATTGCAACGGGAGTCCTGTGAGGATTACCGAAAGGGAACTGCACCGGATGCGACGATCTATCGTGCGGTGATGGTTCGGACCGGAATTGCAGACGGACAGACTACACCGGAAGTAGCGCAGGTGTTTGAACGGATTCATGAATTTGTGGAACGTTCCTCTCATGGTAGAGAGTCTTTTGCTGAGCTTTATCAGACCTTGCAGGGAGAACCATATGGTGTGAGACGCGGTGTGATCCCGATCTTTCTTGCAAAAGTGTTTGCGGAATTGATGGACATGCCGGTCATATATGCAAATGGAAAAGAGCTATCCTTAGATTGTAATGTTCTTAATAATATCAATGACAATCCGAAAGAATATTCCTTGTATGTAGAGGTGGCAACGATTCAGAAAGAACAGTATCTGACCGGATTGGAACGGTTATTTGCAGAGGATCTGAATGCTGATCGAAAGGGAAACCGGTTAGAACAGATCATTGTAAGGATGCAGCGGTGGTATCGAAGTCTGCCACAGTGTGTGCGGATCGCGGATTACGAACAGTTGGAGGACAGAGGATATGAGTTGCATTTTGAAGAAGCAGAACGCCGACTTGTTCGTCTGTGGAACCGGAAATTGCAGAAATTTGAATTGAATGCCAGAGATTTTCTTTTTGCAGATATACCGGAAACCGTAATGGGGGATGATGACGCACAAGATGATATTGCAATGTGTGTGAATAATTTAACTACGGTTAAGAATGGGATGGATAACCTCCTTGGAAAAATGAAACAGGAGGCATTACGGATAACGAAGACTATTTTTGGCGGTAAAGAAGAGGATAATATCAATAATTGTCTGAAAGACTGGTATAGCAGACAGAGTGAACAGGCAAAGAATTATCTGCATAATACACAGATCAGCAGTTTCATGGGTTACATAGAACAGATGAATACCCATGATGAGGAACAGATCATCAGTAAACTTTCCAAGATTGCGATTGATGTATATGTAGAGGACTGGAATGCGGAATCATTTACGGGATATACAGAGACGATGCAGGCAATCCGACTTGAAGTGGAGGGCATGAAGGATGCAGATCCGGTAAGCACGGAAGGACAACACAGTATTGAGTTCACCAACAGCCGGGGACAGCGGATCAAGAAGTATTTTCAGACAGAGGAAGACAGTACCAGTTATTTCTTAAAGAATGCCATGGAAGAGGCCATGGATGAATTTGGGGAGACATTAGAGGTAAACCAGAAGGTAAGCGTGCTGATGTCGATGTTGGAGAATTTGTTAAGTTAGGATGCAATCCGATAGGTGGTGATGTAGATGAAAGCAGGACTATATTTTGATAATGCAGCAACCACATATCCAAAGCCGGAGGATGTGTATCAGGCAATGGATGAGACGGCAAGATGGATGGGTGTTAATGCCGGAAGAGGTGGGTATGAGGCGGCAAGACAGGCAAGCCAGTTGATCGAAGATACGCGGGCGCTGGTGCTTCAATATATTAAGACACAGCTGGATGCACAGGTTGTGTTTACGGCATCCGCAACGCTTGCTATGAATCTGGTGATTGGCGGAATCGAGTGGAAGGATTCAGATGTGGTGTATGTATCCCCGTTTGAGCATAATGCAGTTGCAAGAACACTATATGCTTATCAGAAAAGGTTCGGTTTCACGGTCTTAGAACTGCCAATCGATGAAGACCGTTTACAACTGGATTTGAATCGGATTCGTTATGCATTTGCCAAGAATTCACCGGATTATGTATTTATGAGCCATGTGAGTAATGTGACAGGATATATTCTGGAGATGGAAGAAGTGGGAAGTCTGGCACATGAAAAAGGCGCAAAAGTGATCGTGGATGCGTCACAGTCCTGCGGATTACTGCCAATCAATGTTCGGAATGGAACGATTGATATTGTGGTGTTTGCCGGGCATAAGACAATGTATGGACCATTTGGCATCGGGGGCTATGTGAATCATACAGGTGTTTCTCTGCAACCGCTTCTATATGGGGGAACCGGAACCGATTCGTTGAATCTTGACATGCCGCAGGGAATATCCGGGTTAGAGCCGGGAAGCCCGAATATTGTTGCAATCAGTGGATTGCGTGCGGGACTCCTTTACCTGCAAGAACATACACAACTGGAACAAAAGGAACGGGAGCTGACCCAGTATCTGGTGTCATGCATGGAACATGTGCCATACGTTCACCTATATTTGCCATCCGATCGAAGTCGTCATATCAGTATGGTGGCATTTAACATAGAGGGCTACAAGTCAGACGAAGTCGGTATGATATTAGATCAAGACTATGGAATTGCGGTTCGCACCGGATACCATTGTGCACCGTTCATCCACAAATACCTGAAAGATAAGGAGAGTCTGGGAGTGGTTCGGGCCAGTATTGGCTGCTTTACCACAAAAGAGGATGTGGATGTGTTGGTGAATGCGGTGAAGGAGATTGCGGAGGAGGGATAAGATGGGATTTTGCGAGTTGGGTATTGCAAGGCAGTATAGAAGCTCGGAACAGGACTATGTAAAAGACTTTTTACTACCGGTATTAAATGAAACAACGGTATATAAAAGAGCAGTGGGTTTCTTCTCGACAACTGCATTGATCGATCTGTCAAATGGTTTGACGGGCATGGCGAAACGGGGAGGATCAATACAAATTGTGTGTTCCCCAAGGCTTAGTGAAGAAGATCTTGAGGCAATTAACACGGGCTATAGAAAAAGAGAAGAAATTATTACAAAAGTCTTGGAAAATGCAATAGAGGATCCGGTAACTGAATTTGGAGAAGAACGGTTGAATCTGATTGCAACATTGATTGCACACGGAACGTTGGAGATGAAGTTAGCATTTTTAGAGGATGACAATGGGATTGATATATATCATGAAAAACTTGCTCTTTTCTATGATGCAGACGGAAATAAAATTGGATTCAATGGTTCTATGAATGATTCGGCAAATGCGTATAAGAATAATTTTGAATCCGTATTTGTGTTTAAAAGTTGGAATGAAGAACAAAATGAATATGTGGAGGAATTAGAAAGCAATTTTGAAAGATTGTGGGATGATACAACGAGTAAGGTCAAAGTAGTTCCTTTTCCTAAAGTGATTATCGATAAGCTAAAAACATTTCAAAAAGGTCCGATTGATTATGATCTGGATTATAAGCAGTATGGAAGTTATAAAGGCTATATGAAAGATGACTTTCTGAAACTTCCGGAAGGAAATTTGTTGAGAGATTATCAATTAGAAGCAATTACTAATTGGAAAGAACACCAGTACCGGGGCATATTTGATATGGCAACGGGTACCGGAAAGACATATACGGCATTAGGTGCCATTTCACGTTTGGGTGAAGAAGTAGATGGAAAATTGGCAGTGTTGATCGTATGTCCGTATATTCACCTGGTCGGACAATGGGAAGAAGATGTTGTGAAATGGGGGATGCATCCGATCATTGCACATTCACAGTCGACGACAAGAAACTGGAAACAGAAGCTGATAAATGCGTTTAAGGTATTTCGTAATAAGGGCAAGCCATTTATATGTATTACTACTAATGCAACATATTGTGATAAAGATATTCAGACAATTCTTCAAGCGGTTACAGAGGATATGAATTTTCTTCTTGTTGTAGACGAAGCACACAATTTTGGAGCTGAACGCATTTCTCATTTGCTACATGAGCAGATCAGGTATCGGTTAGCATTGTCCGCGACAATAGAACGACATATGGATGAAGAGGGGACAGAGCGTATCTTTCGATATTTTGGGGAGCGGTGTATTACATATTCGTTAGAGACAGCGATTGCAAATGGAAATTTGGTTGAATATGAATATCATCCGGTATATGCATTCTTATCACAATCAGAGTTTCAACAATATCGTAAACTGACTAAACAGATAAGAAACTGTGTAGAGATGGAAAATGGAAAACAGGTTATCAATGAGGTCGGGCAGATGTTATTGTTCAAACGATCCCGGCTGTTGGCAGGTGCAGAATCCAAGATAGAGGTGTTACGAGGATTGTTAGAGGAATACCGGCATGAAAGATATATGCTTGTATATTGTGGAGCAACGAATGTTGAGATAGAAGAGTCACCGACAGAAGATCCTAAGATAGAGAAACAGATTCGCTATATTACCAAAATGATGAATCGGGAATTTGATATAGCCACTCATCAATTTACATCGGAAGAGAATCTGAAAGAACGTAATCTGATCAAGGAGTGTTTTGCGGACGGAGACTATCAGGCAATTACGGCAATACGGTGTCTGGACGAAGGGGTGAATATTCCTGATATACGGACAGCATTTATATTAGCAAGTAGTCGGAATCCCAAAGAATTTATTCAAAGACGAGGGCGTTTGTTACGAACAGCACCGGGTAAAGATAAGGCGGTAATATATGACTTTGTAACATTGCCTAGAAGATTTGATGAGGTCGCATTTGGAGATTTTGAGGAAGACCGATCGATCATATTAGGAGAGATGGCAAGAATCCATGAATTTGGACGATTGGCCATGAACCGGTTAGAGGCAGACCATGTGCTGGACGAGTTACAGGATGTATATGGTGTAACAATAGATATGGAAGATTATATGCAAATGGAGGAGGACTATTATGAGTAACGAAAATGATTTGAATGAAGAAGTATTGAATAGGATGTATTTACGTGTCTTAATGGAAGAATCAAAGAATCTTAGAACCGGAAAATTAGATGATCCTAAAATGGTAAAGCAGATTGAACGAATCATTCAGATGGAGATGAAGGGGGATAAGTAGTATGAAATTTCGGAAGATAAAAATGTATAATTTTATGCGCTATAAAGGAGAAAATGAGATTGAATTCTCAACAGATCCGGATAAGAATGTTACGGTTGTGTTGGGAAATAATACATTTGGTAAGACAACGATTGCACAGGCATTCCGTTGGGGATTATATGGCACCATTATTGATACACAATATGCAAAGAGTAAAGATACGAATATTCTGAATAATGAAGTATTAGCCCAGATGGGACCGAATGACAGAAAGTTAGTCAGTGTGTCAATTCAGATTGAGAATCAGGGCGTTACATATGAATTCAAGCGCAAAGCAGAATTTGTACGCAAAGGCTATAGTTATGCCGGTAAACAGATCAGTGATGAGTTAATATATAGAGAATGTCGGGATGGAGAATGGGATGAGTGGCAAAAGGGAGAGTTTGAGGATCGGATCCAGATGATGTTTCCGAGAGAATTATCCAATTATTTTCTGTTTGATGGTGAACGGTGGAGCAGCCAGACGAATTCAACAAAGGATACAAAGGATGCAATCAGTACCATTATGGGAATCAGTCCGCTTGCATATATGAAGCAGCATTTGAAGGATAGTGGAAGTAAGAGTGTTGTGCGTAAACTAAGAGGGTTGTATGTGGCAGGTTCTGATTCGGAATTAGAATTAAACAGGCAGATCAGGGATTATGAAACAAAGATTGAAAAGGCACAGGAAGCAATTCAGAGAAGCGAAGAAATAGCAGAGGATCGTGCAGGAAGGATTCAGGAATCAGAGGAGATACTTAGAAATAATAAAAAGACAGAGGACATGCTAAAAGAGCTCAAGCGGGCAGAAAGGGATGTGGAGTATGGCGAAAGAAATATGGAGGGTTATTATAAAGATATTGTGAATCAATTTAGTGATTCGTATAAATACTTTTCAGCTTCTTTACTGCAACGGGTAATTGATATGTTAAAGAACAGTTCAATTGAGGGCGCGCAGATTCCAGACCTGACAGGAAGTACGATTGATTACCTGTTAGAGACGGGAAAGTGTCTGTGCGGACATCCGATTCTGCCGGATTCTCCTGAGTATAGAACATTAGTTGAATTAAAAAAGGTCATTTATCCGGAATCCATTGCAACATTTGTCAATAGTTTTCAGGATCGCTTGGAGATATGGCAGGGAGAAGGCAAGAAGTTGTATGATGAAATTAAAGAAAAGGCGGATGAATTCGAAGGAGCGAAACAGGCAAAAGAGGAAGCACAGGATGAGATCGACCGGTTGAATCGAAAAATCGACCGCACGATCAATTTCGAACAGGAACGCCGACGGATGAATAATAATATACGGGAAGAACGAGCAGAACGTGATAAGATACGTGGCAACATGAATAATATAGAAGAATACAAGAGTAATATTGGAAAAATCGAGCGAAAACTTGATGAGACAAGAGAGAATACAGAGAAGAATCGTAAAGTACAGAGAATGGTTGCCTATGCAGAGGCATTATATGAAAGGGCAGCACAGGAATATCAGAGAAAAGAAACACCGTTGATGGGAGAATTGAATGATTTAATGAAAACCAATTTCTCACAGATGTTTAATGAACAGGAAAAGGAAGCTATTCTAGAAGATGACTATAAGCTGCATCTGTACTATAAGAGAATGGGAGCTGATGGTCAAAAGGTTCGTTATGAAGAAAAGATATTATCAGAAGGAGAACTGATTGCAAGGAATTTTGTGTTTATTGTCAGTATCCTTGAACTGGCAAAGAAAAAGAGATTGGAGGAAAAGGAAGAAGAAAGTTATGTATTGAATCTTCCGATTGTGTTGGATGCACCATTTTCAAAGTTGAGTGATGATAATATTGGATTGATTGCAAAGGTGTTACCATCTGTTTCAGAACAAGTCATAATATTTATGCTCGATAAAGACTGGGAGGCTACAAAGTTGTCACAGTATACCGATTCTGCATTTGTATATCGGGTATCGAAGGAACAGGATGCAAATAGTTCTAGCATTGAGAAATGTGGGGAGGTGTAGAATATGGCAAGAGAATTACAATTAAAATATTTTAATGATACGATCTATATTTGCGGAAAACATAAAGAAATGGTAGATAAGTTATGGGAACAGAATAAGATATCCAATTCTTTTTTTAAACGATTAATTGATTTATATGCAGTTGCAGCAGTGATTGGTTTGCAACTTGGAAATAGGGAGAAGGAAGATACATCGCAGGAACGTAGAAATATTCAATTAGAGCAGATTGCAGGTTTCGAACAACAGTTAAATACGATTATGAAAATGGTTCTTCTGTTGGATGAATCAGATGGTCTGGCAGAACAGGATCGGATTGAACGGGCATTCCGTAAGCCGGAGACACAGGAGCAGGTGCAGGAGAGAATGGAATTGTTTAATTCTTATGCACGGGCAGGAATTGAGTTCTTGTATACCGAATTGGTTGAACGTACAACAGATATTAATGACATTTATACGGATGCAAGAGTAGCCAATATTGTAGCGTTGTTAGATAATGAGGAGTTGGTGGGGGAATGAAAGCATGATGTAACAATGGTATGAAAAGATGCTACATGTGGAAGAATACGATTGACATAATTTTTACCATAAAATATAATATACTTAACGAAATGGATTTATATAATCTGAATTGTTTAGAAAGGAAAATGATTATGCTATATGAATATATCAAACAACACTATAAAGAAGCAGAACCTATTTTCTTTTCAGATCTGGAAAGTGGGAATATCACAAAGTCTGCATTGAACCAGCAATTAAGAAAGCTTTGCGATAAAGGATTGCTCAGAAAGTATGATACGGGTGTATATTATATTCCAAAGAAAACTTTACTGAATTCTATCGTTGGACCAAATGCAGATATGGTAGCAAGATATCGATTTATATCTAAGGGGGATAATGTGGATGGATTTTATGGAGGGAATTCATTTGCTAATCAGATCGGTATTTCAACTCAGGTGCCGCGTGTGGTCGAAATTATAAGTAACAATACAAATTCCTCGGATCGCGAAGTGCGAATTGGAAATAGAAGCTTTTATGTGAAGAAACCAATTGTAAAAATTACAAAGGAAAATGTATATGTGCTACAAATGCTGGAATTATTAAAAAATCTTGATGCTTATCTTGATTATTCATATGTAGAGGCAAAGGAGAAGTTTGCTGAATATATAGCGATCCACGGAATCAAAAGAAGCGACGTTGATTGTTACATTAGAAAGTTCCCGATGACAACATTTAAATATTATTATGAATTGGAGTTGGATCATGTACTTGCATAAAAATAGAGAATTGTTCCGTGATGTAATTTTAGTAACTTCCCAAGAATTAGCAGTTAGTGAAGATATTGTCGAGAAGGATTATTATGTAACTTTAATTTTGAAAAAATTATCTGCGATTGAATATCCGATTGTTTTTAAAGGCGGGACTTCTCTATCGAAAGCTTTTCAAGTAATTGATCGTTTTTCAGAAGATATAGATGTTACTTTTACGGAACATTTGGGTGAAGCAAGAAGAAAAAAACTCAAATATACAATTCTAAAACCGATTGCAGATGAATTGGGACTGACTATCCGTAATTTTGATTTAATACAGAGTGATAAAAATTTGAATCAATATGATTTTTATTATGAATCAGTCGTGGGAGATAGGGTAATAAATGCTATTCCATCATATGTAAAGTTAGAAACATCGTTAATGTCATATTCGTTTCCGACAGAAGAAAGGAAGCTGGGTAATTATATTTTGTCGGCACTTGAAAAGGAAGAAAAGGAATTGATTAATGCGTATGATTTGGGAGCGTTTCCAATGAGGGTGCAATCACTGAATCGTACACTTATTGACAAAATATTTGCAGTATGTGATTACTATATGCAAGGCAAGACATATCGTAATGCCAGACATTTGTATGATATATATAAGTTATCCGAGCAAATTGTAATAGATGATAGATTTATGGAACTCTTAAAAGAAGTGAGAAATCACAGGATAGAAATGGGGACTGAAATTGCCCCAGCGGCTTCCTTTGATGTCGACATATTAGAGATGGCACAGAAAATATGCGATGAAGATTTTTATAAGAAAGATTACAATGAAACCACAACTAAATTGATATCAGATTCTTTGGAATATGATATAGTGAAGAAACATTATAAAATATTAGTAGAAAAAATATTTAAATATATTTGAGAGAGCCGGTTTTTCCGGCTCTTTTTTAGGTCGGAAAAAATGTTGCATTTTATGCAATTTAGCCCCGAAAAAGTGTTGAGTTTGGCAGAAATCAGCCCCGAAAAAATGTATTTTCCTGCACACATTCCCCCTTCCTGCATACAATAAGGATATAGATTGCCTCATCAGTCAGTATAAAAATTCGTCCTGAATATATTACAGAGTCATTGTCATTTGCGCGCATTTGTGAGAAAATACACAAGGGTGTGTGTTTCCCGTCGGTGGCGGGATTCACACAGCCAATTCAGGACTTTATAATAGGAGAAAAGGATACGATGGAAGGAACGGCATACACCTACATGGTGGAATGTGAGGATGGAAGTTTATATACAGGCTGGACGAATCATTTACCGCAAAGGATTCAGAATCATAACAAGGGAAAAGGAGCCAAATATACCAGATCGAGACTTCCGGTGCATCTTGTGTATTATGAAGTGTTTGCAACGAAGCAGGAGGCTATGCAGCGGGAGTGTGCGATTAAGAAATTGAAGCATACGGACAAGCTGCATTTAATTGAGCAGTTACAGGAAGATAAGAGCGATACGATTCAGCGGATTAACGACACATTAACATACGATTAGAGGATGTTACTACACATAAGAATAAGAAGTGATAGAGATGAACAAGAGATATCAGAAGTTTTATAAGAAACAGGGGAATAGAAGAGCAGGAAAAGGGAGAATCATGGATGCAAAGGAACGCAAGAGACGTTTGTTGGTAACCGGTATTTTTATGATTTCTGCTTTTTTTGTCATGTTAGCAGTGATCTATGCATTTCGCTATTTTTATAAGCAGGCACATATAGAAGAGGAAATGGCAACGACCGAAGAGGTGATTCAGGTGCCGCCGCTTTCCGGTGTGGCGGAGCAATTTCCGGATCTTCCTATTACAGAGGAATTCTTAGATGTCAACCAGTATTCCCGGCCGGGAATTGCACTGTCAACGAATCCGGAGTATGTGGTCATTCATTATACAGCGAATCCGGGATCAACTGCCGAACAGAACCGGAATTATTTTGAGAATCTGAAGGATACCGGGGAGACTTATGCGAGTGCGCAGTTTGTGATTGGATTAGAGGGTGAGATCATTCAGTGTGTGCCTTGTGACGAGATGGCATATTGTTCCAATAGTCTCAATGATCGCTGCATATCTATTGAGATGTGCCATCCGGACGATACCGGGAATTTCAATGATGCAACGTATAATAATTGCGTGTACTTAGTAGCGCAGCTTATGAATTATTATCATTTGGATATGGATCATTTGATCCGGCATTATGATGTGACAGGGAAGAATTGTCCAAAATATTTTGTGGAGCATGAAGACCGTTGGGAGATCTTTAAGGACTTTGTGAAACAGTATCGGGAGAAATACCAAAATGGCGAAAAATAATTGAATATTGTCTTGCAATATAATACGCTAGCAAGTATGATAGATATAGTGTTTCTGTAAGAAGGAAGACGCAACACATTGTAGTTGTGACAGAATAAGGGGATGGAATTTTTGAGGTGTGCCGATGTAGAAGAGAGGATGCTGATGGAAGAACGCCGTTGTCACGACATGCCTAAGAGAAGGGAGATATTATGAGCAAATCAACAATCAACAAAGAGGCGATCTATGACGCAAGACAGCTTGGTGTACCAAGAATGTTAATTCTTGGCCTCCAGCATATGTTTGCCATGTTTGGTGCTACGGTATTAGTACCGCAGCTTACAGGGTTAAGCATTTCTGCAACTCTTTTGTTTGCAGGATTAGGAACTTTATTATTTCATTTTCTGACCAAAGGAAAAGTACCGGCATTTTTAGGTTCTTCCTTTGCATTTTTAGCAGGATATGGTGCAATTGCACCGAATGGAGAACGGGAGCTTCTTCCATATGCCTGTTTTGGTGTTGTATTTGCATCATTGTTATATTTTGTGTTAGCAGCATTGATCAAGATATTTGGTATCAAGAAGGTTATGAAGTTCTTCCCGCCGGTTGTAACCGGACCGATCATTATCTCAATCGGATTGACTTTATCACAGTCTGCGGTGGATAACTGCTCTGCTAACTGGATCGTTGCGTTAGTGGCTATCCTGATCGTTGTGATCTGCAACATCTGGGGAAAAGGAATGATCCGTGTAATCCCGATTATTTTAGGTGCGGTTGGTTCTTATGCAGCGGCAGTTGCATTTGGTGATGTGGATTTCACGGCAGTAAAAGAAGCTGCCTGGTTTGGAGCACCATTTGCTATGCAGGATACGGTATTCCATATTTTCCAGGCACCGGACACTTCTTTAATGATCACGGCAATTATTACGATCATGCCAATTGCGATTGCTACAATGATGGAACATATTGGAGATATCGCAGCGATTTCTTCTACGGTTGGTCAGAATTTCTTAGAAGATCCGGGACTCCATCGTACCTTGGTTGGTGATGGATTGGCAACCTTGGTGGCTTCTTTGTTTGGAGCACCTGCCAATACAACATATGGCGAGAATACAGGTGTATTAACACTTTCGCGTGTGTATGATCCTAGAGTGATCCGGATTGCAGCATGTTTTGCAGTTCTGTTATCATTTTCGCCGAAATTTGCAGCAGTGATCAGCTCAATGCCGGCAGCAACCTGTGGTGGTATTTCAATCGTATTATATGGTATGATCTCTGCAGTTGGTGTCCGTAATGTGGTTGAGAATCAGGTAGACTTCAAGGAGTCAAGAAATGTTATCATTGCAGCATTGATCTTAGTGTTGTCAATCGGTATCAAGTATAGTGCGGCAGGTGCAATCAATATCACGATCGGTGAAGTAACCATTGGATTGAGTGGTTTAGCTGTCGGAGCATTAGTAGGAATTATCTTAAATGCCGTATTACCGGATTTCTCAACAGAAGAAGTGGTAGAGGGCAAGGAGCCAAAGCCATTAAAGTAGATTATTTGTAACAAGGAAGTTTTATATTATGGAAATATATAAAATAGAGTAAAGTATTTTGTGAACTTTAATACAGAACGAGAATGAAACAGGAGAGAAGGAGTATAATTATGGAGAGAGAGAATGTAACAATCTTAGATCATCCGTTGATTCAGCATAAGATATCTATGCTGAGAGATGAGAGAACTGGAACGAATGAGTTCCGTAAGTTGGTAGAGGAGATTGCAACCCTGATGGGATTCGAGGCATTGCGTGATCTTCCGTTAGAGGATGTTGAAGTGAAGACACCGATTGAGACTTGTATGACACCAATGATCGCGGGTAAGAAGTTAGCGGTTGTGCCGATTCTTCGTGCCGGACTTGGTATGGTCAATGGAATCTTAACGCTGGTTCCGTCAGCCAAAGTAGGTCATATCGGACTCTGTAGAAATGAAGAGACACATGAACCGGAAGAATATTACTGCAAGCTGCCACACCCAATTGATCAGCGTACGATTGTTGTTGTAGATCCGATGTTGGCAACCGGTGGTTCCGCAGTTGCCGCTGTGGATTTCATTAAGGCAAGAGGCGGTAAGAACATTAAGTTTATGTGTATTATTGCTGCACCGGAAGGAATTGATCGTCTGATGGAAGCACATCCGGATATTCATCTGTATGTTGGACATTTGGATCGTTGCCTGAATGAGAATGCATATATTATGCCGGGTCTTGGAGATGCGGGAGACCGAATCTTCGGAACCAAGTAAAAACTATCACCCTTGCACAGCATCCGTCTGTTACTTACGCTGTGCAAGGGTGATAGTGTTATAATCGGAACTTTACTTGAATCGGTTCTTTCAAGTGCTGTCCTCCACGGGACTTCACTCTTGTTGTTATATTCAGATAGTAATCGGTATCTTTGGCATAGGCCTCTAATGGTTCTACTTCAATCTCCATGTCGGCATCATTATAATTGAATTTCGTTGCCATCCGCATACCGGTTTCGCTCTCTACATATAAGTTGTCTGAAGTAATTGTAGAAGGATCTAAGGCGGTTGTAAAACGGCATTTCCATACGAACCTGCCTGTCTTAAAACTAAGGTTCTGCTTCACACGGCTCTCATATCCTTTTGGTACATCTTCAATTTCTATATAATCTCGTGCCATTTTATATACCTCCTGCCAATATGGTCTGTTACAATATTAAATGTCGGCATATATAATACGCCACATATAATAGAATATTGTAACATAGAAGTTCTGCAAAATCTATTCGTATTTGCAATTCAGAACGGAAAATGAATTACATCTCATAGCCAACTAAGAATGCCTTCTGGTTAATCTCAATCGTCTTAGGAGGAACGGTCTTTGCAATCACATCTAACCAGTCTTCCTTAGAGAAATCCATATGCTGTGCAGCGACACCTAATACAATATTGTTGAAGACTCTGGAATTGCCTAATTTGAGTGCTTCGGCGGCAGCATCAATAGAATATACCTTATAAGTCTTGGAGAGATCTTCAATGATATTCTCCGGATATTGTGCAGCACCGGTTACAACGGTGATCGGGTCGATTCTCTGGTCGTTGATAACTAAAGCTCCGCCCGGTTTTAAAAAGTGTGCATAACGAAGTGCCTCTAACCGCTCAAATGCGATCAGAACGTCAGCCTGTCCTTCCTCTACGATTGGCTCGGCAACCTTCTCGCCGTAACGAACAAATGTAACAACGGAACCGCCACGCTGTGCCATTCCGTGAACCTCTGATAATTTTACATCATATCCGGCAGTTAAAATGATGCCGCCAAGAATACGGCTTGTAAGCAGCGTACCCTGACCACCAACGCCAACGATCATAATATTCTTTGTTTCAGTCATTATTTAGCCACCTCCTCAATTGCATCAAACGGACAGAGATTCTTACATAATCCACAACCGTTACACATTGTTGCATCAATGGAAATGGTTCCGTCCTCATTTTTTGTAAGCGCAGGACATCCCGGCTTTAAGCACATGCCGCACTTCTTACACTTCTCAGGAACAGGAACGCATTTGTTCGGGAAGTGAACTTCCTTAAGCAATGCACAAGGAGACTTCGTAATAATAACAGATACGGCATCTCTGGCAACTTCTTCTTTGATGACTTTCTCTAATTCTTTGATATCGAAAGCATTCACTTCTGTGACATGCTCAATTCCCATGGACTTGCATAGATGATATATATTGATCGCAGGAACAACCTTGCCCTGTAATGTCTTACCGGTTGCAGCGTGATCCTGATGTCCGGTCATACCGGTGGTAGAATTATCTAAGATAATAACGGTTCCGGTACCCTGATTGTATACCATGTTCATTAAGGAATTCACGCCGGTATGCATAAATGTGGAATCACCGATAACAGCAACCCAGTTCTTGATATATTCTTTGCCCTTCGCCATCTCCATACCATGTAAAGAAGAGATAGATGCACCCATACAGATCGTAGTATCAACGACACTTAACGGAGCAACGGCACCTAATGTATAACATCCGATATCCCCGGCTGCGTGGATCTTCAACTTCTTAAGAACGGTATAGACGCTTCTGTGTGGGCATCCCGGACAGAGAAGCGGTGGTCTTGCAGGAACCTCGGCTGGTGTATTGATCGAAAGATTCTCTTTTAATACAACCTTGCGGATCATGTTGGCACTATATTCGCCCTGTACGGTAAATGCTTCCTTACCGATGCAGTCAATGCCCCAGGCACGAACCTGTTCCTCGATGACCGGTTCTAATTCTTCAAAAATGTATAATGTATCTATTTTAGAGGCAAACTCTTCAATTAGCTTCTTAGGAAGTGGATGAACCATTCCAAGTTTTAATACGGAAGCGTCCGGACATGCCTCTTTTACATAGGTATAAGGAATTCCACTTGTGATGAATCCGATCTTTGTATCGTTCATCTCCACACGGTTCAGTGGTACGTCTTTAGAAAAGCCTTCTTTGGCAACGACTAACGTGTTGGCAGCTTCTGCCATGTCTTTCAGACGCTGTTCTACAAATACATGACGTTTGATTGCATTACCGGGCATCATAACATTCTTGGCAATGTTACGTTCGTACACTTTATCTTCCGGTACAACACGGTCTTCTAATGCCACAACGCCCTGTGAGTGTGCTAATCTGGTTGTAGTGCGAAGTACCATTGGGGTATCAAACTGCTCACTTAAGTCAAATGCAAGTTTCATGAAATCCTTGGCTTCCTGTGAGTCAGATGGTTCTAATACAGGAACCTGGGCAGCACGACAGATCTGACGGGTATCCTGCTCGTTCTGGGAGCTGTACATTCCCGGGTCGTCAGCAACAACTGCAACCAGACCGCCGTTTGCACCGATATAAGCTGCGGTATACATTGGATCAGCAGCTACATTGAAACCTACATGCTTCATGGAAGCCATTGCACGAACACCACTGATGGATGCACCGACAGCAACTTCCATTGCAACCTTTTCATTCGGTGCCCATTCACAATATACTTCCGGGTATTTTACTAAATTCTCACTGATCTCGGTACTTGGTGTTCCCGGATAAGCAGATGATACCTTGACACCTGCTTCGTACGCACCACGGGCAATCGCCTCGTTACCGAGCATAACTTTCTTCTCTGCCATGAGAGTCCTCCTTTTGTAACATCAATTAGAATCTATTATAGCGGAAATGATAAGATTTGTCATTAACTGAATACAAAAAAGATAGGTTTATTTTCAGAAATAAGTACTGAAAATAAAAATGGATTCCAGACTGCGAATGTCTGAAATCCATCTCAAAAGCTCACAAAATGCTTTGTGCGTGGCTTGCTATGTTATATACGGAATAGATTATTTTAATTTTACATAGGCTGAGGATATATATCCATTGTAGGTCTTGCTACCCTTCTTGAAACATACCTTGTACCATTTAATACCATGTTTTCTCTTGGAAGACAGTACGGTTACCGTCTTATTTTTGTTTAACCGTGTAAGTCGTTTTGAAAGAATGGAACGTGACTTACGCACATTGACTCGGGATGTTTTGATCTTGCCGCGTCTGCCGACCTTTACCTGGTAACCGGGAACAAAGACATTGCCATAGTCGGAGGATACACAGTACCAGCGGTTGCCGGCCTCGTCGTATGTTCCATATAGAATCTGCATTGCCACATTCTTTTTCACAGTGCCGATTGGGTTGCTTGCAACCGTCGCACCGGCATATACGGTAACTGCATATTTTGGTAAAGCCATCTGGACATATTGGCTCTTGGTGTACGAAGAAACAACCGGAGAACAGTCGCCATAAAACGTATTACCATTATTTATGACATACATACGCATCTGATAGTAATAACATTCACCGGAAGACAAATTATCATCTGTATAACCGGTAGTAGAGGAATTAGCAACTGTGATGATCTTTTCGTAAGGACCATTTACGGTATTAGAACGATATATTTCATAACCGGCGGCATTAGCATCGGCTGTCCAGCCTAAAGTGATGGAGTTTTTTGTGCGTCCTGTAATTGTTATGCCGGACATGGCAGGTACATTAGAAGCAATGTCAAAAGTCACGGTTCTTGTGCCGTAATAATTGTTAATTCCGGTAATGGTAATGGATGCGGTTCCGGGCAATACATTGTTGGCATATTGTACGGTATAATCCTGATTGGCAACGAGAGGGATTCTGTCCTGGATGACAGATACCGCAGGGGTGATAGCCGCTTCTGTGTAATTTTGCTTATCAATGGCAGGAATTACGGCACGGGAAATGCAATTAGCCGGAGCATTATAATAGAAGTTCATATCTACCCTGCCATCAATTCCCGGTACAGTACCGGCACTGGAATATTGCCAATAAGTGAATACTCCATTGTATGTAGTATTTGTTGTATAGTTCGCCAGCCATAGAGGATAACTGTTGCTTATCACGGAAGCATTTAAATGGTTATTCAGCATATCGGGGTTGGCATATACCATTGGAGTATATCCGGCCGTTGTAATTTTCTTACAAAATGCAAGACATACATTAGTTGCATCTTCTTTGGATAAATTTGCGTTTCTTAACCGGCCACCATTAGAAGAGCCGGATGCAAACTCGTAGTCTAAGATCAAAGGCATCGTAACGTTATAGGTGCCAATACGATCTAGAATGAACTGTGCTTCTTCTTCTGCTTCGGCAGGCGTGGTAGCCTGAGAAAATACATAGATACCGACATTAACACCGGCCGCAATGGCATTTTGCATATTTGCTGCGTAGTTGGAGTCATTGTACATGCCGCCGGAAGCACCCCAGCCACGACCGCCTACACGGATAAAAGCATAATCAATGCCGGAGGCTTTAACAGCAGCCCAGTCAATCGTCTTCTGGTACTCGCTGACATCAATACCATTTACAATTGGGATACCGGCAAACTGATCCTGATGGTCATAAGTTACATTCGTATATGGACTAAGTGTTTGAAATGTTCCGTAACGTCTTAAAGTGGAAATGCCATCTTCAGAAGGATTGGCATCTTCATAGAACTCCTTTGGAACATCGGTTCCGGATAAACGTCCGGCACCCGGATCATCGTTTGCAGCAGCCTGCACGTTAAATGGAGTACATGCGGCAAAGAATGCGAGTGACAATAGTAATACATGTGATAGAAATTTCTTCTTCATAATATAACATTGCGCTGTAAGATACAGCTTTCTCCTTTCGTTTGTTGAATTGATCGTAATATAATATTGTTTTGTAATCATTTTGAACATACATCTTGTTATTATAAGGCAAGTTGACATAAAATGCCACAAAAAATTTCCTGAGATTTGAAAATGCTACAAAAAGAATATGTAATCTCAGTGAAAAAGATAAAAAGTGAAAAAATATTCACCTGAAAAATTTAAGGAAATCAAGGGGTTGCGGTGATTTGTGAAATTTTTTTTAAAAAAGTTAAAAAAAGTACTTGCATTTTGTTTCGCTATCATATATAATCGTCATTGTTGCTGAGGTAAACAGCAAGAACTTAATACACGGGCCGCTAGCTCATTTGGTAGAGCACCTGACTCTTAATCAGGGTGTGCGGGGTTCGAGCCCCCGGCGGCCCACTCACAAAGGAATCGATTTGATGTCATAGAACATTGGGTTGGTTCTTTTTCATTATACGGCAAAGGAATTCATACCATGGCAGAGAAATATATTATGATTCACGATATTTTAAGTGAGCATAAGGATCGAATGTTGAACTTAAAAAAGTATTATCCGTTTTTCGTGTTGTGTGATACGACATTTTCCCAGTATAAGGAAGGTAAGTATTCGAATCTGGACATGGGCTATATTACCATGGCAACTTTGCGTTTTCTGATCAACGAGAACAATTTCCATGAAAGTGAAATTACATATGAGCAGTACGAGGCATTCTTATTAGAGATTCTGCACCGCGAGTTTGGCTTGACCGAACCGGAGGAGGAAGAGCGGGAGCTTTGCGGTTATATTTTTGACAAGATCAAGAATGATGGTAAGGCATTTACCTTTCCGTACTTTGATCCGGAAGAGAAGAAGAAAAAGACCAGCCGCGTGAAACTGATCGACAGCCGGATTGTCGATGGTGTTGTATTATATCATGTGACAACGGATGGGATAGAATTCTATTTAGATACGAAGGAGATCAAGGAGGAGAGTAATATTTCCGTGCAGCAGCTCCTACTTGAGAAAATGATCCGGTCCGAGAACTTTGCAGGCGGTATCGAGGTTGTTAAGAGAATCAACAATGAGGTAGGGAAGCTTTCCTTAAAGAAGAAGGAAGTGTTAGACCTGTTAGGATATGATGTGTTTGCCGGAGCGAAAGCCAGTGAGGAATATATGGCAACGGTGGCAAAGTGGTTTGAAGAAGAATCGAAACTGTTTGAGAAGAACCGGGCATTGATCGATAAAGCATACAGTAAAGCGAATTCGGAATCCGGTTCCGTTGTGTTAAAAGAGATACATAAGTTAGATACGGAGCTTAAGAAGACGATCATCCGGCACGGAGAACTGATCCGGGAGACGATTGAACTGCAGAATATTGCGGATGAGATGATCGGCCGTGCGAAGCTTCGCAAGCTTCGTCCGGTATTCCAGTTCCGGGATGCTTTGCAGAAGGCAATGAAGCAGGATAGGGCAGACCGGCTGGGGATGCTGATGGCACCACTTTTCATGCCAAAGCTTACGAAGTCATTTGCTGTGGAATCGGTCGATCGCATGTTAGAAAGTAAGGCGGATAACGCAGATTATGGAGAGAAGATCGAGAAGAAGCAGGTTGACGCAGACTATGTATATGAGGATGAGCTGGAAGAAGAGCGGATTGGAGAGAACTTCGGACGCCTGTTTGAGGAATTGTTAGAGCAGCTTTGGAAACACGGAAAGACAACACTACCGGAACTGATGGCAATCTATGAGATCAAGTTTGGAAAAGAGATCTATCGCAATGGAGATGTCTATTCGTTTCTGGTGCATTTAGCCCAGAAGAACCGTTACGAGTTCAAACATATGCAGGATAAGCAGGACACCTTCTTAGAGGGCATTGTGATGAGCCGGCTGAGTGTGGAGAAGAAGGACAAGTATGGGAATATGGTATTTGAGATCTTCTTTGATGTTGGCAATATTCTGAACTTCGGCGACACGAAGGATGAGTCATTCAGTATTACGGACATGCGGTTCGAGACGGTGTAGGATCATTTGACTAGGGGATTGGTTATAATATAGTAGTTGCCTAATCAGCTGGTTCGGTCGTATAATGAAAAGAAAAGATTGGCTATGTAATAAGTAAGATGGAGGTGATTGTTATGTGTACACAAGCGCAGTTAAATGTTGTTTCTCAATTGATGGTTGCATGCTATCGCAAAGTGTATGGCATAGATCGAATTAAATCCATTATTCTTTATGGATCCTATGCAAGAGGAGACTATGATTCAGAGTCGGATATCGATATTACAGCAGTAGTTTCGGGAAATAGAGAAGAATTGCAGGAGAAGCTGAAGTTAGTGTGGGATGAGTCAGCAGAGATTGGGTTAGAGAATGATGTAGTTGTTTCTCCGACAGTAATTCCGGAAGACGAATACGAACAATATCGGAATGTATTACCATATTATAGAAATATCAGTATGGAGGGCAGAAAGATTGGATGATTTGATTCAATACCGTTTAGCGATGGCGGAGGAGAAGTTAATATCGGCAAAGATACTTATGGACGCTGGACAGAATAAAGATTCTGTGGGGCGTTCTTATTATGCTATTTTTTCTGCCGTAAGAGCGGTATTAGCCCGTGATGAAGTGGATTTTTCGAAACACGCGGGAGTGATTGCATATTTTCAAAAGAATTACATCAAAACAGGAATTTTTGATAAAAAGTATTCGAAGTATTTACAAGGCGCATTTCAGATCCGTAACAACTGTGATTATAATGATTTCTATATTGTGTCTAAGAATGATACACAGGAACAATATGATCATGCAGTAGAGATGTTAGAAGTGATTAAGAGGTATTTACAATCGGATACAGAAGAAAGATAAATATAAGGATATAAGATACTATGGAAATGAAGAATTTAGAGAAAGCAACGGACATCTATGCGAAACTGATCACGGGAGAAGAGATCAAGCGTGGCGGAGTAAATGGCAGTCTGTATGACGATTATTACGGCAATGCCGAGGTGTATGAGATTGTTGGTGTCTTGCTTAAGAAGTTGAATCTGAATATATATGAATACAAGGAAAGTCTGTTCCTGTCAGCAGGAGAAGGGAACCGGATTTTCGGTTATACGAATGAAGAATTGAAGCGTGCGATGAATCTGCGGTATAATAAGGAATTGTATCTGTGTTATTTCATTATGTATGAGATCCTGTTGTCGTTCTATTCTGATTCGGCATCGTATCAGTTCAAGGAATATGTCCGGTTAGAGGATGTTTGTGAGGATGTGACGAAGGCACTGGCAGTTTACACGAAGGATATCGCCATATATGACACCGACAATGAGCAGGAAGAAAGCTTCCGCACAATCGCCCTGTTATGGGATGAGCTTCCGGCAAGCAGTAATGAGAACCAGGATGAGATTCGTGCATCAAGGGCATCGAAAGTAAGTTTCGTGAAGCTGACATTTAACTTTCTCGTTGGCGAGAAGTTGTTTGTAGAGGTCAATAAGCGTTATTATCCGACCGACCGATTCCAGGCAATCGTAGAACACTATTTTGAAGACTATCGTGGACAGATCTATGATGCGTTATCGTCAGAACCGGATGCATCAGAGGAATAACAGATTGGAAGATTTCGTCCTGGCATATGCACATCATTGTGCAGGGAACGGACACTATATACAAGGAAAGGAAAACCATGCCGAATATTAATCGAATTCGAGTCAACAATGTAAAATATAACTTTGGAACGCAAGGGTATGATGATTTTTCCATGCGTATGTATGGAAAGAATACACTGTACGATCTTGCCAACGGTGGAGGTAAGAGTGTGCTCATGCTCTTATTGTTACAGAACCTGATCCCGAATTGTACCTTAGATGAGAAGCAGCCGATCGAGAAGCTGTTCCGTAACGGTGGAGGGAATACGACGATTCATTCTTTAGTAGAGTGGAAGTTGGATGATAAGGATATCAAAGAGGGATTTCGTTATATGACAACCGGATTCTGTGCCAGAAAGGCAAAAGACAGCGATGCAGACCAGTTAGCAATCCCCGGAGCAGAGCAGAGTACGTCGGAATATGCCGGGGCGAAGGACAGTGCATCGATCGAGTACTTCAATTACTGTATTTTCTACCGGGATTATAACGATAATGATATCGTGAATCTTCCGTTGCAAAACAGCAAGGAACGGATTACTTATAGTGGACTTAAGAATTATCTGAAAGATCTGGCAAGACGGAACCTGAATCTTAAGGTGCATATTTTTGAACGCAAAGGGGAGTACCAGCGTTTTATCAGCCAGTATGGATTGTTTGAAAGCCAGTGGGAGATTATCCGGGGTATTAACAAGACAGAGGGACATGTGCGTACTTATTTTGAGACGCATTATAAGACGACTCGTAAAGTAATAGAGGATCTGCTGATCGAGGAGATCATTGAGAAGGCTTTTTTGGTTAAGACAGAGCAAAATGATGTCAATGAGGATATGGCAAAGACACTGCTTGACATTAAGGACAAGTTAGTAGAACTTTCCCGTAAGAAGAGTGAGATCGCCAATTATGACAAAGAGACAGAGTTGATGCATCTGTTAGAAGGCCGTGTATCATCTTTTCTTTCTTTATATGAAGCGAAAGATAAAGTGGCAGGAACGCTTGCGGATATCTATGTGACAGGGGAACATTTATTAGAACAGGGCGAGTCGGAGATTGCTGCAAGAGAAGAAAAGAAAGCGGCATATGATAAGCGGCAGTTATTTGAGAGAAAGCGGATTGAAGGATTGAAGATCATCCGGGATCAGTATGACTTGATGAAGGTGCAGGAGAATGGAGAGACTCTTTTGCGTTATGTGGAACAGGCAGAGCAGGAGTTGTCGGCAGCCAAGCAGGAGTTGGATCTCAAAGAAAGTATGAATGACTATCTGCGGTATCTGCAGGATAAGGCACAGATGGATGAGAATCAGGCGATGATCGATGCCTCGATGGATTCGAATACGGATCAGCTTGCGAAACTTCATCAGTATGCTTATACAAAGAAGCAGTTAGATGACCGGAAACTTGCAGATATCCGGAAACAGTTAGAACAGCGTAAGAAAGAGTTTGCAACATTGCAGGAGGAGGTAACCCGTCTTACGCATGTAGCGGAGGAAGGAAATGTTGCCTTGGCGGTTGCAAGAAGTCACAAGGAGCATTTTGAACAGGAATATCACAAGTATATGGAAGAGATTGCAGCGGTGCGAAAAGATATCTCAATTTTAGTGCTGAGCGATCTTGCAGACCTGGAACGTACCTTGCGGGAAGAAGAGAAGGAACTTGATGAGAAGAAGGCTGCGTTAGATGCCGGTTATATGGAAGACCTTGCGGAAATCAATGCATTGGAAAAGCAGCAATATATGGAACAGGAAGCATTAGAGCATGCACGGGCGCAGTTAACGACAGCAGAAGAGAACCACAAAGAATATGTAGAGAATCAGGAACGTCTTAAGAAGATGACACAGGTATATGGGGTCAAAGGCATGGGTGATCTGTATGAGACGATCAAGGAACGCGCATTTCAGCAGAAAGTGGCAGTGGCTGAGCTTGGAAAGAAGATTGCAGCCGGCAACCGGCATTTAGAGCAGGTGCAGGAAGGACGTATTTTAGAAGAGACAGAAGCGGTTGCAAAGGTAAAGGATTATCTTGAAAGCCGTCACGGGGACTTTGCACTCTCCGGTGTGGACTATCTGTCTGCATTGCCAAAGGCAAACCGCGAAGAATTATTGCAATGCTTCCCGATGCTTCCATATGGTGTTGTAACAAAACAGTTTAGAGATGTAGAAGAGGATGAACGGATTGACACGTTAGAACTTGGTAATCAGGCAGTTATGATCTATGACCGGAAGATGCTGGAGACACCGCATTTGCCGGCAAAGATGGATGGTGTGAAACTGCTTGCCAAGAATCCGCAGACTTTTGTGGAAGAAGATGCACTTTCGATGGAAGCAACCCGTCTGCAGAAGCAGTTGGCAGAGCTTAAGGAAGAGATGGAACGTGCCCGGGAATTAGATGCAACGTATGAGGAGGATCTGGATTATACGGCAAAGCTTACCGATGCCGCATTCTTAAATGCTGAGCGGGATGTACAAAAACTGCGGGAACAGATATTAGAGCATGAGCGCACTTTAGAGACACTTAAAAAGAACAAAGAACAGGTTCAAGCGCATTGTGAACAGCAAAAAGCAGAGGCTGCAGCATGCGGGGAGACGCTTCACACCAATCAAAAAGAACAACTGAAACTCGCGGGAATCCGTGCGAAGAGTGATCTGGCAGAAGAGACAAAGACACAGTTGGATTTTTATGAGGCAGAGGTGAAGCGTTTATCGAATGACACTACGGATGCAGACAGCAGGCTGGAAAATGCTAAGTTCAAAGTATCAGAGTTAGAGGGACAGATCCGTCATATGGAGTCACAGATTGCGGAGGTGACAAGTGACTGGGAGACGCTCTATAAGGATTATTATACAGAGGATGATTTAACTGCAGTTAATATTTCGGAAGAACAATTGAAGGCAGAATTTCTGGCTGCAAAGGCAGTGGTAGAGCAGGCAACGATCGTGTTAGAAGATAAGAAGAAGCTGATTGCAGCACTTCGCGAGAGCATGGAACGGGGACTCAAGCTGATCCGCAGACGTGGCATTACGGTGGAGCAATTAGAAGCGTTAGCACAGAGCGGGGAACTTCATCCGGTAGAGGAAGATCTGCTTAACCGTATGAGCGCACAGTTATCACAGATATCGGTGCGTTGTGATCAGCTACGTGCGGATTATAAGAAGAAAGAACAGGAAAGCTCCCGTTTGGAAGGACGAATCGAGCAGGCGACGCAGGCATTGAAGGATCGTTTTGGAGAAGGTGCATTGTCGGATCTTGATTTCTTGTCGGGTGAGGGTACACCGTCCGTTACAAGAGAAGATGCGGTACAGGCAATTGCAGAAGGGGACCGGCTGCTTGCCTCATTACAGGAAGAGATTCGTGCATTTGATAAGGAATATAAGCAGTATGTGAAGAATCACAGTGTGATTATTGACCTTTACAAAGATGTGAAGCGTATTGTGGAAAGTGAAGAGTTAGAAGTGACAGGAGCGAACCTTTTGTCAGAGGATCAGAACCGGATCCGTGAGATCTTTGAGGAGAGTCTGCTTTCCTACGATAAGAGCAACAAAGCGCTTGCCCGTGCCAGACAGGAATTGCTTAACTATAAGACACAGACAGCGAATACGTTCTATACAATGGGTGCATATGAGCTGTCGGATTCCGTGAAAGAAGATATTGCGATACCGGAGACTTATGAGGATGCAAAGACACTGCTTACCAACATCCGGGAGATGATCTCCTATATTGCATTAGAGAAGGAACGGGTTGAGCAGGGAATCGAGGACATGGAGGCGATCAAGAATAATTTTGAGAATCAGTGTATTGAACGCTGCAGGGATGTCCGGACAGAACTTGACAAGCTGCCAAAGTTATCCCGTATTCAATTAGATGGCGAGATGATCCAGATGGTGAACCTGACCATTCCGTACGTGAAGGATGAATTTATCAAGCAGCGTATGTCTGATTATATTGATGAGGTAGTAAATGGTGCCGATCAGTTCAAGGATAACAATGACCGGATCAAATATATGAAGAACCGGCTATTGTTAAAGAAACTGTTTAGTGTTATGGTAACAGATATGAATGCAATCCGGCTGAAGCTTTATAAGAGGGAGCGTATGAAAGAACAGAGCCGTTATCTGCGATATGAGGAAGCGGTCGGAAGTACCGGGCAATCACAGGGTATCTATATTCAGTTCTTGGTATCGATCATTAATTATATCTCCGGCATGTATGCACCGGAAGTGGAAGCGAATGAACTGAAGAAGGTCATCTTTATTGATAACCCATTTGGTGCGGCGAAGGATATCTATATCTGGGAACCGATCTTTGCCCTGCTTAAGACAAATAACGTACAGTTGATCGTTCCGGCACGTGGAGCCACACCGGCGATCACGAACCGGTTTGATGTCAATTACATCTTAGGTCAGCAGCTTGTGAATGGCAGACAGCAGACGGTTGTGGTAGATTACCGCAGTCAGGTTGCACAGGATGAGGTAGAGTACCAGAACTTGGAGTATAGCCAGGGAACATTTGATTTCATATAAGCGGATGGCTATCAGATCTTGCGTGTAACGCGTTGTTAAAATAGTGAGCAAGATGTGAAACATTTTGCGAGCTTTAACAGGATGAGTTTCATCTATATATAAGGTAGGAGGAATGTGTGTATGCAGGTAGTATTGGAAAATGATCAATTGAGGGTGGCAATCAACTATTTTGGCGCAGAACTTGCTAGTATGGTGAAGAAGGAAACCGGGGAAGAATATATCTGGAATGCGGATGAGAAGTTCTGGAAACGCAGTGCTCCGGTATTGTTTCCTTTTGTCGGAAGCCTGAAGAATAAGGAATATAAGTACGATGGAAAGGTGTATCCGATGGGACAACACGGATTTGCCAGAGATATGGAATTTGCGCTTGTATTTCAGACGGAGAATGAGGTATGGTTTTCGCTGACAGCAGATGAACAGACCTATGAGAAGTATCCGTTTACCTTTACCTTAGAGATCGGTTACAAGTTAGTAGGCAATGAACTGCAGGTTATCTGGAATGTGAGCAATGAAGACGATAAGAAGATGTATTTTTCAATCGGCGGGCATCCGGCATTTATGTGTCCACTCGGTGGCAGGGGCAAGCAGACCGATTACTATATTGCTTTTGACAGTGACAAAGATCTGACATATTCGAAAATAAACGAAAATGGACTTGTCTATAAGAAGGATAATGTGCTGGCAACCAATGGTGGCATGATGAAGATTGATGCACATTTATTTGATGAGGATGCATTAGTGATCGAGGGAGATCAGGTGCATGAAATTAGTCTGTGTGATCCGGAACAGAAACCATATGTGACCGTGATATGTGATCAACCATTATTTGGATTATGGTCCCCGGCAAAGAAGAATGCACCGTTTGTGTGTATTGAACCATGGTCCGGAAGATGTGATGCAGAGGAATTCGAGGGTACGCTTGAAGAAAGAGAATACGGACATGAATTGGATGTAAATGAGAGCTTTGTGATGGCGTATACGATTGTTGTGGCATAATATACAGAAGATGGCGGCTAGAATGAAAAGGAGGGATGATGTATGACTTCAATGATGGAATATAAGGGTTATCACGCATTTATTGAATATGATGCGGAGGATAATATTTTTGTTGGAGAGGTGTTTGGAGTTGCAGATTCATTGAATTTTCATGGAACAAATGTTGAAGAATTAAGACAAATGTTTGAACAGAGTATTGATAATTATCTTGATTTATGTGCAAAGATTGGTAAGAATCCGGAAAAGGAATTTAAGGGGACATTTAATGTTCGGATACCACCGGAAATGCACAAGAAAGTATCATTAGAGGCAGCAAAACAGAACATAACACTGAATCAATATATTGTAAGGGCGATTGATCAATCTATTAAAATGACCGGCTGATGATCGGACATCATTTATACATTTATAATAATATCAGGAACAAACAAGGAGAACAAGAATGAGCGCAAGAGCAACGATTGCTGTATGGGCGGGTAAATTTACAACAAAATTATTGCGGTTGGCAGGCAGCGGAGGAACCTCCCTTCCGGGTAAGGTGGTATTGAAGATCTGTCCGGATATTCTGGGACATCTGGCAAAAGATGTGAAGATCATCTGTGTAACGGGTACGAACGGTAAGACGACAACCTGTCATATTATAAGAGATATGATCGAGGCAGAGGGTAAGACAGTATTTTGTAATGATGCCGGAGCGAATCTGCTTGGCGGCGTTGTGTCAGCATTTGTCGGGGCTGCAACACTTGGCGGTAAGATCAACACGGATTATGCACTGTTAGAGTGTGATGAGGCAGCACTGAAAAGTATTGTGGAACATTTTGGACGGCTGGATGTGACAGCAGTTGTGACGAATGTATTCCGGGATCAGTTAGACCGGTATGGAGAGGTGTTGACTACGGTCAATAAGATCCGGGCGGGGCTTTCCCAACTTCCAAATGTGAAGCTGGTGCTGAACGCAGATTGTTCGCTGACAAGTTCCTTAAGTGATCTTTCGCACAGTGAGATCCATTACTTTGGAGTGAATGGTCCGCTTTATGAGGGCACATCATCGGACATCTCGGATGCGGTATATTGCATTCATTGTAAGACGAAGTACCAATATCATTATCATACATTTGGACATCTCGGAGGTTTCTATTGTGAGAAGTGCGGCTATCACAGACAGGAGCCGGAGGTGGCGTTAACGAAGGTGATCGAATGGAAAGATGCATCTTCTGTGATCGCAATGGATGTATTTGGTGAGAAGGTGGAAGCGGAGGTTATGCTTCCGGGTGGATATAATCTGTATAACGCATTGGCGGCAACGGAAGTAGCACATCTGCTCGGATTACCGAATGAACAGATTGTTAAGGTGTTAGGAGGGCTTACCACACACTTTGGACGAATGGAACAGGTGATGCTTAACAATGCACCACTCCATCTGGTACTGGTGAAGAATCCGGCGGGGTTTAATGAGGTATTGCAATTTCTGATCCAACAGCGTCCAACCGGGAATATTGTTTTCGGATTGAATGACAACTATGCCGATGGAAAGGATATCTCCTGGATCTATGATGTAGAGTTTGAACGATTGACGCAAGCGGCTTCCGGTGCAAAGCATTTCTATTTTACCGGAAAACGTGCGTATGATATGCAGTTAAGATTAAAATACGCAGACTTTGATACGACGAAGTTCAGCGTAGAGAAGGATTATAAGACACTGATCACGCAGTTACAGCAGAGTGGGCAGGAGACATTTCTGGTGTTGTCCTATACCTGTATGCTGGAGTTCCGTGATAAACTGGCGGAATTTGTACCGCTTAAGAAGTATGACGCATCCTAAAAGGTGAAAAGAAATAGTGAAACAGGGTATATGACCTTTAGGTCTGACATCCGATCAGAAAGGAAAAAGCATGGATCGAGAATTACACATATGTCATCTGTATTATGATATATTGAATCTGTATGGTGATAATGGGAATATCCGTACGTTAGAGAAACGGCTTGCATGGCGTGGCATTGGCTCGAAGGTGACACAGCTTTCGTTTGGTGAGGTGAACCGTGACGAAGACTACGATATCATTTTCATTGGGGGAGGACAGGACTTTGAGCAGGAGATACTGGTGAAGGATCTGTTTGATCATAAGGAGCAGTGGCTCAAGGAAGAGATCGACAAGGGAACGGTCATTCTTGGAATCTGTGGCGGATACCAGATGCTTGGTAAGTATTACGAGGCGGCAGACGGTACCAGAGTGGATTTCTTAGGTGGAATTGATGTCTATACAACGGCATCTGATAAGCGGATGATCGGCAATTTTGCGTATGAGTACACGAAGGAGAATGGGGAGACATTTCCAATCGTTGGATTTGAGAATCACAATGGCCAGACCTGGCTTGGTGATGGTGTGAAGCCAATGGGGAAGATCATTAAGGGATATGGCAACAATGGAGAGGATGGAACGGAAGGCGCACGTTACAAGAATGTATTTGCAACCTATTCACATGGCCCGTTGCTGCCAAAGAATGCACGGATTGCAGATGAGTTGTTAGAGATTGCGTATGAGCGTAAGTATGGGGAGCAGCTTCCGCCGTTAGAACATGAGATGGAAGATGCGGCATTGAATGACATCAGACAGCAGTTGGGGTGCTGATATACACAGCAGGAGGTTATGTGAGAAACGAGACGCAGAAGGTAAAGTTACTATATATCGCACAGATATTATATGAAGAGACGGATGAACAGAACATATTAACCGGGGATGATATTGTAAAACGCTTACGGGAGAAGGGGATTGCCTGCGAGCGGAAGAGTGTGTATTCTGATCTGGATGTACTCGCAGAATTTGGAATGGATATTATAAGAGGACGCAGAGGGGCATATCTTGCATCGCGTGCATTTGAAGTGCCGGAACTTAAGTTATTGGTGGATGCGGTGCAGTCGGCTAAGTTCATCACAGAGGCGAAATCACGGGAACTGATCGGAAAATTGGCACATTTAACAAACAGGCAGGAAGCGGCAAAGTTTACGGATCAGGTTGTGGTACATGACCGTGTCAAGATGATGAATGAGAATATCTATTACAATATTGATGCGATCCATGAGGCAATGCGGGAGAATAAACAGATCACATTTATCTATTATATGTGGAATGAGGATAAACACCTGGTGCCGAAGAAAGGCGGAGAGAGGTATGTGCTGTCACCGTGGTTTTTTGAATGGGATAATGACAAGTATTATCTGGTCGGATTTGAGGAGCAGTCAGCACAGATGCGACATTACCGGGTAGACAAAATGAAGTCGATCGAAGTAAGGGTGCAGAACCGTTTGGGACGGCAGGAGTATGCTGCGATTGATCTTAGTACATATGGTAATCAGACCTTTGGTATGTTTGGCGGAGAGACAACAACGGTTCGTCTGTTGGTGGATGGGTCACTTGCCGGGGCGATGATCGATCATTTTGGAACGGATGTGTGGATGCACAGAACCAGAGAATGTGGATGTGGAGAGGAAGATGTGCTTCATACAGAAGCGGATCGGGAAATAGTGACAGCCGGAACCGGGCAGGGTGACAAGAGGAATGCGGTAGAGGGGAGGTTGTCAGTTGTTATAGACACCGTTGTCAGTGACCGGTTCTTTGGATGGATCTTTGGATTTGGGGATAAAATAGAGATTGTGGAACCATCCTGGGTACGGCAGAGGTATGAGCAGATGCTTCACAAGGTATTAGATGGTATGAGCAAGAATGTCTGACGATGTTACCTGATACCAAGTAAGGGCGTCTGACCTTAAGTCTGACACCTGACTGGAAAGAAAGCAGTGAGAAGTAAGGGCGCTGACTATAAGTCTGACACACTGATCGGAGAAGAAAGGGGATACACATGAAGAAATATTTAATGGCATTGGATCAGGGAACAACGAGTTCAAGATGCATTATCTTTAATAAGAAGGGCGAGATCGTGTCTTTGGCACAGAAAGAGTTCACACAGTATTTTCCACAGTCCGGATGGGTGGAACATGATGCGAATGAGATTTGGGCATCACAGGCAGGGGTGATGACAGAAGCCATGGCAAAATGTTCGATCGAAGCAGAAGAAATTGCGGCGATCGGCATTACGAATCAGAGAGAGACAACTATCGTGTGGGATAAGGAGACAGGAGAGCCCATTTATCATGCGATTGTCTGGCAGTGCCGCCGGACGGCGGATTATGTAGATCGGTTGAAGGAAGAGGGCTATGACAAGGTCATCAAGGAAAAGACCGGTTTGATCGTTGATCCTTATTTTTCTGCGACAAAGATCAAATGGATCTTAGATCATGTAGAGGGAGCCAGAGAGAAAGCTGATCAGGGAAAACTGCTATTTGGCACGGTAGATACGTGGCTGATCTATAAGATGACAAAAGGACGGGTGTTTGCCACGGATGTGACCAATGCATCCCGGACGATGTTGTATAATATTCATTCTTTGTGCTGGGATGAAGAATTGCTTGATAAGTTTGGGATACCGGCATCTATGTTGCCGGAAGTCAAGCAATCTTCTGAGGTATATGGAATGACAAGAAAGTCCCTGTTAGGGGAACCGGTGCCAATTGCAGGTGTTGCCGGGGATCAGCAGGCGGCATTGTTTGGGCAGTGTTGTTTTGAGGCAGGACAGAGTAAGAATACGTATGGAACGGGTTGCTTTTTATTGATGAATACGGGGGAACAGGCAGTCGATTCGAAGCACGGTCTGCTTACTACAATCGCAATCGGACGGAATGGTAAGGTACAGTATGCATTAGAGGGAAGTGTGTTTGTAGCGGGAGCGGCAATCAAATGGTTAAGAGATGAATTAAAATTAGTTGATAATGCGGCGGAGACGGAAGAACTTGCCAATTCGGTACCGGACAGTAATGGCGTGTATGTCGTGCCGGCATTTACCGGACTTGGTGCGCCGTATTGGAATGCTTATGCAAGAGGGGCCGTGTTTGGATTGTCACGCGGAGCAAACCGGGCACATTTTGTGCGGGCAACCCTGGAATCGCTGGCATACCAGTCGTTAGATGTGATCCGTGCAATGGAGGAAGATGCAGAGATTGCGGTTACTTCACTTCGGGTAGATGGAGGAGCCAGTGCCAATGATTTTCTGCTACAGTTTCAGGCTGATATCCTGAATGGAGAGATCATCCGTCCGAAGGTGGCTGAGACGACAGCGTTAGGAGCCGCTTATCTGGCAGGACTTGCAGTGGGATATTATCAGGATGTGGATGAGATTCAGTCTAACTGGCAGCGGGATAAGGAATTCACACCACGGTTTAGGGAAGAGGAGAGAGAACATCTGTATGCAGGATGGAAGGATTGCGTGAAAAGAATCATATAAAGAGATCCTGTGTGAATAGAATGGTATAAAAAGAAATGCAGTGGTGTACACACAATCAACACAAATTTGTATTAAGGTTACTATTTAACCAAAAGAATAATCAGGAGGGATTATTATGACAGGAATAACAATACAGGCGATAACGGGAATGGGGAGTACGTTGTGTCATATGGCAATGGGGCTCTATTCCAATTATGGATATGGTGGATACGGGTATGGCTATGGATACGGATATCTGTCTTACCTGGTGTTTATGTTACCGGCACTGCTGCTTGGCTTATGGGCGCAGTTTAAGGTAAAGTCCACATTTAACAAGTATAATAATGTACGTAATTCCAGAGGGATTACCGGTGCAGAGGCTGCACGGATGATCCTGGACAGGAACGGACTTTCTTATGTCGGGATCGAGCATATATCGGGATCACTTACCGATCATTATGATCCGAGAGACAATGTGATCCGTCTGTCGTCTTCGGTATATAATTCCACCTCGATCGGGGCAGTTGGAGTAGCAGCACATGAGGCAGGACATGCCGTACAACATGCGGAAGAATATGCACCGATCAAGTTGCGGAATGCGATCATTCCGGTCTGCAACTTTGGTTCAAGTGTCGGACCGATCATGATCGTGATCGGATGTTTCTTCTCCGGACAGTTTGGAAGAAGCCTGATCTTCTTTGGAATTCTGCTGTTTTCATTAGTTGCACTGTTTCAGTTGGTAACGCTTCCGGTCGAATTTGATGCATCGAGCAGGGCACTTTCTGTTATCCGGGATAGCGGAATATTTGCGGATGCGGATTACAAGGGTGCAAAGAAGGTGCTTTCCGCTGCAGCCATGACTTATGTAGCGGCACTGGTAACATCAATCATGCAGATCCTTTACTATGTAACAAGGTTCTTAGGAAATGGGCGTGATAGGGATTAAGAAAATCTTCATTTGACGGAATGTGATGTGAAGTATATGATAAGTATGATGTCAGCGATTATAAGTTGACAGGGAAGAAAGGAAAAGAATCATGAAAAGATTATATAAGAGAGTAACAACAGTGGCACTTGCAGCGGCTATGGTGTTGAGTCTTCCGGCAGCGGGAATGACAGCGAAGGCAGATTCTGCGGCAGATGCACAGCCGGGAGATGTATATGTATCCTTTGGTGCGGATCTGTCCGCTGATGAGAAGAAGACCGTTATGGATCTGATGGGAATTACGGAGGATGATCTGGAAGACTATACGGTTGGTGAGATCACCAATGAGGAAGAACATGAATATCTGGGTGATTATCTTGATTCGAGTGTGATCGGTTCAAGAGCGTTATCTTCTGTTATGGTAGAATTAGGAGAGGATGGCGATGGAATTACGGTAGAGACAAAGAATATCTCTTATTGTACCAAAGGAATGTATACGAACGCATTGATCACAGCAGGAATCGAGAATGCAGATGTAACTGTTGCGGGACCGTTTGAGATCACAGGTACTGCCGCATTGGTAGGAGCAATGAAGGCATATTCAGATCTTACGGGCGAAGAAGTGTCTGAACAGAGTATGGATGCTGCTGTGAATGAGTTGGTTGTCACCAGTCAGATGGCACAGGATATCAATTCTGATGATGTTGAGCAGTTGATGGCATTTGTGAAGGCCAAGGTTGTGGAAGAAGGATTGAATAATGACGAGGCGATTGGCAAGGCGATTGATGAAGGTGCCAAAGAATTAGGCATATCCGTAACGGATGAAGAGAAGCAGACCATTATCTCTTTGATGAAGAAGATCAGCAAGCTTGATCTTAATATCGACAGCATGAAAGAGCAGGCGAAGGACTTATTCAACAAGTTAGAGGATATGGGGATTGACAAGGAGCAGGCAAAGAACTTCTTCCAGAAGATCATTGATGCATTGCAGAGCTTCTTTAATAGTATTTTTGGATAAATAGATGCAATCAAAATATGCGTGTATCACATTAGTGATACACGCATATTTTAGATTTGGTGAAAGAATTGTGATTTTCGAACATTATGTGAAATTCATTGTAATTTTTACAATAAGTGGTAAAATGGGGCTATCGTGTGTAAAAACAGGGTATACTATCCGTAAAAGTAAGAAGTGACCGGAGCAAGGAATGAGGATGTTCCGGCATTAGAAATGCGGAGAATGGACCATGTTTTATGAAATGAAAAGAGGCAGAGTGGGATATATCACTTATGCCGAATTACAGGATGATTCCGTTATGTATGGTTTCCCGGAAGAAACTATTCGGGCATGTAAGGAGAATCTACACAACTTTCGAAGTGATACGATCGTGACAGGAAAACTTGTATTCACTGTATTAGATCTTATCAATTTGCTACAGGTATTTGATGACAAAGACAGATTAGCAATCTATGTACAGAGTGATCTGTGTCTGTTTGTGGAGATCCGAGATGACGATGAGAGTATACGTCAATTGTTCGATCGGGTGGTGGCCAGTTACTGCGGAGAGGCGAAATCAAATGAGATTAATCTTCGCCACACGGTTCCGGAGAAGTTCCTGTACCGTTTCTTAGATCTGTTGATTCAGGAGGACCGCAAGTTTTTGGAGAATATGGAATTTAACATGAGTGCGTTGGAGACCAGAATTCTGAAAGAACGGGTGGATGCCGCATTTATCAATGAGATCTTATTGATGAAGAAGGAACTCATGTATATGTGGAATTATTATGATCAGTTGATCGATATCGGTGAAGTGCTTCGTGATAATGATAATGAGATGTTTCCGCCGGAGAATGTAAGACGCTTTGCAACATTTACGGAGCGGACGATGCGGCTTTCCGAGAATGTGAAGCATCTGAAAGAATATGCGGTACAACTGCGGGAGACACACGATGCCATGTTAGATTACAATCTGAACAACATTATGAAGCTGTTTACAGTGATCACAACGATATTTCTGCCACTGACGCTCATTGTCGGCTGGTATGGAATGAATTTTGCTGACATGCCGGAACTGACATGGAAGTATGGTTATCCGGGAGTGATCGTATTCTCAGTGATCGTGGTTGGAATCTGTATCATAGCTTTCAAAAAATATAAGTTGTTTTAAACAAGGAGGAACACATGCTAAGCAAAATATTAATTTCAGTTGCGGCGTTATTTATACTGGCCGGACTGTTGGGACTTAAGATGAAGACGGTTGGAAAAAGACTTCTCTTTGTATGCATTGCGGAGGTCGGAATGGTGATGTTGTCGGTTGCGGAGATGAATACGTATGGATTAGTGGGTGGATGCTTTCAGGTAATCTATCGTATTCTTGCCATAATTCCCGGCATTTTACTGTTTTGTAGTATTTGCAAGAGAAACGGAATTACAGACATGGAAGGGGTGAACGGCGTCGGGCGTAAGATGCCATATACATACACTTTGCTTGTATTCTTATGCATGGTGACAATTGGTATTCCGATTACAGGAACTTTTACCGGCATAATCTATTCGGAGATTGGATTGTTGGCAGGTGGATATGGCGTGTTCACATATGTTGGTCTCATCGGTAATATATTGGGAATTGTGGTTCCGGTTGTGCTGCTGTTTCCGATGCTTCGACGGATGTATTTTCCTGAGAAAGAAAAGGATTCTGAAGCAGATACAATCGTCCATACAGAAGAAGTATCAAATACACAATCTGATATGGATACAGAGAAAGGCATGGAAGATGCAGGAACAGTGCTAGAGAATGTCGATCATGTGGAAGAAGCAGTAGGGATCTCTCCTTCTCCGGCGAAGAGCCTGCTTACAATTAGCTGGCTGCTTGCAGCAGTGTTACTTGTGTTTTCATTATATCAGCAGCCGGTGCTTGTTGTGATCAGTACGGTTATGCAGAAGTTCTTTAGTTAGGTGGTGGATGAGATGGCGAATAATTATGGCGTATTGTTAATCTTTTTGTTTCCGGTTTTGGGTGGTATCATTGGTTTCTTTCTCGGTAAGAAGGATAAGGGAACGCGCAATGACTGGATCGATATTGTTGTTATAGTACAGCTTGCCATGCTTGCGTACCTTGCATATATGACGATCGGTAAGGGTGAAACATTTGAGTTGTCACTTGGCAGTTTCCTGGGATTGGGTCTTTCCCTTACTATGAATGTTGTAACGGTGTTACTGAGTGCACTGACAACCGTGATCGTTGCAATTGTGACACAATTTATGAAAGAGTCTATGAAGAAGGAAGAAAGCAGCAACCGGTTCTATCTCTTGTTTATGTGTACATTTGGCATGGTGCTGGGGGCATGTATGACGGACAATCTGTTTAACTTCTTTATGTTTATTACATTGGCACTGTTATTTGCGTGGCCACTGATCATGCATCGCAGAGATCAGATGGCACTTCGCAATGCCGGTATCTATATTGGATTTGTGATAGCAGGAATGGTATTGATCTTAACAGGAATTGTGATCCTGTTCGGTTATCTTGGCAGTGTGAATTATTCCGGGATGTATTCCTCTGTTATGTCAAGAGGAGGAAGCGGAGCCCTGTTGATTGCCGGTCTGCTGGTAAGTCTTGGTTTTGCAATGACGGCAGGGATATTCCCGGTACAGTTCCAGGTGACAAGGGGATGTTCTTATGGATTGATCGAGATCTCAACTTTGTTATCTTCTCTCGTATCCAAGCTTGGAATCTATGGCATTCTGGTTATAGCGGTAGATCTGTTTGTAGAGAATAAGTTCTATGGAAGAATTCTTCTGGTCACAGCACTGATGACAGCAATCTGGGGATTGCTTGTTACGTTGACCGCTACGGATATCCGTAAGATTCTGATGGGAATTGATGTTGCGACCAATGGTTTCAATCTGTTGGCAGTCAGCCTGCTGGTATTAGGTGGCAGTTCGAACCAGTATGGAGTACGCAGTGTTGTAAATCTGCTGTTTGCGGGAGCATTATCTATTGCAGTCTTATATATGGTGTCCCTGGAACTGGTCCGCCGCAACCGGACATATGAGATCAAGGGGCTGGTTGCATCAGGCAAAGGCAATCCGTTACTTGGAGCCGCTACACTGCTTGCAGGTGCAAGCCTTGCGGGCGTGCCGGGAACACTTGGCTATCTTGGCTATGCGACTTTGTTTAAGTCAATCTCAACCGGCATCGGTTGGAAATGGCTGGTTGTAGTATATATTATTCTCTGGGGATTCCTGATGACAGCAGTATTGCGGATCTTCATGAAGTTCTTTGTGAGCAAACCGGAGGAGACACTTCGCATTCTGACTTCGGATGAAGAACGGTTGGTCGGAGAGAACAGTCTGGAAGAAAAAGGAAAGGATGACCACAAGGCATATCGTTTTGGAGAGATGCTGCTTCTTTTAGCAGGGGTTGTCCAGGTTGTTATAGGTGTCATTCCTCAGTGGACTGCGAACCGGAAGGCGGTTATTAATCCGTTCATTACTTTTTGCAATATGAATGAGACGGTACATCTGGATGTCAATGTATTCTCTAAGAACATTCTGTTAGCAGCCGGTATCGCCGTATTGCTTTGTGCTGTACTCTATACGAATCTGGTGCATGGAATTCTGCTCCGTGTGATCCGGAACCGGAAGAATAAGAAATTGAAGGAAGAAGCAGAGCAAAGTAAAGAAAATATGTAATTATTCACAAAAATAATTGTTGAAGATTACGGATATTCGTATTACAATAAATGTAGCACTGCTGGGAAGGAAGATCCTATGGCCAGGGGAGCAACTAATTATAACGGAGGTTACAGAATATATGGATAAGAATGAGATCAAAGACAAGCTGTTAGAGATCATTGAAGAAGAGATGCCGGAAGTGGATAAGGCAAGCATTGATACCACAGCGTCTCTTGCAGATGATGGACTGGATTCGGTATCTCTGATCAAAGTGATCGTGGATGCAGAAAAGACATTCGATGTTGCGTTTGATGATAGAGAGCTTGCGCTTAATAAGTACGAGAACTTGGATGATATGGTGGAATTGATTGAAGAGAAGTTACAATAGTTGAGGAGGATTACATATTATGGCGAACAAAGTAGTATTACCTGTTAAGTATCCTGCCGTTACTTCATGGCAGTGGCATGCAACCCTTTTTTCAATCTTAGGGGATGATGAGAACGCAAAGAGATGGATCTATAGTAATTATATTCAGTTGCGTTGCTATAATATTGCAGAGTATACGACCGGAGATGAGATCTTATTGTGCGATATGATGCCGGGTTCAAGTGCGATGAAAGAGTGTCCTTACCTGATCTTTTCACTGATCACTAAGCCACAGATCGAGAGTTATTGTGGAGATGTGATCGACTTTATCGTGAAGACGATCGATCTTGGCGGATATGTCTATGGTGCATTTGATGAAGCGAAGATGTTATGTGATGTCAGTGTAGATTATAAGTTCTCTCATGAGTTGTTCATCTATGGTTACAATATGGAAGAAGAAGTATTCTATGTTGGCGACTTTACATTTAAGGATAAGTATTCCTATACAACGGTGTCCTTTGAAAAGGTGAAGTCCGGATTTGATGCATTGACAGCCGGAGAAGATCACGTATTTAAGGATGATTATAAGGGAACCCGTGGACTTTATGTTATTCAGAAGAATACAGATAACCGTTATTATGATATTGATCCTGCTTTGATCAAGGATACTTTGAGAGAGTACCTGAATGGAGATGACACGAAGAATCATTTCCGTATGATGCGTAACCGTTTTGATGATACGGTGTTTGGCGTTAATGTATATGATGCACTTCTTGCCAGAGTAGATAAGCAGTTGCATGAGGAGGAACCGGACTTTGATATCCGTGCCCTTCACATTGCATACGATCATAAGGTATTGATGTTAGACCGGTTGAAGTATCTGATGGCGAATGAAGTCATTCCGTTTGAACAGGAGTTGTTAGATGAGTATGCGATCGTTGTTGATAATATGTTAGCAGCACGTAACCTTTTGGTTCGTATCTCTGTAACGAATGAGATTGAGGCAGGAGCAAGGATTAAGACATACCTGAACGATGCCAAAGCGAAGGAGATGGCGATCTTAAGCCATGTTGTGAATGAGTTATAGAAAGGTAACCGGTTGATGTTACATTGTTATTATATGAACTTGAATTGTGACTGCTCAGTAGAGCAGTCACATGCTTTTTATGAGGAACTGCCGGAGGAACGTCAGGAGAGAATACGGCGTATGAAGAATCCGGCACTGGCAAAAAAGAAGATCTTTGCAGGACATTTTCTACAGAGGATCTTAGCAGAGGAGACCGGAATAGAACCCGGAAGACTGCAATATGTATATAACAGGATGGGAAGACCGTCATTAACAGGCAGTACATTAGATTTTAACCTGTCGGATTCCGGGGAATATGTGGTATTGGCAGTCAGTGACCGGGCAGTGGGGATTGACATTGAACGAAGGAAGAAGAATCATCTGGCGATCGCAAAGCGATGTTTCTGTCCGGAGGAATATGAGGATATTATTGCAGTTGCAGATCCACAGGAACAGGAACGACGGTTTCTGGCATATTGGACAATGAAAGAAGCCTATGTGAAGTGTGAAGGGAGCGGTCTGACGATCCCGCTTGATTCGTTTCGGGTCGTGTGGGATGAAGGTTATACCGGATCACACATTCTAATAGAAGAAAAGGATGATGGTTCTGTTGCTGTGGCATACGGATGTACGACATTGCTATCCGGGCGCACAGAAGAGTATTGTGTATCGGTGTGCCAGCGGGAACCGGTCGGGGATGTGTGTCTGATGGAGATGAGATTGTAGTATGGGAATGACGGATCATATGCATAGAGAATAGGAATAAGGATGATCTGATAGAAAAATTCCTTGATGTTTGTGGTACTGATTGGGGAAAAACACGGGAATACGGGAAAATTTGGAAAATGCATAGACAAATCTGATAGAAAATGTTTTGATAAGAAAAGATCATTATGCAAAATGTTGCATGGAAATATATAGAAGGTGAGTGAATGTACATTCACCTACAAAAAGAGTTTGCTTTCTACAGGATTCGTGCTATAATAACATGCGATATGTAGTCTGATTGTTGTACCTTTTATGAATGAATGGATGACTTTTCACAATGGATGGGAAGCTGTTTTGCCTTGACAGATGGAGAGTTAACGTGTATAGTTACAATCGGAATGCAGTAGTAGTAATAGTGTCAGCTATAGCAGATAAGAAGAACTGCCGGTGGCAGGTTTTTTGGATGATCGAATACAATGGAGGGATGTGGAATGGAACGGAATCAGGGAATTATTGATTTTCACAGTCACATTCTCCCGGGTATTGATGATGGAAGCAGGAGTACAGCACAGTCTTTGGAGATGATGAAGTTAGAACTTGATCAGGGAGTAAGAACCATTGTTGCGACTCCTCATTTTTATGCAGACAAGGTTTCTGTGGACACGTTCCTTACGAGAAGGCAGCATGCCTATGAGAAGGTACTCGGTGCCATTGAAGAAGAGGGACTGGATGCACCGGTCTTTCATCTGGGTGCAGAGGTATATTATTTTGGTGGGATCGGCAAAGCCGAGATGTTGCCAAAGCTTTGCATGGGTGACAGTGATATCGTACTGTTGGAGATGCCGTTTTGTCAGTGGACGAAGGATATGTTGGAGAATGTCGAGCAGATCCTTACGAAGCAGAAGTTACATATTATATTAGCACATATTGAACGGTATTATGATTACCAGAAGAAGAAGGACATCTGGGATGCTATTTTTGATTTGCCGCTTGTTGCACAGATCAATACCGGAAGTTTCCTGAATTGGAAGAAAAGAGGAAGATGTCTTAAGTTCCTGAAGGAAGACTGGGATGTTGTACTTGGCAGTGATTGTCATAATACGCAGACGAGAATACCGAACCTTGCTCCGGGCAGGGAAGTGATCGGGAAGAAGTTAGGACGAGCACGATTGGATGCCATTGATGAATTGGGAGAAAGGATCATACCACAATGAATCGCAAACAGAAGATGAAGATTGCAGGACAGATTGGTCTGGTAGTCCTTGGAATAATTGTAATATATTTGATCGTTATGCTCATTGATAACCGGATCGGTATATTTGATTCCGGCGAAGATGAGGATGAGTCTTATGAGGAAGAGGAACTTCCGATCGAGATTGACGGGCAGGAATATGAACTTGCCCATGATATGAAGACGTACCTTATTATGGGTACCGACAACAGCGGGAATGAGGAAGCCGAAGACCGTGACAGTTATGACGGTTCGATGGCAGATTTTATGTTATTGGTGGTCGTTGATGACACCGATCAGACATACCGGTACATCCAGCTCAACCGGGATACGATCACGAAGGTGCCATTATTACAGAAAGACCATACAGCATATGCAAGTGCAGATATCCAGATGTGTGTATCTCATGCATATGGTGGAAGTAAGGAAGAGGGCTGTGAGAATACAGTACGTACCGTGTCGATGTTCCTTCATGGAATACCGATCGACGGCTACTACGCCATGAAGATGGAGGCAATTCCGGAACTTAACCATGCAGTTGGTGGAGTGACGGTTACCATAGAAGATGATTTTACAGAGATTGATCCGGAGATGAAGCCGGGTGCCACACTGAAGCTTAGTGATGAGCAGGCTTACACATTTGTTCACAGCAGAATAGATGTCGGAGATGGACAGAATACTTCGAGAATGCGCCGCCATAGAACTTATATGGAAGCACTTGCCAAGACTGTGCAGGAGCAGGCAGCACAGGATAAGAAGTATGTGAACCGTATCTATAAGGAATTAATGGACTATTCCACAACGGATATGGGAAGCAAGTCATTCAGTAATATTGCTTCGAAGATCAACAGCTATACCGACCGGGGATTGGTTACACCGGAAGGAGAGACCAAGGTAGGAGTGAGTGAAGCACTTGCTGACGGATTAGAGCATACCGAGTTCTATGCCGATGAGGATGCTTTGGTGAAGCTGATCCGGGATACATATCCGCTTACCGAAGTGGACGATACAGAAGATGGAGAGGAATAGGATACTATGAACCAGGAAACATTAACACAGCAGACAGAGAATGACGAGATGGAGATCGACCTGCTGGAAGTATTTTACTATTTGAAGGCAAGAGCATTATGGCTGATATTGGCATTTGTCATCGGTGCAGTTGTGACCGGCTTTATCACCCTTGCGTTTGTTACACCGAAGTATGAAGCGACTTCGAAAGTATATATGGTTGCTTCTTCGAGTGATTCTATGGTAGATCTTACCGATCTTAATATTGGTACTTCTCTTTCACAGGATTATGTGGAATTGATGAAGATCCGTCCGGTATTCGAGGATGTTATTGAAGATCTTGATCTGGATTATGATTATGATACATTACTTGGAATGACAGTAATCGGTACAGTCGGAGATACCCGTCTGATGAGTATTACGGTAACAAGTACCGACCCAAAGGAGGCAAGAGATATTGCCAATGCATTGGCAAAGCAGGCTGTTACTTATGTACCGAAGGTCATGGCAGTACAGAAACCACGTATTGCAGAGAAAGCGATCACACCGGAACATAAGAGTTCGCCAAGTTTGTCGAAGAATACGTTACTCGGTGGTCTGGTTGCGTTTGTAATCTTAGCAGCAGTCTTTGTAGTACAGTTGTTGATGGATGATACATTCAAGTCTGCCGAAGATGTCGAGAAGATGCTTGGTGTTATGCCTCTTACCGTTATCCCTGAGGGTAACTTAGAGACAATCGATGATAAGGCAGAGGAAGATATCAGGAAGCAGAAGCGCAAAGAGCGTAAGAAGCGAGAGAAAGAACGTAAGAAAGAGGGGAAGAACAATGCCAACTAAGAATTATGTGAAAGCAACCGTCGGCAATATGCCGGAACTTCCCTATGCAATAGAAGAAGCGGTCAACCGTCTTCGTGTTAATATCGGATTCCTTGGTGAAGATGTCCGTAAGATCATGGTCATCAGTACCACACCGGATGAAGGTAAGAGTTTTGTTACGATGCAGTTATGGAGACAGCTTGCAGAAGCAGGTACTCCGACCGCATTGATCGATATGGATCTGCGTAAGTCCGTTATGGTGGACAAGTACCAGATTGCAAGAGAAGATGGCAAGAAGATTCAGGGAACCTCTTATTATCTTGCCAATAAGATGCCGATAGAAGAGGCGATGTTACAGACGAATATCGGCGCAGGAGCAGTACTCCCGAACGTTGATAACGTGGTGAACCCTTCGATGCTCTTAGAGAGTAAGAAGTTAGAAGATACATTGAATACATTAACAGAAGAATTCCGTTATGTGGTGCTTGATTGTCCGCCACTTGATCTTGTATCCGATGGAGAACGGATCGGTGCCTTATGTGATGGTGCGATCTTAGTTGTCCGTGGTGGTGAGACGCCGAAGAGTATGATCCGGAATTCCATCCGTCAGTTGGAGCGTGCCAACTGCCCATTGTTAGGTGTTGTGCTTAACCGTGTGAAGGGTTCCGGCAGTGGTTACTATTATAAGCAGTATGGTGGTAAGTATGGCTATTACGGCAAGGATGGTTACTACTACAAGTAAGTTATGTGAGTTCCCTGATGTGCATTGCAGATCGGGCTCAAATATAAGTATTGAAGGAAGGAGGATATAATCGTGAAGTCATTAAAGAAAAAGTTAGCAGGTATCTTAGCTATGACTATGTTAGTTGGTGCAGCAGCTTCTGCAGCAACACCTAGCCCAGCTAAAAAGGCTGAGCCTAAGGCTCAGACAGCAGTAGCAGTAGAGTCTGTAACTGTTAATACAGCAGCAGATGGTACAGCTACAATTGCTAAGGTTGACACAAAGAAGAAGAAAGTTACTGTTCCTACAACTGTTAAGGTTAATGGTGTAGAGTATACTGTTACTTCTATCGCTAAAGGTGCTTTCAAGGGCTTAAAGAAGAATGCTGTAATCAGCATCAACACAACTAAGTCTTTAAAAGTAGCTAAGAAGGCTTTCAAGGGTAACACCAAGAAAGTTGTTATCAAAGTCAACAAGAAGATGTCTAAGAAAGAGTTGAAGAAATTCAAGAAGGCTCTTAAGAAGGCAGGATTCCAGGGTAAAGTTAAGAAGGCTTTGAAATAGTACTTGTTAACGGACTACCATCGGACAGGTAGACTTTCCTACCTGTCCGGGGGTGTGTTCCCTGTAATACAATCAGAGTGAAGAATAAGGAATGTACTCTTACCGAATGTTGGATACAATGATTCGACGAGGGTAAGAATATATTCCTTGTTTTTTATAACAATATAACTATAATAACTATAAGAAGTTTCGGAAGAGAATCGTCGCCTGGTGCGCGTTTTGTGAAGGGATGGATAACATTCAGATACCCTGTTCAAGGTGCGTCAGCCATGTTGGAATGGCGAAGCATATCCTTGGATGGGGTGTTTTTTGCTGTTCTAAGATTAGATGGAATATAATTCATATTCTATCTGATGCATGTGCTGTAACGTATATAATAGGATGCTTGTTTCAGGCGGGTTCTGTCAGAGTACTTCTAAAAGACCAATGATGAGGTTAGGAAGATGTATAAGAAGGATGAATCCGCAGGGTACAAGCATTTTGATTTCTTATTGCTGGACTGGATCTGTTTCCTGTTCAGTTTCTTAATGAGTCTGTGCATTCGTTTTCATGAGAATGCATTCCTTGCATTGTTTACAAGTGAAGATTGGATGAAGCCATATATGCGGGTCATAGTATTGATCACCTGTGTACATATCCTGATCGTGCTGCTGATGGAACCGTACAAAGAAGTATTGAAGCGAGATGCGGCAGTCGAGTTTCGGGAAGTCTGTAAGCAGAATGCGTGTATGCTGATCTGTGTGATCACGTTCTTATTTGCAGAACAGTCATCGATAGCGTATTCGAGATTGGTTATGTTTGGATGGATCATTGGCAATCTTTTACTTATGTACATCTATCATTATCTCTATAAGAAGTATCTGCAACGTTCCATTAACCGGCAGGAGAAACAGGATAACCTGCTTTTGGTTGCACCCTATGAGCAATTGGATTCTGTGTTACAGCAGTTCTATCAGAGTGATATCAGTACTTTGAAGATTGTAGGAATTGTGCTAGCCAATAGTAAGGCAGAATTGGAAGCAGCCGGTACGGGAGAGACTTTTCAAAAGACTGCGTCCGGTGGATGGAAAGATTCTGTAGTGAGAGATATCCCCATTGTTGGAAACCTGAATAATCCCTTTGAATATGCCAGAACCCATGTGGTGGATGAGGCGCTTATCTGTATGGATGGTGAACTGGCAGAGCAGATGGCAGAGATGTATACGGATATGGGAATCGTTGCCCATGTGAGTATTCGTAACCTGGTGCGATTGCCTAAGGCGGTGATCGGGGAAGTGAATGGAATACCAGTTATTACTTCGGTATCGAATGTGGTAACAGAGCGTCAGCTTATATTGAAACGTCTGATTGATATCTGTTGTGGATTATTAGGTTCGATTGTTACTGCTATTGTTGCCGTTTTGCTATTCGTTCCTATGCAGGTTGCAGATCCGGGACCGATCTTCTTCCGGCAGGAACGTGTCGGTCGTAACGGACGTAAGTTCAAGATCTGGAAGTTCCGCACGATGTACACCGATGCAGAAGCAAGAAAAGCGGAGTTGATGGCACAGAATAAGATGTCAGGGCTTATGTTCAAGATGGATGATGATCCGAGAATCATCGGATACGGCAAGAAGTTCTCCCTTGGAGAGTTCTTACGCAAGACATCCATCGATGAGCTGCCACAGTCTTTCAATATCTTGGCAGGTAGTATGAGTGTGGTAGGAACCAGACCCCCAACTGTGAAAGAGTATGAACAGTATGACTTTCACCATAAAGGAAGATTATCCATGAAACCGGGACTTACCGGTATGTGGCAGGTGAGTGGAAGAAGCGATATCACGGATTTTGAAGAAGTGGTGAGATTGGATAAGGAGTATATTGATAATTTTTCTTTGGTGCTTGATCTGAGGATTATGTTGAAGACGGTGAAGGTTGTGCTAGGTAAAGAGGGATCGGTGTAATGGTGTTTTGACCGCAAAGTTGAAATGAACAATGCAAGATTTGAGATAGATTAGGTTTGAATAAGAAACGGAAAGGCAGAATAATTGTGAACGTTGCTATGCTAGGGCACAAGAGAATTCCATCGCGTGAGGGTGGAATAGAGATTGTGGTGGAAGAACTTAGTACCCGGATGGCTGCAAGGGGTTATCATGTTACTTGCTATAACAGAAAGAGAAAACATGTATCTGGTGGTCTGGTGGAAAAAACAAAGGAATATAAGAAGGTGAAGCTTAAAGAGGTTCTTACGATTGATAAAAAAGGGCTTGCAGCTATGACAAGCAGTTTTTTTGGTAGTCTAGTTATTGCTTTTGGAAAATATGATGTTGTTCATATTCATGCAGAAGGACCAGCTTTTTTTAGTTTTATTCCCAAATGGTTAGGTAAAAAAGTAGTGGTTACAATTCATGGGTTGGATTGGAATAGAGCAAAGTGGGGAAAATTTGCCTCCTGGTATATAAGGAATGGAGAAAAGAATGCCGTTCGATTTGCAGATGAGATTATTGTATTAAGTCAAGGTGTGAAAGAATATTTTTGGAATACTTATAAGAGAGAAACAACTTTTATACCAAATGGTGTGAGTAGACCGGAAATAAGAGAAGCCAGGGAAATTAGAAAATTTGGTTTGGAAAAAGATAATTACATTCTTTATTTAGGAAGAATTGTGCCGGAAAAAGGTGAACATTATCTAATAAAAGCTTTCAAAGAGATTGGGACAGATAAGAAGTTGGTTATTGCCGGTGGAATTTCTGATACCGAGGGATATGGCAGAGAACTTAAAAATTTGGCGAGTGGAGATGATAGGATTATTTTTACAGGGTTTGTTCAAGGCAGAGTGTTGGAGGAGTTGTACAGTAATGCATATGTGTATTGTCTTCCATCAGATCTTGAGGGAATGCCGCTTAGTTTATTGGAGGCAATGAGTTATGGTAATTGTTGCTTAACTTCGGATATTGCAGAATGTTCTGAAGTGGTTGAGGATAAGGCAGTTACTTTTAAGAAGAGTAATGCGGAAGACTTAAAAAATAAACTGGAATGGCTGATAAGTCATGAAAGGGAGACTATGGGATATAAAAATGAGGCTGCAGCTTTTATTTGCAACAAGTATAGTTGGGATGAAGTGGTGGAAAAGACGTTGAGATTGTATGAGTAGAGGAGAGAAAAAATGTCTAATCAGAAAAAGTTGAATGGAACAGTAATTGTTACATACCGATGTAATGCGAGATGTTCGATGTGCAATAGATATAAAGCACCTTCTAAACCGGAAGAAGAAATATCTTTAGATACTATTAAAAAGTTGCCTAAGATGTATTTTACAAATATTACGGGTGGTGAACCGTTTATTAGAACAGATTTAAAGGATATTGTTCGCGAATTATATAAAAAATCAGATCGTATTGTAATTTCGACTAATGGTTTTTTTACAGATCGTATTGTTGATTTAGCTAAAGAGTTTCCTCAGATTGGTATTCGCATTTCTATAGAAGGGTTAGAGAAAACTAATAATGAAATCCGAGGACTGCAAGATGGATATAATAGAGGTTATACAACTCTTAAAAAGCTAAGAGAGATGGGAATGAAGGACGTAGGATTTGGCATGACTGTACAAGATAAAAATGCAGTAGACCTTGTTTCGCTGTATAGAATATCAAATGAAATGGGAATGGAGTTTGCCACAGCGGCTTTACATAATTCCTTTTATTTTGTAGAAGCGAAAAATATTATCCATGACAGGCCAATGGTTGCTATGAAATTTGAAGAGTTGATTAATGAGTTGTTAAAATCGAATAGTCCTAAAAAATGGTTTAGGGCATATTTTAATCATGGATTGGTCAATTATATTTATGGACAGAAGAGACTTCTACCATGTGATATGTCTTTTGATACATTCTTTATAGATCCCTATGGTGATGTTATGCCTTGTAATGGGACGAAAGATAAAGAGGTTATGGGTAATTTAAATACTCAGACATGGGATGAGTTATGGAATTCTCCAGAAGCAGAGGTGGTTAGAAAGAAAGTTCGGCATTGTGACAGAAATTGTTGGATGATTGGATCGGTATCACCTGCAATGCACAAATATTTATGGAAACCGGCTGTGTGGGTTTTGAAACATAAAATCAAAGCAATATTTTTAGAACATCCATATAGCATGTATGAATTGAAAATATGTCGAGATTATCGAGATGGTAAGATTACAAAAGAGGAACTTGATCAGTGTAGCACATGTGATATGAATTGTGTGATAAATAATGGTTTAAGTGAGGCTTCTAATGAACAGTTAAGACACAAAACCGGAGAGGAAATTGTAGATGCTGATATTGCACAACAGATGAAGGAGCAAATTAAATGAAAGTTTTAATTACATTACCTGTAAAAATTGGGTTTGATGGAATGACAAAGCAGGTTTTATCATATGCGAGATATATGGATAAAACAGATTTGGAAATTGATCTGCTGTCTTGTAGAGGATTTGATCCAAATCTGAGAGAAATAGTCGAGAATTCAGGATTTAATCATATTTATAGAATAGAATGTCGTGATACTAATCAATTAAAATATTTTATCGAGCTATTAAAATTGATGAAAGAAAGAAAATATGATGTAATCCATGCTAATGGGCAGAGTGCAACACTCGCAGTTGAAATGATTGCAGGGGTGTTAAGTGGATGTAAATTACGAATAGCACATTCACATAATTCGATGTGTTTGCATCAGAAAGCACATAAATTATTGAATCCCATCTTTAAAATTACATGTAATGATGCGATTGCATGTTCAAAAGAGGCAGGAGATTGGCTGTTTGGGAAACGGAAATATTGGATATTAAAAAATGGTATTGATGTTGAGAAGTTTGCTTTTGACCATAGTTGTAGAAAAAAATACCGAGAAAAATTGGCTATCAAAGAAAATCAAATTGCATTAGGAAATGTGGCTGCATTTGAGCCAAAAAAAAATCAAACGTTTTTAATCGATATTATGAATGTGCTTGTTCGTAAAAATAAGAATTACATTTTATTTCTTTGGGGGATTGACGGGAGTTCAAAAGATGCTATTTTGAAGCAAATCAAAGAATTGAGATTAGAAGATAATGTTAGATATATGGGAACTACAGATAAGATAAACGAATGTATAAATGCAATGGATTTAATGCTTCTTCCCTCCTGGTATGAAGGCTTTCCCGTAACGCTTGTTGAATGGCAGGCGAATGGTTTAGAGTGCCTTGTGTCAGATACAATAACATCAGATTGTAATATAAGCGGCAAAGTGGAGTTCCTTCCGATTAATCAGGGAGTGGATTGTTGGATTGAAAAAATTTGCAATGCTAAAATGGATTTGAATGAAAGAAAAAGTGCTGAGAATATCATCTGTTTGCGTGAAAACGGATTTGACATTAAAAGTAATGCAAATGAGTTGAAACAACATTATATGTTAGAGTTAAATACGAAGGGACGGTGAAAAATTCATGCCAATAAACGTGGATATTATTGTTCCGGTGTATAATGCTGAAAAATATTTAGATGAATGTATAAAAAGCGTATTAGAGCAAACATATCCTTATTTTACATTAACGCTTGTTGATGATGGTTCTACTGACCGAAGTCTTTGCATTTGTGAAAAATGGAAGATGATTGATAATCGTATTCAAGTGATTCACAAAGAAAATGGTGGACTGGTATCAGCATGGTTATTAGGATTAAAAAGTACAGTAAACGATTGGGTGATATTTATTGATTCGGATGATTGGATGGAAAGGTGTCATGTAGAAACACTAGTTACAAATCAAGAAAAGACAGGTGCAGATATAATTGTAACAAATATGAGGCAAATGGGTATAGGGATAAATGAGATTATGCCATTTTGTGTGGAAGAAAAGTGCTATAAAGGGGAATTGTTAGAGAAGGAATTATATCCTATTATGCTTAATGCTGGTGGATTTGAAATGAGAGGCATTCCAGTCTCAAGGTGCAGCAAACTAATTAGAAAAGAATTAATGTTAGATAATTTAAAGTATATTTCAGAGGCTACAACATACGAAGAAGATTTAAATATAATGTTCCCTGCCATGCTTGACGCAAAGGCAATTAGTTTGGTAAGTGCTATAAATTCGTGTTATTGCTATCGAAGAGTGGAAAATTCTATGTTGCATGGGTATGATGGCAATATGTTGCAAAGTATAGTTCATATATATCCGGCTATTCGATTGGCTTGTAAAGAAAAAAACAAAGAATGCTTCTTGCCACAAGTAGATTATGAATATGCCACAGCAATTATAAGAAGTGCAACTAATGAATTACAAAATCCAAAAGGATTGAGTGAGACGCAAAGGCAATTGGGTAGGTTAAGTAGAGATACCTATTTTATCAATGTGTTAAAAAGAATAGATTGTAGAAAAATTCCGATGAAATTTAAAATTGTTATACATGTTTTATCAAAATATGATTTTGTATCAAGAAATATTATTGTTCCTATACTTGTAATGGCAAAAAAGATGTAGAGAAAGATAAGAGAATGAAGAATGAAAATTAATAAAAAGAAATTCAAACAGCAGTTGCTTTTATGGTATCCATTATTAAATCTGATCGTTGCATATATCTTTAAAGGTGATATGATGAATACATTTTCAATAATTATATGCGGAGTCATTATATTATTTAGTTATAAGAAAATGTTGAAAGGAAGGGTAACAATAATAACTATATTTTGGTTGTTTGTTACGTTGTTGGTTTCGATTTTTCGGGATACTAAAATAGGTATTGTTAATTGCATAACATATTTGGTTACAATTGTGGCTTTTATGATCTATGCAAAAGAGGATGTTGGTGATTTAAAAAAATATTTTTTGAAATGCTCTAGAGAGTTTTTTGTAATGGAAATTATCTTTTTTCTTTTGCTAATTGTTTATGTGTATCAGTATGGATTTACGGCAGGATGGGATACGTACGTTTTACAGGGACCATATATATATCCACATACGTTAGCATATATTATGTTATTAATGTTAATGGTTAATTGTTATATATGGATGAATAGTAAAAAAGGAATTGCGATTTTTTTTGCACTGATTTGTGCGGGGGGGGTCGTCTTAACTGCTGTTAGAACAGTTTTGATTAGTGTTGCAATTATAGCATTATATGTAATGTATAAACTTATTGATTATAAAAAATTTAAAAAGATTATTTTTTGTTTTAGTTTAGGAATAGTTACACTAATTGTAGCATATAAGATGGGAATGTTTGATATAGTGATTCATAAAACGCAATTAGCATTAGCAAATTCATCCATATCTAATGGAAGAGGAAAAATATTTGAGGTGTCTTTGAGAGCATTAAGTGAAAGGATGTCGGCGAAATGTCTATTTTGGGGTGTTGGAATGGATGCATTACAAGCGAATAACTTAAGATATATGGGAGCGGCTATCCATGCACATAATGACTTGATAGACATATTGGTATGTTATGGGGTGCCTAATCTTTGTATATATTTAATTCAATTTTATAAGTTTTCTAAAAATAAATTGTTTTGGTATATAGGAAGTTTGGGAGCACTTATTTTATTTAATGGGCTTTTCACATATATTGATTGTATTCCCTTGCTGGTATATGCAAGAATATTATTTGAAGAGTCAAATGATAAATCAATAAATACAATAATGTTATAGTGGTCTGAATAATACTGTATTATATTATATGATTATTTATAGAAATGGAAAAGGAATAATGAAGAATGAAATAATGGTTAGTGTTGTTTGTATGACATATAATCAAGAAAAATATATTAAAAAATGCATTAACAGTTTGATAAATCAAAAAACAACATTTCAATATGAAATAATAATTCACGATGACTGTTCTACAGATGGAACAGTTAGTATTTTAAAAAAATATAAAGAAAAATATAAAGAAAAGATTTGCTTAATTTTACAGGAAACCAATCAATATTCTAAAGGAGTGAATATTTTAGAAGAAATAGTAATGCCTTATGTGAGAGGAAAATATATTGCTTTCTGTGAGGGCGATGATTATTGGTGTGATGTCAATAAGCTACAATTGCAAGTGAGCATAATGGAAAGAAATCCACAATGTTGGATATGTGCACATAGTGTGTCAATTGTTAATGAGGATGATAGTAAGTTGATCGGAAAAATAGAACCCAGTGATACAGATTGTATTTTTTCGGTAGAAGAAGTTATAAATGGAGATGGGGGATTTGTTGGCACTAATAGTCTAATGATGAAAAAAGAAATATTTGGGCAGAATTACACGTTTTTACAATTGTCTTCGCTAGATTATTTTATACAGATTTTAGGATCACTTCATGGTGGAATGGTGTATTTGGCAAAAAAAATGTCGGTATATAGGTATTTTTCAGTTGGTTCATGGAGTAGTAGAATGTACGGGGACAAAGAAAAGTTTTGTCAACAGTATAATAAGGTTATATTGACGTTACAACGGCTTGATAAGGAGACATATAACAAATATCATAATGAGATAGAAAATAAAATATTGAAGCAAGAGGTAGAAATTCTAAAGCTTAAAAAAATGTATAAAAATATTTTGAACAATAAAGATTTACTAAGGGTTCTTTCGTTAAAAGAAAGAATAAAAATTACTATTATGGCAATTATGCCATGGATAAAAGACATTAGTGAAAAGAGGAGAAAAAGATAGTGGCAAATGGTGCTGTTATTAAAAATTTTATATGGCGATTTGCTGAGCGGTGCGGTGCACAATTAGTTACTTTTGTTGTGTCTATTGTATTGGCACGTATTTTGGTACCAGAAGATTACGGAACTATTGCATTGGTAACTGTATTTACAACGATATTACAGGTATTTGTTGATAGTGGTCTGGGAACAGCATTAATTCAAAAAAAAGATGCAGATGACCTGGATTTTTCTTCGGTGTTTTATTTTAATTTTATTGTATGTTTGATTCTATATGCGGGGATGTTTATAGCGGCACCCTCTATAGCACGATTTTATGGTGATGTGTCACTTATAGCAATAGTTAGGGTGATAAGTCTCACAATCGTAATTTCAGGTGTGAAGGGGATTCAACAAGCATATGTTTCACGCCATATGTTATTTAAGAGATTCTTTTTTTCCACAATTGGGGGAACGGTTTTTTCGGCATTTTTAGGAATTGCAATGGCATATGCAGGTTATGGAGTATGGGCATTAGTGGTACAACAATTATCTAATACGGCAATTGACACATTGATTTTATGGCTTACTGTAAAGTGGAGACCTAAGAGAAGTTTTTCGTGGAAAAGATTGGAAGAGTTATTGTCATATGGATGGAAATTGTTGGTTTCGGCATTGTTAGATACCGGATATAACAATATTACAAATTTAATTATTGGGAAAGTATATTCTTCTTCAGATTTAGCATTTTATAATCAAGGAGATAAATTTCCTAAGGTTATTGTATCCAATATTAATACGTCAATAGATAGTGTATTGCTTCCTTCAATGTCAAATGTACAGAATGATCGGCAGGGTGTGAAGAGAATGACAAGAAGAGCAATTAAAACTAGTACATATGTAATGGCACCACTTATGATGGGTTTAGCATTTTGTGCTGATTCGATTGTTCGAGTGATTCTTACTGACAAGTGGTTGCCCTGCGTTTTGTATATGCAGATTTTTTGTTTTACTTATATGTTTTGGCCTATTCATACAGCGAATTTGAATGCTATTAAGGCATTAGGGAGAAGTGATTTGTTTCTTAAATTGGAAATAATTAAGAAAATAGTTGGTATAGTTATATTGTTGTTTACAATGAGAATTAGTGTTAAAGCGATGGCATATAGTATGATTGTGACAAGCATATTAGGTCAGGTTATCAATTCGTGGCCCAATTACAAACTTTTGAATTATGGTTATTTTGAACAGATAAAAGATATATTACCATCAATTGTTTTAGCAACTGTCATGGGAGTATTGATCAGTTTGATTCGATTACTTAATATTGCACCAGGTTTTATGTTGTTAATTCAGATGGTTTTAGGGGTAGTAATTTATATTTACGGATCTTATATATTAAAATTAGAATCGTTCGAATATTTGTTAGATATGATAAAGAGTTTTATCAAAAGAAAAGAAGGTGAAGTATATGAATAATATCTTAGTAACACGATCATCTATGCCTGAATTTGATGAGTATATGGATGAAGTTAGACCTATGTGGGAGAGCCATTGGCTTACCAATATGGGACCGGAGCATAAGACATTGCAACAACAATTAATTGACTATATGGATGTGCAAAATATAGATTTGTTTACGAATGGACATATGGCATTAGAATTAACGCTTCAGGCTATGAACCTTCAGGGAGAAGTTATTACCACGCCGTTTACATTTGCGTCTACGACACATGCAATTGTGAGAAATGGGTTGCAACCGGTATTTTGTGATATTGATCCAGTTACCATGACCTTAGATACGGAAAAGTTGGAAAATTTAATTACAGACAGGACGTGTGCAATTATGCCAGTTCATGTATACGGAAATGTGTGCAACATTGAAGAGATTGAGAGAATCGCGCATAAGTATGAATTGAAAGTGATCTATGATGCGGCACATACTTTTGGAGAAACATATAAGGGAAAAGGAATTGGTTCTTATGGAGATGCATCCTGTTTCTCTTTTCATGCAACGAAAGTATTTAATTCAATCGAAGGCGGTGCAGTTTGTTTCAAGGACAAGCATCTTGGTGAGATATTATATGAATTGAAGAACTTTGGGATTCATGGTCCGGAAGCGGTGGATGCAGTAGGGGCCAATGCTAAGATGAATGAGTTCTGCGCAGCAATGGGAATCTGTAATCTTCGTCACGTAGATGAAGAGATTGCAAAGCGGAAGAAAGTAGCAGAGAGATATAGAATGCATTTAGAGAATGTGGATGGAATTCAATTGAACGCAACACAGAAAGATGTGAAGAGTAATTATGCATATTTTCCTGTGATATTTGAGGAACGGATATTTGGTTCCAGCAGGGCGGAAGTATTTGATAAGTTAGCAGAGAATGGAATCGGAGCAAGAAAGTATTTCTATCCATTGACGAATACATTTGCGGCATTTCATGGTCAATATAACGTGATGGAAACGCCAGTGGCATTACATATAAGTAAACGTGTTCTTACATTACCGATGTATGCGGATCTTGCTATGGAGGATGTAGACAGGATATGTGAGATTATTTTGTCATGCAGACAATAGGATAAGGAGGAAGGAATATAATGAAGAAGCTGATGATATTAGGTGGATCGCGATATGCAATACCGGTTATTGAAGAAGCCCATAAATTGGGGCTATATGTGATCACATGCGACTATTTACCGGATAATATTGCACACAAATATTCAGATGAGTATGTCAATGTAAGTATCATTGATGAAGAAGCAACTTTGAAAGCGGCTCAGAGACTAAAGATTGATGGAATTGTATCATTTGCATGTGATCCGGGCGTAGTAACGGCAGCATATGTTGCGGAGAAGATGAATCTGCCATTTCAAGGTTCTTATGAATCTACAAAGATATTACAGGATAAAGGATTGTTCCGGCAATTTCTTGCAGACAACGGTTTTAATTGTCCGCATTCAAAGAGATATACAGATAAGAAGAAGCCTTTTGATGATATTGATTTTTTTGAATGGCCTGTGATTGTGAAGCCGGTTGACTCGGCGGGAAGTAAGGGTGTCACAAAGGTTGATAAGGTAGAAGATCTGGCAGATGCAATTGATATAGCAGTGGAGGGATCTCATAATGGTGCATTTATTATTGAAGATTTCTTAACATTTGATGGGTATCATTCAAGTGCAGATCCGTTTACAGTAGATGGAAAATTACAGTTTGTTTCATATTCGGATCAGTTGTTTGACAAAGAAGCAGATAATCCATATACGCCGGCATATATTATCTGGCCTTCATCTATGAAAAAAGAGCATCAGAAGACACTGACAGAAGAGACGCAGCGTTTGATGGATTTGTTACATATGAAGACAGGAATATATAATATTGAATCCTGTGTCGGAATTAATGGAAAGCCGTATTTGATGGAGGTTTCACCAAGGGGTGGCGGCTGCAAGATTGCTGAACTTCAGAATCTGGCATATCACACGGATCTGATTGAGAATGAAGTGCGTAAGGCAGTCGGCTTGCCATTAATAGAAATGAAACAGAATGAATGTGATGGATACTGGTGTGAGATGGTGATTCATGCCAGACCGGGCCAGAGTGGAATTTTACAGGGAATATCCATAGATGAAGATATCAAAGAAAAGTATGTCAAGGTAATTGATATGTCTGTAAAACCGGGAGATATGGTAAAACCGTTTACGGGTGCCAATATGTCACTTGGTGATATGTTCTTGCGGTTTGACAGTCGGGAGGAGCTTGATGATGTGATGTCAAGATCAACAGAATGGCTGAAGATTAATTTAAAGTAGGTTGGAGAAGATTGTTGTGAATGGTAGAGAAATAGGTGGCTATATTGAGTTAGATACATATCGGGGAAAGATGTTGCATGAAGATGCAATAAAATTGAATTGTGGAAGATGTGCATTAGATTATGTAATCAAGACTCATAATATTAAAACAATATTTATCCCGAAGTTCATGTGTAATTCAAATGATAAGATATATGAGAAAAATGGAGTCAATACGGAGTATTATTCTATTGACAAGAATTTCAGACCAATTCTGAAAGAACGAAAGAAAGATGAATGGTTGTATCTTGTAAATTACTATGGACAATTATCGAATGATTATATTAAGACGTTAGGAGAGAATATTATCGTCGATAATGCACAGGCATATTTTCAGGATAATATTGATGGTGTAATTATATTATATACCTGTAGAAAATTCTTTGGTGTTCCAGATGGTTCTCTTTTGTATACTGATAAGTTTTTGTCTGATTTAGAAACAGATGAATCGTTTGAGAGAATGCATTTTTTACTTGGAAGATATGAAAGATCAGCTTCGGAGTTTTATTCGGAATATGTTGCCAATAATGATTTCTTTACAGATGAACCAATCAAGAAGATGTCCAGGTTAACAGAGAATCTATTACATGGGATTGATTATGAATTTGTAAAAAAAAGGCGAACAGAGAATTTTCGATATTTACATGAACAGTTTAAAGAGATCAATCAATTGTCTCTTACAGTACCTGATGGAGCATTCATGTATCCGTTGTACGTTGATAATGGAGAAATAATAAGAAGGAAACTTCAGCAGGAACGTATATATATTCCAACATTGTGGCCGGATGTGTTTGAAATATGTGATGTTGGTGAATTGGAATACGATATGGCAAAGAATATTTTGCCGTTGCCTGTAGACCAACGATATACACGAGATGATATGGAAATTGTAGTTGGAAAGTGTAAAGTGTTATGAAAATATAACTTAAAGGAGATTTTACAATGTATGAGAAATTAAAGGGAAAGAAATTGTTAATATTGGGGGCAACAGCAGGGGAAGTTACATTAGTAGAAAGAGCACAGTCTTTTGGAATTTATGTTATAGTAACGGACTATCATACAGATTATTTGCTTAGCCCTGCGAAAAATGTAGCAGATGAAGCATGGGACATAAGTTGGGCAGACATTGATAAACTTGAACAAAAATGCTTGGAATGTAAGGTGGATGGCGTAACTGCGGGTTATAGTGAATTTAGGGTGGAAAATTTAATTAAACTTACTTCTCGGTTAGGCTTGCCGTGTTATATAAATAATGAGCAACTGGAGATTACGAGAGACAAAATTAAATTTAAAGATGAATGCAGAAGAAACAATGTACCTACAGTCAAAGAATATAGGTCTATTAAGGATGTGGATGAATACCCTGTTATTGTAAAACCTGTCGATAGGGCAGGTTCAATAGGGGTAAGTATTGCAAATGATGAGGCTGAATTAGAGAAAGCATATAACTATGCAATGGAGATGTCGATTTGCAAACGAGTAATTATAGAAAAATATATTTATAAAGCAGTGAAATTTGATGCTTATTATGAAATAATAGATGGACACATAGAACTTATTTCGACGGATGATGTTATAAATGCAAGTAAGAATGGAACGGATAAAGTTGTCCAAAGTGGGTGGATGTTACCGTCTATACATCAAGAGGCATTTAGAAAAAAAGTTGATGCAAATATGCGTAAAATGATAGAACATATGGAAATTAAAGATGGATATATATTTTTTTCGGGATTTGCTGACAAAAAATCAGACTTTGTTTTTTTTGAATGTGGATTTCGTTTGTGTGGAGGACATCTTTATAATTATTTTCCTCTTATGGGATATCATAATAATTTGGATATTTTTATTTTACATGCATTGACAGGAAGCACTACCGATGCGATTAAAGAACCGTGCAAAGATTCTGAACTGAAATGCGTTACTATTAATGTGTATGCAAAGGCAGGGGTGGTAAGGAAGATAGATGGATGGGATGCAATCAAGAGAATACCGGATTGTCGTTTTACTTTGCAATATGCCCATATTGGTCAAGAATGTACGGAGGAACAGGCTATTTTGAGCGAATTAGGTATGGCATATTTTTGTAATAGTTCAGTTGAACAACTTTCAGATGATGTAGCCAAGATGTACACATATTTTGTTGCAGAGGATGAAAATGGAAATGATATGGTTTATGATCGTGTAGATCCTAATTATATTAAAAAGTGGTTGAGAGGAGAAATAATAAATGGATTATAATGCGTATTCTTTTGTGATGGATTTTGCTTTTATGTCATTGTTGTTGGTTGTTGCATAATTTTTACGTTCCAAATTAAGATTTCTGCAAAATTTTTATATTCCATCGTCTGTTGTTGCAGGATTAATTGGGTTGATTTGTGGATCGCAAGTTTTATATATTATTTCATGGAGTGACAAGATAGGGTCGTATGCGTATCTTTTGGTTTGTATTTTGTTTGCAGGATTGTATCTTGGGAAAAAAGAAAGTACATCGGTTAGGGAGATTTTTCGTGAAGTTGGAGATTCATTCTGCATTGATATGGAAACAGAGTTTGTATGTTTTAGTAGCGCACTTTTCATAGGAACGATCTTATTAAAAATCGTATTTCCAAATGCTTTTTCAGAGTTCTCTTTATTGTTGCCTGCGGGATTTTGTGGAGGACATGGATACGCCTCCACAATTGGTGAGGCATTGAATAATCTCTTGGGTAGGGATGATTGCATTCAATTAGGACAGACCTTTGCAACAATTGGTTTGTAGGTATATTTTTAATTAATTGGGCAGCACGGCATGGAATTACTAGATTTATTAATTCAAACAATAATAAACCATACACCGTTTAGAGATAGTGTTGACAAGCATGTGGAAAATAGAATTGGAAGTATGGTGACGGATTATTTAGTTGGGTTTGGCGTTGCATCAATATCAATTACAGTAGTAAAAGCATATTTAGGACCGTTGATTCTTTTATGCATATTGGGAATAGTGTGGCCGATAATTATGGTTTTCTTTGTGGGAAGAAATTTGTTTCATGATTCTTGGTTTGAACGATCGATTTTTATTTTTGGATGGTGCACTGGAGTTGTTGCTATTGGAGTTACATTATTGCGCATTTGCGATCCTGAGATGGAAAGTGGAACGTTGGATGATTATGGGACAGCATACACCCTTATTTCTGTCGCTGAGGTGTTTATTGTGGCATTAACGCCGCAGTTGGCAGTGCTTGTAGGATGTGAGAAAGTTGGAATTGTGGAGTTGTTCATTGGAATAGCCTTGCTTTTGATTTGTGGAAAAATTTATGGGAAATATAAACGAAAAATAAGACAGAATGTGAGTGCCTAGGGTTGTAAAGGAAAGCAAAAAATTATTGGGTATAGTATCAGATATTCAGTACACCATACATGTATAATAATTATTCAAAATTAGTCGATAAAATAAAGAATAATATTGATAAAATATAGGACATAAAATGTATTTATAGCAAGAGAATAGGGAAGATTTGTTATTAGAGAAAAACAGAGGAGAAAGGCTTTACAAATGTATGGAAAAGTTGATAATGCTAACAAGCAGACAGACAGACGACAATCAAATCTTGAATTATATCGAATAATATTTATGTACCTGATAGTGGTACATCATTATGTAGTTAATTCAGGAGTGATTGACCAGATGATGGCACATAACGACTTTGCAAAGAATGTGGTCTATGCGATAGCGGGCGGTTGGGGTAAGTTAGGAATCAATGCGTTTGTTTTGATCACAGGATATTTTATGTGCCGATCGAATATTACAATTAAGAAATTTGTCAAATTATTGGCAGAAGTTCTCTTTTACAATATTGTCATATTTTTTATATTTTGGGTATGTGGATATGAGACGCTTGGATTGAAGGCACTTGTGAAAATAGTATTTCCTTTTTATGACATAAGCACCGGATTTACTTCGTGTTATTTGCTGTTTTATCTGCTTATCCCATATCTGAATATACTGATTAATCAATTGGATCAAAAGCAATATATGGGATTATTGGGAATTGTTCTTTTAATTTATACAATGATTCCGTCAGTTCCAAAGATGTCGATCACATTTAACTATGTTTCTTGGTTTTGTATCATTTATTTGATAGGAGCATTTATCAGATTGTATGGGGAGCGGATTACATTTCTTACAAAGCACATAGGAGTGAAATGTGTTGTTAGTTTTGCCGTAGCAATGGCAAGTATTATTGTGGGAACGTTTTTCTCGAATGCACAGAGTTGCCGATACTGGTATTTTGTAACGGATTCCAATAAGTTCTTGGCATTGGTGCCGGCGGTGTTTGCATTTATATGGTTTAAGAATCTTAAAATCGGTTACAGCAGGGTGATCAATACAGTGGCGGTGTCGACATTTGGCGTTCTGATGATTCATGCCAATAGTGATATGATGAGGCAATGGCTATGGAGAGATCTGTTACATAATGCGGATATGTATAATAGCAATTATTTTGTATTGCATATGTTTGGGTGTACGATTGGTATATTCGTTGTGTGTACGCTGATCGACATGGTTCGGATAAGGATAGTGGAGCGGCCGTTTATGAAGTGGGTGGAGAGGATGAGCCACGGGAACTTAAGTTAAGTCACGGGATTGGACAGAGAGTGTGATGGTGGAGTAGATGAGGCGAACGTTTGTTCTTGTCTGCTTGGCAAAGGTATGATACAATAGAATAGTCTTAAAAGACAAGGTGCTACCATAACGGTAGGCGGCTGGCCCTTCTGAAAAGGAGGGATGTCATAAGAGCCCTCTGATTGGAAAGGGGGTGGTGTGATTATGATGATGGAGTACATAACATTAGCAGGATTTGTTCTTGCAGTTTTTGGAACCGGAGTTGCAGTTGGAAAGATTGTGGAGAAGATCGAACGATTAGACCGCAAGCGTGAAGACGAAGAACATATAAGCACAAGCAAAAACGACCGCCAATAGTCCTCAGAAAACTTTGCGATCGTTTTTGTAACGTTTGTAATTAGGGCTAGCCGTCTATCGGTAGCACCATTCTGTATAAGTATATTAACATTTTGTGCGAAAATATTCAAGATGAAAAATATATATTGAAGATTGGTGTCAGGTTTCAATGGACATTGTTACCTGAGATTGCAAAACTAAGAATGTATGTCTGATATAAGAATTAATGTATTATGATACAGGGGTATATTTTATTGGGTTACATGCATATAATATAAAAAGCCTTGGAAATGCCAGTTCCAAGGCCCTAAAGTTCGTTACGGAGAACTACACCGTTAGGCTAGTGCTGTCATTCATCTCCGCCTAGCCATTTGCATATGTAGTAGCCAACTACAGATGCCAATACGGAGATAAGAAAAGTGATTATATAATCCAAATAGGTCACCTCCCTCCTGCTGGAAAGAGTCGACAGCAAAATAATAACAACACGAAAGTATGTTCGGATCAAGGCAAGGGTTGATTTTTTTGATGAAACATAGTAATATAATCTTAGCTAAGAAAAGTGATTATGACTCCAAGTGGGTCGGAGAAAGTCCGGAGTGCCAGCTTCGGGCTTTTTCAATGTGTGCCTTGCGGTACACGTTTCTAACGACAACGGTGTCTGATCCTGTGAGCCTAAAAACATGAATTCTATTAAATAACAGGCGAACGTTTGTTCCTGCAGTTTTTTTGAACCGGAGTTGCATTTATTCCCAAAAGAAATTGTATAAAATGACGAAAATCTCCAAATACTAACTTTCTGATTGTGCAGTATGACGAAATGACGTATGATAGACATAATATCGTTGAACGTGTTCTACACATGAGGAGGTATCTATGAGAAGGAGAAGAGAATTATTAGCAGTTGGGACAATATTCTGTCTGGCTGCAGGAATTGTGATGGGAGGCAGGATGTTACCGGTTCGGGCGGCAGAGAATACACTTCCCAAGGAGGATCTAAGTAAAGGAGTTACCTATGAGTTAGATGACAGTGGGAATATTCAATTTATTAATTTGCATGGTAACTCGGTTATCATTGAGGATGTGCCGGCAGAGGCTGGAGAATCGGTTAAGTATCGGAATTTCTACATTGACAAGAATCGTAATGGCAAGATTGATTCGGATGAAGAGAAAGTCTCTTTTTCCGGATCTGCAGGTGGAGAGTCGGATGAAGAGGGAACGGGATGTCCGGTATACGGATTGTATGGAACATCTTCTACGACACCGATTCGTATTACGGTAAAAGGTACAAAGCATTCTGTCATTTATGGCGTGTATAATGGACAATTGGAGACAGAGAAAGAGACGGCGGTTACAGTTGATCTGCAGACAGATAATCTTTCTATGGCATGTGGCGCATTTAATAGTAAAGTATCATCGGTGGATATGCAGGTGAATGGTAATGTAAGTACTTGCTTTGGTGCAATGGGCGACAGTACAGTGGACAAGGTACAGGTACACATCAACAGTGGAAAGCAGGAACAGATATATGGTGCGCAGAGTTGTGTGATCGGTTCACTGGATATGGAAATTGCACGGTCTAACTCAGAAACAAGTGGATCGATATATGGTGTTCAGGGCGGTAAAGTAGATGCAACAGATTCCACTAAGCCGGCGATAAAAGTCACGTTACAAAAGGGAAGCGTTGGCTCTATTTGTGCGATGAATGGGGCAAATGTTGTTACCGGGCAAGGCGTATCGACTGCTGTTGTGGTGGAGCTTCAAGGAGGAAACATTCAGGGAAGTTTAACCGGAATCTCCGGGGGAACGGTAACAATGGCAGACACAACGGGCAAGGCCGTTGATCTGGATGTGGTGAATGGAGTAGAGGTGAAGGGTGAGATTAAGGGTATTACGAATCCTTCTTCGGGTTCTTCCACCAGAATGCAGATAATGGGATCGGTAGATATCGATATAGATGGTGGTGAGCAACGGTGTAAGACAAATATCTGGTATGCTGTGGACGGTGCGGTTGACCTGAATGGTGGAATAACATTTGACATTGACCATACTGATGCGACATGCGGTGTGATACTGGCTCAGAATAATGCCGTGATTGATGAGGATATAATTTTGAATATAGCTTCGGATGCCAGTGTAACAGGTGGTCCTGGAATTATGGGAATTAGTTCTGCTGTTGCCAGAAAGAATGTTACAATGAATGTACATGGGTTGCTGGAAGGATCTTGCACAGATTCTCTGACCGGAGTACAAGGCAGGGCGAGTGGATATGATTATGCAGTAGAAGGCAATCTGGTAATCAACTATACGGATGGAACTTGGGGAAATGTTTGTGGTGTGAGCAGTTCTGCAGTAAAGGGAGATGTCATCCTACGGATTAAAAAAGGATGTATTCAAAGTCTGCAGGGAACAATTGGATCAAATGTTGGCGGGGATGCCAAAGTATTGATTGGACGTTATGCCGTGGAAGAAAGTGATGGCATAGATATATCAAATGCAGTTGTTAAGATTAATGGTTATCGGGGAATCAGTGGTTTTGAAGGTACAATCGGTGGTGATTGTGAATTCAAGGTGCACAACTCCGAGCAGGAGACCTCCGGATATACTTCTTGTACAATGAATGTGTTTAATGGTGATTGTCAGATTGATGGTTCTTTAATTGCTGAGATTGAGGGAGGCAACTATGGAAGTTGTAATAGGAATTCTTCTCAACATAAGATCGGGGGAGATTGTTCCGTTACAGTGACGGGTATAGAAGTTGGCGAATGTAATGGTTTATATGGAACAAGTGTGAATGGAACTTGTGAAGTCACGTTAAAAGACATTGATAGCAGTAGTACGATTATTGCAATTCAGGATGGTGTATTTGATCAGAATGTTACGGTCACAACTTCCGGTAATCAGGCAACGACTTTCTATGGATTGAATCGTTTCAAAACCATTCAGGGCAATCTTGTTATGAACTGTGATGGGGATCAGATGCCGGAAGGAACGTTATCTTATTATGGTGAATTCTATGCAATATGTTCAGGATATAATGCGGCAGGTGTAATTAAAGGATCAGCGGATGTTGTTGTGAAGAACTGTGACTTTAATCAATTTTATGGAATATATGAGACAACAGCGTTGGGCGCAACAACAATACAGTTGCAGGGTGGCAGTTACGTCAATGCAGTTACACCGATTGCAATGAGTGGTAGTAATATATCGTGTAAACAGGTTGCATTTACTGCTGACAGTACAGTATTTGGAAAACCGGATGCGACATGGAAAATCTCCAATTCTGTCTATGGCTCCGGGAAGATTATGGAGAGATTTTCAGATACCTGTGCACTGAATGGTACGTATACAGTTGATAATAGATGTGCTGATTTTCAGGGTGTTGATACTACAGGCAGTTTACAATTAGATCTGGATGGAGATCGGTATTATGCCGGATATTGTCTTATTACAGAAGATGTAACAGCGAAGAATATTCGTACATGTAACGGAACGTTATTACATGTTTCCAAGGATGCTGCGATGAAAGTAGATGAGGATGGATATTTTTATGTAACCGCTGGAACCAAGTGTCTGGTGGAAGGAGCATTGGATGGAAAGATAGATCTAAATGATGGAAAGTATTGTGCATTCTATATGAATGGTGGAACACTTACTTCAACGGAGAATTTGCAATGCATCTATTATCCGGTATCATTTGAATATGAAGAAAAAGCGGGTACACTTACCTGGAGTGGAGTGAATACGCTGGGCCTGTGCAAAGATGTGAAATTTGGCATGGTGGGTAACAATATTTATGTTACCGGAACGGCTAAGAAAGGCTATGAACTGCAGGGTGCTTATGCAAAGAAGGAATCCGATAAGGATTATAGCAATATGGCAGCGGGAACAACCGACAATTCTTACAAGTATACAATGACAGCAGAACCGGTTGCAATCCGTATGGATTTTGCCGGAACACAGATTTCATTAGGAAAGTCTGTTCCGGATCCGATCGCGAAGTTAAATGAGGCTACAACGGCAGAAGAACCTTTGTATGATATGGCAGATGTCATCATTTCCAATGATGGGGAAGAAGGAGAATTGACATATGCATTGGTAGAAGAACAAAGTAACATGCCGGAAGGATTGCAGTTTGCAGATGGAAAGATCTATGGTACACCGACAGTGCTGAATGAGACCGGAAGTAAGCTAGTGATCCGGGTAACCGGTCGGAATGGTTCGACCGCAGATCTTTCATTGGTAATTAAAGTAACAGAGACAGGAGAGGGTACGGGAAGTCAGGAAGGACGTATCCGGGTGGATGCTGAGAAGCAGGAAGTGCACCTTCAGGGCAATTCGGTTGTAATTGCTGCTAATGGAGAAGAGACAGCAGTTTATATTGATGATGATTTAGATGGTGTGGCAGATTTTGAAGAACCGGCATATTCCGGTGATCTGTCTGCGTATACAGTATATGGAATCAAGGGGGCAACGATCCGCAGACCGCTGCAGCTTACGATGACAGGTGGTACGGTAAAGAGTATTACTGTCGTAGAGAATGCAGATGTATCGGTCAAAACAGAAACGGATGCAGTAAAGATGCAGATGACAGGTGGCAAGGTATCCGGAGGCATAACAATGGCAGAAGATGCCGAGATTGCCGGAACCATGGCGTTATGCATATCCGGTGATGCAACCTATAAAGTGGTGAATATGACATATGGTAATAATGTTACCTGTGATGGTTGGTATCAGGACATAAAAGGGGATGTTACGATTGACGGAATCTATAAGTTGTCAAAGAATATAGAAATAGAAAGTATAAGGATTAATAAGAATGCTAAGTGTACCCTTTCAGAAGGGAGCAAGTTAGCAGTCAATGGTCTGCTGTATGTTCGACAGTTGGCTTATTTCTATAACAATGGAGAAGTTAAGACCGGGAAGACGATTATTGATAATGGCGGATATGTGTATAACAAAGGGACATATACCTGTACGGGGACGTTTGATAATTATGGAAGATTTCTTGTGATAAGGGGAACATTACTTCCGGAAGATAACGCATTTAATCAGGTGTATTATCCTGTAGATATTCAGTGTGATTTGAAGAATACGAGTCTTAAAAAAGACAATAATACAATGGGGTATTATACGGTAGGCGATAGTGTTATGTTGTTTGGGTGGGCTGGAGCAGACTGTAGTGTATCGGCTACGGATGTACCGGGCTATGTACCATATATTAGCGTGAATGACAATAAGCTTGTTGAGATGGGGAATAATAGTTATACATTCCGGATGCCGCGAAAGGCAACGACATTGCATTTAAGCTATCAGCCGATACAGATCAGTGCACAGAAGGCGTTTGCGGATCCTACGGCAGTAATTGCAAGAGAATATACAAGGGATGATCCGTTATATGATCTGAACAATCTGGTGATATCCAATGATACAACAAGTACGTATGGACAGGATATGGTATACGAATTACAGCCGGGTTCTGAACTTCCTGCAGGGTTATCTTTGTCCGAAGGAAAACTGATCGGTACGGTGGCTGCTGATGCGAAGGATAGTGATGTGACATTTATTGTGACCGGGCGGAATGGAACGACGACGGAAGTGCAGATGCATATCGCAGTAAGCAGCGAGATGACGCAGCGGGATATTAATAAGCTGGTTAAAATAAGTGGTTACACGATTGATCTGCAGGGAACATCCGTAGTTATACGTCAGGCGGTCGGCGATACGACAAAGACGTCCATTTATCTGGATGATGATCGTGACGGAATTGCAGATAATACAAACGCATTGCAGATGAATCAGAGTACAGAGCTTGCTTTGTCAAGTTATTCTATTTGTGGTTGTACAAAGGCAAGCGAGAGTAAAGTAGATGGGAATATCAGCATCTATATGTATGGTGGTACAGTGAATGGCCTGTATGGTGTGTATGGCGAGTCGAATAAGATCGTTCGGTTAAATAGTGACGTTGCGGTATATGTAAAGGGTGGGAGCATTAAGAGTAATACGACTGCCGCACAATATGCTTATGCAAAGAATGTTACATTGGATGTACAAGGCGGAGATCTGAACCGAAGAGTCTATGCAGCATACGAGCCACAGAATGTGGATCAGGTATGTTTCCGTTTTGGAGATAAGGCAGGGTTTTATAATACAAATAGTGGTGACGAGTATGGTATGGCAGTCACATATAAAGGAACGGTCAAAGATATTATTGCCACTGTTGGAAGTGATGGAAATGGAAGATTTTCCGGTGCAAAAGCATCGTTCCAAGGCGTATATAAGACGAAAGTTTCCGGCAATGTAGAGTATACTATCAATGGGCAATGGAATCCGATTAATATTAGTGCGTTTGCTATGGATGCAACAATTGCAGGCAATATGAATGTAGAGTGGAAGCAAGGCGTGATGGCATCCTCAAACAATTCGAGCTGGTCTCCCGCATTCTTACGGGGAAGCCAGGTGGCAGATCTGAATGTTTCAATTCCGGACGGAACGAAGATCGGCGGTAATGCATATATGGCAGTGCTTGGAAGCAAAGCGAATAATATCAAATTAGATGCACCTCATACAGGTGGTAAGGCAAATGTATCGTTGAGAGAGACGAATGGTTCATCAATAATCAGCAACAGTGCTTATGTTAATCTGAATGGAACGGTTGAAGTGGATGGAACCTATACACTTGAAGAAAGTCTGGAGGCAGATAAATTTACTACATACAGTAATGCCAAACTGACAATTGCGGAAGGGGTTACGGTGGTGAGTGCCGGTAAGGCGGATCTTAGTGGAACAGTTGTGAATCATGGAACCTGGAACAGTCGGGATAAGCTTACGATCAATGGAACTTTGGATAATTACGGGGAATTAAGCTTTGGAGCTGTGGGCTCGACATCTTTTGGATTACGGATAGAATCTCTTGGAAAGCTGATCAATCGTGAGGATGCGGTCTGTGAGCTGGCAAGCAGAATAGATAATGTTGGTAAGATTGTGAATTATGGAGGTTTGAAACAATCATATTACAACAGCGTATCAACTTACATGACATCGGTTGGTAAGATCTATACGACGACCAAACCAAAGATGAAAGTAGCCCTGAAGAATTATCAGACCATCTATTATGCGGTGCAGACGGATTACATAGAAGAATATGTATCATCCGTTAAGGTGACGGATAGTTCGGAAAAGGATCTGGAAGTCTCCGGAGTGGACGGAGATGACAACCGGTATCTGCTTGGTGGGAAAACGTTCTATGTGCAGGTTGACGCGAAGAACGAAACAGGAAAGAAGGTAAGCAGTATTACTTATAATAACGGAACGGATTCCGGTGCAGGTATGACGGAGACAACCACAAGTGGTAAGTGGATGGGAACATCAGGTTATGAACCAATGATTGTAACATTGCATTTCGAGGGTGTAACCAATATCACACTGGATAGGGATTCGGATGAGGTCAATACAGCACAGGTGGGTGTAACGTATCCGTCAACTGCTCCGGTATATGATCTCACAAAGCTTGTGATATCAGGAGATGACGCAGAGGGAACGGGAACTGTTACCTACATGGTTGATCCATCTACCGCTCTTCCGACAGGATTGAAACTGGTAAATGGAGTGATCTGTGGAACACCTTCAAGAGCAAGTAATACAGCACAAACGGTAAAGATTCTGGTCAAGGGCAGGAATCATACAACAGCCGTGTTTACGTTGACGTTTACGAAGATTGAAAAAGGAACACCTACGGTATTGATACCGGATAAACTTACGGCTTTGGCAGGAGATACATTGGCATCGGTTACTTTGCCGGATTACTCATTGAAAGCGGCTCGGAATGCCGGAACTTATGCATGGCAGAATCCGGATACAGTGGTAGGAAACACGGGTAACGGGAAAGAGACATATACCGCAATATTTACCCCGAAGGATACTGAAAACTATAATTGGGATAACCGTAAGGGCGAAGATGGAAACATTTCGGTTGAAGTAACGATCGCAATTAAGAAACGTACGCCGGAATTTACAACACCAACCGGGCTGACTGCTATTTATGGCGATACGTTTGCTTCTGTGGTACTTCCTGATGATGAGAATGGAACATTTGCATGGGCAGATGGTGTGAAGATGGAGGATGAAGTAGGAAATGCAGGTGCTTATACCTGTTATCTGGAATACACACCGAACGATCAGACGATGTACGAGAAGGTTTCCAATATTACGGTTAAGTTGGTTGTGCAGCCGAAGAAGGTTACCACATTTGTCCCTGCTAAGACGGTATTTGAAGTAGAAGCAGGAGGTACATTAGGAGATATTGTACTTCCAACATCAGAGGATGGCACATATAGTTGGCATACGATCGCAACTACGATTCCTGAGAATGAGGGTACATATGAAGTTATTTTCAAGCCAAATGATGTCAAGAATTATGACTGGTCTGGTGTGGAAGGATATGATCCGACCTATAAGGGTGTGATCGTGAGCGTAGCTGTTAAAGTAATACATGTACACGATTACGGTGAGACCTGGAAGAGTGACAAGACACATCACTGGAAAGAGTGTGAATGTGGAGAGGTAAGTGACAAGGCAGAGCATACATGGGATGCAGGAAAAGTAACCAAAGAAGCAACAGCGACAGAAGCAGGAGAGAAGACATATACCTGTACAGTATGTAAAGTAACCCGGACAGAAGTAATACCGGCAACGGGAGAGACGCCGGAGCCGCCACATGTCCACGAATACGGAACAACGTGGAAGAGCGACAAGACACATCACTGGAAAGAGTGTGAATGTGGAGAGGTAAGTGACAAGGCAGAGCATACATGGGATGCAGGAAAAGTAACCAAAGAGGCAACAGCGACAGAAGCAGGAGAGAAGACATATACCTGTACAGCATGTAAAGTAAACCGGACAGAAGTAATACCGGCAACGGGAGATACCGGATCGGCAGATCCGGCTGAGAAGCCGGGCAAGCCGGAGAACCCGGGACAACAGGAGAAGCCGGGTCAGGTAGAACAGCCGGGACAGCCTGCGGCACCGACGACACCTGCGACACCTGCGAGTCAGCCTGTGACAGAGGCAGTAACGGAAGAGGAAGATGAGCCATTACCGGCAAAAGGAACGATTCTGACAGATGATTCTGCAAAAGCGAGATTTAGAGTGCTCAGTGGCGAAGATGATGATCCACAGGTAGAGTATGTTGGAACAATCGATAAGAAAGTAACCAATATTAACATTCCGGAAGTTGTTACATTAGATGATATTGATTATGATGTGGTTGCGATCGCAAGTGGCGCATTTAAGAACAATAAGAATCTGAAGAAGATTGTGATTCCGGAATCGGTAGAAAGGATTGGAAGTAAGGCATTCTATGGATGCAAGAAACTTACCAATATTACGATCAAGACAACCGGGCTTACAACAAAGACGGTTGGCAGTAAGGCATTTGCAAAAGCAGGCAGCAACAATTATAAGAAACTCACTGTGAAGGTTCCAAAGAAACAGATGAAGATGTATAAGAAAATGTTACGAAAACGTGGATTAAGTGCAAAAGCAAAAATAAAATAAGAACCAAAAGTTCAAAATTAAACATGAATGGTCATATCGGATTAATAATACAAGTTTTTATAGTTGTATATTAAGAAAAAACTTGATAAATGCATGCAATTGTCATATAATGGAAACGCTTACAAAAATGATATTCAGTTTATTTTCGATATAACCATTTCCCTTGCCCTGCAGGATCTCCTTTCTTATGTCCTGCGGGGCACTTTTGTGTTATTAAAAAATGTGCAAGTTTTACGTACATTTTAAGGAAAATCCCTTGACACAAAGGACTGGCTTGGATATAATGACAAGGTGTGCGTGGATTTTAGTGTATTCGTGCACCCAAAATGAGGAAACTGGTTCCTCGCAAATATAACAAACAGGAGGTGAAAAACATGCCAACATTTAACCAGTTAGTTAGAAAAGGAAGACAGACTGTAGAGAAAAAGTCTACTGCACCAGCTCTTCAGAAGGGTTACAACTCTTTGCAGAAGAGACCTACTGATACAGCTTCTCCACAGAAGAGAGGTGTTTGTACAGCAGTTAAGACAGCTACACCTAAGAAACCTAACTCAGCTCTTAGAAAGATTGCCAGAGTACGTTTATCTAACGGTATCGAAGTAACAAGCTACATTCCGGGTGAAGGACATAACCTTCAGGAGCATAGCGTTGTTATGATCCGTGGTGGTAGAGTAAAGGACTTACCAGGTACCAGATATCATATCATCCGTGGTACTTTGGATACAGCAGGCGTTGCAAAGAGACGTCAGGCTCGTTCTAAGTACGGTGCTAAGAGACCTAAGGATGCAAAGTAATAGGTAACAGTAAGTCAAACAAACATTAATAGTGCTGGTAATGGCTATGTTTTTCATTTATTGAGATAATATATGCAAGACCTGCACGAACAGGTTCCCCAAGCGAATGTAGAATTCCCAAGCGGAACGTGAGTACCTTTAGACCGATCAGATATCGGTTTAGCCAGAGAGTTAATATTTTAGGACTCTCGGTTTGGAGATTCATGTATAGAATTTCCGGATTAGAATAATAATAGGAGGGAAGTACCGTGCCACGTAAAGGACATATTCAAAAGAGAGACGTATTAGCGGATCCAATTTATAATAGCAAAGTGGTTACTAAGCTTATCAATAACATTATGTTAGATGGTAAGAAAGGTGTAGCCCAGAAAATCGTATACGGCGCATTTGAGCGTGTTGCAGACGAGACTGGCAAGCCGGCTTTGGAAGTATTTGAAGAAGCTTTGAACAACATTATGCCAGTTCTTGAGGTTAAGGCAAGACGTATCGGTGGTGCTACTTATCAGGTACCTATCGATGTAAGACCTGATAGAAGACAGGCTTTAGCTCTTCGTTGGTTAACAACTTATTCTCGTGCCAGAAGTGAGAAGACTATGGAAGAGAGATTGGCTAAGGAATTACTGGATGCAATGAATAACACAGGTGCATCAGTAAAGAAGAAAGAAGACATGCACAAGATGGCAGAGGCAAACAAGGCATTTGCACATTACAGATTCTAATTATCGGACACTTGATGAGAACGGGCATTGTTTCGTTCGGATCTGGTGTGAGATTGTGTATGGATTGTCAGAATAATTTAAGGAGGACAAAATCTTGGCTGGAAGAGAATATCCATTAGATAGAACCAGAAATATCGGTATTATGGCTCATATTGATGCCGGTAAGACAACTCTTACAGAGCGTATCTTATATTATACTGGTGTTAACTATAAGATTGGTGAGACTCATGAAGGTGCAGCTACCATGGACTGGATGGAGCAGGAGCAGGAACGTGGTATTACAATCACATCTGCAGCTACAACATGTCACTGGACACTTGAGGATCATCATAAGCCAAAGAAAGGTGCTTTAGAGCATCGTATCAATATTATCGATACTCCGGGACACGTAGACTTTACTGTTGAGGTAGAGCGTTCTCTTCGTGTATTGGACGGAGCTGTTGGTGTATTTGATGCAAAAGCAGGTGTTGAGCCTCAGTCAGAGAATGTATGGCGTCAGGCTGACACATATAATGTTCCACGTATGGCTTTCATCAACAAGATGGACAAGATGGGTGCAGACTTCTTCATGTCTGTTCAGACCATTATTGATCGTCTTGGCAAGAATGCAATTCCTGTACAGATTCCAATCGGTGCAGAGGATAGCTTCATTGGATTAATTGATTTGTTCGAGATGGATGCATACTACTACAAAGATGATAAGGGCGAGGACATCGAGATCACAGAGATTCCGGAAGATTTGAAGGATTTAGCTGATGAATGGCATGAGAATCTTGTTGAGAAGTGCTGTGAGTTAGATGACGACCTTATGATGCAGTACCTTGAAGGGGAAGAGCCATCAATCGAAGATATGAAGAAGGCACTTCGTAAGGGTACAATCGCTAATGAAGCAGTTCCTGTATTCTGTGGATCAGCATACAAGAACAAGGGTGTTCAGAAGATGTTGGATGGTGTTATCGAGTATATGCCAGCTCCTACTGATGTACCGGATATCACTGGTGTTGATGAGGATGGTAATGAAGTAATACGTAAGTCATCTGATGAAGAGCCATTCTCAGCTTTGGCATTTAAGATCATGGCTGACCCATTCGTAGGTAAGTTAGCATTCTTCCGTGTATATTCCGGAACATGTAATTCAGGATCATATGTATTGAATGCTACTAAGAATAAGAAAGAGCGTGTGGGACGTATCGTACAGATGCACGCTAACAACCGTACAGAGATTAGCAAGGTTTACTCTGGTGATATCGCTGCTGCTGTAGGATTTAAGTTTACTACAACCGGTGATACAATCTGTGATGAGCAGCATCCGGTAATCCTTGAGTCTATGGAATTCCCAGAGCCAGTTATCGAGCTTGCTATCGAGCCTAAGACAAAGAATGATCAGGGTAAGATGGGTGAGGCACTTGCTAAGTTGGCAGAGGAAGATCCTACATTCCGTGCTCATACTAACCAGGAGACAGGTCAGACGATCATCGCCGGTATGGGTGAGTTACACTTGGAAGTTATCGTAGATCGTCTTCTTCGTGAGTTTAAGGTTGAGGCTAACGTTGGTGCACCTCAGGTTGCTTACAAAGAGACAATCACAAAGGCTGTTGATATTGATAGCAAATATGCTAAGCAGTCAGGTGGTCGTGGACAGTACGGTCACTGTAAGGTTAAATTTGAGCCAATGGATGCAAACGGCGAAGAGTTATTCAAGTTTGAGTCCAGCGTAGTTGGTGGTGCGATTCCTAAGGAGTACATTCCAGCAGTTGGCGAAGGTATCGAGGAAGCTACAAAGGCTGGTATCTTGGCAGGATTCCCTGTTGTAGGTATTTACGCTAATGTATACGATGGTTCTTACCATGAAGTTGACTCGAACGAGATGGCATTCCACATTGCCGGTTCTATGGCTATGAAGGAAGCTATGCAGAAAGCAGATCCAGTATTACTTGAGCCTATCATGAAGGTAGAAGTTACAATGCCTGAAGAGTACATGGGTGATGTAATCGGAAGCTTGAATGCAAAACGTGGACAGATCCAGAGCATGGATGACCTTGGCGGTGGTAAGATTGTACGTGCATTAGTACCACTTGCAGAGATGTTCGGTTACTCAACAGAGTTACGTTCAGCTACACAGGGTCGTGGTAACTACTCAATGTTCTTTGAGAAGTACGAGCAGGCTCCAAAGTCTGTACAGGATAAGGTTATCAACGCTAAGAAAGGTAACTAATTTATTATAGAAAATACTTGAAAATATTAGACTTTTCTAATATAATCAGTATTAGTGAGTAAAGCCCGTGAGGCTATAATTAAGGAGGAAATAAAATGTCAAAAGCTAAGTTTGAAAGAACTAAACCACATTGTAATATCGGTACCATCGGTCACGTTGACCATGGTAAAACAACTTTAACAGCAGCTATCTCTAAAGTATTAGCAGCAAGAGTTGCTGGTAACGAAGCAACTGATTTCGAGAACATCGATAAGGCTCCAGAAGAGAGAGAAAGAGGTATCACTATTTCTACAGCTCATATCGAGTACGAGACAGAGAAGAGACATTACGCACACGTTGACTGTCCAGGACATGCTGACTACGTTAAGAACATGATCACTGGTGCAGCTCAGATGGATGGAGCTATCCTGGTAGTAGCTGCTACTGACGGTGTTATGGCTCAGACAAAGGAGCACATCTTATTATCTCGTCAGGTAGGTGTACCTTACATCGTTGTATTCCTTAACAAGTGTGATATGGTAGATGACGAAGAGTTGATCGAGTTAGTAGAGATGGAAGTTACAGAGCAGTTAGAGGAGTATGGATTCGAAGGATGTCCAATCATCAAGGGATCAGCTCTTAAGGCTCTTGAAGATCCTAACAGCGAGTGGGGAGACAAGATCATGGAGTTAATGGATACTGTTGATTCTTATATCCCAGATCCACAGCGTGATACAGATAAGCCATTCTTAATGCCAGTAGAGGACGTATTCACAATCACAGGTCGTGGTACTGTTGCAACTGGTAGAGTAGAGCGTGGTACATTACACCTTAACGATGAGTTAGAGATCCTTGGTGTTAAGGAAGAAGTTCAAAAGACTGTTGTTACTGGTATCGAGATGTTCCGTAAGCAGTTAGACGAGGCTCAGGCTGGTGATAACATCGGTGCATTACTTCGTGGTATCAACCGTGACCAGATCGTTCGTGGA
>QWCE01000364.1_pt1 | contig 87370 bp, 89 predicted proteins | sample 1972531 | NCBI WGS metagenome assembly QWCE01 (sample SAMN09866716, study PRJNA288562) | Human gut metagenome isolate term4_stool, whole genome shotgun sequencing...
TTTTCCGGGGTTTTTGAACCATTTTGATACGGTTTGAACAGCAGATTATCTCTTGCTGAACTGAGGTGCTCTACGAGCTGCCTTGAGACCGTACTTCTTGCGCTCCTTCATACGAGGATCGCGCGTGAGGAAGCCGGCCTTCTTCAGGACGGTGCGGTACTCGGGGTTGACCAGCAGCAGGGCGCGGGCCACGCCGTGACGCAGAGCGCCGGCCTGACCGGACACGCCGCCGCCCTCGACGGTGGCAACGATGTCGACCTTGCCGAGCTCCTCCGTAGCGGCGAGGGGCTGACGGACGACCATCTTCAGGGTCTCGAGACCGAAATACTCGTCGATGTCGCGGCCGTTGATGGTGATAGCGCCGGTACCGTTCTGGAAGAGGCGAACGCGGGCGACGGAGGACTTTCTACGGCCGGTGCCGTACAGATAAGGCTTCTTGGACTGATACATTCTTCTCTTCCTCCTTAGACTTCGTAGGCTTCGGGCTTCTGAGCCTGCTGCTCGTGGGTGTCACCAGCGTAGATGTGCAGACGCTTCAGGGAGTCCTTGGTCACGGTGTTGCGGGGCATCATGCCGCGCACAGCCACGCGCATCGCAAGCTCGGGCTTCTCCTGCATGAGGATGCGATACTTGGTCTCCTTCAGACCGCCGATCCAGCCGGAGTGCGTACGATAGTACTTCTGCTCCATCTTGTTGCCGGTGAGGATGGCCTTGGAAGCGTTGATGATGATGACGTTGTCGCCGCAGTCGGCGTGCGGGGTGTAGGTGACTTTGCGCTTGCCGCGGAGCAGATCAGCCGCAGCAACGGCGGTCTTGCCCATGGGCTTGCCGGCAGCATCGATGACGTACCACTTACGCTCGATGTTGCCCTTGTTCGCCATAAAAGTGGACATGGTGTGTTTCCTCCATATTGATCTATGAATGAAAGCTTGTGCTTTACATTTTTGTTGTCCCTTGGTAAAATCGGAACGAGTTTATTTATAGCATTTGGGCGCGAGAATGTCAACACCATTTTAATTTAGCGCAAGCAATGCTCGTAAATCCTCTCGTTTTCTTTGATTATCTCTCAATTTCTCAAATCGCAAAATCAAAATTCTTTTATTTTTCGCAAGGAGCTGTACCTATGCAGGAAATCTTGGGCCTCGTGCGCCGCTGCGTTACGGACTACGACATGATTCAGGAGGGCGAGACGATCGCCGTCGGCGTCTCCGGCGGCAAGGACTCGCTCGTCACGCTCACCGCGCTCGCGCGCCTTTCCAAATTCTACCAGAAGCCGTTCAAGGTCGCGGCCATCACGGTCGAAACGGGTGTGCCGGGCATGAGCTTTGATGCCGTGGCCGACTATTGCGCGGCGCTCGGTGTCGAGTACATCCGCGTAAACGTGCCGATCTACGAGATCGTGTTTTTGGAGCGCAAGGAGAAAAATCCCTGCTCGCTGTGCGCCAAGCTCCGCCGCGGTGCGCTTTCGACCGCGATGAACGAGCACGGCATCAAAACGATCGCGCTCGGCCACCACTACGACGACGCGGTCGAAACGCTTTTGATGAATCTCCTCTTTGAGGGCCGCATCGGCTGCTTCCAGCCCGTGACATACCTGAGCCGCTCGGACGTGACGCAGATCCGCCCGCTGCTCTATGTGAAGGAGCAGCAGGTGCGCAATGTCGCGGCAAAGCTCGATCTTCCCATCGTGCACAATCCCTGCCCTGCCAACGGTGAAACGCGCCGTCAGGAGGTCAAAGAGCTCATCGAGTCGCTCTCCGAGCGCTACCCAGACCTCAAGCAGAAGCTCTTTGGCGCGATGCAGCGGTATCCGCTGTACGGCTGGGATACAAAAAATTCGGAAAAGTGACGTCGTCACTTTTCCGAGAATATTTCACTGCGCTTTGTGCCTCGGTTGGCCGCTGAAAGCGGCCAATTCGACACACGCTTCGCGCAAAGTGTTTTCTGCCACACGCATGTCGCGGCAAAAAACGATTAAAATTTTTTCGTGCCTGCAGGCACGAAACTCTGCGAGGCTTTTGTTCTATGTACATTAAATAAACACCAGCCTCAGCAAGATCAGCAGTGCGAGGCCCGGCACGCCGAGGACGGCGATGACGAGGGCGTTGAAGAGATTCAGCCCCAGCGACAGCTTGGCGAGCACGCCGAGCGCGCTTAGAATGCCGAGCAGCGCAAAGCCGAGCAGCGTGTTGACGAGCAGCTTGCCCGCAAGCTTCAACGGCGCGGCGAACAGCCTGAGCACCGCGAGCAGCGCAAACACGGCAAACAGGACAAGCAGTATTTTTTCCGTTATCCCCATTTTGCGACCCCCTCGCTGCACGTTTTGTACACGGCTTCCCCGCTGCGCTCCTTGATCTGGCGCAGCAGGTAGTCATAGCGTGAGAGCTCGGCGTTGATCTCATACACGCAGGCGTCGACGAGCTCCGGCGCGCAGACCGCGTTGAAGCGCGCGTACGCCTGCGACAGCGCGACACGCGTGTCGCGCAGCTCGCTGAACAAGTCCTGCATGGATGCATCGCGCGCGACGTCACAGCGCAGCAAATTGACCTTTCGCATGTTTTCGCCCTCCCATACCTCTGCAATGTCAGTGTATGGAAAGTGTGGACAAATATTCCTCTTTTCAAACAAGGAGCCAAGTATGGAGCATGAAGATTATATGCGCGAGGCGCTGTCTCTCGCGCGCGAGGCCACACAGGAGGGCGAGGTGCCCGTCGGCTGTGTCATCGTCAAAGACGGCGAGATCATCGGCCGAGGCCGCAACCGGCGTGAGGAACTGCAGCGCACCTCCTCGCACGCAGAGATGGAAGCCATCGCACAGGCAAATGAACGTCTGCGCTCCTGGCGGCTTGACGGCTGCACGCTCTACGTGACGCTCGAGCCCTGCCCGATGTGCGCGGGCGCGATCGTCAACGCGCGCATCCCGCGCGTCTACTATGGCGCGCGCGACGAGGCGATGGGCGCCTGCGGCGGCGTGCTGAACCTCTTTATGGAGCGCTTTCCCTTCCGCCCCGCGCTCGTGGGCGGCATTCTGAAAGACGAATGCCGCACCGTGCTGGCCGATTTTTTCCGCACGCTGCGTTTGTAAAGTGATTTCGCTTTCGTGCGTCATTTGACCGCCGGTCAGGAATTGCTACTGCGTCATTACTGCGTCCGAGATATCGACAGTTTGGCACAGTCTTGCACAGTCCCGTGCAAGCTGCAAACGACTGTGGCGCAAGGATTTTCCTTGATTTGCAAGGGTTTCCGGATCTTCTTTCTATTTAACACTTTTGTAACACTTTCCCTCGAACTTTGTTAACATGCGTCCTTTATCTTAATCCTTGCAAGAGACAATAGCTTCTTTTCATCCAATCTTCCATCTTATAAGAAAAGGGACGCCGTGAGGCGTCCTTTTTCGTTATATTCTGATGTAGGATGGCGTCACGGATCGAAGTCCGCCGCCGCGCCGATACCGAGCGCGATGCACGCGCCGCCGGCGTAGAAGAGGATCTCGGCAAGCGTCGGGCGCGCGGCCAAGGCCGCCGCGCAAAGGATGACGCTCATCGTGCTCGCGGGCATCAGCAGCCGCGGCGCGCCGCCGCGGAAAGCAAAGGCCGCAAATTCGAGCAGCAGCACCGTCAGCGCCGCGAGCGCCAGCGTTTCGACATAGTAATGACGCAGAATCGGGTCCGCCGCGTGCTCGCGGTAGAAGAGGATCAGCGCAAGCACCATCGCGCACACAGGCACGAGCAGCGCAACGCCTGGGAACTCCGCCTTGCGGCGCAGCGCGGTCGTAGCGTACAGCAGGCATGCCGCGCCGACTGCCAGAAAAACGGACAGGATCATCGTAAGCGTCGTGCGGAGCGAGAACACCAACGAGCACACCGCCGAGCCGATCAGGGCAAAGCTGCCGAGCACCATCAGCAAGACCGCAAGCGTCGAGCGGTCAAAGGCGAAGTAGAGGTCCATGCTGCCGCACAGCTCGCGCTGAGCGGGATAGCGCCGCGCCATAATGACCGCGATGACCGCTGCGACGACGAGCACCGCAGGCAGCACCATCGTGTTTAAGTCCATCGGGACAGGAAGTCCGTCCGCGTCAAAGCCGACTGCCAGCAGGCGGAGGCGTGCCAGCGCCGCTGCCGCAGAAAAAAGCACCAGCAAAAGCCAATGAAGAATTTTCACAAAACCGAACCCTTTCTTTTTCCGGAATACGGCGCGCACAGCGCCGGAAAACATCTATTTATTGATGATAGCACACTCATCCCCGTTTGTCCATGAATCATTTTGCGGACAAGTCGGTCATACACTGATAAAAACACTGTCACTTAAGCATCGCGGCCGTGGGCCGCAGGGAGGAACACGCCTTGAAACAGCTTCTTCGCATCACGATATTATTGATCGGCCTCATCTGGATCCTCGCCTGGGCGGCGGCAGGCCGCTTTGACGACACGCCGAACACACAGGACGGCTCGGAATCTCCCCCGACGAGCGGTGAGATCGCCGCCCCCGGCGAGCGCGACAGCGCAAAAACGCTGCGCGTCCAAATTCAGGGCGAGGTCCAGGAGATGGACATGGGCACATACCTTCTCGGCGTGCTGCGCGCGGAAATGCCCGCCTCGTTTGAGGAGGAGGCGCTCAAGGCACAGGCCATCGCCGCGCGCACCTACACGCTCTATCGCATCCGCGGCGGCGGCAGCGCGAACCATCCAGACGCCGACGCCTGCGACGACCACACCTGCTGCAAGGCGTATTTGAGCGCCGAGCAGGCTGCGGCCAACTGGGGCAGCATGGCCGTCTACTATGAGGAAAAGCTCGCACGCGCCGTGAGCGAAACGGACGGCGAGGTCATTTTGTATGACGGCGCGCCCATCCTCGCTGTGTTCTTCTCGTCCGCCGACGGCAGCACGCAGGGCGCAGGCGACGTGTGGATGAACGATCTGCCGTATCTCCAAAAGGTCGATAGCCCCGAGACGGAAGAGCTCGTACCGAACTACTACTCGGTCGCAACGTTCACGGCAGCGGAATTCAAGTCTCTCATCCTCGCCGCCAAGCCGGACGCCGACCTCTCCGGCAGCCCCGAGGGATGGATCCGCGATATCGTGCGAAACGACTCGGACTATGTCGCCTCCGTCACGGTCGGCGGCGTCAAGCTGCGCGGCAATGACCTGCGCACGATTCTCTCGCTGCGCTCGCCGTCGTTCACCGTGGAATACAAGGACAATGCCTTTACCTTCCACGTCACAGGCTACGGCCACGGTGTCGGCATGAGCCAGTACGGCGCAAATATCCTCGCCAAGCAGGGCCTTTCCGCCGAGGAAATCGTGCAGCACTATTTTTCGAACACCACCGTCGGCTATTATGACGGCTGAGGCATCGCGGATATTGCAAAGCGGCGGAAAAATTGCTATAATATTAAGATAAAATACGCAAGGAGGCGGGAGAAATGAAGAGCAAGCGTTTTTTGTGTCTGCTGCTTGTATTGCTGATGGTCTTCTCCCTCACCCCCAGCGAAACGAGGGCCGAGACGACTGTCTATTTCACCGCCGTCAACGACCAGCTTTTGCCCGATCTGAGCGATGAGACGATGCCGTTCTGGTCGGGTGGGCGGCTGTATATCCCCTCCACAGTCATCACCGGCACGGACTTGGGCCTTTTCTACTCCCGCAGCCGCGACAAGAGCACCGCCGTCGTCTACCGGCAGGGCAGCGCACTGACGTTCAACTTCGCCGCCGGCACCGTCGCCGACCAGAACGACCGCCAGTACGGCGGTCCTGCCATCGTGCGCAGCGACGTTGTGTTCCTGCCGCTCGACCTTTTGACGCAGTTTTTCTCGCTCGATTATAGCTACACGCGCGTGACCTATGGTTACCTGGTCCGCGTCAAAAGTGATACGGTCGTGCTTTCCGACGCGAAGTTCATCGACGCCGCGGCTATGTCCATGGAGCAGCGCTACAACGAATATATGAAGACGCACAGCGAGTCGAACGATCCCGGCAACACACCGGATCAGAACACCGACGGCGACCGCGACCTTGTCTGTCTCGCGCTGCGTGTGACGGACGAAGAGAGCGCAAACGCCCTGCTCGACACGCTCGCAAGCAACAACGCGACGGCGACGTTTCTCTTCTCGGAAGAGCAGCTTTCCTCGCTCGGCGATCTGCTGCGCCGTGTCGTCATCAGCGGCAACGCCGCCGCGCTGCGCATCGACGCTTCCGGCGGCAGCTCACGCACGGTCAGCGCGATCGAGCGCGCAAACAACGCGCTATGGGCCGCGTGCAACGAAAAAGCGCGGCTCGTCGCGCTCTACGGCGCGTCGGACAAGACGCTGCGCGCCGTGCGCGCCGCGGGCTACTGCCCCATTGACTTTGACCTGGATTACAGCGGCGCTCTTCCCACCGCGGCGCAGGCCGCCAGCGGCATCGCGCGTCAGGCCCGCTCCGGCGGGTGCATCGCCTATCTCGGCGCTGACACCGCCGTGCAGGCAGATTGGAGCACGCTGCTCTCTCGCCTCCGCTCGTCCTCGCGTCTCATCACGGCGCTCAACGAGCTCGCGGTCACAAAGGACGCGTGACGGTTTTACAAATTGTTCAGGAAACGCGCACAGTTTTGCGTATAATAAACAATAATACAGAAGAAAGACACACGCTTGTGTGAAGGAGGAAACCAGCATGGCACGCAATATTCTTGTCGTGGAGGACGACAATAATATTTCCAACCTCATTAAGATGTATCTCGACAAAGAGGGCTTTGACGTCCGCATCGCCGCCGACGGCGGCAAGGCCGTGGAGGAATTCAAGGAAAAAGAGCCCGACCTTGTGCTGCTCGACGTGATGCTCCCCGTGCTCGACGGCTGGGGCGTGTGCGCCAAGATCCGCGAGACGTCCAAGTGCCCGATCATCATGCTCACCGCCAAGGGCGAGGTCAACGACCGCATCCACGGCCTGGAGATGGGCGCGGACGACTATGTTGTCAAGCCCTTTGAAATGAAGGAGCTGCTTGCGCGCATCAACGCCGTGCTGCGCCGCAGCGAGATCCCCGAGGACACGCACAAGCGCCTCACGTTCGACAAGCTCATCATCGACCTCGACTCCTACGAGCTCATCGTCGACGGCAAGAAGATCGACACGCCGCCCAAAGAGCTGGAGCTTCTCTACCACCTTGCCGCCACGCCGAACCGCGTCTACACGCGCAATCAGCTGCTTGACGAGGTGTGGGGCTTCGACTACTTCGGCGATTCGCGCACGGTGGACGTACACGTCAAGAGGCTCCGCGAAAAGGTCGAAAACGTCAGCGACCAGTGGGCGCTCAAGACCGTCTGGGGCGTCGGGTATAAATTCGAAGTGAAGTAATTCAGTATGCCGGAAGAAAACAAAGAGAAAACGCAGAAAAAGCGCTGGACGCTCAAAAAGGTCAAGACCCGCTGCCGCACGATCTACTGGCAGAATTTTCTGCTTACGGCAAGCGTCGTCATGCTGACGCTGGCGCTGCTCGGCAGCGCGTTCTTCGCGCTGACGTATTCCTACGCCATCGACGAGCGCAGCGAGCAGATGCAGAGCAAGGCGACGGTCGTGTCGCACATGGTGTCGTCCTACATGGAAAATGGCTCGCTCACAGGGCTGCGTGAGCTGGCAGACTTTGCTTCGAACGTGACGGATGCAGAATTTCTCATCTGCAACTCGGACGGCAACCTGCTGCTGACGACCGATACAACTCTCGTCAACCGCGTGCTGACCGTGCCGCAGGACGTGGCCGAGGGCGCGATGAGCGATGACACCTACGCCGTGCGCACCACGCTCGGCGACATCTATGAGGACACGCACTTCGTCGTCGGCGTGCCGATCGTGAGCGAGGGCGCAACCGTCGGCTTTGTGCTGGCGGTGACCGGCGCACGGGCGCTGACGACGATGTGGCGCACGTTCATCGGATTGTTTTTCATGACGGCGGTGACGGTATTGCTGCTCTCGTTCGTCGTGAGCGCGTGGGTCAGCATGCGCCAGTCGCGCCCCATCCACGAGATGGCGGAGGCGACACGACGCTTCGCCGAGGGCAATTTCGACGTGCGCATGCACAACTACGAGGGTGTGACGGAGATCTCCGAGCTCGCCGAGTCGTTCAACAACATGGCGGACTCCTTACAGGAGACCGAACGCCAGCGCCGCGAGTTCATCGCGAACGTCTCCCATGAGTTAAAGACCCCGATGACGACCATCGCAGGCTACACCGACGGCATCTTAGACGGCACGATCCCGCCCGAGCAGGAACAGCAGTATCTGCGCATCATCTCGGATGAGGCGCGGCGCCTGTCCCGCCTCGTGCGCCGCATGCTCGAGGTCTCGCAGCTCCAGTCGCGCGACCTGACGCGCACGAAGGCGCCGTTCGACGTGTGCGAGAGCATGCGCCGCGTGCTCATTTCGATGGAGAAGAAGATCACCGACCGCGGGCTCGATGTCGACGCCGACATTCCCGACAGCGGCATCATGGTGCTCGGCGACAACGACCTCATCACGCAGGTCATCTACAACCTGCTCGAAAATGCGGCAAAATTCGCCCGCAAGGGCTCTGCGCTCTACCTCGGCGTGACGACGCTCAACGGCAAGGCGCTGATCTCGGTTCGCAACGAGGGCGACACCATCCCCGCCGAGGAGATCCCGCTGCTGTTCGAGCGCTTCCACAAGAGCGACAAATCCCGCTCCGAGGATAAGGACGGCGTGGGCCTCGGGCTCTACGTGGTCAAAACCATTCTGGACCAGCACAAGGAGCACATCGCCGTCACAAGCGAAAACGGCCTGACGACGTTCACCTTCAGCGTGACGCTCGCCGGCGGGCAGACCGCGCAGTAAGTCTCAACAGGAGAAACACGCTATGGATCACGAGAATCAGGAGTTATCCCCGACGGTCAGCCAGAGCGGCGAGCCGCAGGAGGTCGTGCTGCGCTATGAAGCGCCCGTCACGCCCATCGTGGAGCGCTACGTGCAGCCGACACCGCTGCCCGGACAGCCGAAGAAGCATACATCACCGCGCAAAAAGCGGAAAGGGCTTAAGATCTTCCTTTTCTGCATGCTCGGCCTTCTCCTCGTCAGCGGCGTCGTCACAGCGCTGTGGCTCGGCGGCGCGTTCGACGATCACCGGTCCTATCACGACGATGATTTTGAGCAGCGCCATGACGAGGATTATTACGACAACAGCGAGCATGGCGAAACGACCATCAAGCGCCTGCCCAACACCGATCAGGTCAAGCTCCGCTACAACGAAAGCCACGGCGAGGCGCTGACGATCCAGGAGATCTACCAGAAAGTCAATCCCTCCACCGTCACAGTGCTCACCGGCAACCGCGACGGCAGCGCCATGGTCGGCACCGGCGTCATCTTCACCGAGGATGGCTACATCCTCACGAACGCCCACGTCATCGCGGGCGGCTCGGAGTGCTACGTCGTGCTCGACACGGGTGAGGATTACCGTGCGTGCCTTTTGGGGCTCGACGAAGAAAAGGACCTCGCCGTCATCAAGATCGCGGCCAGCGGCCTTCCCGCCGCGGAATTCGGCGACTCTGACGCGCTGACCGTCGGCGATCCGGTGTTTGCCATCGGCAACCCGCTCGGCGTGGAGCTGCGCGGCACGCTGACCGACGGCATCGTCTCCGCCATCAACCGCGACGTGTACGTCGACGGCGTGACGATGACGCTCATCCAGACGAATGCCGCGCTCAACAATGGCAACTCCGGCGGTCCGCTCATCAACGTGTACGGTCAGGTCGTCGGTATCAACACGATGAAGATGGGCTCGTCCTCCACCACGAGCGTGGAGGGCCTCGGCTTTGCCATTCCCATCGCCTCGACCGCCTATATGATCAATGACCTGATCGCCTACGGCGAGGTGCACGGCGAGGTGGTGATCGGTATCTCGGTACAGATCGCGCCCGTCATTTTAGATAGCGGCGAGACCGCTCTGCGCGTGATGGACGTCACGCCCGGCGGCCCCGGCGACGAGGCCGGCATCCAGAAGGGTGACCTTATCGTAGCGGCCGACGGCGAAGCGTTGACAAAGTCCACCGACCTTCTGCGTGTCCGCCGCCGCCATGAAGCAGGCGAAACGCTCAAGCTCTTAGTCGAGCGCGACGGCAAGCGCTTCACCGCAGACGTTGTTTTACGCGAAAGCGACACATGAGGATATCGACATGAAGAAAAAGCAATTTGCGCTTGGCTCGCTGCTCCTCGGCGCCGCCTCCTGGCTGTGCCTGTGGGGATTGCAGCACATTGAGCGCCGCATGAAAAAGAAACAGAAAAAGTAAAAAAGCAACGATCCCCGTCCGGCGGAAGGTTCCGCCGGACGGGGATCGTTTTGTACTCTGCATCAGCGCTGCTTTTTCTGGTCGTCAAAATAGCGGATCAACTTGTAAAGCAGCTCAATTTCCTCCTGCATGTATCCGTCCAGCACAATGCTCGATGAAGCCGTAAGCCCCAGCAGATAGTCCGCCGAAACTTGAAAGAGCTTTGCCAGCTGCGCCTGCGAATAGCCCGCCGGCTCCCGTAATTGCTTTATTCTGTCACAAATCATAATGAACTCCCGCCTTTTTCGTTCATTAAAAGTTGCCTAAAATGATATTTAATTATCATTATATGTATAGTTTAATTGACAATCGCTATATTCTTTCCAGAGGAAGGCTCCTGTGTCGAGTCTTCCACATATTTAGGAGAGATCGGAATATCTTATGTTTTGTCCCAAATGCGGCAGCCCGATCCCGGAAGACGCTGTCTTCTGTATGAACTGCGGCGAAAAAATTGAAACGGCCGCGCCTGAAGCAGATTCCGCACCTGCGGAGATCACCCCCGCAGAGAAAGCTCCCATCCCAACCAGCGGCAAAAAGCCGAAGAAAAAGAAGGCCGTTCTCCTCGTTTCCGTGCTCGCACTTCTGCTTGTCGCCGTGGCTCTTGCCAACAGCAGCCTGTTCCAAAGCAACATTGCCGCAAAAGCGGGAAAGCGTATCGTCGGCAGCTGGAACGGAGTATTTCTGGAAAATGGAGACGATACCATCCGCGTAAAAAATCTCGGTGGGCTTTACCTGCACCGTTGAAAAGGGTGGTGCGGCTACAATTTCATTCTCAGAACGCTCCATTTCTGATTTATCCTTCTACTTAACTTACAGTCCCGAGAAAACAAAAGCTGTGAATGATGGCGAAAAGCTTGCCGGCTATTGTTATGATGTAAAAGCTTCGGATGATCCTGACGCCTCGGCTTTTGGATATGCTTTTGTCAGTGAAGATACTTTCTCTGTCGTCATTCTTTCCGACCCTGAGCTGTCATTTGCGTTCACTGCAAGTGATAAGTCATAAACCTCTTATTAAAAGAGCCACGGAGTATCTCTCCGTGGCTCTTTACGTCTTTCGCTTTTCACACCCTATAGATCTTCCGTTGTAAACGGATGCGGTCCGCGATCATGGCGATAAACTCGCTGTTGGTCGGCTTTCCTTTCGTGTTGGATACCGTGTAGCCAAAATAGCGCTGGAGCGTCTCAAGGTCGCCGCGGTCCCACGCGACCTCGATCGCATGGCGCACCGCGCGCTCAACGCGCGAGGGCGTGGTGCTGTAGCGGCGCGCGACCTCGGGATAGAGCACCTTTGTCACGGCGTTGATGACATCCATGTCCTGCACGGCGATGACGATGGCCTCGCGCACGTACTGATAGCCCTTGATGTGCGCGGGCACGCCAACCTCGTGGATCACTGCCGTGACCTCGCGCTCAAGCGCCTGCGACTCGTCCTCGCTCTCCTCACCCTCGTTGACCGCGCGGCGCATCTGGTCTAAAAGCGAGGTCAGCTCGCAGGGCTTGGGCATGAAGAACGATACGCCGCGGCTCATCGCCTGCGACACGATCTGATCGCGATAAAGAGCCGAGACGACAACTGTCTTCATCTGCACCTTGTCCTTCGCCGCCTGCTCGAGCACGCCAAAGCCGTCAAGTCCCGGCAGCAAAAGATCCATCACAAGAAGCTGCGGCTTTCGCTCCGCTATATCCTGCGCCGCAGCCAGTCCGTCGGCTGCGCATCCCACTACGTCGAACTCACCCGTTGCTTCCAATGCCTGTTTCAGTGCTGTGCGGAACTCCTCGTTTGCGTCCGCTAATACGACCGTGATCCTCTTGTCCATGTCATCCCGTCCTTTTCACACAAGTTTTCGCCGACCCAGCCGGCCAGCTTCAGCAGCAAAATGTGACGTCTTCGTTCTGCCATGGCTTTAAGCTAACATATTTGGACAGCGTTTTCAAGCGAGTTATGTCGAATCTAACCATCTTTTTCTAACTTTTTGCATGAAAATTTGGTTGTTTTTACGCTATCTGAACACAATCTTTCTACTATATGGGTAGGTTATTCACTCGAAAGCCCCGCCGCAGAGAGCATATTTTCGATAAAAATACCATAACCTCTTGACGGATCATCCAGCAGGACGTGCGTGACCGCGCCAATGATCTTGCCATCCTGCAAAATCGCGCTGCCGCTCATTCCCTGCACCACGCCGCCGGTCTGTGCAAGAAGCTCCTCATCCGTCACGCGCAGCAGCAGATTTCGCGTGCTGCCGGAAGGCGAATAGATTTTTTCGATCTCGATGTCATACTCGCGTGTTTCATTGCCGGAAACGGTGGCCAGGATCGCCGCCCTGCCGGTCTTGACCTCGTCCTTTTTTGCGATCGGCAGCGCCGCGCCGGTGATCTTTGCTGCGTCCTCTGCCGAGAGCTTGCCGAAAATGCCGCATTCGGTGTTGGCGTAAAGCGTTCCGCTGTCGCGCGTCAGGTCAAAGTCGCCCTTGAGCTCGCCGGGCGAGGCGCGCTCCCCCTTTTTCACCGCCTTGACCGAGGCGTCCATGATGCTGCCGTGGTCGAGCGGCAGGAGCTGCCCCGTGTCCACATCCGTGACCCCGTGGCCCAGCGCGCCGAACGTGCCGCTCTGCGGATCAAAGAAGGTCATCGTGCCGATACCCGCCATACTGTCGCGCACCCAGGCGCCGAGGCGGTACTCGCCGTCCTCATCCTTCTCCGGCTCTGCGCTCAGTTCGATCGTGCGGCTGCCGCGCTTGACGGTCAGCGCTGCGGCGTCCTCGCCGTTTTCTGCCAGAAGCTGACGGAATTCCTCAATGGTGTCCAGACTCTGCCCGCAGATGGCGGTGATGACGTCGCCCTCCTTGAGTCCGCAGTCCTTCGCCGGACTTTCCCCATCGGAAAAGCCGACGACGAGCACGCCATCGGAAAAGAGCTTGACGCCGACGGTCTGTCCGACGGGGATCAGCTCGCTGACCGTCCGGTCCGCCGCCTGCGCAGACGGCATTGCGATCGCGGCGGCGGCAAAAAATCCCAGCAGGATCGCCGCCGCTCGCTTTTTTGTGCGATGCGTTCCATCCATTCTCTCACCCCTTTAAAAAATACGGGCGGACGGCGCGCCCTGTGCGCGCAGCGCGCAGCCGTCCGCCCAATGCCGGAAATTTTTTCTTTCTCATTTCTTTTTCTCTGTCCGGCGCATTTACTTTCTGCGCTTCGGGCAAAATTAAAAGGTGCAAAATTTTGATGCGCTGGCATCGCTTTTTGAAATGGCGCTGTAAATGCGGACAAAGAAATTCCGCAGACCAAAGTCTGCGGAATTTTGGGAATTGTTTCCATTTAACGCTCGCGGTTGAAAATTTTGAAGATGTCGTCGAACGGATCGGGCTCATCTTCGTGCTTAGCCTCTTCCTCGGCCTTTTCCTTGTCGAAGTCGAGCGGCGCAAGACCGGCAGCAGCGCTCTCGCCGTTCTGCTCGGCAGGCTTCTTATCCTTGTTGAAGTCCAGCGCGCCGGGTGCCTTGTCAAAGCCCGTGGCGATGACGGTGACGCGGATCTCGTCGTCGAGCGTCTCGTCGAACGTCGCGCCGAAGATCGTGAGCGCGTCGGGATGCACGGCCTCCTGCACGAGGGACGCTGCCTGCTCGACCTCGTCGAGGCCGATGTCCATCGAGCCCGTGACGTTGATGAGCACTCCGTGCGCACCGTTGATGGAGGTCTCCAGCAACGGGGACGAAATGGCCATGCGCGCGGCCTCCTCGGCCTTGTTCTTGCCGGCGGCGCGGCCGACGCCCATGTGGGCAAGGCCTGCATCCTTCATAATGGCGGTCACGTCGGCAAAATCGAGGTTGATGAAGCCCGTGTCGCGGATCAGGTCGGAGATGCTCTGCACCGCCTGACGCAGCACGTCGTCCGCGATCTCGAACGCGTTGGCAAAGGTGATCTTCTGGTCGGTCGCGTGCTTGAGGCGCTCGTTCGGGATGATGACGAGCGAGTCGACCTTGGTCTTGAGCTCTTCGATGCCCGCTTCCGCCTGCGTCATGCGGCGGCGGCCTTCAAAACCGAAGGGCTTCGTCACAACGCCGACGGTCAGGATGCCCGCCTCGCGCGCGATCTCGGCAACAATGGGCGCGCCGCCCGTGCCGGTGCCGCCGCCCATGCCGGCGGTGATGAAGACCATATCGGTGTCCTCGAGCGCCTTGGCGATCTGGTTGCGGCTCTCCTCGGCGCTCTTGCGGCCGACCTCAGGGTCGGAGCCCGCGCCCTGACCGTGCGTCAGCTTTTCGCCGATCTGAATTTTATAAGTGGCGGCAGACACGTTGAGCGCCTGCTTATCTGTGTTCACCGCGACAAAGTCGACGCCGCGCGCACCGGTGCGAACCATGCGGTTGACCACATTGTTGCCGCCGCCGCCAACGCCGATGACCTTGATCTTAACTACGTTTTCAGGACCGGTCTCCAATCCGAATGCCATGTCGGTTCCTCCTGCAATCTGTTGTATGGGCAAGGCACTTGCCGCTGCAAGCGCCACAATATCAGGTATTTGCTATCTTAATCATTGTATTACGGTTTTCCCGCGGGGTCAATAGCAATCGGCCATTTCGGGGAAACTTTTTTACGTCAACTTCCGCCTTTATTCCGGGATGAAGTCAGCCCTGCCGTCGTTCATCAGGTTGATCGTGCCGGTCTGATTGGCTTCAAGCTGCTCCACCACCGTGCGCACATTCCCGAGCTTGTAGGCAATGTCCGCATCCCAGGGCATTTTGACCGTAAAGCGGTCCAAATAGGTAAAGGTGATGGCCGTGCCGTCGCTCAAGTCGATCTCGCCGATCATGGAGAGAAGCTGCTTATCCTCCGCCGTGCGCAGCAGCGTGAGCAGGCGCTCGAATTTATACGAATCCTCGTCCGCAAACGCCGCCATCGCGCCGACCGCGGGCTCGACGAGCGTGCAGCCGGTCACACGCGCGCAGCCCTCGGGGATCTGCGCCGCGCGCTCCAGAATTTTGCCTTCGCCGCTCATGAGCCATGTGCCGTTTTCGCCCGTCAGCGCAGCGGAGGCCGTGCACTCCGTCACGGTCAGAATGAGCGCGTCGGGGTATTTGCGGTTGATGACAACGGTCTCCACATACGGAAGCGTGTCGAAAATGGATTGTTTGACCTTATATTTGTTCAGCAGCACAAGGTTCTGCTCCTTCTGCACGCCCGCAGCCTCGATGATCTGCTCCTCGGTATAGCGCTCGTTGCCCTCCACCACGATCATATCGATGCGGAAGAACATCGTCAGCGCGCCGAGAAATGCGGCGATCACGACCGCGAGGCACAAAAGTCTCAGCGGGAAAGAGGCTCTTCCCCGCCTGCGCCGTCTGTTTCTTCGCTTTGACGCCATAGTTTTCCTGCCTTTTTTCTTCGTTTGCTTATGTACCCGTCTCCCGCCGCACATGTGCGCCCAGCACGCCAAGGTCGCGCTCGATGCTCTCATAGCCGCGGTCGATGTGCTCGATGCGCGAAATGCGCGTGAGTCCGTCGGCCTGCAGGCCCGCAATCACAAGCGCCGCGCCCGCGCGAAGGTCGGTGCACTTGACGCGCGCGCCGTGCAGGTGCTCGCGTCCCGTGACGACGGCCACGCGCCCCGCGACGCGCACCTCCGCGCCCATGCGCGCCAGCTCGTCGACATGGCGGTAACGGTTTTCAAAAATATTCTCTACAAAAACGGTGCTGCCCGCGCTTTTCAAAAGCGCCGCCATCAGCACCGGCTGCGCGTCCGTCGGAAAGCCCGGATAGGGCGCCGTGCGCACAGGGCGGATGGATCTGAGACTGCCATCACTTTGGAGGAAAACATCGTCCTCCCCGCTTTTGACCGTGCAGCCCGCCTCGCTCAGCGCGCCGGACACAGTCGAAAGCGGCCGCGGGTCGACGCCGCGAAGGCGCACCTCTCCCCCACAGCAGGCCGCGGCGCAGAGATACGTCGCGCCCACGATGCGGTCGGCGATGATGCGGTATTTCCCGCCGTGCAGCGCGCGTCTGCCCTCGACCGTGATGATCGAGCCCCCCGCGCCGCGGACGTTGCCGCCCATCGCGTTGATAAAGTTCTGTAGATCGACGATCTCCGGCTCGCGCGCGGCGTTGTAGATCGTCGTCACGCCGTCTGCGCCGCAGGCGCAGAGGAGCGCGTTTTCCGTCGCGCCCACGCTCGGCATGGGTAAGTACACATCGCTCCCGAGAAGCGTTCCGCCGCGGCACTTGAGCTCGCCGCCCGTCTCCCTGATCTCTGCCCCCAGGGCGCTCAGGGCGCTTAAGTGCAGGTCAATGGGACGCGGCCCCAGCTCGCAGCCGCCGGGATAACAGATCGTCGCTTCCTTGCAGCGCGCCAGAATCGCGCCGAGAAAGATGACCGACGAGCGCATCTCTCGCATCAGTGCGTCGGGCACGACCGCGCGGTCCATGCGCGCTGTGTCGACCACGAGCGCACTGTCCTCCCAGTGCGTGCAGCAGCCCAAGTGCCGCAGAATGGCAACGGACGCATCCACGTCCCGCAGCTTCGGGCAATTTTCGATCACGCAGGTGTCCGCGCACAAAAGCGTCGCCGCCAAAATCGGCAGCACACTGTTTTTTGAGCCTTGTATCGTGAGTTCTCCGTACAGGCGCTCCCCGCCCTCTACCAACAGCTCACACATCATGTTCCCTCCCGCAAGCACATTACTTTTCCATCGTATGGCTTTTGCGGAAAATGGGTGACTGCCGGCTTTCGCAGGGCAATAGTTAGGCATTTTCAGTATAGCCATTTTGCCGCGGCGCGTCAACTTCTTTTTGCCTTGCTTTCCCGCCCGCTTTGTGGCAAAATGAGATTATTGTATTTCTCCCCGAAAGGAGTCTTTTTTCATGAAAAAAACGCTCAAAGTCGCGCTCTATATTCTGTTGGCGCTCGTTCTGATCGTGTTGGCCTACGTCATCTATGTCTTCGCCGCCTACTACCGTGTGGAGGATATGCAGAAGCTTGGCGTTGCGCACTGCGACGCCGCATCTGCCGCACCGATGGAGGGCGCGCCGCAGACCGGCGTCACCTATCGCGTTTCGTCGGCCAACGTGGGCTTCGGCGCGTACAGCGCCGATTACAGCTTCTTCATGGACGGCGGCAAGGAGAGCCGCGCCCGCAGCAGGCAAGCCGTTGATGAGAATATGCGCGGCGAGGTCTCGCTCGTCAAGGACCTTTCGCCCGACTTTGCGCTCTTTCAGGAGGTCGATATCTACGGCACGCGCAGCTGGCACATCGGAGAGGACGCTTATCTCGACGATGTGATGGAAAACAGCGAATTTAACAAGGTATTCGCGCAGAATTACGACAGCCCGTACCTCTTCTATCCTCTTATTAACCCCCACGGCGCAAACCAGTCCGGTATCCTGACGCTCTCGCGCCATCCGATCTCATCCGCCGTGCGCCGCTCGCTGCCGATCGAGACGGGCATCATGAAGCTCGTCGACCTGGACCGCTGCTACTCCGTCAGCCGCGTCCCGATGGAAAACGGCAGGGAGCTGGTGCTCTATAACCTGCATCTTTCGGCCTACACATCCGACGGCACGATCGCGACCGAGCAGCTGCAAATGCTCTGCGCCGATATGCTGGCGGAATATGAAAACGGCAACTACTGCGTCGCGGGCGGCGACTTCAACAAGGACCTGCTCGGCAATTCTGCCGAGATCTTCGGCGTCGCGGGCGGCGAGAACGACACCTGGGCGCAGCCCATCCCCGAGGGGACGATCCCCGACGGGCTCTCCCTCGTCGTGCCGTTTGACGTCGACCATCCCGTCGCCACCTGCCGCACGGCCAACGAACCCTACAACGAGGAGACGACCTTCCGCGTGACGGTCGACGGCTTCCTCGTCTCCGACAACGTCGAAGCCGTCTCCGCCGACGTCGTTGACGCGGGGTATCGCTACTCCGACCACAATCCTATCTATATGGACTTCATTTTGAAGGCGGAATAAAACGTCAAAAGTAAAGGAAGCGAGCCTCACGGCTCGCTTCCTTTTTATTCTCTTTCACTTGAGCAGCGTCATCACTGTGTCGTAGATGCGCTTGGTCGCGTCGGGAATGCCGAGCGCCGCCATGTTTTGAGACATCGTCTCCATCCGCTGCGGATCGTTCAGGATGCCCGCCGCGGCGGCGAAGAGCTTCTTGCCGTCAAGGCCCTCTTCCGGCAGCACGAGCGCCGCGCCGTGGTCGCCGAGCAGCGCCGCGTTCTTCTCCTGATGGTGGTTCGTCACGTTGGGCGACGGCACAAGTATCGCCGGAACGCCGAGCGCCGTCAGCTCGCTGAGCGTAGACGCGCCCGCGCGGCAAATAACGAGGTCGGCGGCGCGCATGACAGTTGCCATGTCGTAGATGTACTCGCGCACGTCGAGCGCGGGATGCTCGGTGATCTCCAACCCGTCATCGTGCATCCACTGCTGCATCGGCTTCCAGCAGATCTCGCCGACGCCGTGGATATGGTAAAAGGGCTCCTTCGCGCTCTCAAGCGCCAGAAACTCCGCCATCGCGCGGTTCATCGCGTTCGACCCGAGGCTGCCCCAGAACGAGACGATGAGCTTGCGCCCGTCGTTCATGCCGAGCTTTTCCTTCGCCTGCTGCTTGCTGATCGTGAAGAAGTCACCGCGCACGGGCGTACCGGTCACGACCACCTTTTCGGGGTGCTTGTAGTGCGCGCGGCAGTCCTCAAAGCCAACCATGATGCGGTCGCAGTGGGGCTCCAGCTGCCGCGTCGTCAGGCCCGGCACAATGTTTGACTCGTGCACCGCCGTGGGGATGCCCGCCTTCGCGCCGTAGCGCACAAGTGGATAGCTCGCGTAGCCGCCGGTGCCGACGATCAGGTCGGGGTGAAAATCATTTAAGATCGCGTTCGCCTCACGCTCGGCGTGGGCGAGATTTTTGAGCGAGACAAGGTTGTGCTTGATCTCCGCGGGCCTGAACGAGCGGTGGAACGATGAAATGTTCACCGTACGGAACGGATAGTCCGTGTGCGCGATCAAATCGCGCTCCAGTCCTCGCTCCGCGCCGACGAATAAGATCTGCGTGCCCGCGTCCTTTTCCCGCATATAGCCCGCGAGCGCGAGCGCGGGGTTGACATGCCCCGCCGTGCCGCCGCAGGTAAAGATGACCTTCATAGCCGTTTTCTCCTTCCCGCGTCAGCGCATCTGGCGCGAAACGCTCAGTACGATGCCGACCTCGGCCAGCTGCACGGCAAGCGCCGTGCCGCCGTAGCTGAAAAACGGCAGCGAAATACCCGTGTTCGGGATCAGATTCGTCACGACCGCGATGTTCAGGAATACCTGCAAGGCGATCTGCGTCGTCACGCCGACGGCAAGAAGGCTTCCGAAGCGGTCGCGCGCGTGCAGGGCGATCCAGTAGCCGCGGATGACGAGCAGCGCGAACATGACCATGATGATCGTCGCGCCGACAAGGCCGAGCTCCTCGCAGATGATGGCAAAGATGAAGTCGTTGTGCTCTTCGGGCAGGAACAGAAACTTCTGCCGGCTCTTACCAAGGCCCAGTCCGAACAATCCGCCCGAACCGATGGAGAGCAAGCTCTGCCGGATCTGATAGCCCTTATCGCGCATCCACTCCTCGTTGAACGGGTCGAGCCAGATGTCGATTCGGCTCGAGTTGTAGGTGATGATGCCGGTCGCAAAGGCGTAGATCACCAGCAGCACCAGCGCAAAGCCGAGACCGACCCAGTAGTTGCGGATACCGCCGACGTACATCATCACAGCGCCGATGCCGAGCAGCAGCACCATACCGGAAAGATGCGGCTCCTTCGCCATCAGCGCCGCAATCACGCCGAGGATGGCAACATAGGGCACGATGCCGTAGCGCAGCGTGGCCATTTTGTCTTTCTTCTTCGAAATGCTGTCGGCAAAATAGAGGATAATGCCAACTTTGGTGATCTCAGACGGCTGGAACTGGATGGGGCCGAGACGGATCCAGCGCTGCGCGCCGTGCGTCAGTCGGCCCGTGCCGATGCCCGGGATCAGGACGAGCACCAGCAGGATGATGGAAAAGATCAGCAGCATCTTCGCCACCGCGCGATAGCGCTCGTAATTGATCTTGCCGACAATAAACATCGCCGTGATACCGAGGATCGCAAAAATGCCCTGACGGATGAGGTAGTACGCGGGGTTACCCTCTTCATAGTAGGCCGAGGGGAAACTGGCGGAAAACAGCATGATCAGGCCCACGCCCACGAGCGTAAGCACCAGCAGAAGATACGGAAGATCCAGCGGTCCGCGGCCCGCTTCGCGCGCCGCCGCCTCGATGGCCTTCGCCCGCTCGCGCTGCTCCTGCCGCAGCAAGCGTTCTTCCTTGGTCATGCAGTCTTCCCCCTTTCATACTGATTGCAAACTCGCGCTCTGCGCGAGTTTGCCCCCATTTTGCAACCAAGCGTCGCAGACTTTCGCGCCCGCAGGCGCGAAATATTTTTAATCATTTTTCGCCGCGACCGGTGCGTGGCGAAAAATACTTCTCGCAGAGTGAGTGTCGAGCCGCCAAGGGCGGCGAGGCACAGAGCGCCGCGCATCCCCTCTCATTTTTGAGAAACGGCAAGCCGTTTCTCAAAAATGAAATCTGTTGAGTACTCCGAACAGCGCCGCCAGACAGCACAGCGCACTCACGCTGGTGAACACGGCGACGAGCTTTACTTCGCTCCAGCCGCAGAGCTCAAAGTGGTGGTGCAGCGGCGCCATTTTGAAAAGGCGCCTGCCGTGCGTGGCTTTGAAGTAGATGACCTGCAAAATGTCGGACAGCGTCTCGCAGATGTAGACAAAGCCGACAGGGATCAGCACGAGCGGCATATCGTAGGCAAAGGCCAGCGCCGCCACCGTGCCGCCGAGGAACAGCGAGCCTGTGTCGCCCATGAAGACCTTGGCGGGGTGGAAATTATAGATGAGGAAGCCGAGAATTCCCCCGACGAGCGCCGCAGCATAAATGCCGAGCTGCTCATAGCCCTGCCACCAGATGGCGAGCACGGTGAAAAACAGGCCGACCGGCACCGTCACGCTGCCGGCCAAGCCGTCGATGCCGTCCGTGATGTTGACGGCGTTGACCGTGCCGACGATGACAAACGCCGCAAACACCATGTACACCCACCAGCTCATGACGATCTGCGTGTTGAAAAACGGCACGTAGAGGTTCGGCGTCAGCATGCCCTCAAAGCGCATCAGGCAGAGGAACGCGACCGCCGCGGCGAGCTGGAGCAGGAACTTCTGAATGGCCGTGAGGCCGAGGTTCTGCTTGTGCTTCACCTTTTCAAAGTCGTCTAAAAAGCCGATGCCGCCGAAGATCAGCGCAAAAAAGAAGATGTAGAGGTGCTCAAAGTCCCCCGCCATCATGCCCTTCCAGCCGCAGATCAGGATAGAGACGAAGATGCCGAGGATGAACATTAAGCCGCCCATCGTCGGCGTGCCGGCCTTTCCGGCGTGCCAGGTGGGGCCGTCCTCGCGGATGCTCTGTCCGGCCTTGAGCTTTCTCAGCTCAGGAACCAGAAATTTTCCCGTGATCGCGGAGACCGCGAAGCTCAGTATGCAGGCAATGATGATCTTCATGTTCGTTTTCCTTCGCCGCGTCGGCGGCGTCCTTCCTTTGTACTTGCGCGAACCTCTCGCGCACGACCTCCCTCTCGTCGAGGTGGTATTTTATCGTTCCGATCTCCTGATAGGTCTCGTGCCCCTTGCCGCAGAGGACGACGACGTCGCTCTCTTTCGCCTCATGGAGCGCAAAACCGATGGCCTCGCGCCGGTTCTCGATGACGGCGAACGGCGTTCTGCTCTCCAAAATGGCGGGGAGCACATCTCGTAGGATGGTGTAAGGGTCTTCGGTGCGGGGATTGTCGCTCGTGAGGACAACAAAGTCCGAGAGCGCCGCGGCGATGCGGCCCATGCGGGGTCGCTTTGTCTTATCGCGGTCGCCCCCGCAGCCAAAGAGCGCGATGACGCGCCCGTCGGCAAAGCCGCAGACCGTGGAGAGAATATTTTTGAGCCCGTCGGGCGTGTGCGCATAGTCAATGATGACGGTGAACGGTGCATCAAGCGGTACGACCTCGCACCGCCCCTTAACGCCGACACATTCCGTCAGCGCTTTTGCCGCGTCGGAAAGCGGCACGCCGAGCGCCTGCACGGCAGAAAGCGACGCGAGCGCATTGTAGAGCGAAAAGCCGCCGGGGATGCCGATTTTCGTCTCCTCGTGGTCGAAGTCGGTGCAGGCGGTAAAGCGCACACAGTCGTTTTCGTAGCGGGCACGCCAGCCGACAAGGTCATTCGTCATGCCCTGCCCGAATGTGATCCGCTCGCTCGTAAAGCGGGCGAGCAAGCGCTCCGTCCACGCATCGTCACCGTTGACGCAGGCGATGTCACACTGGTCGAAAAGCCTCGACTTCGCGTCGCAGTAGGCCTCCATCGTGCCGTGGTAGTCGAGGTGATCCTGCGTCAGGTTCGTGAAAACACCGACGCGGAATCGGATTCCTTCTACCCTGCTCTGCATCAACGCGTGGGACGAGACCTCCATCACGGCATAGGTGCAGCCCGCATCGACCATCTGGGCAAGCAGGCGCTGCACGGTCAGCGCGTCGGGCGTTGTGCGGTCGGTCGGGATGGTCTTGTCGCTGATCAAATTCTGATTCGTGCCGATCAGGCCGACCTTTGCGCCCTTCGTGCGCTCCAAAAGCTGTTTGATAAGATATGTCGTGGTCGTTTTGCCGTTTGTGCCGGTCACGCCGACCACGGTGAGTTTTCCCGCCGGAGTACCATACCATACCGCCGCGCAAAGTGCAAGCGCTTTGTGCGCATCCGGCACTAAGATATAGGGAATTTCCGTCTCCGGCGGATGCTCGCACACGGCGCAGGCCGCGCCGCGCGCTTTGGCTTCGGCGATAAACTCGCCGCCGTCCTCCTTCTCCCCCGGCAGGGCGAAGAAGAGGAATCCCTCTTCTACCTTGCGGGAATCGAGCGCAAGGCCTCTGACTATCAGGTCAGGCGGCGCATGCACCGTTTTGTCTTCTAATGCGGAAATAAGCTCAGATAACTGCGTTTGAAAAATTCCTTTCGGAATTGGGTCTTGCTGTCTTTAGTCGCGCACCGAGCTGTCGCTGAACTGGACGCGCACGACCGTACCGGCCTCGACCTCCGTGCCCGCGGCGATGCTCTGCGAGATGGCGCGCACCGTGGACGAGCTTGCGTTCGTCGCGCCGGAAACGCCCATGATGAGCCCCGCGTTCACGATCTTCTGGTTCGCGGTCGCGGCGCTGTCGCCCACGACGTTCGGGACGATGCACTTGTCAGTCGACTTCTCCGCGCCGAGGTAGAGGATGATCTCCGCGCTGTTCGGTACGATTGCGCCGCCTGCGGGCGTCTGGTCGGTGACGGTATCGCCGCTGCCGACGGTGCGGAAGCTGAAGCCGTTCGCGCTCAGGCGCTCGGCCGCCGCGTCCTTGCTGAGGCCGACGACGTTCGGCACAGTCTTATCCGCGCCGACGAGCTCTTCAGCGGTGTAGCTCGGCTCAATGCCGAGATACGGCAGGATCTCGCCCATGACGGAACTCGCCACGGGGGCGACCATGTTACCGCCGGAAACGTAGGTACCGGTCCACTTGCTCGGCTCGTCGAGCGTCAGGAGCATCATCACCTGCGGGTCATCCGCAGGGGCGAAGCACACGAACGAGACGATGACGCCGCCGCCGACCTTATCGGCCGTGCCGGTCTTGCCGCCGATGCGGTAGCCCGCGACCTGACCGTTCTTGCCCGTGCCGCTTGTGACCTCATACTCCATGATGTCGCGCACAAGCGCGGACGTCTCCTCGGAGACGACCTGACGGATGGGCGTGGAGTCGTGCTTGGAGACGACGTTGCCATCCTGGTCGGTGATCTCTTCGACAAGATAGGGCGTATAGAGGTAGCCGCCGTTGACGCAGGCGCACTGCGCCGCCAGCAGCGCGATGGGCGTGACGTTGAAGTTCTGGCCGAAGGCGTAGCACGCCAGCGCCAGCGTCGAATATTTAATTTCGCTGTTGACGAAGCCGCTGGCCTCGCCCGTGGTGTCGACGCCGGTCTTCTCCGTCAGGCCAAAGTCCAGCATGTACTGGTAAAACTTGTCGTTGCCGATGCGAAGGCCAATGTTGATGAACGCGGGGTTGCAGGAGTTGGCGAACGCCTGCGTCAGGTTTTGCTGGCCGTGACCGGGCGCGCGCTTGGAGCAGTTGATGGTCTCGCCCTCGATCTTTACGCTGCCGCTGCAATAGAAGCCCGTGTTCAGGTCGACAACGTTTTCCTCAAGCGCCATCGCGAGCGTCAGTGTTTTGAACGTGGAGCCCGGCTCGTAGGTGTCGTTGATGGCCTTGCTGCGCCACTGCTTGTTGAGAAGGTCTCTCATGTTTTCGAGGACCTGCTCCTCCGTCATGCCGGAGGTCAGAAAGTCGTTGTAGACCATGCCGGGGGAATTCAAGTCGTAGGTCGGCAGCGACGCCATCGCCAGCACCGCGCCGGTGTTGACATCCATGACGATGCCCTCGGCGCCCTTGCCAGTGCCGAAGCGCGCCTCGAGCTCCTGCACACCTTTCTCAAGGTAATACTGGATGGTCGTGTCGAGCGTCGTGTGCAGGTCGCAGCCGTTTTCCGCGTCGAAATACTGGTCGTACTGGTAGAGCACGGAGCGGCCGTCGCGGTCGCGCGCGGTGACGACCATACCGTTCTCACCGGTCAGCTCGTCGTTGTACGTCGCCTCAAGTCCCATCGCACCGCCGAGGTCATTGGTAAAGCCGATGACCTGTGAGGCGAGCGTCCCCTTGGGATAGGTCCTCTTGCTCGTCGGACGAATGAAAACGCCCTTCAGGTCGTTTTCATTGATGAATTCGCGCACCTTGTCGGCGAGCTCATCGTCCGCCTTTTTGACAAGGATCTCGTACTGTGAGGTCGTCTTCTCCATCTTTTTGAGGATGTCAGCGGGGTCAAGGTCCAGAATTTCAGCAAGGCCGCCCGCGATCAGGTTTTGATCCTGATCGTTTTCGATGATCTCCTTCGGAGAGATGAAAATATCCTCCGCCGAGGCGGACATCGCCAGGATGGTGCCGTTTCGATCGTAGATCGTGCCGCGGCTCGCCTCCACCGTGGTGCGCAGCGTTTGCTGGCGCACAGCGACGGACTGGAGCTCGTCATGCTCGGCGATCTGCCAGTGATAGAGTTGGGTGAAGAGCAGCACAAACGTCAGCACGCCGAACACGCCCAGAAGCAGCAGCGTTCTTGTCTGAATGATGCGGTTTGCGCGGCGCGCGGATTCGGGCCGTCTTTTCTGGTTCTGGGGGCGTGGTGCCACAGTCGTTCATCCTCCTTAAAAATGGAAAAGGAGTAAGGAAGCTCCTTACTCCTTATGTATAGCTTCGCTCATTTGAAATATTCCACCACTGCGCATACGCCGTTGCCAAGCGACGTGAGCACCCGCGACAAAACGTTCTGGCTCTTCTGCTGGTAGACGACCACGCTGTCGGGCTCCGACAGGTCGATGTAGTAGACCTGCGAGGCGCTGGGCTTGGCCATACCGGCCGCGGCCGCCGCCTCCTTGATGGTGGTGAGGTCAAAGGTTTTTTCGTAGCGCGTGAGCAGCGCGACATGCTCGTCCTCGAGCGCAGAGATCTCCTTCTGCACGGAGACGACCTGCGCGGAGATTTCCGTCAGCTGTGCGCGGCACATGATCATCAGCGCGACCATTGCGGCCAGCGCCATAAAGCCGCACAGCGTGCCGAGCGAGACCTTTTCGCGTTGACGGCGGACGGGCGCAGCCTTTTTCTGCACCTTCCGCTGCGGAGGACGCATGAATTCCTCGCGCTGACGCTCGTGCTCGCGCTCGTATTCACGCTCGCGGCGCAGCCTGCGCTGGCGCTCTTCGTAGGCGGGATCGTAAGCGAGATTGCCATTGACTCGTCCGCTGTAGCGGCGGTATTTCATGTTCTGCTCTCTGCGGCTGGCCATGGCGATCTCCTTTCTTTTGCGTATTTTCGGCTGTTGTCAGCACTTTTCCGCGACGCGCAGCTTGGCGCTGCGGGCACGGGGATTCTCTGCGAGTTCTTCTTCGCCCGAAACGATGGGCTTTCTTGTGATGAGCTTGACCTTTGGCTTTCGTCCGCACACGCACACCGGAAATTCCGGCGGGCAGATGCAACCCTGTGCAAGCTCCTGTAATTTCTTCTTGACGATGCGGTCTTCGAGCGAGTGGAACGTGATGACCGCGAGCCGTCCGCCCGGTTTCAGATTTTTCTCCGCCGCGTCGAGCATCGGCGGAAGCTCGCCCAGCTCGTCGTTCACGGCAATGCGGATGGCCTGAAAGCTGCGCTTGGCAGGGTGCTGCTTTTCGCGCAGCGCGCTCGCGGGCATGGCCGAACGGATGATATCGGCGAGCTCAAGCGTCGTTTCGATGGGCTTTTGCTCGCGGTGCTGGCAAATTCTCTTCGCGATGGCGGGCGCATAGCGCTCCTCGCCGTATTCAAAGAGGATGCGGCGCAGCTCTTCATAAGAATAGGTATTCACGACCTCGCGCGCGGTCAGTGCGGCGGATTCGTCCATGCGCATATCGAGCGGCGCGTCCTGCTTGTAGGAAAACCCGCGCTGCGCTTCGTCGAGCTGCGGGGAGGAAACGCCGAGGTCAAAAAGCATCCCATCCACGCCGCGGACGCCCAGCTCGTGCAGCACAGCGTCGAGCGCGCTGAAATTGCTGTGGACGAGCGTGACCTTGTCCAAATAATCGCCGAGGCGGCGGTTTGCCGCTTCGATCGCGGTCTCGTCACGGTCAAGCGCAATGAGACGGCCCGTCGTCAGGCGGCGCACGATCTCGAGCGAATGTCCGGCGCGACCGAGCGTGCCGTCCACATAGATGCCGTCGGGCTTGATGGCGAGCGCGCCGAGGCACTCGTGCAACAGTACCGGCTTATGGCCGTAGTTCTCTTCCATATCAGAATCCCAGCTCTTCCATCACGGCGGCCAGATTCTCGGGATTGAGCTCCTCGGCCTCGATCTCTGCCCACTTCTCCGCATTCCAGATCTCGGCGCGGTTCGAAACACCGATCACGACCACGTCTTTTTCAAGGTGGGCGTAGGCTCTGAGCTTCTGCGGCAGGACGATGCGTCCCTGCGCGTCGGGCTCGCACTTGGCGGCGTTGGCGAAGAGCGGGCGCATGGCCTTGGTCTTCGTGTAGGGCAGGCTTTCAAACTTTTCGGTGAAGCGCGCCCAGGAGGCGTCGGAATAGATGCTCAGGCAGGAGTCCATGCCCATGGTGACATAAAACGTGTCGCCGAGCTCCTCGCGCAGCTTCGCGGGGATAAAGAGCCGCCCCTTGGCGTCGATCGTGTGCTGATACTGACCCGTCACGGCGGCTGGCCCCCTTTTTCTGTGCATTTTCGCATACAGAGGGCACGAAAGCGCGGCCTTTTCTTCATTTTGGAAAAAGCCGTGCCGCGTCCGATCTGATGCTTATGTGGGAAAGTAAGCCATTTTCATGGTATGATACACCACTTTCCCCCACCCTTGTTTTGAGTATACGAGATTCACATAAAAAATGCAAGCAGAAATTTCCCTGAGATTTCAAGCCTTTTATCGCTTTTTCCTGCAAAAATTCGGCCAGTGCACCGTATTTTTAAAACGCATGTTCTACTTTGTTTTTGGTTAAAAAAAGGCCGCCACAATATCTTGTGGCGGCCCTTTATGCTATGCCCAAATATAGATTATGTCTACCAATCATGTCGGTTTTTGTCACTTTTGACAAAATTTTATCCGTTCTGTGTCTGCTTTTCAGCTGACTGTGCCAGCTCCTCGCGGCGCTTCTGCATCTGCTCGGCAGAGGCGGCGCGGAAGCGCACGCGGGACTGCTTGACCTCCTCGAGCGCCATCTGGATGGCCTCCTCGGTGCGGCGCAGCGCATCCTCGGTGTACTCGTTGGCCACGCGGTACATTTCGCGCGAGCGGTCCTCGGCCTTTTTGACGATCTCGTGGCTCTTTTCGCGGGCGATACCGAGCACCTCGGTCTCGGAGACCTTGTTCTTCGCGTCCTGCTCGGCCTGCTGCATCATGCGCTCGACGTCGCGCTTGGCGGCCTTGACATAGTCCTCCTTTGCGCGGATGAGCTCCTGCGCGCGGGAAAGTTCCACCGGGAGCTGGGCGCGAATCTCGTCGAGCAGGTCGAGCGCCTCGTCGCGGTTCAGAATGCACTTATCGCTCGTCAGCGGCGCGTTCTTCGCGCCGTCGATCATCTCGTAAAGCATATCCAAAAGATGCTGCACATCATTGTTCGCCATGGTCTTCTCTCCATCCTTTCACAAGCTCCGCCGCGCGCAGCGGCATATATTTTTCAAGGTCTTGTCCGTATTTGATCATTTCGCGCACCATCGTGGAGCTGATGTGCTGAAACTTCGGTTCCGCGACCAGCAGCACCGTTTCGAGCGCGCCGTCCGACACGTCGCGATAGATGAGCGAGAGCTGCTGCTCGGCGTCAAAATCCACGCTGTTGCGCACGCCGCGCACGAGAAACTGCGCGTTTTTGCGCAGCGCGTAGTCGGTCAGAAGTCCGCCGCCGAGCTCAGCTTCCACATTGGGAAACTCCTCGACGCTCGCGCGCATGAGCGCGAGCTTCTGCTCGTCGGTGAACATCGGGTGCGTCTTCGTCCCGTTCGGCACGATGGACACGTACACGCGGTCAAAGAGCTTCGATGCGCGCGCGATAATGTCCTGATGCCCGATCGTCACAGGGTCGAACGAGCCGGGAAACACTGCGATTCTCATGTCTCTTCCTCCACCGCGCGGTGATAGATGCTCACCTTGATCTTGCCGTAGCGGTACTCGCGATACAGTCCGTACGGCGCGGGAAGCTCGGGAAGCGTCTGGTTCTGCGGACTTTCCGCGACCATTATACCATGGGGTGATAAAATGTCAAACTGCGCGATCTTTTCCATCGCCTGCTCCAAAAGTCCGCTTTCGTACGGCGGATCGAGGAAGATGATGTCGAACCTCCCGCTCTGCGTGCCGAGCGCGGCGAGCGAATCACCGCAGATGACCTGCGCGTTTTCTTCCAGATGACACAGCGCGAGATTTTCGCGCACGAGCTTGACCGCGTCTGCACGCTTGTCAACAAAAAGCGCGCTTTTTGCCCCACGCGAGAGCGCCTCGATGCCGAGCTGCCCCGTGCCCGCAAAAAGATCGAGCACGCGCGCATCCTCCACGTCGAACTGGATACAATTAAAAATACTTTCCTTGACCTTGTCGGTCGTCGGGCGGGTCTCCATGCCCTTGAGCTCGCCCAGCCGCCGTCCGCGCGCCGAGCCTGTGATGACTCTCATGTTTATCCCTCCGCAGCGCCCAAAGCGGGCGCAATGAACTCGTTAGTTTCCATAATACGTGAATTTCCGTTTATTTTCAATAGAGTCCTTGACATTTTCCCGCATTTTACGCAAAATATTTTCTCTTGTTATTCTGCACCGCTTCGTATATAATGATATAGTCATATCATATCGACCAGGGAGAAAGGAGTATCTTCCATGATCAGGCTACAAACCGAAAAGGGCGAAGTCAGCATTTCCGACGCTGCCCTGTCTAATATCACCGGCGCCGCGGCCACGAGCTGCTTTGGCGTCAAGGGCATGGCCTACCGCTCGATGACCGACGGGCTCGTCCACCTGCTGCGCCGCGAGGCCATGAGCAAGGGCGTGCGCATCATTCCCCATGAAGAAGGGGACATTTCCATCGAGCTGCACATCGTTGTGGAGCACGGCGTGAACATCGCCGCCGTCTGCCGCTCCATCATCAATCAGGTGCGCTATATGGTCAGCGAAAACACCGGCGCAAGCATCCGCAGCATCGACGTTTGCGTCGACAGCATGAATATGTAAAAACCGAGGAGGACATCATCCTATGCACGATACCATCAATGGTGCCATGTTCAAGGAGATGCTGCTCTTCGGCACCGTCTCCATCGCACAGGCACAGCAAGCTATCAATGATTTGAATGTATTCCCCGTTCCCGACGGCGACACGGGCACGAACATGAGTCTTACCATCCAGACCGCGGCGCAGGAGCTCAAGAAGATCGAGCCCGCGACGGTCGATCAGGCCGCCTCTGTCACGGCGTCCGCGCTGCTGCGCGGCGCGCGCGGCAACTCCGGCGTCATTCTGTCGCTTCTCTTCCGCGGCATCGCCAAGGAGCTCAAGGGCTGCAAGGAGGCCGACGGCGCGGCGTTTGCCGCCGCACTTCAGGAGGGTGTCGCCGCGGCGTATAACGCCGTGATGAAGCCCGCCGAGGGCACGATCCTGACCGTTTCGCGTCTCGCTGCCGAGCGCGCCGTGAACGCGGCTGAGGAGCACAACAGCGTCGAGTACGTCATTGAGCAGGCCATCGCCCAGGGCGAGATCACGCTCGCGCAGACGACTGACATGAACCCCGTTCTCAAAAAGGCCGGCGTCGTCGACGCGGGCGGCAAGGGCTTCCTGCTGATTCTCGGCGGTATGCTCAGCGCCCTGCGCGGCGAGGAGCGCCCCGAGCTCACCGAAGAGAATGTACAGGAGAAGGCCGATTTTGCCATGCTCAACGAAGAGGACATCACCTTCACGTTCGACACCGTGTTCATCGTCCGCAAGAGCGGACGCAGCATTGAGCCGTTCCGCCGCTTCCTCGACGGCATCGGCGATTCGCTCGTCATCGGCGAGGACGACGAGGCTTTCAAAGTCCACGTTCACACCGACATTCCTGGCGAGGCGCTGACCGAGGCGCAGAAGTACGGCACGCTCGAGCTCGCGAAAATCGAGAACATGCGCACGCAGGCCCAGCAGCTTGCCGCGGGCGGCAAGGCCCAGTCCACCGACGACCTTGAGGCCATCGAGCAGGAGCTCGAAGCCGCCGAGCACGAAAATGCCGGTGAAGCCGAGCCCGAAAAGGACTTTGGCTTCCTCGCGGTCTGCGCGGGTAAGGGCCTTGCGAACGTCTTCACCGACCTTGGCGCCGACGGCGTCATCAGCGGCGGACAAACTATGAATCCCTCGACCGAGAGCATCCTCAAGGAGATCAAAAAGGTCCCAGCGCACACCGTTTTCGTGCTGCCGAACAACAAGAACATCATCATGGCCGCACAGCAGTGCATCGGCCTGACGGAGAAGACCGTCGTGGTCATCCCAACCGCCTCCATCCCGCAGGGCGTGAGCGCGATGATGGCCGTCGATCCCGACATGAGCGATGCAGACGCCATCGCCAAGGCGATGACGGACGCCGCGCAGTGCGTCTCCACCGCGCAGATCACCTACGCCGCGCGCAATTCCGATTTTGACGGCTTCGACATCCACGAGGGCGATTATCTGGCACTTCTGGACGGCAAGCTGCTCGGCACCGACCGCGACGTCTCCGCGCTGCTCGACGGGCTCTCCGACGAGGCAGCGTCCCGCGAAGCGGAGTTCATCACCGTCTTCTACGGCGAGGATGTGAATGAAGAGGACGCGCACAAGGCGTGCGACGCCTTCACCCGCAAGTGCCCGGATGCCGAGGTCAATCTGATCTGCGGCGGCCAGCCGGTCTATTACTATATCATCTCGATCGAATGACCCAAGCACAGCAAAGCGGAGCAGGATTTCTCCTGCTCCGCTTTTTTCTGCCCGTCAGACGTTCATCTTCCGCCCGAGGAGCTTCATCAAGAGCTCTGCGTGGCGGTATTCGTCTTCGCTCATCGCCGCAAACAGCTTGCTGAGGCACAGATCCAGCGTCTCCTCTCCCGCGCGGGCGTAATTGTAGCCCGCACAGGCCTCCGCATGGTAGAGGCTGCGCAGCAGCGCGCAGAGGTCGCACGTATCCGGCTGCTCCACGCACACGCGCGGGCAGTATGCCTTGCCGGTGATTAAGTAGATCGCGGCAGCCAGATCGCGCGCGTGGCGCTTCTCGTCCTCGCTCAGCGCGCGGAAGGCTCGCGCCATCTCGCGCCGCGGCGTGCACGAGGAGAGATACGCGTACACCTGCGCGTCGCCAAGTTCCTCGCGCAGAAAGCCCTGCAGCACCTCGACCGATACGCTTGCCTCGCTGCCCATGCAGCAAGGGTTCGCCTCCGCGCCCGGGAGCGTGAGCTCGCTATCCTGTGCGCTCATCTGTGTGTTTGCATTGTCCGCCATCGGGTACGGGTCCTCCCCCGGCGCGACGCGCTTCCACACCTCGCGGCATGCTTCATAGTCGCAGGCGCAGGGCTTTTTTATTTCCGTCATGTTCTTCTTCCCCTTTCCGGAACGGTTCTCGTCTCTATCCTATGCGTGCATTTTTCAGGCGTGCAGAGCCGATATTTCCCTATTTCCCGCAGGGAAAAAGAAAATCTTGAAAATCGCACCTCTCTCGTTGATTTTTTCCATTTTTTCTGGTAAACTACATTTGTTTTGTATTTTTGCGCATTTTGTTGCATTTGCAACTTTTCATTCTCTGCCATCCGGTCCATACTAAAGACAAGCAATGGCAGTTTCTGTAAGGAGGTCTTCTTTTCATGCTGGAACTGAAGCACATCACCTATACCGTCTCCACCCCTGAGGGAGAGCAGACGATCTTAAACGACATTTCCATCGACATTCCTGACCGCAAGCTCATCGTCTTCACCGGCCCCAACGGCGGCGGCAAGACGACGCTCGCCAAGGTCATCATGGGCCTTGTCACGCCGACGGGCGGCCAGATCCTCTTCAACGGTCAGGACATCACGCACCTTGGCATCACCGAGCGTGCGAAACTCGGCATCAGCTACGGCTTTCAGCAGCCGCCGCGCTTCAAGGGCATCACGGTGCGCAACCTTCTGACCATCGCCTCGGGCGATGCAAACCTCAGCAAGGACAAGTGCTGCAAGTACCTCACGCAGGTAGGCCTCTGCGCCAACGACTATCTCGACCGCGAGGTCGACGTCTCCCTCTCCGGCGGCGAGGTCAAGCGCATCGAGATCGCAACGCTCCTTGCCCGCGGCAGCGAGCTGATGATCTTCGACGAGCCTGAGGCCGGCATCGACCTGTGGAGCTTCGCCCGCCTGACTGAGACGTTCGAGCAGCTGCGCCAGCGCGAGCTTGCGACGATGATCATCATCTCGCATCAGGAGCGCATCATCCAGCTCGCCGACGAGATCGTCGTCGTGGGCGGCGGCGAGCTCAAGCACCGCGGCAGCACAGAAGAAATTTTCCCGCTCATCATGGCGGACACGCTGGGCTCCTGCCCGGTGCTGAACAAGTAAGGAGGTAGTACACAATATGATCACCGAAATCGACGCTTCCCTGCTTGAAAAGATCGCCGACCTGACGGGCAAGCCCGTCGGCGCGTTCAACATTCGAAAGGACGGCGGATGCGAGGCGCGCCAGTCCACCGAGCACATCGCCATCGACCCGCAGCCCGAGGGCAAAAGCGGCATCATCATCCGCATCAAGGACGGTACGAAGGGCGAGCAGTGCCACATCCCCGTCATCATCAGCAAGAGCGGCGTGACCGAAATGGTCTACAACGACTTCTACGTCGGCGAAAACTGCGACGTCGACATCGTCGCAGGCTGCGGCATCCACAACTCCGGCTGCAACGAGAGCCGCCACGACGGCGTCCACACGTTCTACATTGGCAAAAACTCCCACGTGCGCTACTCGGAAAAGCACTACGGCGAGGGCGACGGCAGCGGCACGCGCGTGATGAACCCCACCACGATCGTCTACCTTGACGAGGGCGCGAGCATCCAGATGGAGACCGTGCAGATCCGCGGCATCGACTCCACCGTGCGCAAGACGAAGATCGTCTGCGGCAAGGGCGCCGAGGCCGTCATCACCGAGCGCCTTCTCACTCACGGCAAACAGCACGCCGAGAGCGACATGGAGATCGAGCTCAACGGCGAAGATGCGCGCGGCCGCGTCATCTCCCGCTCTGTCGCGCAGGATGAGTCCAAGCAGATCTTCCACCCCGTGGTCGTCGGCAACAGCAAGTGCTTCGGCCATGTGCAGTGCGACTCGATCATCATGGGCAAGGCCACGATCGAATCCATCCCCGCCATCACCGCGAATTCGACCGACGCGCAGCTCATCCACGAGGCTGCCATCGGCAAGATCGCAGGCGACCAGCTCTTAAAGCTCCAGACCCTTGGTCTCACCGAGGAGGAGGCCGAAGACACGATTCTCAAGGGCTTCCTCGCCTGAAAAATTTGATAGGAACCGACGAAAAAGCGCGACGCCCGAGATCGGGCATCGCGCTTTTTCTGTTGCTGTGTTGGTTCAATCGGTGAAATCAGGATAACCGTCTTTGAGAGACTCATCGTAGATCGCACGCTCGCCGCCGATGAATTTGGGACGCGTCCGCGCGGCCAGCACAATGGCCTGACCGATGCGGTTCTGCTTCAAGCGAACGGGAACGGCGACCTTTTTGAGGTGCATGCCGATCAGCGTGCCGCCGATGTCAAGTCCGGCGTCGGCGTGTATCTCTTCGAGCGCCACGGGATGGCGGAACGCTTTGTACGCGGCCGTCGCAAACGAGCTGCCCGCCTTGGGCTGAGGCAGGACATTGACGATCTCGCCGTTCGGCACAGCCTCGTGCTCCACGATCAGCGCGCGGTTCAAATGCTCGCAGCACTGGGCGGCAAGATACACGCCCATGGGCGAAAATACGCTGGAGAGCCCTCGGAAGATGGCGTCCGCCACCTCCGGCGTCGACCAGCTGCCGACCTGATGGCCCACGACCTCGCTCGTGCTGCAGCCGATGACGACGATCTGTCCGCGGCGCAGATGTGCGATCTCCGCAAGCTCGCGCGCCGCCTCTGCCGCCTCCTGCTCCGCCTGTTCCACCAGACGATGATTTTCTACCTCATGTACGATTCCCGCCATGATCTGACACCTCTTTAGAAATTTATTATGCCAGCTTCTCCGTCACCTTGGCGCGCTCAAGCACCGTGACCAGCAGCACGCCGACCACGAGGCCGACCGCACCCTGGAAGATGTTGCCGGGGATGCTTGCTGCAGCGGCAAGGCCCTTGCCCAGCAGGAGAGAAGCGTAGCCGAAATAGCCGAGCACCATGATGATCTCGCTCACAACGCCGCCGGCGATGCGGGAGGTCGCAGTGCGGCCCATCTTTTCATACATCAGCGCAGCGACCAGCGCCATCACGCCCTTGATGACCAGGGTGCCCGGAGCGTAGTGCGCATAGCCGAGGAAAATGTCTGCCAGCATCGAGCCGATGCCGCCCGCCGCAAAGCCATACCAGGGGCCCAGCAGCCAGCCGGACAGCAGCACGAAGCAGTCGCCCAGGTTCACAAAGCCCTGCATCGGAGAGGGGATCTGCACGACCATCGTCGCCACGCAGACAAGCGCCGCAAGCAGTGCGGCAAGGACAAGCTTTCTGATCTTTTTATCGTTCATGATTGGGTGCTCCTTTGTTTTGGTTGTTGGCCGTATTATATCCCGTCCTGGTATTATTCATATAGTCAAAACAAAACAAATTATGCAGACCAGATTTGTCCTAAGCTGGAAAAAAGCGGCGCAGCCAGAGCTGCGCCGCACATTGGAAAGGATTTAGTCCTCCTTGGTCTCCTCGGCTTCGGAAGGCTCCTTGGGTTCCTCCGCAGCGGGCGCTTCCTCTTCCGCGTCCTTCTCGATGGTCACCTCGATGATGGGCTCATGCGCCTTCTTGGCAGCGGCAGCCTCAGCCTTGGCGGCCTCGTAAGCGGCGAGCTTCTCCTGAGAGGCCTTGATGGCCGCGACGATATCGGCGACCGCTTCGGGCGCGTCACCCTCGAGCGTGGAGACATACCACTCGCCGATGGCGCGGTAGTTCTTGTCCATGCTGCGGCGCTCAGATGCCATCTCATACTCGGTCTTGGCCTTATCGGCAACGGCATTTGCCTTTTCACCGGCAACGGCCGCGACCTGCTGTGCCTTCTCAGTCGCCACGAACGCGACGTCCTGAACCTTCTTGCTGAAGTTATCGAAAAATGCCATAGTACTTTCTCCTTTCAAACCGTGTCCTCGGGTTTGTTATTGACAGTATAAGCTACCGGGGCTTTCATTTCAATGGATAATTTACGACAAAAGTATAAATTTTTTGTGACAGCGTTCACTTTTTCTCGACCCAGCCCTGCGCGCAGCCGACGGCGCGCTTCCAGCCGCGGTACAGCTCCTCACACTCGTACTGCGCCCGCTCGGGGGTGAAGACGCGCTCGCTGCACCGGAGAGTGCTCAGCTCGTCCAAGTCCTTCCACACACCCGCGGCCAGACCCGCGAGCGATGCCGCGCCAAACGCCGTCGTCTCGACCATCGCGGGCCGGTCGACCGGAATGCGCAGCAAATCCGCCTGAAACTGCATCATCAAATCGCTGACGCTCGCGCCGCCGTCGACACGCAGAAGGGAGATCTCGCAGCCGGCGTCCTGCCGCATGGCGGTCATCAGGTCGGTGACCTGATAGGCGATGGATTCGAGCACTGCGCGGGCGAAGTGCGCCTTCGTCGTGCCGCGCGTGATGCCCACGACGCAGCCGCGCGCATACATATCCCAATACGGCGCACCGAGGCCCGTGAACGCGGGCACTAAGTAAATGCCGCCGCTGTCGGGAACGGATTCTGCCAGAATGTCGCACTCGTGCGAGGTCGAAATGACTTGCAGCTCGTCGCGCAGCCATTGAATGGCCGAGCCCGCGTTGAAGACGCTGCCCTCGAGCGCGTAGGTCGTCTCGCCGTTTAAGCTCCAGCCCACCGTCGTCACCAGTCCCGCGCGCGAGCGCACCGGCGCGCCGCCGACGTTCATCAGCGTGAAGCAGCCCGTGCCGTAGGTGTTCTTCGCCTGTCCGCGCGTAAAGCAGCCCTGCCCGAACAGCGCCGCCTGCTGGTCACCCGCCGCGCCGCAGATCGGCACGCCCGCGAGCTCTTCGAGCCCTTCGATGCCCTCCGCCACCGTGCCGTAGACCTCGGAGTTGGACACGGGACGCGGCAGAATGTTCATCGGAATGTCCAGCAGCGCGCAGAGCTCTTCATCCCACGAAAGCGTGTGGATGTTGAAGAGCATCGTGCGGCTGGCGTTCGAGTAGTCCGTCACGTGGACCTTGCCGCCCGTCAGCCTCCAGATGAGCCATGTCTCCACCGTACCGAATAAAATTTCGCCGCGCTCGGCCCTTTCCCGCGCGCTGGGGACGTGGTCGAGCAGCCACTTGATCTTCGTCGCGGAAAAGTAGGCGTCGATGTGCAATCCCGTTTTCTCGGCCACAAGCTCGCTCACGCCGCGCTTTTCGCGAAGGGCATCCGCGATGTCCGCCGTGCGGCGGCACTGCCAGACGATGGCGTTGTGGATGGGCTCGCCCGTCGCGCGATCCCAAAGGATCGTCGTCTCACGCTGGTTCGTGATGCCGATCGCCGCGACCGCGCGGCCAAGGCCCGATTCGCGCAAGACCTGCGCGGCAACGGCGCGCTCGCTCTCCCAGATCTCGTTCGGGTCGTGCTCGACCCAGCCGGGCTGCGGATAATACTGCCGAAACGGCTGCTGCGCGTGTCCGCCGACACTGCCATCGCGCCCGAACAGAATGGCGCGCGAGCTGGTCGTCCCCTGATCGAGCGCTAAAATATACCGCTGCATGAAGATACCCCCTTGTTCATTTGGACCGTCTTATGCTATACTAATGAATAAGATTATATCATGCAGGAGGGTTTTGCGCCATGGCTATTTGCAGGGAATTTTACTTCCCCTCGTCGGACGGCTCCTCGCGCATTCACGCGGTGGAGTGGACGCCCGAGAGCGGTGAGATCATCGGCGTTTTACAGATCGCGCACGGCGTGGCGGAATACGGCATGCGGTACGCGCCGTTTGCCGAATTCATGACCGAGCACGGCTTTGCCGTCGTGGCGAACGACCACCTCGGCCACGGCCTTTCCGCCGAGAAGGACGCCGACACGCTCTATTTCGGCCCGCGCGACGGCTGGAAACATGTTGTGGACGACATGTACGCCCTGCGCTGCCGCACGAAGGAAAAATATCCCGATGTCCCCTATTTTCTCATGGGCCACTCGATGGGCTCGTTCCTGACGCGCACCTATCTCATCCGCTATCCCGGCACCGTCGACGCCGCCATCATCATGGGCACGGGGCACCAGTCCCCCGCAATCGTCGCGGGCGGGCGCGCCATCGCCAAGGCCGCGGGCAAGCGCCACGGCTTCAAGGCGCACTCTCCGCGCGTGGAGGCGCTGGCTTTCGGTGCTTACAACAAGTCGTTCGCGCCCAACCGCACGGAGGTCGACTGGCTCAGCGCGAGCGACAACAATGTTGACGCCTACATTGCCGACCCCCTCTGCGGTCAGAAGGCGAGCATCGGCCTCTTCTACGAGATGCTCGGCGGCATCCGCTTCATCAGCACGCCGAAAAACATCGCGTCGATGAACCGCAACACGCCCATTCTCTTCATCTCCGGCGACAAGGACCCTGTCGGCGAGATGGGCAAGGGCGTCAGGCGCGCATACGAGGCCTTCCGCCGCGCCGGCGTGCGCGACGTGGAGCTGAAGCTCTACAAGGGCCTGCGGCACGAGATTCTGAACGAAGACTGCCGTGCCGTGGTCTATAACGACCTGTGGAGCTGGATTGAAAAACATTTATGAATAAAGTCAGGAAGGCGAACCGTCAGGCGGTTCGCCTTCTTTTACTTCGGAGCAACGTTCGCGGCGTCAAAGCGTCGATATCGTGCGTCGTGAGCAGGACGCGCGCGGTCAGGATGCCGTCAAGCGTGACGAGGAACACCGCCAGCGCCGCGGCCCACTCTGGAAGCAGTGCGGCATAGCCCTCCAGAACCGGCTGCACATACCGCACGGCGAGCATCGACAATATTCCCCAGCAGATGGAAAACGGCAGGCAGATGCGGCCGTTCACGTCGCATTTGGTCGAAGAATAATCCCAGAACTGCACTTGAAACAGCCTTTCATAGCCCCAGTGCACGGCGTATTCCATCGCCGTCGCCGCGAGCATACCGAGCAAGATCTGCTCCCACGCGCCGGGGAGCTTTTCCGCCCCCAGCAATAAAATCGTGACCATTGCAAAGCCGTACACCGGACACAGCGGCAGGAACACGAAGCACCGCCGCAGCCGGTGGCTCGATCTCGTCGCTGCGGCGAAGAGCTTTTCCAAGCAATAGCCCAAAAAGCTGTAAGCAAACCAGTACCAGATATGATCCATTTCTTCCTCCGCGTCCGTTTTTTTCAGTATGGCCCGCGCAGATGGAAAAATGCGTGCCGCGCGCGTTGCAAAGCGCGGCGAATCATGGTAAAATGGCAAAAAATCGACAGGAGAACACAACTATGCCTGATACCTGGGAAGCTCTGGAACACGACTGTAAAAATTGCCGCGAATGCTCGCTGTGGGAGACGCGCACGAACGTCGTCTTCGGCGTCGGCAATCAGAATGCTGAAGTTTTATTCATCGGCGAAGGCCCCGGCGCGAACGAGGATGCGCAGGGCGTGCCATTCGTCGGCAGGGCCGGTCATCTGCTCGACGACATGCTCGAGATCATCGGCCTCAAGCGCGACGATGTGTATATCGCCAACATCGTCAAGTGCCGCCCGCCGGAAAACCGCGACCCGCTCGGCGTGGAGCAGGACGCCTGCATCGGCTATCTTCGCCGTCAGGTCGCGCTGCTGCGGCCCAAGATTATTGTCTGTCTCGGACGCATCGCGGCCATGCGCATCATCAAGCCCGACTTCAAGATCACGCGTGAGCACGGGCAGTGGTTCGAAAAGAACGGCTTTCAGATGATGGCCGTGTATCACCCCGCGGCACTGCTGCGCGATCCGCGCCGCAGGCCCGAGTCGTTTGAGGATTTCAAGGGCTTACAGCAGAAGATCAATGAGCTTTGCGAGCACACCCATGCCGTTTCCTAATGCAAATAGCATACTTTTCGGTGCTGTGCCCTGCCAAATTCCTACATAAATGGTGTTTTTTGGATAAAAATGCTATTGACGGCCATTTTTGTGTGTGCTATATTACTACCATCCTTTTTGAAAGGACTTGGAGCTTGAGTGATGAAGACTGTTGTAAGCAACGTTGCATATCGCTTTTACTATTACTCTTACTTTTACTTTAAGGACAAGGTAAGAGCGATTTGTGATGCCCGTAGCTGAAAGGTCTTTCGAACCAACACTTGAAGGTCACTTCAAAAAGAGTTGAGTCAAGGAACCCGCCGTATGGACCACAAGTCCTTACAGCGGGTTTTATTGTTATCAGCGAGAAATAAAAATTGGAGGAAAAAAAGCATGAACACCAAACGCATCATTTCTCTTGTTGCCTCTCTTGCCCTCGTTCTCAGCCTGAGCGTGGGTCTGACCGGCTGCGGCGATAAGGCCGCACAGGACGACAATCAGGGCAGCACCGACGGCGAAGGCACGAAGTACACCGTCGGCATCTGCCAGCTCGTGCAGCACGAGGCACTCGACGCTGCCACCCAGGGCTTCATCGACGCGCTGAATGAGGCGCTGCCCGGCCAGGTCGAATTCCAGAACAAGAACGCTTCCGGCGACAACGTCAACTGCTCCACCATCGTCAACGGCTTCGTTTCCGACGGCGTTGACCTCATCATGGCGAACGCCACCGGCGCGCTGACCGCCGCCGCTGCCGCCACGAGCGACATTCCCATCCTCGGCACTTCCATCACCGCTTACGGCGTTGCTCTTGATATTGACGACTTCAACGGCACTGTCGGCGGCAACATCTCCGGCACCTCCGACCTCGCTGACCTCGAGGCTCAGGCCAACATGATCACCGAGTGGTTCCCCGATGCCACGAAGGTCGGCCTGCTGTTCTGCTCCGCCGAGCCCAACTCCCGCTACCAGATCGGAGAGGTCGCCAGGTGCCTCTCCGATAAGGGCATTGAAACGAAGGAATTTGCCTTTACCGACACCAACGACGTCGCTTCCGTCACGCAGTCCGCTGCCGACTACTCCGACGTTGTCTACGTCCCCACCGATAACACCGCCGCTTCCAACACCGAGGCCATCGCAAACGTTCTCGTTCCCGCGGGCGTGCCTGCCATCTGCGGCGAAGAGGGCATCTGCAAGGGCTGCGGCGTCGCGACCCTCTCCATCAGCTACTATGACCTCGGCGTGACCACCGGTAAGATGGCCGCCAAGATCCTGACCGGCGAGGCCGACATCTCCGAGATGCCCATCGAGTTCACCGAGGCCACCCCGAAGTACAACGCCTCCATGTGCGAGACGCTCGGCATCGAGCCTCTCGAGGGCTACACTGCCATCGAAGAGTAATCTGATCACATCCCCCCGCAGGCAGGGACGGGCTTAGCCCGTTCCTGCCTCAACAAGAGATAGGAGGAGAGAACCCATGAGTTTTCTTTCGTCGCTGATGAACGCCCTGCCCGGCGCTGCCGCACAGGGTCTCGCCTGGGGCATTATGGCCATCGGCGTTTACATCACCTTCCGCATTCTGGACGTGGCGGATCTGACCGTCGACGGCTCGCTGGCAACCGGCGGCGCTGTCTGCGTCATGCTGATCCGCGGCGGCTTCAATCCCTGGATCGCCCTGCTGTGCGCGATGCTCGCCGGTATGCTGGCAGGCCTCGTCACCGGTCTTTTCCACACGCGCTGCGGTATTCCGGCCATTCTCGCCGGTATCCTGACGCAGCTTGCGCTGTATTCGATCAATCTGCGCATCATGGACAGCAAGGCAAACCAGGCCCTCAGCGTTGATAAATATCCGCTGCTGCTTTCGCAGCGCTATGTGCGCGAGCTCTCGATGAACAATCCCCTGCCGCTGCTGCTTCTCTTCACAGCCGCGGTCATCGCCATCCTGTACTGGTTCTTCGGCACGGAGAAGGGCAGCTCGCTGCGCGCGACCGGCGCAAACCCCCACATGGCGCGCGCACAGGGCATCAACACGAACTCGAATATCGTGCTTGGCCTGATGGTCTCGAACGGTCTTGTCGCCCTCTCCGGCGCGCTGCTGGCGCAGTATCAGGGCTCGAGCGACATCAACATGGGCCGCGGCGCCATCGTCATCGGCCTTGCCGCCGTCATCATCGGCGAGGTCATCTTCGGCAAGATCTTCACGAACTTCGGCCTCACGCTGCTGGCCGTTTCCATCGGCGCGATCATCTACTACATCGTGCTCCAGATCGTGCTGCAGCTCGGTCTGAACACCAACGACTTAAAGCTCATCACGGCGCTGATCGTGGCGGTCTTCCTCGCCATCCCCTACTGGAAGAGCAAGATGTTCCGCCGCAAGGTGCAGCCCCAGAGCGCAAAGAACGGAGGCAACGGCCATGCTTGAACTCAAGGAACTTTATAAGACCTTCAACCCCGGCACCATCAACGCCAAGACCGCGCTGAACGGCCTGAGTCTGACGCTGAACGACGGCGACTTCGTCACCGTCATCGGCGGCAACGGCGCGGGCAAGTCCACGATGCTCAACGCCACCGCCGGCACGTTCTTTGTCGACTCCGGCAAGGTCATCATCGACGGCGCTGACGTCACGAACCTGCCCGAGCACAAGCGCGCGGCATTCATCGGCCGCGTGTTCCAGGATCCGATGATGGGCACCGCCCCCTCGATGTGGATCGAAGAGAACCTCGCCCTCGCCGCCCGCCGCGGCCAGCGCCGCGGTCTTTCCTGGGGCGTGACGAAGGAGGAAAAGGAGCAGTACCGCGAGCTGCTCGGCGGTCTCGGCCTCGGCCTTGAGTCCCGCCTGACCACGAAGGTCTCGACGCTCTCCGGCGGCCAGCGCCAGGCGCTCACGCTGCTGATGGCAACGCTCAAGCGCCCCAAGCTGCTGCTGCTCGATGAGCACACCGCGGCACTCGACCCGAAGACCGCCGCCAAGGTCATGGAGCTCACCGACCGCATCGTGCGCGAGGGCCAGCTCACCACGCTGATGATCACGCACAACATGCGCGATGCCATTCAGTACGGCAACCGCCTCATCATGCTGCACGACGGCCACGTCATCCTCGACATTGCGGGCGAGGAGAAGAAGAAGCTGACCGTGCCCGATCTTCTTGAGCAGTTCACGAAGGCCAGCGGCGACGAGTTCGCCAACGACCGCGCGATCCTCTCCTAACGTTTTCTCTCTCCCCTATAAAGCACAAAAAGAGCTTGAACGCTTTGTTCAGGCTCTTTTCTTATCCTTTTTTACGCTTCCCGCAGCACGACCTCGACAATGCCGACATCGTCGGTATCGGGGTAGAAGTTCACCTGCCACGGCTCAGTAAAGCCGGTATCGACCTCCTCCTGCACAGATCGTACCATGTCGCGGATGCCGTCACGGTCCGCGGTGAAGTACGTGAAGCGCACGGCGATACGGCTGAGCGAACCCTCGCGCGCCGTCAGGCGCAGAAGGTCAGGCAGCGCCTCGGTGCTCGTCGCGGTGACAATGCCCGCCTGCTCCTCCGCCGTGCGGCGGTAGCCGAGGCGCACGTGCATCTCGTAATAGGCGCACTCCTGCGTGTCGGTGTAGCTGATGTAGTCAAGAAGATACGCGCCCAGTGCCGTCTCCTCCTGCACCTCCTTACAGGCCTGCTCGGCCATGGCCGCGGCGTCTTCCTCGCTGTAAATACGCACAACGCCTTCCTCGCTGTGCTCGCCAAGGAGCAGCAGCAGCGCATTGACGAGGTCCTGATAGCTGTCGGCGCGCAGGGTGTCCGCACCCTCGTTTTCCCAGTAGACCTCGCTGTGCGGCGTGGAAACGCTGTAGGAACGCTCAAGCACGACGTTGCCGCCGCAGCCCGAGAGCGTCAGGCAGAGCGCCAGCGAAAGCGGAATGAACTTTTTGCGCACGGCGCTCCCTCCTTTTGGGCGAAATCTCTCTTTCTCAGTAGCCAAGCGGCTCGTCGACGAGCACGACCTCGGTCTCGCAGCTGCGGATGGCCTCCCACAGCACGACAAGGCCGCGGCAGATGCGCTGCGGGCTCTTGCAGTCGTAGCAGCGGTCGCCGTTCACGGCACACGGCGTCTTCACGCCGAGGCGCTGCGCGTTTTTCGGTGCAGCAATGTTGCGGGCGCGCCAAAGCGCTTCGTCATAGGTCGGCGCGATCTTGTTGCTGCCGACGACGAACCACACCCTCTTGTGGCCATAGAGCGACGAGGACACACGGTTGCCCGTCCCGTCGATGTTGATGATCTCGCCCGTTTCGGCAAGGCCGTTGGCCGAGAGCAGGTAGTTGTCGCACGTCGAGGCGTTTTTGAGCACCTCGGCAGCGTTCATGCCGTCGGGCACGTTCCAGTGGCTGAACATCTTGTTGTGCTTGCCGAGGCTTTCAAAAAGCCCCATCTGAGAGAGCGTCATGCTGCCGCCGAACGACACGCTCTCTCCGTCGATCTGCGCGTTCAGATAGTCCGCCGCTTCCTTCGCCGTCGCGAAGGCGGATACCTTGAAGCCGCGCTCTTTGAGATTCTTCTCCACCGTCGTAAGATCCATTCCTGCTTCCTCCTTGTATCCTGATATCCTTAGAGACCCTGCGGGTCGTATTCGCCAAAGCCCTCACCGAGCACCTCGCTCGCGTCGCAGACGATGAAAAAGGCGTCGGGGTCGAGCTCCTTGATATAGCGCTTGATCGAAACCGCTTCCTTCTTGCGGATGGCGCAGAACAGCAGCGGACGCTCCGCGCCCGTGTAGCCGCCCTTGCCGTTCAGGAGCGTTACGCCCATGTCACGCCGCAGCATCTCCTGCATGATCTCCTCATACTTGTCGCTGATGATGTAGGCGACCTTCGCCGTGTTCTGACCGTAGACGACCAGATCGAGCACCTTCGTCGTGATATAGAGCGCGAGCGCGCCGTAGAGCGCGTTGTTGAGGCTGTGGAACACCGCGGCGTAGATCAGAATGATCGTCAAGTCGATGCCGAGGCAGATGTTGCCGATTGACAGCCGTTCAACGTGCGACCGCACGATCCACGCGCCGAGCTCCGAGCCGCCCGTCGTCGTCTCCTCGCGGAACAGCAGGCCCGAGGCGATGCCGAGCGTCACGCCGCCGTACAGGCACGCAAGCAGCGGGTCCATGGGCGCAAACTCGTGGATGGCCGCGACAACGTCGATCAAAATGGAGCTCAGCGTCATCGTGTAGATGGACTTGCACAAAAATGCGAAGCCGAATTTTTTAAGTCCCACGATAAAAAGCGGCACATTGAGCACGATGACCATCGTACCGACCGGCAGAATGGGTGCAAAAAAGTTAATGATCTGCGAAATACCCGTAAAGCCGCCGACCGTAAAGCCATTCGGTGCATAGAACCAATCGAACGACAAGGCATACAGCACGCAGGCAAGCGTGACAATGATATAGCTTTTCACCTGCTCGCGCAGTTTTTTATTTTTCATAAATTTTCTCCCCTCATATGTTTCTCTCAGGCTTCCGACGTCAAATCAGCGAGAGCTGCTTGTCGTCGCTGTCCTCCGTCTTGAGCAGCGCGCCCGTCGCTGGAATGCTGCGGCCGCGGTAGCGGGCAAGGTCGGTGATGCCGGTCTCCTCCGGGAAGCGCACCGTGTCGAGCACGTACTTCTTTTTGAGCGCCAAAAGCGCGACGCCCTGCGTCGTGCGCGTCGTCTTCACACCAAGAAGCGCCGTGTTGACGATCAGCACGCGCGGCTCTGTCGAATAGACGGCGATCTCGCGGTCTTCCTTGAGATGCAACAGCGCTTTGAGCGGGCTCTTGTCGCTGTAAGCGCCGGTCAGGCGGCGGCGGTTCGAGGTCGTCTTGTAGGCCGACAGCTCGACCTTCGCGGCCTTGCCGTTTTCAAAGAAGAAGATCATATAGCCGCTGTAATCGCCGGGAAGCACCATGCCCATGACGCTCTCGCCCTCGTCCATGCCGAGCTTGGCGGGTAAGTAGTCACCCAGCTGGCTCGCCTTGCCGTCGGCAAAGTCGCTCGCGCGCGTCTTGTAGACCTGCGCCTTATCGGTGAAGAACATCAGCTCGGCGGCGTTAGAGCTCTCCACGCTCATGCTGAGCGCGTCGTCCTCCTTGAACTTCTGCTCGCCGGACATGCGCAGCGACTGCGGCGTGATCTTTTTAAAGTACCCGTGCTGCGACAAAAACAGCGTCACGGGATAGTCCTCGATGGCGTCCTCCTCGCTCTCGGCGTCCTCGGCATAGTCGTAGAGGATGCCGGTGCGGCGGGGCTCGGCGTACTTTTTGCGCACGTCCTCAAGCTCGCTGACGATGATCTTGCGGATGCGCGACGGGCGCGCAAGCGTATCCTCGAGGTCTTCGATCTCCGCCTCGAGCGATGCCGTCTCCTCCACGCGCTTCAGGATATACTCGCGGTTGATATTGCGCAGCTTGATCTCGGCGACGTATTCCGCCTGGATCTGGTCGATGCCGAAGCCGATCATCAGGTTCGGCACGACGTCGGCCTCCTTCTCCGTCTCGCGGATGATCTTGATGGCCTTGTCGATGTCGAGCAGGATCTTTTTAAGGCCCTTCAAGAGGTGCAGCTTGTCCTGCCGCTTTTTGAGCACGAAGTACACGCGCCGCTTGACGCTCTCGGTGCGCCACGCGCACCACTCGTCTAAAAGCTCGCGCACGCCCATCACGCGCGGCATGCCGCCGATCAGGACGTTGAAGTTGCACGACGCCGTATCCTGCAGTGTCGTCGCCTTGAAGAGCTTCTGCATCAGCTTGTCGGGGTCGGCACCGCGCTTTAAGTCGATCGTCAGCTTGAGGCCGGAGAGGTCGGTCTCGTCACGCATGTCGGAAATTTCCTTGACCTTGCCCGCCTTGATGAGTTCGGCGACCTTGTCCATGATGGCCTCGGTCGTGGTGGTGTAGGGAATTTCATAAATTTCGATGAGATTTTCTTTTTTGTCGTAGCGCCAGCGGGCGCGCACCTTCACGCCGCCGCGGCCGGTGTTGTAAATGTCCTCAATGGCGCGCGGGTCGTACAGGACCTCGCCGCCGGTCGGGAAGTCGGGCGCGAGCAGCGTTTCGCTGATGCGCACCTCAGGATTTTTCAAAAAGGCGATCGTCGTGTCGCAGACCTCGCCCAAGTTAAAGCCGCACAGCTGGCTCGCCATGCCGACCGCGATGCCCTGGTTGGCCGAGACCAGGATATTCGGGAACGTTGTTGGCAGCAGCGCCGGCTCTTTCATCGAGTTATCGTAGTTGTCGACAAAATCAACGGTGTCGGAGTCGATGTCGCGGAAGAGTTCGGCGCAGATGGGCGCGAGCTTCGCCTCGGTGTATCGGCTGGCCGCCCACGCCATATCGCGCGAATAGACCTTGCCGAAGTTGCCCTTCGAGTCGACGAACGGGTGCAGCAGCGCGCCGTAGCCCTTGGAAAGGCGCACCATCGTGTCGTAGATGGCGGCGTCGCCGTGGGGGTTTAAGCGCATCGTCTGTCCGACGATGTTCGCGCTCTTCGTGCGCGCACCGGTGAGAAGCCCCATCTTGTACATCGTGTAAAGGAGCTTTCGGTGCGAGGGCTTGAAACCGTCGATCTCCGGAATGGCGCGCGAAACGATGACGGACATCGCGTAGGGCATGTAGTTCGTTTCCAGCGTCTCTGTGATATTCTGCTCCACCACATCCGCGTGGAGGCCCATGACGTTCGGGTCCGCGCGGCGGTGGGTCTGCTTTGGTGTTTTGTCGCTTTTTTTCATTCGGATACCTCAAAATCGCTCCGACGGCAATATGGCCGCCGGTCATACTATTTCTAATATATCCTATCACACTTTTTTATGCTCTGCAACACCGCGGAGGAAGAGAAAATTGCCGCAAAACGCCATTTTTTCGCCAAAGGCGCACAAAACCGGCGCAGCAGCGCATATTGGCAAAATCGCGGCGCAGAGTGTACAATGCAGATACCCCAACAGGTATGGAGGTCAAACGATGAAACAGTGTATGGACGCCGACAATCTGCACCGTCGGCTCAAAAAGATCATCGGTCAGGTGCAGGCCATCGACCGCATGGTGGACGAGGACGTCCCTTGCGAGGATATTCTTGCGCAGATCAATGCGGCCAAATCCGCGCTGCACGGCTGCGGCAAGGTCGTTCTCGAGGGGCACATCAAGCACTGCGTGCGCGACGGCATCGAGCACGGCGACGCGGACAAAACGATCGAGAACTTTACGAAGGCGGTCGAGCGCTTTTCGAACATAGGCTGAGCAGGAGATAAACCCTCTCACGCGCCCGTTTTCAGTAGAATTGCACGAAAGAAGAGAAGCAGTTTTGTGCTGCTTCTCTCTTTTTGTGGGCTTTATAACCTATACCCTCATATGTATAATAAGCCTATACCCCATATGGTACAAAAAGGAATCGCTTCCGTGAAACCGGCAATGGAAAAGCTGGAGCATTTTTTGAGCTGGGCGGCACAAAAAAAGATATCACACTGCTCGTGATCTCCGGCATCGCGCTGATCGTCAGCATTTTTGATCTCGTCCCCTTGCCGTTCGGCACCTCGTGGGCCGCGATCATCCTCTGCGGCATCCCCATCATTTTAGAGGCCGTCATCGGCCTTGTCACGGCGTTCGACATCAAGGCAAACGTGCTCGTCTCGCTCGCGCTGATCGCGTCGGTCTGCATCGGCGAAGACTTTGCCGCGGGTGAGGTCGCGTTCATCATGCAGCTCGGCGGTCTTCTCGAAGAGCTGACCGTCGCCCGCGCCCGCGCGGGCATCGAAAAGCTCGTCCACATCCGCGCCTATCAGGCCGCGGGCGATAAGGTCTGCATGATCGGCAACGGCGTGAACGACGCGCCCGCGCTCAAGGCCGCCGATGTCGGCATCGCAATGGGCGGCGCTGGGCAGCGACATCGCCGTGGACGCCGCGGATATCGCGCTCGTCGACGACGAAGTCAAGGAGCTGCCGCACCTCATCGCGCTCTCCAAGCGCATGATGCGCACCATCAAGCTCAATATAACATTCTCGCTCACGCTCAACTTCATCGCCATCGTGCTCGCCATCACCGGCACACTGAACCCTGTTGTCGGCGCGCTGGTCCATAACGCAGGCAGCGTGCTTGTCATCACAAACTCGGCCCTGCTGCTAAAATGGAGGCAAACCGCCTCGCAGAGTTTCGCGTCCGCAGGCGCGAAATCTGTTTGATCGTAAATTCCGACGACAGGCGCGTCGGAATTTGCTCTTTGCGCGGAGCGTGTGTCGCAGCCGCGCTGCGAGCGGCAAGGCGCGAAGCGCAGCGAATCCTTTTCAAAAAGAGTGGATTGCAAAATTGCGATCCACCCTTTTTGATTTTCTTTTATTTTCTGCGCCAGACAGAGGGCATTAAGAGGACAAGCAGCGGCATGATCTCAAGACGGCCGAGCAGCATGATGGCGCTCATCGTGAGCTTGCTGATGCCGGAGAGGAAGCCGAAGTTGCACGTCGGTCCCACTGCGCCAAGGCCCGGGCCCACGTTGCTGATGGCCGTGAGCGAGGCGGTGAACGCCGCGGTAAAGTCGATGTTGTCAAGCGACAAAATCAGCGTGCCAAGCAGCAAAATCGAGATATAGGTGAAGAAGAAGACCGAAACGGACGAGACGGTCTCCTCCGTCACGCGATGTCCGTCGAGCGTGATGGGGCGCACCTCGCGCGAGTGCATCACGCGCCGCAGATCACGCCGCAGCGACTTGCACAAAAGCACGATGCGCGAGACCTTGACGCCGCCCGCCGTAGAGCCCGCGCAGCCGCCGAAAAGCATCACCAGCACGAGGATACAGCGGCAGAACTGCGGCCAGAGGTCAAAATCCTCCGTGCAGTAGCCGGTCGTTGAAATGAGCGTTGTCACCTGAAAGGCCGCATTCTCGATGGCCGAGCCGATGTCGCGCCCCGTGCGCACGATCAGGTCCGCCGCGATCATCGCCGACGCGCCGACCACGACCAGCGAGTAAACGCGCAGCTCCTCGCTCTTGAGCGCCTCGCGGAAGCGGCGCGTCACGCAGAGGTAGAGGAGCGTAAAGTTCACGCTTGCGGCAAACATGAAGAAAATGAGGATCCAGTTGACAAGATGCGACTGATAATACGCGATGCTCGCATCCCGGATGGAAAAGCCGCCGGTAGAGATCGTCGTCAGCGCCGTGGTGATCGCATCGAACAGCGGGAGGCCCGCAATGCGCAGCAGCAACGCCTCCGCCACGGTGAGCGCGATATAGATGCGGTACAGGATGCGCGCCGTCTCACCCGTGCGGGGGCGGAGCTTTGTGCTGATGGGGCCGGGGGATTCCGCTTTCATCAGGTTCACGCTGCCCTCACTGAGCTTGGGCAGCAGCGCCAGCATGAGAACGAGGATACCCATGCCGCCCATCCACTGCGTGAGCGCGCGCCAGAATTGGATGCCCTGCGGCAGCGACGCAGGCGACGGGAAGATGGACGCGCCGGTCGTCGTCAGGCCGGAGACGGTCTCGAAAATGGCGTCGATAAAGCTGCAGCTGCCGCTGAAAAAATACGGCAGCGCGCCGAACACGCTCAGCGCGATCCAGCACAGTGCCACGCAGACAAAGCCGTCGCGCGTCTGGAGCCGCGCGTTGTCCGCGCGGATGAGCGAGAGCAGCACTCCCACGCCGCCGCAGATGAGCAGCGCGTACAAAAAGGCCCTCTGGTCAACACCACCGTCGAACACGCTCAGCAGCAGCGGCGGGATCATACAAAGCGCCTCGATACAGAGAATGACGCCCACGATTCTGAGAATAAGATTTTGGTTCATAATGAAACTTCCTTGCCGCAAGCAGCCGGCACATCAGCCGAGAATATCGTTGAGGTCCTGCAAAAAGAGCTTTTTCGCCACCACGATCACGCGGTCGCCCGCATGGATCTGGGAATGACCGTTCGGGATCTCCATCCGGCCGTTGTGCACGATGGCCGCAACGAGCAGGCCGTTTCGAAAATGCAGGTCGCTGAGCGGCCGGTCGAGAAAGTGCGTGGCACTCGTCGCGGTGAATTCGACCGCCTCGATCGCGCCACCGAGGATATAGTGCAGGCTCTCCACCGCGCTGCCCTGCGAGTTGGCAAGGCCGCGGACGTAACTTGAGATCTGGCTTGCAATGATGGCCTTGGGCGAGATGACCGTGTCGAGGCCCGTGAGGTTCACGATGTCGAGATACCCCATGCGCGACATCTTCGGCACGACCTTCTTCACGCCGTAGCGCTTCGCCGTGAGCGCCATGAGGAGGTTTTCCTCGTCGCGGTCCGTCACAGCGATGAACGCGTCGCAGTGGAAGATACCCTCGGATTCGAGCAGGTCGTGATTCGTGCCGTCGCCGTGGATGACGGTGACTTTCGGCAGCTTTTCCGCGAGCGTGAGACATTTGGCCTCGTCCTTTTCCACGATCGTCACGTGCGTGCCGATGTCGGTGAGCACCCAGGCAAGGTACTGTGCGATGCGGCTGCCGCCAAGGATGCTCACGCGGCGGATGGGCGCCATGGCCCTGCCCATCGAGCGCAGCACGCGCGTCGTCTCCGCGGGCGTGCCGATGACGTACACGCGGTCGCCCGTCTGCGGGACGAACGAGCCGTTCGGCACGATGACCTCTTCCCCGCGCTTGGCCGCGCACATGAGGATGCTGTTGGGATTTTCGCGGTTGTAGTCGATGAGGGACTTGCCGACAAGGCTGTCGCCCTCTTCGGTCTGAAAGCCGATGAGCTCGACAAGTCCGCGGGCAAACGTCTCCACGCTGAACGCAGACGGCACGCGCAGAATGCGCGAAATTTCCTGCGCGGCGGCATTTTCGGGGTTGATGATCATATCAAGCCCGATCTCGCGGCGCAGGATCGGTGCATCGCGGAAATACTCGGGGTTGCGTACGCGGGCGACCGTGTGCTTCGCGCCGAGCTTTTTCGCCATCAGGCAGCAGATGAGGTTGACCTCGTCGTTTTCCGAAACGGCGATGAGAAGGTCCGCCTCGCGCACGCCCGCCTCCAAAAGGACGCTGGCGCTCGCGCCGTTGCCCTCCACACACATGACGTCGAGCATGGAGTCAGCGTGGTCGAGCACGGCGCTGTTGCGGTCGATGACGACCAGATCGTGGTTTTCGCCCGTCATCTGCTCGGCGATGGCGTAGCCGACCTTACCGATACCGACAATGATGATTTTCATTTCTGTGTTTCTCCTAAATTCTCTTCGGCTTCCGCCGTGTGCTGCTTACGCAGCACCATCAAAACGCTGTTGAATTCCGCCCCCATGATCAGCATGACCGAGGCGAGATACAGCCACAAAAGCAATACGATCACCGCGCCGAGCGTGCCGTAAATGACGGAGTAGCGCGCGATGTTTTCAACATAATACGAAAAAAGGAATGACAATACGAGCCACATCACGAGCGAGAACACCGCGCCCGGCCAGATGCGGTTCATCCGGTGCGACTCCTGCGCAAGGCCGTACATCATCGCGATGAGGAAGAATACAATGCCGCCGATGATAACAAAGCGCAGGCTCGACCACAGGCGGATAAAGCCGTCGCTCAGCGTGATATAGGCCGACAGGTGGCTCGACACGTAGTTCAGCACCCGCCCGCCGACGACGGACAGTCCGATGGACAAAACGACCATTAAAATCAGGCTCAGCGTATAAAGCAGGAGCTTGAGCTGATAGCGCAAAAACTGCGTGGGCCGGTGCTCGCCGTAGGCCCGACGGACAGAGCCCAGAAGCGAGCTTGCCGCGCGGTAAGGAAAGTAAATGGAAAAAATCAGTGAGAACCACAAAAGCCGTGGGCTTGAATCGCGGCTGACATAAGTGAAATACTGCTCGATGATCTCGAGCGCCTCCTGCGGGATGAATGCGCGAATTTCATACAGAAAGCCGCTGATATCCACGGACATGATGCCGACTAAGTTGCTCAAAAAGATCAAAAGCGGGAAAAGCGCAAACAAAAGGTAATATGTGAGCGCCGCACTGTCGCGGCCGACATGATGATCGAAGTACCGCCTGACCATCAGGTAGATGCCTTTTAAAAAGCGGTGCCGGTCAAGATACTGCTGCAAGGGCGATGCTCACCTCCTCAAAAGTCGATTTCTCTTTAATTTATGTAGTATAGCACAGCCCATTACGAAAGGGAAGCGCAAAAGCGCACCATGACATACTTTTTACAGAAATAAAGCCGGAAAAGGGGTTGACAGCACGGGAAAATGTGCATAATATAGTGCCGTTAAGTTCATACATCGTCCGGTAGGTAAGGCTACCACAAGGATACGGACTGCTGCCGCGGAGTAGTGGAGACACTATGAGAGGGTTTGAACAGGTTGCATCGAAAGCAAGGTGCCATCTAATGCAGTTTCACCGCCTCGTGATGCTAAAGCTTGAACGGTAAGGAAACTTTTCGCCAGGGGCGGGTGTTTCTTGATTGTCGCTCCCATAGCCGCGTCGCCGGACGCAGGATATGGGGGATTTTTTTATCGCAAAATTCACCTGAACACTTTGATTTGGCACTATCTTCAGAAAGGAGGAGTCGGTATGGTCGGCTTTGAAGAAATGCGCGACGAACTGCTGGAAAGAATCGAGGATCTGCTCAAGCGAAAACAATATACCGCGCTGCGCGACCTGCTTGCAGACCTGGAGCCCGCGGATATCGCCTCGCTTTTTGAAGATTTGGACGAGGACAGCATTCCCCTTTTGTTCCGGCTCCTACCCAAAGAGCCCGCGGCGGAGGTGTTCGTCGAGCTCGATCCCGACGCGCAGGAGATGCTGATCCGCGGCTTTTCGAACACCGAGCTCAAAGAGGTCCTTGACGAGCTGTATCTGGACGATGCGGTCGACATCGTGGAGGAAATGCCCGCGAACGTCGTCAAGCGCATCTTAAAGCACGCGGACCCCGATACGCGCAAGAGCATCAATGAAATTCTCAAATACCCCGACGACAGCGCGGGCGCGCTGATGACGACGGAGTTTGTCGACTTAAAGCGCGATATGACCGTCGAGGACGCGCTCAAGCGCATCCGCCGCACCGGTACGGACAAAGAGACCATCAACGTCTGCTATGTCGTCGATCCAGCGCGCAAGCTGCAGGGCATCGTCTCGCTGCGAACGATCCTCCTCTCCGATGAGGACGACACCATCGACGAGATCATGGAGACGCACGTCATCTCTGTCTCCACGCTCGAGGATAAAGAGGACGTTGCGCAGACTTTCTCGAAGTACAACTTCATCGCCCTTCCGGTCGTCGACAAGGAAGACCGCCTCGTCGGCATCATCACGGTCGACGACGCCATCGACGTCATGGAAGAGGAGACGACCGAGGATATCGAAAAGATGGCGGCTATGCTGCCGACGGATAAGCCATACCTCAAGACGAGCGTCTGGGATACGTACAAGTCCCGTATCCCCTGGCTGCTGCTTCTGATGGTCTCGGCCACGTTCACCGGCCAGATCATCGCCCGCTTTGAAGACGCGCTCAGCGCGTTCGCCATTCTGACGGCTTATATCCCGATGCTGATGGACACGGGCGGTAACTGCGGCTCACAGGCGAGCGTCACGGTCATCCGCGGTATCTCGCTCGACGAGATCGAATTTTCCGACCTCTTCCGCGTCATCTGGAAGGAGATCCGCGTGGCGGTCGTCTGCGGTGCCACGCTTGCCGCAGCGAATTTCGTCAAGCTCATGCTCGTCGACAAGATGATCTTCGGAAATCCCATCACCATCACGGTCGCGCTCGTCATCTGCCTGACGCTCGTGGTCACGGTGTTTGCGGCCAAGGTCGTCGGCTGCACGCTGCCGCTGCTCGCCAAGAAGATCGGCTTCGACCCCGCGGTCATGGCCTCGCCGTTCATCACGACGGTCGTGGACGCCATCTCGCTGATGATCTACTTCAACTTTGCCTCGCTTCTTCTCGGAATCTGATAAAAATACGAAAAACTCTTTTCAATCGCGCCACTTGTGTGTTATGATGCTTTATGTATGGCATTGTACGACATTCAAAAGAGGCGGCTGTGCCATGCGCAGCCGCCCCTTCTTTTTTCAGGAGGACATTCCATGGAAAATAAACTCAGAGAATATGCGAAATTGCTCATTGAAGTGGGCCTGAACGTTCAAAAGGGCCAGACCGTCGTGATCCGCTGCCCGGTCGAGTGTGCGTTTTTTGCGCGTCTGTGCGCCTCCGCCGCCTACGACGTTGGCTGCCGCGAAGTCGTGATGCGCTGGTCGGATGATTTTCTTGAACGCGAGCGCTTTCTGCGCGCGGACGATTCCGTGTTCGACGTCTTTCCCGCCTGGCAGGCAGAAATGCTCAACGGCTATGCTGACGAGGGCGCAGCATTTCTCAATATCTCCGCCCGTGATCCTGAGGCGCTGCTCGGCGTAGACCCCGACCGCCTGACGCGCGCGAGCCGCAGCGAGACGGCCATCCAGCCTTACGTAAGCGCCGTAATGTCCAATGCCTGCCCCTGGTGTGTCGCGTCCGTCCCCATTCCGAGCTGGGCGAAGAAAGTCTTCCCCGCTCTTCCCGAGCAGGAGGCGATGGACAGGCTCTGGGACGCGATCTTCACCTCCGTCCGCATCAGCGGCAAGGGCGACGCCGTCGCGCGCTGGCGCGAGCACGTCGCGCTGCTCAAAAGCCGCATCGCAAAGCTCAACGAGCTGCACTTCACCTCGCTCTATTACCAGAACTCCCTCGGCACGAGTCTCAACATCAAGCTTCCCGAGACGCACGTCTGGGCCGGCGGCGACAACACCAGCCGCGCAGGCTTTCCGTTTGTCGCCAATATGCCGACGGAGGAGGTCTTCACCGCCCCGCTCAGAGACGGCATTGACGGCGTCGTTTACGCAGCCCTGCCGCTCGTGCACAACGGCAACATCATTGAAAACTTTCACTTCGTCATCAAGGATGGCAAGATCGTCGAGGCGCACGCGGAAAAGGGCGAGGACATCCTGAAAGCCGCCATCGCCGAGGATGAGGGCGCGTCGTATTTCGGCGAGGTCGCGCTCGTTCCCTACGACAGTCCCATTTTGAACCAGAAGATTCTCTTCTACAACACGCTTTTCGACGAAAACGCGGCCTGCCACCTCGCCTTCGGTGAGGCGTACCCCGAGTGCGTCAAGGGCGGCGAGGCCATGAGCAAGGAAGAGCTCAAGGCCGCGGGCCTGAATGATTCCAACACGCACGTCGATTTCATGGTCGGCACCGCTGACCTTTCCATCATCGGCACGACGAAAGACGGGCGCGAGATTCCCGTGTTCGTCAACGGCAACTTTGCCCTGTAAAAAATGATACTGCGGGCGCTTGTCCGCTCACAAAGGAGAAAAACCATGTCTATGAATTTTAACCGCCTTTCCACCGATGACAAAATTCTCATCATGGAGGGCGCGCAGGTGCTCGGCGACGTCGTCGCGGGTGAAGGCACGGCGTTCTGGTACAACAGTGTTTGCCGCGGCGAGATGCAGAGCGTGCGCATCGGCAAGCGCTGCAACATTCAGGACCTCGCCCTGATCCACAACAAGGTCACCATCGGCGACGATGTGTCCGTCGGCCACTGCGCCACCGTCCACGGCGCGACCATCGGCGACCGCGTGATCGTCGGCATGGGCGCGACGGTGCTCGACGGCGCTGTCATCGGCAACGACTGCATCATCGGCGCGGGCGCTCTTGTCACGGGCAAGATGAACGCGCCGGACGGCTCGATGATCCTCGGCTCCCCGGCCAAGGTCGTGCGCGAACTGACGGACAAGGAAAAAGAGAGCATTCTGGCCAACGCCGCGCTCTATCTTGAAAAAAGCAAGGAATACCGCGCCCACGCCGCCAAGCAGGCGTAAGACAAGCACAGGAGGAATACTCATATGAAAATCTTAGTCATCAACGGCGCAAACATGAACATGCTCGGCCGCCGCGAGCCGGACATCTACGGCAAGGAGGACTACGCCGCCCTCTGCGCCCGCATCTATGAGCACGCACAGAGCCGCGGTGTGGCCGTGGAGTGCTTCCAGTCCAACCACGAGGGCGCGATTATCGACGCCATTCAGGAGGCCGACACGGCGTTCGACGGCATCGTCATCAACCCCGGCGCTTACACGCATTACAGCTACGCCATCCACGATGCGCTCAAGGCCGTCAGCATCCCCGCCGTCGAGGTCCACATGTCCGACATCCAGAAGCGCGAGGAGTTCCGCCACCTGTCCGTCACCGCCCCCGCCTGCATCGCCCAGATCCGCGGACACGGGTTCGAGAGCTATACTATGGCGATCGATATGCTGGCAAAGCTCAATCCTGAGGAAAAATAAGGTTCCTGCGATAGCAGGAACACAATATTTTCCGCGCACAGCGCGGAGGGATATGCCGCCTGCGGGCGGCAGAGTCAAAGGGGCCATTCTCTCACGTGAGAGAATGGCCCCCTTACTGCGCACTCCCGCACGCTGCGGGAGAACCAAAGACGCAGCCCCTTCGGGCTGCTCCCCCTTCCGCGCCCGCCGGGTGCCCAAAACCGCGCTCGCGCGCTTATGTTGCAAGCGCGGAACCACGTTCCGCTTTAAAAAGCGGCAGGAACGCGCTGCATTCCCACCCCTCCTCCCAGCGGCGCAGGACACCTTCTCCGTCATTTACCTCGAAGGTAAAAACGACCGCATCCTCCGTCTGCGCGCTTACGCGGTAGGTAAGCGTCACCGCCGTCATCTGCCATGGGGCGGAGCGCGCCATCGCCGCGCGGCAGGTCTTTGCGGCATCTGGCAGCAATTTCTGCTCGCAGCGGGCAAAATAGGCATCAGCGAGTGCGCGGTAATAGCGGTCGAAGCGCTTCTCGCGCCGGCTCTCCCCTTTTGTCTGTGGCAGCGTCAAGCGGGCGGTCAGGACGGTGATGTCCTCCCACTGCCAGCTTTTTTCCTGGGCAAAATCTTCTCCCAGCGTCAAACGCGGATGCTCCTTCATGCGCTTCCTCCCCGTTTTTTCATTTGGGGCAGTCTATGCCGCCGCGGCCAAAGCGGTGCGGCGCGAGAAAATGCGGGCGCGGCACTTTACTAATTTCGCACTCTCTGCTAAACTATATGGGATATTTGCAGAAAGGAAGGCGACGGGCATGGACAGCTACGAAGCTCTCGCCGCGTCCTACGACGAGCTGACCGAGGACGTGGAATACGAAAAGCGCGCGGACTTTGTCGAAAAGCTCTTTCTGCGCGCAAAGCGCCCTGTCAAGTCGCTGCTCGACCTCGCCTGCGGCACGGGCACGATGACGGAGCTCTTCGCCCGACGCGGCTACACGGTCACGGGCGTCGACTATTCGCCCGAGATGCTCGCGCAGGCACAGCAGAAGCTCGCCGCGATCAATTCTCCGCCGCTGCTTTTGTGCCAGTCGATGCCTCAGCTGCGACTGCTTGACAGCGTCGACGCCGCGATCTGCTGCCTCGACAGCATTAACTATCTGACGCGTCCGCGCGACGTGCAGCGCACATTCAACCGTCTGCATGACGCCATCGCCCCCGGCGGGTCGCTGGTGTTCGACGTGCACGCCGTCTCAAAAATGGAAAAACTCGACGGCGAGGTGCTGCTCGACGAGCGCGAGGACGTGTTCTGCCTCTGGCGCACGCGCTACCGCAAAAACGTCAAAATGCTCGACTACGAGGTCGACCTCTTCCGCCTCCAGCCGGATGGCGCGTGGGAGCGCGACTTTGAAGAGCACCACCAGCGCGCCTACACGGTCGAAGAATTGACCGCGTGGCTCGAAGAGGCCGGTTTCACGGCCATCCGCACGCATGGCGAGCTCAAGCTGCGCCGCGCGAACGAGCGCGACGGCCGCATTTACTTCAGTTGTATCAGAAAGTGAGGAACCATATATGGAAGCACAGAAGGACTGTCTGGTCCGCGCCATCTCGAAAGATGGCTTTGTCAACGCTGTCGCGGTCTACACGCGCGGTCTGACCGAACGCGCCCGCCAGATCCACCACACCTCTCCCGTCGCCACGGCGGCGCTTGGCCGCGCGCTCGCGGCCTGTTCGATGATGGGCAACGCACTCAAGGATAACGGCGCAAGCGTCACGATGCAGATCAAGGGCGACGGCCCGCTCGGCACCATCCTGACCGTTTCGGACTCTGAGGGCAATGTGCGCGGCTACGTGCAGAACCCCGCCGTCGATCTCGCCCTGCGCGAGGACGGCAAGCTGGACGTCGGCACCGCCGTCGGCCACAGCGGCACGCTGACGGTCATCAAGGACCTCAACATGCGCGAGCCCTATGTCGGCACGGTCGACTTGCTCGGTGGCGAGATCGCCGAGGACGTGGCCGCCTACTATGTCGAATCTGAGCAGGTGCCGTCGGCCTGCGGTCTGGGCGTTCTCATCGACCGCGACCGCAGCGTGCTCACCGCGGGCGGCTATCTCATCCAGCTCCTCCCCGGCGCGGGCGAGGACGTCATCACCAAGGTCGAGGGCGGCATCTACGCAGCTCCCAGCGTGACGAATCTCTTAAAGGAGAATTCTGATCCTGCGGTGCTGCTCAAAACGGTGCTGTCTGATTTTGACATGGAGATCCTCTCCGTCGATCCGATCGAATACCGCTGCTACTGCTCGCGCGAGCGCACGGAGCGCGCGCTGCTGTCGTTGGGGTCAAAGGAACTTGAAAAGATCGTGGACGAGCAGGGCTCTGCTGAACTCACCTGCCAGTTCTGTGACAGGGTGCAGAACTTTACCAAAGAGGATCTGACCGCCATGATCGCCGATCTGAAAAAGCAGGGAAAGTAATGCATTTCCCTTTTCAAAAAGTTTTTTGAAAAAATCAAAAAATAAGGTTGACACGGCAGGGGTTATTCTGTATAATAACCCTTGTCGTTCGCCGAAGCGATTATTTCGAGTGGGGAGCATAGCTCAGCTGGGAGAGCATCTGCCTTACAAGCAGAGGGTCACAGGTTCGAGCCCTGTTGTTCCCACCATAAATTCGGCCAGGTAGTTCAGCTGGTTAGAACGCCGGCCTGTCACGCCGGAGGTCGAGGGTTCGAACCCCTTCCTGGTCGCCATTCATCAGGCTGCAATAGCGGCTTGATATGCCTCGGTAGCTCAGTTGGTAGAGCAGCGGACTGAAAATCCGCGTGTCGCCAGTTCGATTCTGGCCTGAGGCACCATTTGCGGGCGTAGCTCATCTGGTAGAGCGCCACCTTGCCAAGGTGGAGGTAGCGAGTTCGAGCCTCGTCGCCCGCTCCACAAATGAAAAAGGAGCAAACATTTTGCTCCTTTTTCTATACGGTGACATAGCCAAGTGGTAAGGCAAGGGTCTGCAAAACCCTCATTCCCCAGTTCAAATCTGGGTGTCACCTCCAGAAGTTAGGATTTTAAGCAGGAATGTTTGAAATCCTTTCTTTTTATATAAAATTAGTTGCATTTTCATGTTTTCTAAATCTTGGTTTTTCTCTGAAAATTGCCCGAAATCTCCGTTTAGGGGAAAGGGTTTGCTCTTTGGAGGACACGATGAGAATGGTCAAAATGAAGCCGAAGCCCATGGATTTGGAAACCGCGATGCAAAAATTTCTGCTGGTCAAGGAATCACAGCACACAGGCGAAGAAACGATGAAGGACTACCGAAATTGCCTCGCTCGGTTCTTAGCCGACAGCCACAACAGCTTAGACTATCCCCTGCTCGAAAGCGATGTGCTGACATTTTTTGCCGCAATCCCCGACACCTCCCCTGCCCGCTATAATAAACCGTTCCAGACCATCAACGCATTTCTGAATTGGGCGCTTGAGCAAGAACTCATCGAGAAGAATCCCATCAAGGTTCATAAGCTCCATAAGCGGCGGGACGATGGAAACATCAAGCCTCTTCCCGTGGACAAGCTGCAAGCCTTTCTTGTTTCACTGGACAAGTCTACCTACACAGGTCTCAGGGATTATGTGATTTGTATGCAGTGTTCGTCAACGAAAGAGTCCCGCAGGCGGAGCGTCTGGCAAAGCTTAATGCCATCGCTATCAGCCTGATGAAGATTCTGACGGAGGATCACAGAATGCTGCAGTTCAACGAGGCGAAAGAAATAGAATCATAAAAATAAAAAATCCCGTGCAATAAATCGTCCTTTCCGTGCATTACACGGATGACAGGAGAAAAAAGCCCATGCTCAGTATGCTGATGACAACCGAATATGCGCCGCCAGAGGATCGACACGAGCTGCAGCAGTTGCTGATTCACATTGCCGGCGGTGAGCGTGAAGCTCTTGCGGAACTGTACCGGCGCACGCGGGCAGCGGTGTACGGCTTAGCGCTTTCCTACCTCAAAAACGCGCAGGACGCGCAGGATCTCACACAGGATGTCTATGTGCAGGTGTTGGACTGCGCAGCGCAGTACCGTTCCACCGGCTCGCCGATAGGGTGGCTTCTGACCGTATGCCGCAACCTCTGTCTGATGCGCCTGCGGCGCGAAGAACGCCATGCCGCGCTCAGCGAGGAGGAATGGGACGCCATTCCCGCGCAGGAGTGCGGACTGGACGCCGACGAACGCGCACTGCTGCAAGGCGCGTTGGCAAGCCTTAGCGATGAGGAGCGGCGCATCGTGCTGCTTCACGCGGTCACGGGCATGAAGCACCGGGAGATCGCGGCGCTGCTGGAGCTGCCGCTTCCCACCGTCCTGTCGAAATATCACAGAGCATTGAAAAAGATGCGAATTTTTCTGGAAGGAGATGACGCCCGATGACCAATGAAAAAATGGAGCAGAGACTGGCTGCGGCACTTGAAAAAACCGCGCCGGACGATGTGAGCGGCGTTCTCTCCCGCTGTGAAGCGCGGAAAGGAACGGTAATCAACATGGAAACGAAGAAAACAACAAAGAGAAGATGGACATCGCTCATCGCCGCCTGCCTTGCGGTAATGCTGCTCGGCGGCGGACTCTTCTACCAGCGGGCGAACGCGGTCGCGTCCGTGGTGTCGCTGGATGTGAATCCGAGCATCGAGCTGAAAGTGAATCGGAGCGAAAAAGTTCTCGTCTGTACGCCGCTCAACGAGGACGCGAAGGCCGTCCTTGCGGATATGAGTAATGGTGCCGACCTCAAGGGCGCAAAGCTCGACGTGGCGGTGAACGCCATCGTGGGCAGTCTCGTGCGAAACGGCTATCTCGACAGCATTTCCTCCGCCATCATGATCTCGGTGGAGGATAAGGATACCGCCCGTGCGGAAAAGCTCCAGCGCGAGCTGACGAGCGCCGTGGACGGCGTTTTGCAGACGAGCGAAGCAAAGGCCGCTGTTCTGACGCAGACGCTGACGCAGGACGCGGCGCGGGAGCAGCAGGCGCGGGAAAACAGCATTTCGACCGGCAAGGCGGCGCTGGTGAACCGTGTGCTTGCACTCAACGCCACGCTGAAGTTTGACGCGCTGGCAAAGCTCTCGGTCGAGGAACTCAAGGACCTTGCCGAAGCGGGCGCGCCCGCCATGCCCATCGGCAAGGATGCCGCCGCCTGCGCCGCGGAGCAGTATGCCGGGACAACGGCGCTCGACTCCGTCACGGCGGAGGTCGATTCCGAGCTTGACGAATCTCCCGCGCACTACGAGGTCGAGCTGCACACGGCATGGGGTGAGTTTGAGTATCTGGTGGACGCCTATACCGGCAAGGTGCTCAGCGGGCAGAAAGATTTATTGGCTGCCGTTTCCGCATCGAATGAAACGACGAAGCCCTCTGGTCAAAAGCCCGCGCCGTCCGGAACGGTGCAGGATATCGGCTACACCAAGGCAAAGTCCATCGCCCTGAACCATGCGGGCTTGAGTGAAAATCAGGCGTATGACATGGACATCGAGCTGGACGACGAGGACGGAACGCTCGTCTACGAAGTCGAGTTCAAGTCCGGCAATATGGAATATGACTACGAGATCGATGCGGCCTCCGGCACGATCCTCAAGCATGAAGCAGAGCTGGACGACTGATACGATTATCAAGGATCGATTTAGAAAAATATCCGAATGGAAGCTGCCTGACAGAAGTTAGGATTTCAAACAGAAATGTTTGGAATCCTTTCTTTTTATATTAAATTAGTCGCATTTTCGTGTTTTTCAAATCCCGGTTTTCTCTGAAAATCGCCCGAAATCTCCGTTTAGGGGAAAGGGTCTGCATTTTTTGCTCTGTTTTCCCTTTGATTTTCCCTTTACAGCAAATCGATCAAGGCCTGTGCTGCTTGGCACAGGCCTTGTTTGTTTTCTTCAGAATACCGCCGTCAGCAGCATGTAGTAGCCGCAGGCGATGAGGACGGTGAGCAGAAACAGCGGCAGGAGCTTTTTGACCGTGGCGAAAAATGTGACGCCGAAATAGGCTGAGATGATCGCCGTGCAGATGTGCGTGGGACTCAGCTGGCTCGAGGCGAAGCTGACGTTCATCAGCAGCGCCAGCAGAAATGTGCCGCCGTCAGGAATCATGGTGTAGGCCAGCGGGATAAAGGCCGCTGCCGCGGCGCTTGAGCCCGCGACCAGCGTGCCGAACGCGTACAGAATCACAAGCACCAGAAATGCCGCTGATGCTGCACGCCACGATGACGCCCGTAAACGTCGGCACCATAGCCTCGGGAATGTGGCGGAGGTACGTGGCGACCGCCGCCTTTTCATCGTTTTTGAGGTGCTCGCCCGCCATCGTGTCCACCATGCCGCCGCAGATCGTCACGGTGGCGGGGCCCTGCATCAACATGCAGGCAAGCGACGTGCTGCGCCTCGGGTCGCGCATTAGTCCATTCATCGCCCGCTGTGCATCCTCGAACCGATGGCGCAGGTCAAGCTCGTAGACAAGCACCGAGATCACATACATCGCAAGGTTCACTGACCAGACGTCCCAGCCCGTGAGCGTATGCATTACTGTCTGCCCCGCCGTGGCGAGCGGCAGACGGAACATCACGATCATCAGGAGCGAACCAAAAATCATCGCAAGATAAAGGGGCAGGCGTTTGTTGAGCAGGGCGAGGATCACCACAAAGATGATCAGAACTTTGATAAGTGCCATGGTGCTGACTTCCTCTCTCCATTTCCCGCGCAAAGCAAGAAAAAGGCCGGGCGGCCACTTTTAGGGTACCGTCCGGCCAAAATGCTATTGCGTAGCGCCTTAGTGCTTCTCTCAGGACTTCTGCTCTCTCGGCAGCAGGTGGATAGCGTGCTTCGGGCAGTTGGGCGCGCAGATGGTGCAGCCCCAGCACTTGTCCACATCGTAGTGCACCTTGCGGTTTTCATCCTTGTAAAACGCGCCGAAGTTGCAAATCTTCGTGCACTTGCCGCAGTTGACGCACTCGTCCTCGTGCCAGTCGATCTTCCAGTTGGATTCGGGATAGACGAGACGGGAGCCGGCCTTATACCGTCCCTTCTACCGCCCGTATTACGTCGCGTTCTACGGCGAGATGGAGATGGGCAAAAAGGTGCGCTACATCGCCATCGAGGCCGACGGCTACAAGACCGACAGCTCCCTGTAAGAAAGCGAGCCCCACATTTTAAGAGGTACGATCCGATATGAACACTGTTACGCTTGGCGGCACCGCCACCATCAACGACCTCGTCAGTGTCGCGCGCTTTGGCGCAAAGGTCGCGTTTTCCAAAGAATATGAAGAGCGCGTCAACCACTGCCGCGCCCATGTCGACCGCTTCAGCCACGAGGGCAAGGCCATCTATGGTCTGACCACGGGCCTTGGTGACAACTGGAAGAAGTTCATCCCCGAAAAGGACCGCGAGACGATCCAGCGCAACAACATCTACGCCCACACCTGCGCCGTCGGCGAGTCCATCGCCGAGGAGTGCACGCGCGCAATGATGTTCGTCATGCTCTGCCACTTCGGCTCCGGCCATACGGGCATCCGTCTTGAAACGCTCGCGCTGATCCGTGACATGCTCAACGCGGGCATCAGCCCCGTCGTCCCCAGCCACGGCTCTGTCGGCTATCTGACGCTCGAGGGCCACATCGGCATGGTGATGATCGGCGAGGGCAGGGCCACCCATCAGGGCGAAACGCTTGACGGCGCAGAGGCGCTCAAGCGCGCGGGACTCAAGCCCGTCGTGCTTTCTTCCAAAGAAGGCCTTATCCTGCTCTCCGGCACCACGTCCGTCACCGCGTTCGCGTCGCTTGCGATCTATGACGCGCAGGCGACGCTCGCTATCGAGCTCAACTCATCCGTCGACAACCCGCTCATCTTCGATGAAGAGGACGACGGTGCGGTCGCGCTGATGGGCTGCAACGCCGACGGCACCTATGCCGGTATGGCGTCCGACAGCCTCTGCATCGCGATCACGGATCTGTGCAAAATGAGCAACAGCCGCATCGACCGCCTGCTCAACAGCTTGGTGAGCGAGCTGCTGGCGTTCCTCAACAAGAACGCCGACTTCAACAACGGTCTCATGATGATCCAGTACGCCTCCGCGGGTCTTCAGGGCGAGCTGCGTATCCTCGCGCACCCCGCCGTGGTCGACAATCTGACCACCTGCGCCAACCAGGAGGACTATGTCAACATGGGCTGCAACGCCGCCAAGAAGGCCTATGACTCGATGCACCTCGCCAAGTATATCCTCGCCGCCGAGCTCATCTGCGACGGTCAGGCGCTCGACTGCTATGACGATAAGCGCTGCGCCAAGGGCACGCAGGCTATCTACGACCTGCTCCGCAGCAAAGTGCCCGAGATGGACAACGACATGCCCCTCACGCCATATCTCGAGGCCGTCGCCCAGCAGATCATCGACCGCGCGTATATCCGAACCGTGGAAGCAAGCGTCGGCGCGCTGAAGTTCTAAAGGAGAATGCCATGATCGAGCACGAACACGTCCATAAGCACAGCCACGGGCACCCCCATGTGCACGGGCATGTCCATGACCCCGAGCAGACGAAAAAGATCAGCAACCGCCTTGCGCGCGCCATCGGGCACCTCGAATCCATCAAAAAGATGGTGGAGGACGACCGTGACTGCTCCGAGGTGCTGATCCAGCTCGCCGCGGTGGAGTCCGCCATCCGCTCGACCAGCCGTCAGATTTTGTGCAACCACATGGAGACCTGCGTCACCGCCGCCATCCGGCAAAATGACGAGGAGACGCTCTCCGAGCTTTACCGCGCGATCGACGAGCTTCTAAAATGACAAGTGAAAAAACGTCCGGCTGAATATCAGCCGGACGTTTTTTATTGGAATGTTCTTCCTTTTGCATAGCGGGCAAAAATGCGCGCAAACTAAGCGCGGCAAACGCCAAAACAATTTTTTGGGAGGACAAATCCATGACCGATCATACCAATAACGGCTGCTCCTGCACGCCCAACACCTCTATTCGCTGCGCCGTGACCAACTGCGCCAACCACTGTAAGGACGCCCAGTACTGCGGTCTGAACGCCATCCAGGTCGGTACGCACGAGGCCAACCCCACCATGGACCAGTGCACCGACTGCCAGAGCTTCAAGAAGCAGTAATTTTTGCAGCCGCCCCTCAGGCGGCCGCTACATAGCATCAAAAAGGTGGTGACAGCATGACGGAAAAGGGCAAATACCGCGTCTGCGGCGCGCTCGCAGGCACGGTGAACGGCTTATTCGGCGGGGGCGGCGGCATCCCGCTCGCGTTTTTGCTGCGCTCGTGGGCAAAGCTCTCCGACAAGACGGCGCTTGCGACCTGCGTGGCTGTCATCTTCCCGTTCTGCCTTGTGTCGGTACTCGTGTACGCATTCCGCGGCGCGCTGCCGCTCGGAGAGGCGCTCCCCTACCTTGTCGGCGGGCTTGCAGGCGGATGGATCGGCGGCAGGCTCTTCAAGGACGTGCCGAACACATGGCTCAAGCGCATTTTCGCGCTGTTTCTGCTCTATGGCGCGGTGAGGTACCTTCTGTGACGGACTGGCTCTTTCCCGCGCTCTGCGGGCTTTTGACGGGAATCCTCTCGTCCTGGGGCGTCGGCGGCGGGACACTGCTTCTTTTATGCATGACGCTCTTTTTCGGCGTGGAGCAGCGCACAGCGCAGGCCATCAACCTGCTCTATTTTCTGCCAACCGCGGGCATCTCGCTCTTCGCGCATCGCAAAAACGGATATCTCGACAAAGCCGTCCTGCGCGCGGCCATCCCGACCGGCACGCTCTGTGCGCTCGCCGCCGCGTTTTTGACGACAATGGTCGACAGCAGCGTCTTCCGCAAGCCGTTCGGGCTGTTCCTGCTCTACGCGGGGCTGTCGATCCTCTTTGAAAAGAAGGAAAACAGCAAAAAAGAAACGCCGTGACTTTCGTCATGGCGTTTTCGATTCTATTCAGATGCGCAGCGCCGTTTCCAGCGCGATATAAAGCTTGCCGAGGTCGTGGTTCGCGCCGCGAAGATTGGCGACATCGTAGCCGCTCTCCTCCAGCACGTCCCCCGCCTCGAGGAAGTTATAGAGCGATAAGCCGTAAAAACTGCACACCGCCTGCACGCCGGCGAGCTCCATCTCCACGGCGAGACAGCCCTCGCTTCTTCGCTGCGCGACGAGGCCCGCGGTCTCGCGGATCATGGCGTCCGTCGTCCAAACCCGCCCCGTCACGTGCGGGACGCCCAGCTCGGTAAAGATGGCCGAGAGCTTCCGCGCGTTCTCGACCGTGATGTAGTCGGACGGCGCAGCGAAATAGTACGAGCAGCCCTCGCCGCGGTAACTCTCCGTCGGGACGATGAATTTGCCCCTCGTCGCCTCCCGATTCAAGCTCCCGCAGGAACCGAACATCACGAACTTCGACGCACCGACGATCCAGCTCGCCTCATAGCACTCCGATGCGGCAATCGCCGAGCCGATGCCCGAGAGGTAAAACGCGATGTCCTTTCCCTTGTAATTCATGCGGTAAATGGGGATATTCCCGTTGCACGCACCGATCAGGCCGATCTTTTCACTGGGAAAGGTGTCCAGCAGATGCTGATAGATCTTCTGCGAAAACAGGATCAGGCACGTTTCGATAAGGTGCTTCTGCTCGCCGTAAAAGTCCCGCAGGCTGATGACGGGTTCAGTCTTATCGTCAAAGCAGTCGGTGATCATCTTTTCAGCGCTGATCCGTCAGTTTTTCGAGCGCGTCTTTTGCGGCCATCTGCTCGGCTTCCTTCTTGCTGCGGCCCGCGCCCTTGCCCACGGCGCCGCCGTTGAGCAGCACTTCGAAGTAGAACGTCTTGTCGTGGTCGGGGCCGCTCTCGCCAAACAGGCGGTAGGAAAGCGTCTGGTTCGGCGTGCGCTGCACGAATTCCTGTAAAATGGTCTTATAGTCGCGGCGCTTTTCCTCGGCGACCTCCTCGCGCTCGGTATCGAGCAACACTCGGTGGATGAGCGCGCTGGCCGCGCTGATGCCGCCGTCAAGATACACCGCGGCAAACACCGCCTCGGTCGCGTCGGCCAGGATAGACGGACGCGTGCGGCCGCCGCAGCTCTCCTCGCCGTTGCCGAGCTTTAAGTATTTTCCAAGCTCCAGGCGCTGCGCGACCTCGTGCAGGCTGTCCTCGCACACGAGCAGCGCGCGGATGCGCGTCAGCTCCCCCTCCGGCGCGGTAGGATGCTTGGCAAACAGATACTCCGCCGTCACAAAGCCGAGCACGCTGTCACCCAGGAATTCCAGGCGCTCGTTGCTGAAAAAGTTTGCGCCGCGGTGCTCGTTGGCATACGAGCTGTGGCGCAGTGCCTCTTCGAGCAGCGCCGGATTTTTGAAATGATATTGCAGCTTTTCTTCCAAGGCCTGCATGGTTTTTCCTCCTGATAAAAGGACGCCCCGCGCAAAGCGGGGCGGCTTTTTTCTTCTTAACCGAGCTTCGTGCTCAGGTAGCGCACGCAGTCGCCCACCGTCTTGAGCGAGGTGAGCTCCTCCTCGGGGATCTCATCGAGCTCAAACTCTTCCTCCATGGCCATCACCAGTTCGACAAGATCCACGGAGTCGGCGCCAAGATCTTCCTCAAAAGAGCTGTCCATCGTGACCTCATCGGGGTCGAGCGCGAACTGCTCGACGATCAGCTTCTGCATCGTTTTGAAAATTTCTTCGGGGCTCATAAGTCTTATACTTCCTCTCACGGTTTTGGTTCTTCCAAATGATACGGCAAAGGCACTGTACTGTCAATACCCATTTTGCCGCTTTTTGGCATTCGCGTTATTCTGCCTTCTGTTCAATACGCATCTTGTCGATATTTTGCGCGATGTCGTCGATGATACCGCTGCGCGCGACCTCCATCGCCTGACGGACCGCATTGCAGATACCGACCTCACTCGCGCTGCCGTGCGCCTTGACGACCGGCTTCGAGATGCCGAGCAGCGCCGTACCGCCGACCTCGTTCGCGTCGAGCATTTTCTTGAAATCGCCGAGCTGTCCCTTGAGCAGCAGCGCCGCCAGCTTCGTGCCGGTGCTGTGCATCAGCATATCCTTCAATTTGATGGAAAGAAGCTTGCCCGTGCCCTCGATGCTCTTGAGCATGATGTTGCCGCTGTAGCCGTCGGCGACGATGACGTCGCACTCACCGAGCATCGCTTCCTTGGCCTCAATGTTGCCGGTGAAGTTGAGATGCCCCGCCTCGCCCGCTTCCTTGAGCTTCTGATACGTTTCGCGGCGCAGCGTGTCGCCCTTGCTCTCCTCCGCGCCGATGTTCAAAAGACCGATGCGCGGATTTTCGACGCCGAGCACTTTCTGCGCGTAGTAGCTGCCAAGATACGCAAATTGCAGCAGGTATTCGACCGTGCACTCGGCGTTCGCGCCGCAGTCGATGAGTACCGCCTTGCCCTTGGCCGTCGGGATGGTCGGCGCGAGCGCCGCGCGGCGCAGGCCGCGGATGCGCTTGACAACGAGCGTCGCGCCCGCAAGGAGCGCGCCCGTGCTGCCCGCGCTGACAAAGCCGTCCGCGTCGCCGGCATGGAGCATATTGAGCCCCACGGTGAGGGACGAATCCTTCTTGTGCTTAAAGGCCGTCGCCGGATCGTCGCAGATCTCGACCACCTCGGTCGCGTTGGCGATCTCCATGCCCTTGGGGAGCTCCTTGCAGCCGCACTGCTGCAGGGCCTTCAAAATCTCTTCCGTTTTTCCGGTCAGGACGATGTCCACGCCGTACTTCTCCTGCGCCATCAGCGCGCCCTTGACGGGCGCGAGCGGGGCGAAATCGCCGCCCATGGCGTCGACGATGATCTTCACGGGGTCACTCTCCTTTCCTGTCACTCAGCACGTCCTCGCGCATCGCGTCGATCTTTTCAAGCGAGCGCGCGGCGAGCTGCGCATTTTTCACGCGCTTTCCGCCCTTGATGCGGTAGCCCAGCGGCGGCATGATACCAAAGTTCACGTTCATCGGCTGAAAGTCCGAGACCGTCGTATCGCTGATGTAAAGCCCCAGCGCCCCGATGGCCGTCTCGCGTGGGAAATCGACGGGCGGTTTGCCTTCGAGTCTTCTTGCCATCTCGATGCCCGCCAGAAAGCCCGAAGCCGCGGACTCGATATAGCCCTCCACGCCGGTCATCTGCCCGGCAAAGGCGATGCGGTCATCCGCAATCAGGCGATAGTAGCGGTCCAGCATCCCCGGCGAGCGGAGATAGGTGTTGCGGTGCATCACGCCGTAGCGCACAAACTCCGCATCATGCAGCGCGGGGATCATCGAAAACACGCGCTTCTGCTCGGGAAAGCGCAGATGCGTCTGGAAGCCGACAAGGTTATAGACGCTGCCCTGCGCGTTGTCGCGCCGCAGCTGGACGACGGCATAGGGTTCCTGCCCCGTCTTCGGGTCTCGCAGACCGCGCGGCTTGAGGGGGCCGTAGCAGAGCGTATCGTGTCCGCGGCGCGCCATGACCTCGACGGGCATGCAGCCCTCGAAGACGTTTTTATCCTCAAAGCCGTGTACGCTCGCTTCCTCGGCGGTCGTGAGCGCCTGCCAGAAGGCATCGTACTCCTCCTCCGTCATCGGGCAGTTGATGTAGTCCGCCGTACCCTTGTCGTAGCGCGAGGCGAAAAACGCCGAATCCATGTCGACGCTCTCAAACGTCACGAGCGGCGCGGCGGCATCGAAAAAGTTCAGCGTGTGCCCGTCGCCGATCTTTTCGGCAATGGCGGCGGCGAGCGCGTCGCTCGTCAAGGGGCCCGAGGCGATGATGACGTTCCCCTCGGGGATGGCCGTCACCTCGCCGGGGACAACCGTGATATTGGGATGCGAACGGATCTTCTCTGTCACGAGCTTTGAAAAGCCGTAGCGGTCGACCGCCAGCGCGCCGCCCGCCTCCACGCGCGTCGCGTCCGCGCAGGCAAGGATCAGCGAATCGAGGCGGCGCAGCTCCTCTTTGAGAAGGCCGACCGCGTTTTCGATCTGGTCCGAGCGCAGCGAATTCGAGCAGCAAAGCTCGGCAAAATCCGCCGTGTGGTGCGCGGGGGTGGTCTTTTCGGGTTTCATTTCATGCAGCGTCACGGCGATGCCGCGCTGCGCAAGCTGCCAGGCAGCCTCGCAGCCGGCAAGGCCGGCGCCGATCACAGTTACTTGCATCAGTTCTCTTCTTTCTCCGCGGTCTTTTTGGCCGCGGACTTGGCGGTCGTCTTCTTAGCGGCCGCCTTTTTCGTGGTCGCGGTCTTCTTTGCCGCCGTCTTTTTTGCGGGCTTTTCTGCACCATCCTCGGCTGCGGCCTTCTTTGTCGTTTTCTTCGCTGCGGCGGTCTTCGTCGCGGTCTTCTTGGTGCTCGCCGCTTTTGTGCTCGTTTTCTTTGCGGTGGTGCTCTTCTTAGCCGTCGTCTTCCTGGCGGTCGTCTTCTTTGCCGCGGTCTCCGCCGCATCGGCGGCTTCGGCGCTCTCCGTGCCCTCTTCCGCGGTCTCGGTGGTCTTCTTTTTCACATAGCCGCGCTGGTCTTCCGGCACAAAGCGCGAACACGCGGGGTTGATGCAGTACGGGCGCTTAAAGCCCTTGCCCGCCTTTTTGAACATCGTCTGGCCGCACTCGGGACAGTCGTCCTTCGTCGGCACATCCCAAGTCATGAAGTCGCACTTCTTCTCGGGATCGCTGCTGGTGGAGAATTCGCAGGCGTAGTACGTGTACTGCTTGTTCGTCTTCTTGCTCACGCCGGTGCGCTTCATCATGCGCCCGCCGCACTTGGGGCAGCGGCCCGGCATTTCGATGACAAGGGGCTTGGTGAACGTGCACTCAGGGTAGCCTGGGCAGGCCAGAAAGCGGCCAAAGCGCCCGCTCTTGATGACCATGTTGCGGCCGCAGACGTCGCACTTCTCCTCGCTGACCTCATCGGGGACCTTGAGTCTCACGCCCTCAAGCGCCTTCTCGGCGTTTTCAAGGTCGCGCTCAAAGCCGCCGTAAAAGTCGCGGATGACGTCCTTCCACGCGGTCTTGCCCTCTTCGACGGTATCGAGCTTTTCCTCCATGCGGGCGGTGAACTTCATGTCCACGATGTCGGGGAAGCGCTCTTCCATCAGGCCCGTCACCACCTCGCCGAGCGGCGTGGGACGCAGGTATTTTCCGTCCTTGATGACGTATTCGCGGTCTAAGATCGTCGAGACCGTCGGCGCGTAGGTCGACGGGCGGCCGATGCCGTTCTGCTCCATCGCGCGGATGAGCGTCGCGTCCGTGTAGCGCGCGGGCGGCTGAGTGAAGTGCTGGAGCGGCGTATATGCCTCGAGCGTCAAGCCCTGCCCCTCGACAAGCGGCGGCAGCGTGCCCTCCTTTTCCTCCTTGCTGTCGTCATCGCGGGATTCCTCGTAAACGGCGGTGTAGCCGGAGAATTTCAAGTTGCTGGCGCTCGCGTGGAACTCGTGTCCGCCCGCCATGATCTGCGCGCTCACGCTGTCATACACGGCGTTCGCCATCTGGGAGGCCAAAAAGCGGCTCCAGATCAAGCGGTACAGACGATATTGCTCGCCCGTCAGATCGCCCTTGATCTGCTCGGGCGTCAGGTTAACGTTCGAGGGGCGGATGGCCTCGTGCGCGTCCTGCGCGCCGGCCTTGGCCTTGTAGTGGCGGGCGGTCTTGGGATAGTAGCTCTGCCCGTAGCGTCCTAAAATAAACGTCTTCGCTGCGGCGATGGCCTCTTCGGAGATGCGCAGCGAGTCGGTACGCATGTAGGTGATGAGACCCACCGTGCCCTCGCCCGTGATGTCCACGCCCTCATAGAGCTGCTGGGCGATGGCCATGGTGCGGCGCGGCGTCATGTTGAGCTTGCGCGAGGCCTCCTGCTGTAAGGTGGAAGTGGTGAACGGCAGCGACGGGGAGCGCTGCTTGTCCGTGCGCTTGATGTTCGTCACAGTAAAGGACTTGTCGCCGATGTCGGCAATAATGCCGTCCACCTGCTCGCCGGAGGCCGGCTCGACCTTTTTACCGTCCTTGCCGTAATAGTGCGCCTCAAAGGTCTTGTGCGTCGCCTCGTCGGTGAGGTCGGCGTCAAGTGTCCAGTATTCCTGCGCCTCGAAGGCCTGAATTTCCTTTTCGCGGTCGTCAACCATGCGCACAGCGACGGACTGCACGCGGCCCGCGGAGAGGCCGCGGCGGACCTTCTTCCACAGAAGCGGGCTCAGCTGATAGCCCACGATGCGGTCGAGCACGCGGCGCGCCTGCTGCGCGTCGACCAGGTCCTGGTCGATGGCGCGCGGCTCCTTGATGCTCTCGGAGACGACCTTTTTCGTGATCTCGTTGAAGGTCACGCGCTTGGCCTTTTCATCGTCCAGATTCAAAAGCGCTTTTAAGTGCCACGAGATGGCTTCGCCCTCGCGATCCGGGTCCGTTGCAAGATACACGGTGTCGCTGCTCTTGGCGGCCTTTTTGAGCTCGCTGATGAGCTCCTCTTTTCCGCGGATGGGCTGATAGACAGGCTCGAAGTCGTGCTCGATATCAACGCCCAGCTTGCTTTTCGGCAGGTCGCGCAAATGGCCCATGCTGGCCTTGACCTCGTAGTCTTTGCCGAGATATTTTCCAATGGTTTTCGCCTTTGCCGGAGACTCGACGATCACCAGATGCTTTTTTGCCATGAATGTTATTCCTCCAGTAGTGTGACGGTCAAAGAAAAATGCTTGCCGCTGCCCTGCTCGACGTAGCCCTCAAGCTCCATCATCGTCAGCGCGGAAAGAACACGGCGCGTGGGGATCTGCGTCTTTTCGATCAGATCGTCCACCTGCAGCGCGCCGTCTTTCAGCGTGCGCAGAATGGCGATCTGGTCGTCGGTCAGCCCCGCGTCGTTGGTTTTCAAATTCAGTGTCGGCAGCGACAGTATTTCCTCCGCCGCAGCCTGCTTGGCGCGCGCTTGCTCCTCGCGCGCCTGATAGCCGAGCGTACGCGGAAGCTCCACGCGCTCGCCGAGTATTTTATGCGGATAGATGGCCTCGTACTCGCGCAGCACATCCCAGCTGTCGGTGATGAGGCCCGCCGCGCCGTCCGCGATCAAACGGTTGCAGCCGCGGCTGAGTGGCGCGTCGATCGGACCGGGAACGGCGAAAACATCGCGTCCCTGCTCAAGCGCGGTATTCGCCGTGATGAGCGCGCCGCTCTTTTCCGGCGCTTCGACCACGATGGTCGCGAGGCTCAAGCCGCTGATGATGCGGTTTCGCACGGGAAAATGCCACGCCTCGGCCGCCGTCCCGGGCGGATACTCGCTGATGAGCGCGCCCGAGGCCGCGATATCGCGGTACAGCCACGCATTCTCCGCCGGATAGACGACGTCGAGCCCGTTGCCGAGCACGGCGATGGTCTTTCCGCCCGCGCGCAGCGCGCCGCGGTGAGATGCGCTGTCCACGCCCGCCGCCGCGCCGGAGATCACGACCGCGCCCTGCTTGCACAGGCCGTAGGCGATCTTCTCCGCCGCTTCGATGCCGTAGGGCGAGGCCTTGCGCGTGCCGACCATGGCGACAGCGACCTCCTCGTCGATAACGGGGAGCTGGCCTTTGACATAAAGCAGGCACGGCGGCTCAAAGATATTGCGCAGGCGCATCGGATAGTCCGCGTCCTGCATCGTGAGAAGCCGCAGCCCCAGCCGCGAACACGCGCCGAGGATACGGTCGGCGTTTTCCAACGATTTTTCCGCGAGCAGTGCGATCTGCCGCGGCTCGATGCCCTCGACGAGCCGGTACTCGTCCTCGTCGGCATAGTAGACGTTCTCCGGCGTGCCGAAATAGTCGAGCAGCAGAAGCTTTGAGCGGTTTGTCAGTCCCTTGACCTCCGAGAGCCACACCCAGTATTTAAGGCCCGCCATGAAGAGCACCTCCTTGTTTGTTTCAGCGATACATCTCCCACAGAACGACCGTCGCCGCGATGGCCGCGTTGAGCGACTCGCAGCGCGGGCTCATGGGAATTTTGAGCGTTTTGGCGCACTCATCCAGCATTTGCTGCGACAGTCCGCGCCCCTCGCTGCCGATGGCGACAGCGGCTTTGGACAGGTTCGCGTCAGACAGCGGCACGGTGTCCTCGCGCAGCGCCGTGCCGTAGAGCGGGACGCCGCTTTTACTGAGCAGCGCGAAAAGCTCCTCCGGCGTGACGCTGTACGCCTCGCGGCGGAAGATCGCGCCCATCGTGGCGCGCGCCGTCTTGGGATTGAAGAGGTCGGCGCAGGCGTTGACTAAGAACACGCCGTCGCACTCAAACGCGTCCGCCGTGCGCAGGATGGTCCCCACGTTCCCGGGGTCCTGCACGCCGTCCAGCACGAGATAGTGCTTACCCGCAAGCGTTTCGGGCAGCTTCGTCTCGGGAAGCGCGACCGTAAACAGTGCGCCCTGCGGCGTCTCCATCGGGCTCACCGAGCGCATCAGGTCTTCGCTCACGCGCACGGCGCGCACGGTATCGGGAAGCGCTGGAATGTCCACGCCGTCAGAGAACACCGCCGTTTGGACCGGCGCGCCCCACTTGAGCGCTTCGTCCAAGAGCTTTGTCCCGTCGCAGAGATATTCGCCGCTCTTTTTGCGGTAAGACCGGGAGGAAGCGAGCTTGCGCAGGTGCGTCATCAGCGGATTCTGCCGGCTCGTGATGGTTTCCACGTTCATTTTTCCTCTTCCCTCCCAGTTTCTTATTTAATATGTATCACACTATATTATCAACTGCCGCCCTTTGTCAAGCAAAAGAATCTTTTGCACCGTTTCACTTTTGCGCGGATCGGTGCGCCGCGGCTTTACAGCTCGCCCCCTTTTGTGGTACACTGAGCGTGAAATATCACGCAGCATGACTGCAAGGAGGTACCCCAAAATGGAATCTGCCAAATCGCGTTTTCTGCGCTATGTGACCTATTACACCACCTCGGATGAATTCACCGGCACCTCGCCCTCTACGGAGCGGCAGAAGGACCTCGGCCGCGCGCTGATGCAGGAGCTTGAAGCGCTGAAGCTCGAGGACGTTCACATGGACGACTGCGGCAATGTGCTCGCAACGCTCCCCGCGAGCAAGGGCGTGGACGCGCCCGTCATCGCGCTCATCGCGCACATGGACACCGCTCCCGACGCTTCGGGCGAAAACGTCAAGCCCCGCCTCGTGCGCTACGAGGGCGGCGAGCTGAAGCTCAACGACACTGTCTCCCTCACCGAGGCGCTCTGCCCCGGCCTTGAAAGCCACGTGGGCGAAGAGCTCATCGTCACCGACGGCACGACGCTCCTCGGCGCGGACGACAAGGCCGGCGTCGCCGAGATCATGGCCGCGGTCGAGACGATGATTGAGAAAAACGTCAAGCACGGCGAAGTGCGCGTCATCTTCACGACCGACGAGGAGATCGGCAACGGCGTGGACGGGCTCGACGTGCAGGAGCTCGGCTGTGACTACGGCTACACCGTGGACGGCGGCCCGCTCGGTGAGATCGAATTTGAAAACTTCAACGCCGCGTCCGCCGTTCTGACGGTGCACGGCGTCGGCGTCCACCCCGGCAGCGCCAAAAATGTCATGATCAACGCCGCGACCGCAGCGATGGCCTTCCACGCGATGCTGCCTGAGGACGAAGTGCCGGAGAAAACCGACGGCTACGAGGGCTTTTTCCACCTGACCGAGATGAGCGGCAGCGTGACCGAGGCGACGCTCCGCTATATCATCCGCGACCACGACCGCGAGCGCTTTGAAGAGAAAAAGGCGCTCTTTGCCGACTGCGCCGCGCGCATCAACGAAATTTACGGCGACGGCACGGCTGAGGCCCAGATCAATGACAGCTACTACAACATGAAGGAGAAGATCCTCCCCCACTTCCACCTCATCGAGCGCGCGGAAAACGCCTTCCGCGCCAACGGCGTCGAGCCTCAGTGCGTGCCCATTCGCGGCGGCACGGACGGCGCGCGCCTGTCCTGGGACGGGCTGCCCTGCCCCAACCTCTCCACCGGCGGCTACAATTACCACGGCGTGCGCGAGTGGATCCCCGCGGACAGCCTTGAGGCCATGACGAACGTGCTCGTCACGCTGACGGAGAGCTTTGCCGAATGAGGCAATCGTTATCGTAACAAAGAATTGGAGTGATTTTGTGATGAATCCTGTCGAAAAGCTCGCACTTTTGCGCGCGGAGATGGCCAAGCGCCATATCGATGCCTACGTCGTCGTGACCGACGACTTCCACACCTCGGAATATGTCGGCGCGCACTTCAAGGCGCGCGAATTTCTCTCCGGCTTCACCGGCTCTGCCGGTACGCTCGTCGTGCTGCCGGACGCCGCCGCACTGTGGACGGATGGCCGCTACTTTTTGCAGGCCTCGCAGCAGTTAGAGGGCAGCGGTATTGAGCTCATGCGCATGGGCCAGCCCGGCGTGCCTGAGATCCCCGCGTTCCTGCGCGACCACGTTCCTGAAAACGGCTGGATCGGCTTCGACTCGCGCACGATCAGCAACGACTTCGCTCGTTCGATCGGCGAAAAGACGCGCGAGAAGCACATCCGCTTTGCGGGCGACGAGGACCTTGTCGACCTTGTGTGGGTGGACCGCCCCGCGCTCTCGTGTGAGCCGGTGTGGGAGCTGGACGTAAAGTATGCAGGCCTGACGCGCAGGGAAAAGCTCGCAATGGTGCGCGGCAAGATGAAGGAGATGGGCGCAAGCGTGTTCGTCATCCCGTCCCTCGACGAGGTCGCGTGGCTTTTGAACCTGCGCGGAAACGATGTGCTCTTCACGCCCGTGTTTCTCTCGTATCTGCTGCTTGAGCAGGACACGGCCACGCTCTGCGTGCAGAGAGAGGCCGTGAGCGCAGAGATCGAAGCACATTTGAAATCTGACGGCGTAACGCTCGCCCCTTATGACGACATCTACCGCCTCGTCGCGGCGCTGCCCACGGGCACCCGCGTACTGCTCGACGGCGAGCGCGCCAACTACCGCATTCTGCAAAGCGTGCCGGAGAGCGCTGAAGTCCTCGACCGCACGAGCCCCATTCAGCTGATGAAAGCGGTGAAGACGCCCGCGGAGCAGGAGAACGAGCGCCTTGCCCACATCAAGGACGGCGTGGCCGTCACGCGCTTCATCTACTGGCTCAAGCACACGATCGGCAAAGAGCCGATCACCGAGCTCAGCGCGTCGAAAAAGCTCGAATCTCTTCGCGCCGAGGGTGAGCACTATCTTGAGCAGAGCTTCGACCCCATCCTCGCCTACGGCGCGCACGGCGCGATCGTCCACTACGAGCCGACCGAGGAGACCGACATTCCCATGGAGCCGCGCGGCCTCTGTCTCGCCGACACGGGCGCGCAGTATTTGGAGGGCACGACCGACATCACCCGCACCATCGCGCTGGGGCCGCTCACGGACGAGGAAAAGCGCATCTACACGCTTGTCCTGCGCGGACACATACAGCTGGGCGCGGCCAAGTTCCTGCACGGCTGCATGGGCGAAAACCTTGACATGCTGGCCCGCACGCCGCTGTGGGAAGCGGGCCTCGACTTCAACCACGGCACAGGCCACGGCGTGGGCTTCGTCCTCGGCGTGCATGAGGGCCCTGAGCGCGTACACTGGGATGTGAAGCGCCAGAAGCGCCACTGCGTCATTGAAGAGGGCATGATCTTCTCGAACGAGCCGGGCATTTACCTTGCCGGCAAGTTCGGCGTGCGCATTGAGAACCTCGTCGTTGTACGCGAGGCTGAGGTCAATGAGTACGGCCGCTTCCTTGCGCTTGAACCGCTGACGCTCGTGCCGTATGACCGCGATGCGATCGATCTGTCGCTGCTCTCGTCGCGCGATGTGGAGCTTTTGAATGCTTATCACGCTAAGGTCTTTGCGGCGATCTCGCCGTATCTGAGTGGGGATGAGCTGGAGTGGCTCAAGGAGGTTACTAAGCCGGTTTTGTTCGGCTAAACCGAAGGGAAAAGGCAGCGCCGATGGCGCTGCACGGGGCAAAGGGGGAGATTCTCTTTCAAAAGAGAACCTCCCCCTTTGAATCCCCCAAGAGAAAGGCAGGGGGCGTTTCGACTTCGCCCCCTGCACCCCCTAACGACCAAAAGGGAGGGGCGCAGCCCCTCCTTTTTGGATTATCCACCCCGTGCTTCTGACGGTGCGGCATTGCTGCGCTCGCCGCTTTGGGGTGCCGCTTTTTTAGCTTTCTGCTGGATCGCCATTGCCAATAGGTTCATCGGGGATGATGTCTTGTAAAATGACTTGCTCTTCTGCGTCTAACAAGGCTTTTTTCAGGACTTCGCGGGCAAGGATGCCTTTGCCCGCATCATAAAGGTCGATGGCCTCGCTCATATTTTGGACCATCAAATGATATAGTGTCTTATACGTCGTCATCTTCATCACCTCATTTATAGTTTAGAACAGAATATTCAAAAATTCAATAGAATAATTTGTTCTACGTATACTGTGTTTGGTGATAAACGTGAAGAGATACCGGCGCATCCGCGATTTGCGGGAGGATGCCGATTTGACACAACGTCAGGTCGGCGAAGCGATCAACGTTCCGCAGCGCACATACGCATATTATGAAAGCGGCGAAAGAATGCTGCCGCCGCACGTTTTGTGCGCGCTCGCTGATTTTTATGGCGTCAGCGTCGATTATCTTCTGGAACGAACTGATAAAAAGAACGAAAACGACCGCTGACGCGGTCGTTTTTTCTATTAAAATGCGGCGAACGCAGCAATGCCGCCTTGGCAGGCATCAGCAAGATCGTACAAATCCAAAGTAGACAGAAATTAGGCTGTACTTCTACAAGATGGGCAGAGCGGCAGCGGATAATAGGAGCAAGCCAAATTGTATCGCAGCAAAAAGCAGCAGACACCCGATTCCGCAGGCTGAGCAGCTCTTCAAGCCCAAACCTCGCAATGGCGGGGTCAAGGGGCAGAGCCCCTTGTGTTCTCTTGGGGGTCAAAGGGGGCCATTCTCTCACGTGAGAGAATGGCCCCCTTATCTCGTGCAGCGCCTACGGCGCTGCTTCCCCGTGCCTTTGGCACAAAAAAGAGCTCCCTCTGCCGAGAGAACTCTTTTTCGTTATTTTTTAATACAGCTTTGCGCCGGCCGGAATGTGAGGATCCACCATCAGCAAATGCAACTTTTCTTCGCCGTTTTCGTGATGCACGGCGGAGATCAGCATACCGCAGGAGTCAATGCCCATCATCTTGCGCGGGGGCAGGTTGACGATGGCGATAGCGGTCTTGCCGACGAGCTCCTCGGGCTCGTAATACTCGTGGATGCCGGAGAGGATGATGCGATCCTCGCCTGTGCCGTCGTCGAGCACAAACTGCAGCAGCTTCTTGGACTTCTTCACCGCCTCGCACGCCTTGATCTTGACGGCGCGGAAGTCAGACTTGGAGAAGGTGTCAAAGTCGACCTGGTCAGCGAACAGCGGCTCGATCTCGACCTTGGAGAAGTCGATGACCTCCTCCTTCTTCACTTCGGCGGGAGCGGCTTCCGCCTTGTCGGCCTTCTTGGGCATGTCCAGCGGCTTCATCGTCGGGACGAAAGCTCCCCACATTTCATATCCACCTACAGGATATTATAAACGCCTATTTCTTACTGTTTGCACAAATAGGTAATTCAATTTACATCACCAAATCGCATATTATCTTGTCGGATATGTGTAGAATTTGATGTAAATGATGTACGGACTTCCACCATTGATTTAATATACAAAAAGTCCTGATACTCCTGTTGGATATATCAGGACTTTATTATTTTACACTGTTTTGAAATACAAGTCAAGACCTTCAAATTCCGTGCGCTTCAACTCCTTTGTCACATCGGTATAAATGTTAAGCGTTGTGGAAATATCCTTATGTCCGAGCGTATCCTGAATAACTTTGACATTGACGCCTGCTTCGCACATTCTCGTCGTGAATGTATGCCTGAGTGAGTGGCAACTAAAATGTGGAAGCAACACATCAGGACTTTCGTCCTTCAAAAACTGTTCATCGTTGCAATCACGAATAATGCGTCGAATCGCCTTATTCAATGTAGCTTGGTGCTGCGGCAATCCAAAACGGTTTATAAAGATAAAATCTGTGTATCCGTCAACCGTTGCTTCACAATGTAAATCCAACATTTCCTGCCGTTCCTTTTCCATCTTGAAGGCTTCCTTTACAAAGTCAAGCATAGGCACCTGCCTGTTTCCTGCTTCGGTCTTTGGTGTATTTACATTGAAATAGCAGCCTCTTTTACCCTCAGAAGTCCTATGGTCGTAATAAACCAAAGTATGATTCACATCTATAACTCCTTCTTCCAAGTCAATATCACACCAGCGAAGTCCCGTGAGTTCCCCAACACGAAGTCCCGTTCCGATCATTACCGCAAATATCGGATACCAGTTTTGATATTTCGGCGTATCTCTAAGGTAGGATAATAACAGCTCCTGTTCCGGTCGTGTTAACCCCCTTCGCTTTTCAGTCTTAAAGATATGAGATTGTTTCAGTTCCTTCAGTACATTGTCCGATGGATTATTTCGAATATACTCATCATCAACCGCCATATCCAAAATCTGATGAAGTACCGTATGGATATTGTCAATCGTCGAAGCTTTCAAGCCCCTTTCATCGGCAAGGTAATTGTAAAATCTCTTAATATCCGATTTCTTCAGCATTGAGATTCTTTTGTTTCCGATTTGCTGACGAACAAAAGTCTCGTACATATATTTATAATTTTCAAAGGTGTTGTTTTTCAGCCCTCTTTTTAAGTCTCTCCATAAGGCATACAGATCATCAATAGTCGTATATCGAGCTTCTGCTTTAATTCCATCACTGATGTCTTTTGCTATTTGCTTTTCTTTTTCCCGCAAATCATCAAGAGACTTTGAATATACATATCGGCGCTTCTTGTTTTTATCAATCCAAGAATATTGATATGTGCCATCTTTTCTCTGAAGCTCTCCTACTCGGAGTACCACTCTTGATTTGTCTTTTCTTCTTGTGCTTGCCATTCTGATCCACCTCGTCTAAATTCGCTTTCGCCCTTTTATATAATCATCAAACTTTTCTCGAACAATAAGTATCTGATTGCCAGTCGGCATTGAAAACGGGCATTTTTTCTGTCGTACCAATGCTCTTAATTTCGTTCGCCCAATACCTGTATATTCGGCAGCTTCCTCAATCGTAAGGCACGCCTTTTCCCATATAGGTTTCTGACCCGCTCTTTCTTTAAGCCTTTGTCTGTATTTCAAAATTTCATTGTCCATAGCAACACCTCCTAAATTGAACACGCTTTGCTTAGGTACTCGTCAAATTCTTTTCTTTTTATTAAGCGCTTGCTTCCGTTCCAAAGAATAAACGGACAGTCCTCACGATTGGTCATTTCTCTAAGTTTGTCCCTTCCTATACCTGTATAAGCCATTGCTTCTTCCATTGAAAGAGTAGCTTTATGCCAAATGGGTACTTGGTATGGTCTGCTTATATTATTTTCGTTCTTCAATACTGTAACCTCCTTAACTCTTGTGGTTACAGCATAATGTAAATGTAGCGATAAGCCAATTATGCGAATCAGCTTATCGCACACTTGACAAAACGACTTATACTGAGTACATCTTGGCAATGTACTCGTCAAATACTTCCCGCTTAATCATTCTTCGGTTTCCTATCCAAAGGACGAAAGGACAATCTTCTCGATTGGTCATTTCATATAGCTTTGCTTTTCCAATTCCACTATAAGCTACTGCTTCATCTATTGATAAATTTGATTTATGCCATAATGGTACTTCGTACTTTGGCGGTTTTCTCTTTGTCTTACTCTCGCTCATTTCTGCACCCCCTTGCCCTTCAAGGTGGTACGCCTATCAAAGATGATATAGTCCCAACCTGTATTATCACATTTGTCGCACTTATCCTTTTCTGAAGCAAACGGATCGAGCCGTCTGACAATATAATTCGGATTATTCATATAGTCCTTCAGGCATTTACTGCAAAGGCAGCGGACATCGCCAGTTCTTTGTAAATTATAAAACCAAAGTCCAAAGGTTTTCTTGAGAGCCGCATTGATTTGTTTCCAGCTTCTCTCATCGTCAACAAATCCAATGTAATCTTTCAAATCTGATTTATTTACTGTCTGAATTTGCTCCAAAAGCACCATTGATGGTTTTAACAATCCAAAGCGGTCGCCTAAAATAATGTGCGATGGTAAATAGCGTTTTTTGATTACTGTAGTAATGGATGCTACAATCACCGTAGGTGCTTTTTCATTAAAATTGTCTGCCTGTATAACCAAAACAGGTCTGCGACCGCTTTGAATTGATCCTTCGGTAATTCCAAAATCGTAGGAATAGATTTCTCCACGCCTTATTGTTTTCATATCTTTAGGTTGCATATATAAGCCCTCGCTTTCCAAAATGTGAGGGGGATTATGTCCGGACTAAATAACCCCTTCACTTATTTGGAATTGAGATGCCAAAACGCAACCTATTTTCGGAAAAAATCTCTAAAAATTTTTTCAAACTTTCTGATTGCTGTCTGAGTGTTCTTTCTCACAGCCTGTTCAGAAATGCCTTCTTCTCTTGCAATTTCAACCGAAGTCTTTCCCTCCACATAACGAAGAAGCAGATGTCTACGCTGTTTTTCGGTAAGACTCGCTATTGCTTGATCGAATAGTCTTTGTTTAAGTTCCTCACGCATTTTGCAGTATTCTTCATTTTCCTGTTGTTCCACAAAGTCCGATACAATAGCTTCGGTGTGTAAATTTTCTGTCAAACCTTCACTGTATCCAAAATAATCTTCATTGTTAATACTGCGTTTCCTGTACTTGTCCTCATTCAGTTTGAAATCAGCTATTGCTTTCCCCTGTTCAACGGAGAGCAAAAGAAAAGGACTGTACCTCCGCATTTCGTCGGGATACAGCCCATATAGTTCTTTTTCGGATAGTTCAGATATGATTGCCCATTTCTCATTTCCCCCATATCCTTCATACTCATATTTTAGATTGATAACCTTATATTTCTTGCCGTCTTGCCCTTTTTTATTATTTGATGTAATAGCCATCTCGTGATCTCCTTAAATTCTGAATTTTTGAGTTGAAATCAAAAATTCGGAGATTACGGATACCTACATATAACCGCCTGCCATACTGAAATAGACATAAAGCTCCCTTTCCGCTCGGCAACAGCGAAAAGAGCCGCATAAAAAAAGCAGCTATAACAATCACGCCCGAAGGCTGAAAGCTACAACTGCTTCTTAAAACACATATTCAGTTCGTTTTGCCTAAGCTACTGTATTATCACCGCCCAATAGCAATAGAGCCGTAGTTTCCGGCATAACTATTGTAACAGAGTTGATTTACCGTGTCATCGGCAAACCATTGGCGTTTTTGTGCCATTTCGTTATCGGTTCGCCATATCCGTTTAATAATAGTATGTACTTTGGGCAGCATACACAGTGTAGCATAAGAAAAGTCGGACATTCAGTAGGGATTTAGTCGGACATTTGTCGGACTTTTATCGGACAACCTTATTTAAGAAAGAAATCTGGAATTGTTGCTTCCTTACCAAACTCATCAATTTGAATGATTCCTTTAAATTTGGGGATTGCATACCCCCAAAGCGAAACGCCGAGAAGCATAACCGCCTCTTTTTTTCTATCATAAAATGTGCTGCGTTCCATATTTAAGAGTTCAAGCAGCTCTCTTTCGGTATAACGAAAAGCGGTAAGGTAGCTTTTTGATAGTATTTCGTGATAGAGGTTTCCGTTGTTGGGGTAATCATAAATTTTCCCCATAGCCATATCAATAAGGTCAACCATCCACTTATTTTCAAAAAGCATACTGATTCTCCTTTCAAATTCTTGTCGTTCGATTTCAGGAGAAAATTGTTCCAAATAAATAAGAGCGCCATTCAAATCGTCACCGTAATAAATCAATTCGTCTGTTAAGTTAGCGGATTTATTCAGTGTTATCCACACCACATCACGGTAAACACTCAAAAGCAGTTTTGTTCTGTGCAGTATATCGTTCTGATCCAAACATAACTGCTCGTACATTTTTTGAATATTCCTTGCTGTAATTGTATCCTTTCGTCCCATTTGCTCTCCTTTGTCCAAAAATAAACGCCATTCATTTGTATATAAAAAATTTATTTGATTTGATTAACGCCCTTGACAAAACACGCAAGTTAAGTTATTATAAATACGCAACTTACTTGCGTATTGACATTATACGAAATTAACTTGCGTTTGTCAATACACATACGCAATTTATTTTCCATAACTCAAAAACAATTCGGAGGTCACACAATGAAATTTTGCGAAAAAATAAAAGAAGCACGCCAAAAGGCAGGTTTAAAGCAAGATGAGTTTGCAAAGGCAATCGGCGTTTCTTTACGAACGGTATCGAATTATGAGGCTGGCACTCGCTATCCGAAAAAGAGGGAAACCTATTATAAAATAGCAGAAGTTTTGAAAGTGGATGTCAACTATCTGCTTACTGACGATGAGGAGTTCCTGTTGAATGCTGAAACAAAGTACGGCAGCAAGGGGGCAAGGCAAGCAAAAGCGCTCGTAGCAGAAGTAACGGGACTTTTTGCAGGCGGCGACTTTGCCGATGAAGATTTGGACGAAATGATGAAAGGCATTCAGGAAGCGTATTGGATCGCCAAAGAAAAGAATAAAAAGTACACCCCGAAAAAATACCGTAAAAAGTAAAGGCTTTGTGTCCGTTTTTTGGGACAACAAATTTGATAAGCTATACTTAACTGACAGCAGAATGGAGGTGTTTGCTCTTGGATATTCAGACTTTGGAGATCGTCAAAAAGGCTAACCGACTTGCAGATGACCTTTGCACAAGAGATCCGCATAGAATAGCGCAAGAACTTGGAATAGAAGTAATCCCGTTAGCGTTCAAAAGGCAGCGAGGGGCGTACAAGGTTTTAATGCGCAACCGTTTTATCTTTATAAAAGACGATCTGCACCCTGTAATGGAGCGTATCGTAATGCTGCACGAAATCGGACACGACGCCTTACATCGAGAAGAAGCAATCAAAGCCGGTGGCTTTAAGGAATTCAACATTTTTGATATGAGACAAAGCCGAATGGAATATGAGGCAAACATCTTTGCCTCCCAAATTTCCTTGCCCGATGATGAAATACTGGAGTATATTGAAAATGGGTATGATATTCAGCAAATTGCACGGGCAATGCACTCGGACATTAACTTGGTTGCTTTGAAAACGGATACCCTCATTTCTCAAGGATACCGTTTCAGACCTCAAGAACATAGAAACGACTTTCTCAAATACAGCAAATAAGACCGCCTATTCCTAACGAATAGACGGTCTTATTTATCATTTTAACTCGGTGCGGCGAATAATTTCGGCAATATATCAATTAACTATCTTAGCGTATTACTGAGTCACTATCGGTTTTCCATCTTTATCAAGCAATGGTGTAAAGCCAGCCGCATTCCCATTTCGATGAAACACATAATTCACACCTGTTTCAGTATCAACCCAAATCTCAATCACATCAATCGTTCCTTGATGATAAATTTTCTTAAATCTTTCCATAATCATTCTCCTATCTTCTTGTATTATTGAAGTAGCTCTAAAGCTCTTTTATATAACGGATCTAACTCACATCCGCAGCTCCCGCATTCTTTGTCCGCCTGTTCGATTGCTGATACCAAAGTGTCTTTATTAGAGTTCCCGTACAGCCATTCCTGAGCCGGAACTGCGATTAAGTTCCAACCGGACGCAGCAAATTTCTGCATAATCGCTTTCAATTCCTCCATAAGCATACTCCTTTCTTCCTGCCGCTATTTCAACAGGTTAATTTCATTTTGCAAGTTCTTCAAAAATGTGCCTGCGTGAGCGCCGTCCATCTGCGTGTGATGGAACTGGAAAGAGAGAGACAGGTAATACCGAAGCCATTTCTTTTTGTATCTGCCCCAAATAATAAAGGGATTGTTGAAAATGCCGCTGTTCATACCAACAGCTCCGTCGATTTCCGTATCTATGATGGCGGAAGTGCCGATGACCATACTGTTTTCGGATAAGTCCCTGTCCTGA